>Ga0075163_10001837_pt1 | contig 28731 bp, 17 predicted proteins | sample JI1023141ADNA_FD_71478 | JGI IMG/M metagenome (GOLD analysis project Ga0075163, IMG submission 71478) | Wastewater effluent complex algal communities from Wisconsin, to seasonally profile nutrient transformation and Carbon sequestration -... | ecosystem: Engineered > WWTP > Effluent > Algae...
GCCGAGCCCTTACGCCGCCTCGGCAGCGCTCCTTGTTCCTTCGGACCCTCGCTGCGCTCGGGGTCCTCAGGCGGCGTCGAGGCTGGTGACCTCACGGACCCGGTCGGCGGGCACGTGGGCCAGGATCAGGCGGTACAGCGCCGGCTTGCGCTCGAGGTCGTAGGGCGCGGGCGCGCCGTCGCCGGGCACCAGCAGGCTGGTGGCGGCGCCGCCGCCGTCGACGAAGCAGGTGCCGGTCGACGGCGAGGCGACCACCCGGACCACCGCCGACCACGGCAAGCGGAACCGGCGCTCGCCGCCGCGCACCACCTCGAGCGCCTCGTCGTCGACGACCACGACGTAGCGCCAGGTCGGCGACGCCAGGTAGGCGAGGCCGAGCGCGAGGCCGAGCACGCCGGCGACGGCGAGGCCGCCGGGGCCGTGCCAGGCGCCGACGACGGCGGCGACCGCGCCGACCCCGACCGCGCCGAGGGCCAGCTGGCGGTAACGCGGGCGGAAGCGGAAGCGGTCGGCCATGACGCATGATCGCAGGCCCCGGCGGATCCGCAACCGTGGCCCAGCGGCTATGATCGCGACGGCATGGCCCAGGACGACCGCGCAGCCCACCGCCTCACCGTCTCGTTCTCCGCGACGATCGAATCGATCGGGCAGGCGCCGGTGACGCTGCTGCCGGCGGTGGCGGCGGTGTACCAGCGGGTGAGCGCCGACCAGAGCGCGGTCGGCTCGATCGTGGTCGGCACGGTGCGCGACCTGTCGAGCAACGGCGCGTTCGTCGCCTGCGAGCCGCTGCCGCTGCTGTCGCGGGTCCTGCTGGCCTTCGAGCTGCCGTCGGTCGGCCCGGTCGAGGCGGTGGCCTGGGTGCTGTGGAGCCGGGCCGACGACTGCGCGGTCACCGACGAGCAGGGCCGCGAGGTGACGCTGCCGCGCGGGGTCGGCCTGGTGTTCGAGTCGCTCGCGCTCGAGGCCCGGGCCGCGATCGCCCGCCTCGCCGGCTGACCCGCCGGGGCGTCCGCTACTTGATGCGGGCGCCGGGCGGCACCGCGGCGTCGCCGAGGGCGGTGACCGCGCCGAGGCCGACGATGGCGTCGTCGCCAGCGGCGAGGATCATGCCCTGCGAGGTCACGCCCCGGATCACCGCGGGCGCCAGGTTGGCGACGACGATGACGCGGCGCCCGACCATGGCGTCGGCGGCGACCGCGGCGGCGATACCGGCGACGATCGTGCGCGGCTCGGGCTCGCCGAGGTCGACGGTGAGGCGGAGCAGCTTCTTGGCCTTGGGCACGGCCTCGGCGGCGATCACGAGGCCGACGCGGAGGTCGAGCTTGGCGAAGTCGTCGTAGGTGATGGTGGGGAGGAGCGGGGCGACGGGGGCAGGGGCCGAGGCCGACTCCGCGGCCGAGCCCGAACCGGAGCCCGAACCCGAGCCGGAGCCCGAGGCCGAGCCCGAGGCCGAGCCCGAACCGGAGCCCGAGCCCGAACCCGAGCCCGAGCCCGACCCGGACCCCGACCCGGAGCCCGAACCCGACTCGGTGCCCGCGACGTCGGCGGGCAGCCAGCGGTCGAGCAGCTCGGCGGTGCGCTTGGCGTCGATGCGGGGGAACAGCGGCGCCGGGGTCTGCGGCGTCATGGCGGGGAGGTCGACGCCGAACCGCGGGCTCGGCCAGCGCGCGTCGGCGTCGCGGCCGGCGACGCCGAGCAGGCGCTGCAGCTTCGACGCGGTGGCGGGCAGGACCGGCGCGATCGCCAGCCGCGTCCACCACAGCACGCTGGCCAGGCTGTGGAGGACGTGGGCGAGGACCGAGCGCTGCGCGGGATCCTTGGCCAGCGTCCACGGCTGGGTCGCGTCGACGTAGCGGTTGCCCTCGCGGACGATGCGCCAGATCTGCTCGAGGGCCCGCGACGGCTTCATGTCGCGGTAGTCGGCCTCGGCCGCGGTCAGGGCGTCCTTGACCTGCTTCTCCATCGTGGCGTGGGCGCCGGTCTCGGCCAGGGCGGCGTCGCGGGCGCCGATGCCGCCGCCGCCGAACCGGACCAGCATGGTCAGCGCGCGGTTGATCAGGTTGCCGAGGTCGTTGGCGAGGTCGGCGTTGGTCCGCTCGATCAGGTTCTCGTAGATGAGGTCGCCGTCGTTGCCGAGCGGGGTCTCGCGGAGCAGGAAGTAGCGCAGGGCGTCGGTGCCGAGCGCGACCTCGCCGGCGACCAGATCGGCGGCCAGCTTCACCGCCGACACCCGGGTCGCCGGGATCGACTTGGAGATCTTGCGGCCACCGATCGTCCACCAGCCGTGGCAGAGGATGGTGCGGGGCAGGGGCAGCCCGGCCGCGAGCAGGAACGCCGGCCAGTACACGGCGTGGAAGCGGAGGATGTCCTTGCCGATGACGTGGACCGCCTGCGACCAGTAGGCGGCGATGGCCGGCGCCGGCGGGGTCGCGAACGGATCGCCGAGCGACGACAGGTAGTTGGTCAGCGCGTCGAACCACACGTACATGACGTGGCGACCCGACTCCTCGGGGTAGCGGGCGTCGTCGGGGACCGGGATGCCCCACGAGAACGATGTCCGGGACACGGACAGGTCCTTGAGCCCGCCGCGGACGAACGACAGCACCTCGTTGCGGTACTGCTCGGGCTGGACGAACTCGGGGTGGGCCTCGATGTGGGCGGCGATCGCGTCGGCGTAGGCCGACAGCCGGAAGAAGTACGACGTCTCCTTGGTCACCCACTGCACCGGCCGCTCGTGGGTCGGACAGACGAAGCCGCCGGCGGCGTCCTTGTGCAGCTGGGTCTCGGTGTAGAAGCCCTCGCAGCCGACGCAGTACCAGCCCTCGTAGCTGCCGAGGTAGAGGTCGTCGGGGTTGCGGGCGACGATCCGGCGCCACAGCGCCTGGACCACGTCCTTGTGCCGCGGCCAGGTGGTGCGGATGAACTCGCGGCCGAAGCCGTCGCTGCTGGTGCCGAGGTCGGCGCGGACGTCGGCGGCGTCGTTGTCGAACGCCATGCCGAGCTCGCGCCAGGTGGCGAGGAAGCGGGGCGCGACGTCGTCGACCAGCGCCTGGGGGGTGACGCCGCGCTTGTCGGCGGCCTCCTGGATCTTCTGGCCGTGCTCGTCGGTCCCGGTCAGCATCCGGGTGTCGTCGCCGACCATGTGGTGGAAGCGCGCCAGGCTGTCGGCGACCAGCGTGGTGTAGGCGTGGCCGAGGTGAGGGACGTCGTTGACGTAGTAGATCGGGGTGGTGACGTAGAACGGGCTGGGCGCGGTCATGGCAGGTCGTCCGGTAGGTCGGGGGCGGGCAGGGGGCGGTCGTCGGGAGGCGCGACCGCCGGATCGTCGACCGCGTCGTCGGCGTCGTCGGCGTCGTCGGTCGCGGGGCCGTCGGGGCGGCGACCACCGGCGGCCTGGGGCGGGAACAGCGGCTTGACCTCGGCCGACGGGAACACCACCGACTCGCCGGGGCCGAAGCCGACCCGGACCCGCTGGCGGAGGACGTCGACCTCGACCACCCGACCCTCGCCCTGGGCGGTGACCACCCGCTTGCCGAGCTTGGGCATGCCCTTGCGCAGCTCGGCGTAGGTGGCCTGCTCGTAGACCAGGCAGCACTTGAGCCGGCCGCACTGGCCGGTGACCTTGGTCGGGTTGAGGACCAGGCCCTGATCCTTGGCCATCTTGATCGACACCGGCACGAAGTCGGGCAGCCAGGTCGAGCAGCACAGCTCCTGGCCGCACGACCCGATGCCGCCGATCTGCTTGGCCTCGTCGCGGGCGCCGACCTGGCGCAGCTCGATGCGGGCGCCGGTGGTGGTGCCGAGGTCGCGGACCAGCTCGCGCAGATCGACCCGATCGCGCTCGTCGGTGGTGAAGTAGAGGTTGATGCGCCCACCGCGGCCGCCGGCGGCGGGCGCCGCCCCGTACTCGATACGGAACACCTTGACTGGCAGGCCGAGGGCCGCGGCCCGCGCCTTGGCCAGGGTCAGGACCTCGCGGGCTCGCTCGGGCGCCGGATCGCCGCCGCGCTCGGTCGGCGCCGCCCGGCGGTTGACCCGCCGCGACGGCCGCTCGCGCACCGCCCGGCGGCGGGCGGCGACCGCGACGGTGGCGACCCGGGTGCTGCGCTCGCCATCGACCAGCACGCGCTCGCCGACCGCGTAGTCGCCGTCGCCGGCGTCGCACCAGTAGACCCGGCCGGTGGCCTCGAGCCGGACGCCGAGGATCCGCACCACCGCCAGGCCGAGCCCGGCGACGTCGGTCTCGGCCAGCTCGGCGGTCGACGGATCGGGATCGTCGGGGTCGGCCTCGACCGGCAGATCCGCCGTCAGCGTGATCGCCGGCGCCGGGCCGTCGTCATCGGCCGGGGTGGCAGCGGCGGGCTCGGGGGGCGCGAGGTCGTCGTCCCAGCTCGCGTCGACCGAGCCGGCCGGCTGGGCGCCGCGGGGGTCGCGCTCGCCGCGGGGGTCGCGCTCCCCGCGGGGGTCGCGCTCGCCGCGGGGGTCGCGCTCGCCGCGGGGGTCGCGCTCGCCGCGGGGGTCGCGCTCGCCGCGCGGGCCGCGATCGCCACCGCCGCGCGCCGGCTGCGGACCGCGATCGCCACCGCCGCGCGCCGGCTGCGGACCGCGATCACCACCGCCGCCGCGGGCCGACTGCGGGCCGCGATCACCACCGCCGCCGCGCGCCGGCTGCGGGCCGCGATCGCCACCACCGCCGCGCGCCGGCTGCGGACCGCGATCACCGCCGCCGCGCGCCGGCTGCGGGCCACGATCACCCCCGCCGCGCGCCGGCTGCGGGCCGCGATCACCACCACCGCGCGCCTGCGGCCCGCGATCACCGCCACCACGCGGCGGCTGCGGGCCACGCGCCGGCTGCGGTTCGCGCTCGCGCCCCGCGCCGCGCTCGCCGGCGGGTTGCGGGGTCGGGCTCGGCCCGGGCGGCCGCGGTGCCGCGCCGCTCGGCGCCTCCGCGCCGGCCTCGGTCCCCGGCCGGGCCGCGGCCTCGCCGCCGCCATGGCCGCGCCGCCGCCGTCGCCGCCGACCGCCGTCGCCCGCTTCGCCGCCGCCGCCACCGTCGCCGGGCCCCGCGCCGCCGTCGCCGTCGGTCACGCCACGCCCCGCTGCAGCCGGTGCGCGATCGCCTCGAGCGAGATCGCCCCGTGGCCGTGATGGATCGCCACCGCCGGGTGGGCGGCCAAGAGCACCGTCGCCGCCGCCGCGTCGCGCCGCGCCCGGCCGAGATCACCGGCCGCCACCGCCGCCCGGGCCCGGGCGTGCAGCTCGACCGCGGCCAGCTCGATGACCGCGGCGGCGTCGACCTTGTCCTCGCCGGCCCGCTGGGCCACCCGGATCGCGGCGCCCGGGCCGCCGTCGATCGCCGCGCACAGATCGAGCGCGATGGTCGCCACCGGATCCTCGTCACCGGCCTGGGCCCGGCGCGCGCCCGCGGTCGGCGGCGCCAGCGCCACCCGCTGACAGCGGCTGCGGATCGTCGGCAGGAGCTGGTCGGGCGCGATCGTCATCAGGATGAACCGGGTCCGCGCCGGCGGCTCCTCGAGGGTCTTGAGCAACGCGTTGGCCGCCGCCGGCTGCAGCGCGCTGACCTCGTCGATCAGGAACACCCGCTCGCGCGCCTCGTGCGGCGGCAGGCCGACCGCGGCGACCACCTGGCTGCGGACGGTCTCGATCGGGATGATCTGGGCCGCGCCCTCGCGGGCCAGGGTGATGACGTCGGGGTGGACGCCGTCGGCGACCCGGGTGCAGGTCGGGCAGGTGGTGCAGCCCTCGCCGGGCGCGGTCTCGCAGTTCAAGGCGGCGGCGATCGCCAGCGCCAGCGCGCGCTTGCCGGCGCCGGGCGGCCCGGTGAGCAGGAGCGCGTGGTGCAGGCGCCCGCCGGCCATCGCCGCGCGCACGACCGCGACGGCGCGGTCCTGGTGGACGAGGTCGGCGAGCCGTGGCACGGCGCCACGCTACCACGGCCGCCGACCACCGGCCGCGGGCGCCGGTTTCCGTGTATGAACGGAGGCGATGTCGACGACGTCCCGGACCATCCCTGCCGCCGCGCCCGAGCCCGCGGCCGCGCCCGAGCCGACCTTCGCCGCGATCCGCGACGTGCCCCGGACCGGGGTCATCTTCGTCACCGCCGAGGCCCGCCGGCGCGGCTTCGATCCCGCCGCCGCCGACTGGTGCAACCTCGGCCAGGGCATGCCCGAGGCCGAGGCGCTGCCCGGCGCGCCGCCGCGCCAGCACGCGATCACCATCGACCCCGCCGATCAGGAGTACGCCCCGGTCGCCGGCATCGGCGAGCTGCGCGAGGCGATCGCCAGCCTCTACAACCGGCTGTTCCGGCGAGGGATGAAGTCGCAGTACAGCGCCGAGAACGTGGCGATCTCGGGCGGCGGGCGGACCGCGCTGACCCGGGTCGCGGCCGCGCTCGGCCACATCAACCTCGGCCACTTCCTGCCCGACTACACCGCGTACGAGGAGCTGCTCAGCGTCTTCCGCCTGTTCTCGCCGATCCCGATCCTGCTCGAGGGCGAGCGCGGCTACGCCTTCTCGCCGGTCGACCTGCGGCGCGAGATCCTCGGCCGCGGCCTGTCGGCGCTGCTCCTGTCCAACCCGGCCAACCCGACCGGCAAGGTGATCGGCGGCGACGATCTCGCCGAGTGGGTCGCGATCGCCCGCGAGCTCGACTGCACCATGATCTTCGACGAGTTCTACTCGCACTACGTGTGGCGGCCCGACCTCGCCGCCCAGGGCGCGATCTCGACCGCCGCCCGCTACGTCGAGGACGTCGATCGCGATCCGGTGGTGATCCTCGACGGCCTGACCAAGAACTGGCGCTACCCCGGCTGGCGGGTGACCTGGACGGTCGCGCCCAAGAAGATCATCGAGGCGGTGTCGTCGGCCGGCTCGTTCCTCGACGGCGGCGGCTCGCGGCCGCTGCAGCGGGCGGCGATCGGCCTGCTCGATCCCGAGGCCACGCTGGCCGAGACCGCGGCGATCCACGCCGAGTTCGGCAAGAAGCGTCAGCGCCTGCTCAACGGCCTGCGCGACGCCGGCCTGACCGTCGACCTGCCGCCCGAGGGCACGTTCTACGTCTGGGCCTCGGCCCAGCACCTGCCGCCGTCGATCAACGACGGGATGAGCTTCTTCCGCGCCGCGCTCGATCGCCAGGTCATCACCGTGCCCGGCGACTTCTTCGACGTCGATCCCGGCAAGCGCCGCGGCGGCCGCAACTCGCGCTTCCGCCGCCACCTCCGGTTCTCGTTCGGCCCGCCGATGGCCCGCCTCGACCTCGCGCTCGATCGCATCCGCGCGCTGGTCGCCGACGCCGCCCAGCGCGGCTGACCGGCCGGAGCCGACGATGAAGCCCGCCGCCGAGCCCGCCACGCCGCCGCCCAGCCCCGGGCGGTTCGGCCGCATCGTCAAGAAGATCTGGTGGCTGCACTCGGGCTTCGCCCTGACCTTCGGCGTCGGCGTGATGCTGTTCGCCCGCCACGGCCTGGCCTACGCCGACAAGCTGCTGCTGGTCCTGAGCCTGTCGTGGCTGCTGATGTTCGTCGCGCTCCGCTTCATCGTCGGCCCGGCCAACCGCGCGCCCGACGAGAAGCTGCTCAGGAAGGGGCTGCGCCTCGGCACCAACTACCTGATCAAGCAGCTCTACCAGCAGATGTTCTTCTTCCTGGTCCCGCTCTACGCCTCGAGCGCGACCTGGTCGTTCGCGTCGTCGAACTGGTGGCTGGCGCCGCTCCTGCTGGTGTGCGCGGTGGTGTCGACGATGGACCTGGTGTTCGACAACGTGATCATGGAGCGGCGCTGGCTGGCGGCGGCGATGTACGGCCTGGCGATGTTCGGCCTGCTCAACGTCGCGGTGCCGCTGGTGTTCGGGCTCGACCACGCGACCGGCCTCATCCTGTCGGCGCTGGCGACGCCGCCGTCGGTCGCGCTGCTCACCTTCTCGGTCCGCTCGGTGATCGCCTGGCAGGGCGCGGTCGCCACCGTCGGGGTCACCGGCGCGCTGGTGCTCGCGGTCATGGCCTGGCCGGCGGCGATCCCGCCGGCGCCGCTGGCGATGACCGAGACCACGGTCGGCTCCGGCAGCCGCGGCAGCTACGAGTGCATGCCGGCCTCGGCCCACGTCATCCGCCAGAGCCGCCTCGACGGCCTGCGCTGCGGCTCGTGGCTGGTCGAGCCCGGCGGGGTCAAGGACCAGATCGTCCACGACTGGTACCACCGCGGCACCCGGGTCGCGCACCTCTACCCGACGCTCGCCCACTGCGACGGCGACGGCACGGTGGTGGTCAGCGAGCTGCCGCCCGATCGCATGCCGGCCGATCCGACCGGGCGCTGGCGCTGCGTCACCCGCACCGTCCACGGCCAGCTGGTCGGGCTACGCGACTTCACCGTGGTCGCCGACCGCCCTGGCGCCGGCCCGGCGCCGGCCCCGCTCGACGCCGGCGCGGCTGCGCCGCCGGTCGTCGACGCGGGCGTGACCGCGCCGCCGGTCGTCGACGCGGGCGTGACCGCGCTGCCGATCGTCGACGCCGGCGCAGCCGCGCTGCCGATCGTCGACGCCGGCGTGATCGCGCTGCCGATCGTCGACGCCGGTCAGTAGCGCAGCGCGACCGCGAGGTGGAGCCGGCCGCGCGGGTTGTCGCCCAGCCGCGTCAGCAACGGCACCGCGTACTCGAGCGACACCGCGCCGATCGGCAACAGCGCGCGCACCGCCATCCCGGCCGACGGCCGGATCGAGCTCAGCCTGGCCGAGCCCCAGGTGTTGGTGATGATCCCCGCGTCGGTGAACAGCGCCGAGGCGAACGGGACGCCGCCGAGCCGGACCAGCGAGACCTGGCCGTCGAGAGTCCCGATCGCGCGGATGTTGCCGCCGGCCGGGAGGATCCGGACCTGACACAGGCCGCCGGCGGTCGGATCGACGGGATCGCAGCCGCTGTCGAGCGGCGGCACCGGCGCGACGATCAGCTCGGTCGCCAGCCGGTCCTCGTCGAAGCCGCGGACGGTGTCGTCGCCGCCGGCGAAGAACCGCTCGACCTCGGGCAACAGCGCGCCGTCGATCGGGATGCCCTGATCGTAGCGGCCCTCGGCGCGGAGCTGGAGCCGGCCGCGGGTGTGGAAGGCCTGGCCCAGGCCGCTGAGCTTGACGAAGTTGTCCTGGCCGAACACGAACGTGCTGGCGAGCGCGACCCCGCCCTCGATGCGGAAGCCGGCGGTCGGCGCCAGCGGGTTGAGGTTGCCGCCGGCGTCGCGGCGCTGATCGAGCGCCAGGGTCAGGCCGATGGTGCCGGTCCGGGTCTTGATCGGGTTCTGCGGGTCGGACTCGGCCAGGCCGGCCGGGCGGATCGCGTCCTCGTCGCGGTTGAGCTGGCGGACGTCGTAGCGGAGCGCCGCGCTCACCAGCCGGGCGCCGTGGTGCGCGTCGCGCGGGCGCTCCCAGGTCCGCAGCGCCGCCACCGAGCCGCCGACCGAGGCCAGGTCGCCGAACCGCTCGGTGACCTGGTTGCGCGCGAACGCGGCGACCTCGACGTCGAACCGCAGGCCGCTGAGATCGGCGATCAGCCAGCGCGGCAGGCGCACGCTGGCCTCGCCGGCCTGGTACTGACTGCCGAGGGTGACGCCGGCGTCGACCTTGATGCCGAGGCCGGCCACGTTGGGCGCGGTCAGCTTGGGCCGGAGGAACGGGCCATTGTCGAGCGACCAGCCGGCCTCGAGATCGACCGCGCCGGCGTAGTCGTAGCGCTCGTCGACCTTGACCACGACGTCGACCGTGGTGTCGCGGCTGTCCTCGAAGCGGAGCAGATCGAAGGCGACGCCGTTGAACAGGTTGGTGGCGCGCAGCCGGCGCAGGCCGCCGGTCTGGAGGTCGGCGGTCAGGAGCGCGCCGCGGACGAAGGCGAGCTGATCGCGGATCACCCACTCGCGGGTGCGGAAGTTGCCGCGGACCACCACCTCGCCGAGGTGCAGCTCCTGCTTCTCCTCGATCGTGAAGGTGACCGCGACGTGCTGATCATCGGCCAGCGCGACCGGCGGGCCGACCGTGACCACCGCCCGCGGCCGACCCAGGCTCCAGTACCAGTCCTTGAGCGCCTGGGCCTGCTCGTCGAGCTGGTCGCGCAGGTACGGATCGCCGGGGTGGACCCCGAGCCGGGCGCGGATCCGGTCCTCGTCGCCGGCGAAGCGGCCGCCGGCGGCGCCGCCCTCGAACACGATCTCGATCCGGTCGATCACCGTGCGCGGACCCTCGTCGATCTCGAAGCGGACGTAGACGTCGCGCGGCGCGACCTCGGCCGCGACCTCGGCCGCGGCCAGCGCCATCGACGCCCAGCCGGTCCGGCGCGGCGCCATCGCCAGCCGGACCCGGGCGGCGAGGAAGCCGCGGCGGCGGTACAGGCGCTCGAGCCCGGCGACGTCGGCGGCGAGCTGCTCGCGGGTCGGGTAGGTCCGCGACTCGTAGAAGGTGAAGTCGGTGCGGGTCCCGACCGCGCCGCGCAGGTCGCTGATCGGGATCCCGCACGCCGCGACCGCGCCGTCGGGGCCCCGGCAGACGAAGTCGACCGCCCGGACCCGGCGCGCCGGCCCGCCCTCGATCCGGTAGACCACCCGATCGAACGCCCGCAGCCGGACCCGCTCGCCGGTGACGATGACGTCGAGGTAGCCGCGGGCCTGGTACAGGCGCTCGATCGCGCGGGCCGAGGCCGCGACCTCGATGTCGTCGGCCGAGGTGGCGGCGCCGAACGTGAGCTGGGCGGTCAACAGCTCGTCGCTGAACGCGTCCTTGTCGTTGCCCTCGAAGACGACGTCGATCTTGCGCCGGGGATCGACCGTGACCGTGAACGTCACCCGCTTCGACGCCCGATCGAACGACGTCAGCGGATCGAAGTCGGTCGACACCCGCGCCGCCGGGTAGCCCCGACGCTGGAACCGGCGGGTGATGCCGTCGAGCCCGGCCTGGAAGCGGGTGCGGCTGAACCGACACGTGCCCCGGACCCGGCACCAGAAGCTGGCGTGGAAGGTCGAGGCGATCTCCGCCGTCGACAGGGCGAGGTCGCCGCCGCCCTGCGCGGCGTTGACGACCTTCACCTTGCCGACCCGATAACCCGGCCCGAGCGAGCCGCGGACGGTGATCCGGGCGCCGCTCCGGCCGACCCGCGTGAGCGCGACGTTGACCCGGGCCTCGAAGAAGCCGTCGTCGCGCAGGTAGCCCTTGATCCGCTCGGCCTCCTCGGTCAGCCGCTTGATCCGCGACGGTCGGTCCCACGGCAGGTAGCCGCCGGGCCGCAGCCGCATCCGGCGCCGGATGTCGTCGTCGACGATGCTGTTGAAGGCCGACTGCTCGAGATCGATCTCGACCCAGCGCACCATCAGGTTGGGCGCCAGCACCAGCGTGGCCACCACCTCGCCGTCGCCCGGTCGGCTGACCACCAGATCGACCATGTGGTAGCCGAGCCGCTCGCAGACCTCGCCCAGCTCGCGGCGGGCATCGAGCGTGATCGCGCGGTGGGTGCGCATGTCGGCCTCGAGCAGCGCCCGGACCCGCGCCGGCGGATCGATGAGCGTGCCGGTGACCTCCCAGCGGGTCCACTGCGCCGGCGGCTCGGCCAGCGGCGCGGCGTCGGGCGGCGCGATCGCCGGGGCGGGCAGGACCGAGCCGCCGGGCGCGGGCGGCGGTGCGGGCGGCGGCACCAGCGGCGGCGTGCCGCCCGCGGCCGGGCCGGGCTGGGCGTGGGCCAGCGCGCACCAGCCGACCAGGACGGCCACGATCAGACCCGCGCGGCGGACGATCATAGCCCCAGCAGTCTCCGGACCAGCAGCGGCAGCACGAGCTTGACCTCGAAGTCGTTGACGTCGCGCTCGGCCGCGTCGTCGAAGTTCTTGCGCAGGTAGGACCCCTGCAGGGTCATCGGCTTGCTGGTGAACGGCTCGCGGAAGCTGAGCGCGACCTTGCCGTTGAGCGTCGAGCCGCGGGCGGTGCGCTCGAGATCGCCGACCAGGCCGAGGTTCTCGAACAGCCGCTGCTCGACGTGGAAGCCGAACGAGCTGAGGTTGAGCTCGATGCGGGCGACGTCGAGGCCCGACAGCTCGCGCAGGGTGTCGGTGATGCCGCCGGTCAGGTAGTCGGCGGTGATCTGGCGGACCAGCTCGTCGGTGTAGCCCTGCGAGCTGTCGGTCGACGGATCGATCTTGGTCGGATCGCCGCCGATCGCCTGGTTGCCGAGGCTGCTCTGGAACTGCTCGGGGGTCCGGCCCGACAGGATCAGGGTCAGGGTCTGGGCCTTGTTGAGGCCGCCGGCGGTGCCCAGGTCCCAGGTCAGGGCGGCCAGCGAGCCGCCCAGCCGCAGCGTGATCAGGTGATCCTGGCCGCTGGGATCGCGGTAGTCGGCCTCGCTGGTCACGCCGAGCTCGATGGTCTCGCTCGACAGCGGCAGCAGCGGCGAGAAGCTGGCGGTGCCGCTGGTGCGGGTGAAGCGGGCCCGGACCGCCGGCAGCCGGATGGTGCCGCGCGAGATCTGGATGGTGCCGCCCAGCCGCGGATCGCGCGGCGTGCCGGTGATCGCGACCGAGCCGAGCGCGTCGAGGTTGAACAGGTTGGAGACCGCGGCGAACCGCCGGACGTCGACGTCGATCGCCAGCCGGGCGCTGGCCAGCGGCGGCCAGGCCTCCCAGATCGGCGGCGCGCCCGGGCCGGCCGCCGGCGCCGGGCGGAGGAACTCGCCGAGATCGAAGTTCTGGGTGAAGCGGCCGTCGACCACGGTGACCGCGCCGCCGATGTCGAGCCCGCCGCTGGGATCGAGCACCATCCGCAGGTCCTGGACGTCGAGCACGAGATCGAGGGCGCGGCCGAACCGGAACGGCACCGCGTCGGCCGAGGCGGTGAGATCGGCGCCGAGCACCGCGCCCTCGCGCAGATCGACCACGCCGGCGATGCCGCGCAGCCGGCCCTCGTCGTCGACGGTGCCGCCGACGTTGTCGAAGGTGATGTCGGTGGTGGTGAACGACAGCCCGCCCTCGGTCAGCGCGATCTCGCGCCGCAGCGAGCGCGGCAGCAAGGTCAGCGGCTTGACCCGATCGAAGGTCAGCTCGCCCCGGACCTTCGGCACCTTGCCGGCGCCGGTCAAGGTCAGGCTGACGTCGGCGGTGCCGCTGGCCTGGGCGAAGGCCTCGGGCGCGACCGCCAGCAGCATCTCGCCGGCCAGCTCGCCCTCGACGATCACGCTCCACCGGGTCGGGACCAGGCCCTCGAGCGCGACGCCGCCGGCCACGGTCAGGGTCGGGCGGTCGGCCGAGAAGCCGTCGTCGACCTCGACCGACATGCCGGTGAACGAGAGCTGGCGATCGGACAGCTCGACCCGGCCGGACGGCACCCGCAGGATCGCGTCCTGGCGCGGCAGCCGGAGGGCGACGGCGGCGAGATCGAGGCTGGCCTGGAGCCGGGGGTCGGCGGTGAAGCCCGAGACCCGCGCCGACAGGGTCGCGGTGCCCGACGTCTGATCGAAGTAGGCGCCGAGCAGCGGCTGGGCCGCGACCAGATCGAGCCGGCCCTTGGCCGACAGGTCGACGGTGACGCCGCCGGCCCGGCCCTCGACCGTGACCGGCCCGAGCGGGGTGGCGAAGGTGGCGGTGCCGACGATCCGCACCTCCTTGCCGTCGAACGCGAGCTCGATCGGCGCCGCCGCGCGCACGGTCAGCGACACCGGCTCGCCGTCGGGCCCGGGCAGCGCGGTCGAGATCGACAGGTCGTTGAGCTCGAGGCTGGCGACCAGCGGCGCCTTGGGATCGGCGAGCGCGGTGCGGACGTGGACCCGGCCCGAGGTCCAGGCCCGGGTGCCGGCCGGGAGGCCGAGGCTGACGACGTCGACCAGGGTGTCGAGCTCGACCTGGGTCAGCTCGGCGGTGAGGTCGAGCGGGTAGGGCGCGACCGTGCCGAGGGTGCCGTGGAGCGCGACCCGGCCGTCGAGCAGCCGGCTGTCGAGCTCGATGGTGCCCCGGCCGACGCCGCGCACGGTCAGGGTGCCGTCGCCGAGGAAGGCCTCGGCCGCCCAGGCCCGGGTGATCGCGATGGTGCCGGTCAGCTCGGGCGCGGCCAGCGTGCCGCCGAGCGCGAGGCCGTCGGTGTCGAGGACGCCGCCGGCCGGCAGCGCGGTGCCGGCGAGCGCGGCGATCGCGGCCAGCGGCAGGCCGTGGAACGCGGCGCTGCCGCCGAGCTGTTGCCGGCGATCGATCGAGCCGGCCAGGGTCAGCTCGCCGCCGGCCTCGCGGCGGGCGCGGGCGACCACGCAGCGGCCGCCGGCCCGCGCCACCGCGGTGCAGGCCTGGTGGACCGCCGGCGCGACGGTCGGCGGCGCCAGCTTGCCGCAGGCGTCGAGCACGCCGGGGGTGCGGGTCATCCACAGGCCGATGTCGGCGTAGGCGTCGCCGGCCAGGGTCAGCCGCGACGAGCACGCCCAGCCGGCGACGTCGAGGCCGCGCACGGTCGGCGTGCCCTGCAAGGTCAGGTCGGCCGACAGCTTGCCGGTCAGGCCGGCGATGCCCTCGGGCAGGCGGCCGAGATCGATCTTGCGCGCGGTGACCCGCATCCGCTCGATCACCGTGGTCGGCGCCAGCCGGACCCGGCCGACCGCGCGCAGCGGGCCGCCCAGCCCGCTCGACGACGCATCGACGTCGACGTTGTCGCCGGCGTAGTCGACCTTGCCGCGCAGGGTGCGGACGAACGGCACGCCATCGAGGCGACCGGTCGAGCTGACGGTCGGCCGATCGATCGTGCCGCCGATGTCGAACTCGATCGCGCCGGACGTCGAGCGGGCGGGCTTGCCCGGGGCCGGCGCGGGGGCCGGCGCGGGCGCGGGCGGGCGGGGCGCGGGCGGCGACGGCTGGCCGTGGACCAGGGAGGCGCCCGGCGCGCGGCCCGCGGTGCGCGCGCGGTCGCGCCGCCCGACGGTGGGCGGACGGGCGCCACGCGCGGCAGGGGTCGGCGATCGGCGCGGGCGGACCGCGGCGGGCGCGGCCTTGCGCGGGGCCGGCCCGCTCGCGCACTGGAAGGTGCGCATCAGGCCCTGGAAGTCGCCGCTCTCGACCCGGCCCTTGAGCGCGAGCGCGCCGGAGGCGGTGTCGATCTCGCCGCTGACCTTGCCCGAGGCGCCCTCGAGCTGGGCGCGGACATCGGTCAGGTGGACCTTGCCGAAGGCGATGTCGGAGAAGATCGGCCCGCCGGTGATCGACAGCTTGCCGAGCCGGAACAGGTAGTCGTGGACCGCGACGTTGAGGTTGGTGGTGCCCTTGTCGCGGCTGACCCGCAGGTGCCCCGAAAGCTTGCTGCCGAACGCCTTCTCGAAGCAGGGCGGCAGCCGGCCGGCGACGTCGATCGGGCGATCGATCCGGACCTCGCCGTCGACCTTGAACGGCGACTCGTTGGTGCTGTCGCCGCCGAAGGTGCCGGCGATGGTGAGCTGACCGCCGGCGCCGCGGGCGACGAAGGCGTCGACCTGGCCGCGATCGACGACCAGATCGAAGCCGACCTTGAGGGTGTCGAGCTCGAGGTGGAGCGGCGGCTCGACCAGCGTGACGTCGTAGGTCAGGCCCTTGAGCACCAGATCGATCTTGGGGTAGGCCACGATCGGGCCGGTGATGGTGGCGTCGACGGTGACGTTGTCGCCGCCGAGGTCGGGATCGAAGGCGTGGCGCAGCATCGGGCCGGCGTTGGCGACCGCGACCCGGACGTCCCACACGCCGTCGTAGGCGTCGGCCCAGTAGTCGCGCATCGCGCCGTCGACGTGGATGGTGGCCTTGTCCTTGGTCACCAGCTCGACGTCGAAGTTGAGGGTGTTGGCGACCGGCGACGCCGGCCAGCCGGCCGGCACCTGCTGCAGCCGCTTCACCGTCATCGATTCGAGCGCGATGCTGTAGTCGCCGCGGGTCGTGCCGTCGGCCCGCGGCTCGTAGAACAGGTCGATCTGGCCGCCGCTCGCCCGGGGCTGGAGCGAGGTGTAGAACTTGGGCACGATCGGGTCCGACGAGTCCATGAACAGGAAGCCGTCGGCGACCACGTCCTCGAGCAGCGCGCGGAACTTGTACGACCGGCCGTCCTTGCCGTAGGGCGTCATCCGGATGTCGACGTCGATGTCCTCGAGGTGGTAGTCGCGGAGGTCGAACAGCGGCGCCGACGTCGCCTGGATGCCGACGTAGTAGCCGGCGACGGTGCGCTTGCCGTAGAAGGCGGCCAGCAGCGAGAACACGGTGGTGTCGTAGTCGTGGAGCGGGTAGGGCTCGGTCATCTCGCGCAGCAGCACCCGGCCGCCGATGACCTGGATGTGGCGGATGACGAAGTCGTGGCGGCCGAACATCAGGGCGTGGAGATCGAGCTCGGCGTTGATCCGCGGGGTCTGCAGCACCGAGACGTCCTTGTCGTCCCAGACCTCGACGTCGCGCAGGGTGACCGGGACCCAGCCGCCGGTCACCGCGGTCTCGATCGCGCCGACCGGCCAGTCGACCGAGCCGATCGCGACCCGGCCGCGCATGTTCTGGCTCAGCATCGCGCCGAGGCTGTCGCCGAGGTCGGGCCCTTCGAACTTGACCCGCACCAGCACCAGCAGGCCGCCGAGCGTGATCAGCAACCCGAGGCCGATCGTGACCAACCAGCGCCGGAGGCGTACCTGAGGCCGCGTGATCGCCACGTCTCGACGAAGCTACCATGGGGAATCGCGCCGGCGCCGGCGCGGGTTTCCCTTGCGAGCAGCCCGGCAACCGCCCATAACAAAAAGACCACCGCTGGCCCCGGAGACGATGATGCCGATGTCGAACGAACCGAACCAAGATCACCGGCCGGCCGCCCCCGAGGCGCCGGCGCCCACGCTCGCCCTGGTGCGCGAGGTCCAGGGACCGGCGGGCGATCGCGGCCGCGTCGCCGGCCTGGCGATGGTGTGCTCGGCCGCCGGCGTGGCGCTGGGCTTCGCCCTCGCTGGCAGCCTGTTCGCGGCGATGTCACCGCCGCGCATGACCACGACCATGGGCCCGGCCGGGTACGGCGGCTGCCCTGGCCGTCACCACGGCCGCGCGCCGATGGTCGACGGCCACGTCGAGACGCGGCCGTGGCTGGGCATCGACCTGTCCGGCCACGATCAGCCGGTGCTGACGCGGGTGTTCGCCGACTCGCCGGCCGAGCAGATCGGCCTGCGCCCGGGCGACCGGGTGACGAGCATCGACGGCCATCCGGTCGCCACCTCGCAGGAGCTGCTGGTCCACATCCGGCGCCACGCGCCCGGCGACGTGATCAGCCTCGAGGTCGATCAGCGTGACGGCCGCCACCTCGTCGTCGAGGGCGTGCCGCTGTCGGTCCTGCCGCTGCCGCTGCGCTGAGCCTCGTCAGGGCCGGCCAGCGAGCGGCACTGGCTCGCGCTCGCCCGAAGGGCGAAACGCGAGTCAGAGCGTGCAGAAGTTGCTCGGGACCGGCGACGCCGCGCTGATCACCACGCAGCTCGAGGTGACCTCGTCGCTGGTCTGGAAGGTGACCGTGATGTTGTCGCCGTCGCCGGCCGGGAACGGCTGGGTCGGACCGACGCTGCCATCGGCGCGGGCGTGGGCGATGACGCCGATCTCCCGGCTGCGGTTGTAGACGTAGACCAGGGCGCCGGCGAAGTTGATCTCCGGGCCATAGGAGAACGTGGCGGTGCCGGCCGCGACGTCGATCGGGAACCGCATCTCCGACGGCTCCGGCGGCGGGATCGGGATCGATGGCGTGATGCAGCCGACCGACGCCAGCCCGCCGGCGACCAGGGCCCCGCCGACGACGCCGACGACGCCGATCCGGAGCGCGAGCGCGAGCCCGGTGGCGCGGGCCACGCGGCGGGCGTGGACGACAAGCCAACGGCGGGATGGGGACGGACGCGAGGGCACGATGCTCGTGTGTGCAAGGGCGGGTCCGAAACCGTCAAACCCGCCCCGGATCGTGCAAGGTGTCGAGGTTCCTCGATTCCTGGCGGATCTGGGCGGGCCTGCCGATCTCGACAGCCGCGTCTGTGACGAGGCGACTGTCAACCCGATTTGCGATTCTGCCAACTCGATTGGCAGTCGCCGAACGAGGTCAGCGCGTCCGCTTGACCTTGGCCGGCAGCATGATCGACACGCCGACGCCCGCGAACAGGTGGTGGAGGAAGCGCGAGTCGGAGTCGTCGACGAACAGGTCGGCGTTGAAGTCGGCGCCCGACGGGTTGTCGGTGAACGCGTAGTCGCGCACGGCGAGATCGACGGCGAGGAAGTCGTTGATGAAGACGTGGATGCCGCCGCCGAGGTAGAGGCCGGGGCGGAAGCCGTTGTTGAGCGGCGCGTCGTTGTTGGGGTTGTCGTCGGGCGTGATCATCGCCTCGGGGTCGTTGAGGCCCGGGTGCGGATCGTTGCAGATGTCGCCGTCGCACGACGAGGTCAGGTTGGCGAACGCGACGCCGCCCTGGAAGTAGAAGTCGAAGTTCACGAACGCGCGGCCGAACGCGGCCAGCTTGCCGTACCAGGGCGTGAGGCTCAGGTAGGCCGCGCCGTGGAACGGCATCTTGTTGAGGTGCTGCGCGAACTCGGTGTTCGACGGCTCGCGGGTCTGGTCGTTCATGCACCCGGCCGCCTCGCCGCACTCCTCCTCGAGGGTGTCGAGGACGCGGTCGGTCAGCTTGGTGTTGACCGAGGCCGAGAACACGCCGATGGCGCCGAACGACAGCATGTCGCCCAGGTGGTACTCGAGCTTGAGACCGCCGCCGATGATGGCGCGGAAGTCGGCGTTGATCGTGGCCTCGAACAGCGGGGTGGCCTCGAGGCGCTTGGCGACCAGGAGCAGGCGGTTGCGCACCGCCGGCTGCTGATCGAGGGCGCGGTCGGCGTGGGCGTCGGCCGCGCCGCCAGCGAGCACCGCCAGCGCGCCGAGCGCGGCCAGCGTGGGGATCCGGGGAGTCTTGTTCGTCGTCATGGCTGGGCTCCTGTGGTCCTGGCGTCGACCGTCGGTCAGCGGAAGGTGGAGTACTCGAAGGTCGGCGGGATCCAGAAGCTGACGCCGAGCTGGAACATGACGTTGTTGATGAGCGAGCCCTCCGCGTTGGCCTCGGCCTGGGACGCGGTCGCGTTCATCGTCGGGCTGCGATCGGTCGGCTCGAACTTGTCGACCATGATGTAGTCGCGGATGCCGAGGTTGATCGTCGCCCACTTGGTGAGGAAGAAGCGCATCGACGCGCCGACGTTGGGCGTGATGTTGAAGTTGGTGAAGCCGGGGAAGCGGGGATCGCGCGGCACCACCTCGGTCTGGGTGAAGCCGACGCCGGCGGTGAAGAACGCCTCCCAGTGGACCAGCTTCTTGTCGAGGATCGCGAACTTCCCGTAGACCGGCACGTAGTGGAAGTTGAGCGCGCCGGCGAAGTTGTACTGGTTGATCGTCGGCAGGCGGCGGGCCTGGCGACCGACCAGGTCGAACGGCTCGCGGAACTGCTTGGCGAAGTACTGACCCTCGACGCCGACCGCGAGCACGTCGGTGAGGAAGTAGTCGAGCGACGCGCCGCCAGCGTAGTGGCGGATCATGTTGTCGTTCATGGTCGTGGCCAGGAACGGCATCAGATCGACGCGCTTGAGCTTGAGGAACGGCTTGCGCATCACGACGACGATGTCGCTCCACGACACCGGCCGCACCGCGCGGTCGGTGTCGGCCTTGATCGCGTCGGTCGTGGTGTTGGCCAGGTCGGCCTCGAGGTTCCGCTCGCCCTCGCCGGTGTCGCCCTCCATCTCGATCTCGTCGTCGTCGCCGGGGGGCGGCTTGTCCTCGTCGCCCTCCATCTCGATCTCGTCGTCGTCGCCGGGGGCAGGCGCGGGCGCGGGCGCGGGCTTCTTGGGCTGCGCCTGGGCGGTGGCCACCGGGCCGACGACGAGCGCGCCGGCGAGCAGGGCCACGGTGGCCACGAGGAGGGACTGTGAAGTGGTCGTGCGGCGCATGGATTCCGCATTCTCCCGAGAAGGGGTCGACGAGTCGCGTGCTGGACCGAGGCTATAACACGCAGGTTTTCGCGATCTCAAGGTCAGGCGGGTCGATCGGTGTGGAAGGGCGCGGGGTTGCGACATGAGGGTGGCGGGCGGCGGAGCAGGGTGCTGGTAGGTGCCTGCCGGGCCCGTGACCCGTCACGCCGGCCGGCCTTCCGTCGACGCCGAGGCGGGATCGTCACCCGCCCGTGGCGCCGGCGTCGCCCGCGTCGCCGGCGTCGCCGTACAGGGCGTCGACGAAGGTGCGGGGGTCGAACGGCCGGAGATCGGCAACCTTCTCGCCGATCCCGACGTAGCGGACCGGGACCTTGAGCTCGTCGCAGATGCCGAGGATGACCCCGCCCTTGGCCGTGCCGTCCAGCTTGGTGATGACGATCCCGGTGATCTCCATCGCCTCCTTGAAGGTCTTGGCCTGGGTGATCGCGTTCTGGCCGGTGGTGGCGTCGAGCACCATCCAGGTCTCGTGGGGCGCGCCGGCCAGCGCCTTGTCGGCGACCCGGCGGACCTTCTTGAGCTCGTCCATCAGCTCGGTCTTGGTGACCAGGCGGCCGGCGGTGTCGCAGATGACGATGTCGAAGCCCTCGTCGACGCCGCGCTTGACCGCCTCGAAGATGACCGACGACGGGTCGCCGCCGGCCTTGCCCTTGACCATCGGCACCCCGGCCCGCTGCGCCCACACCTCGAGCTGCTCGGTGGCGGCGGCGCGGAAGGTGTCGCCGGCGGCCAGGAGCACCTTCTTGCCCTCGGCGGTCCAGCGGGCGGCGAGCTTGCCGATGGTGGTGGTCTTGCCGACCCCGTTGACGCCGATGGTGAGCAGGACGAACGGCTTCTTGCTGCCGAGGTCGACCACCGGCGCGCCGACGTCGAGGATGCGGGTCGAGGTCGCGCGGATCTTGGCCCAGATCTTCGCCGGATCGGTCAGGTCGTCGCGCGACAGGTCCTTCTTGACCGACTCGAAGATGCGATCGGCGGCGCGCGGGCCGATGTCGGCGGTGAACAGGACCTCCTCGAGCTGCGGCAGGACGTCGGCGTCGATCTTCTTCTTGCCGAAGATCTTGCCCAGCCGGGCGACGAAGCCGCCGCGGGTCTTGGCCAGGCCGGCGGTCCACGCCGCCTTCTCGGCCTCGTCGATCGGCGGGCCATCGTCCTCGGCCTCGTCGTCGGCCTCGTCCTCGTCGCGGGCCCGCGCCTTGGCCGGCTTGCCGCGGCGGGCGGGCGCCTCGTCCTCGTCCTCGTCGTCCTCCTCGTCGCGGCGCGGCTTGCCCGCCTGCTGGAACTTGGGTCGCTTGCGCTCGCGCGGCTTGCGCTCGACCTCGGGCGCGCCGGTCACCCGGTCGCGGATCGCCTTGGCGCTCTTCTCGCGGCTCTTGTCGCCGGCGCGCCGCAGCCACAGCACGAACACCGCGACCGCCGCCAGCACGACCAGCAGGGTGATGAGCGAGTGGGTCATCGCGGCGCGTTATACCCCAGGCCGCCCGGCGCGGGGTCCCGCCGTGGCCGGCGCCGGCCGGATCGACTGCAAGCCGCCGGGTTGCGGTCGATGGATCCGCCGATGAACCTCCTGGCCACCATCCGCGAGCGCCGCACCATCGGTCAGCTCGCGGACGAGCTCGCGTCGAACCGGGCGCGGGCCCGCCTGCTCGGTGACGCCGCCGGCGCGCTCATCGCCTGCGTCAAGGCGCTGGCCCTCGACATCGACGAGCTGGGGGCGGCCCGGCTCAAGGCCGCGCTCGACGCGACCCTGGCCCGGCTGCGGGCCGAGGCGCCGGTCGACGAGCTGGCCGAGGAGCTGGGGCTGCGGCAGCGCGAGACCCTGGCGTTCGCCGACCAGGAGCGGCGCTACCTCGCCGATCGCGACGCCGAGCTGCGCGGCATCATCGGCCTGCTCACCGACGGCCTGACCGAGCTCGGCGACGGCAACGCCAGCCACCACCTCACCGTCCTCGACCGGGGCGCGCGCATCGAGAGCGCGGCCCAGCTCGGCGACATCGTGAAGCTGCGCCAGGTGATCGGCCGCGAGGTCGCCGGCCTGCGCAAGGCGGTGGCCGACAAGCAGGCGAGCGATCGGGCCCAGACCGCCGCCCTCACCGGCGAGGTCGAGCGCCTGCGCCGCGACGTCGTCCACGCCCGGACCGCGGCGGCGACCGATCCGCTGACCGGCGCCGCCAACCGCGGCGCCGGCGACACCGAGCTGGGCCGGCTGTGCGACCTCGCCGCCGCCGGCGGCGACGGCTTCGCGCTCCTGCTGCTCGACGTCGATCACTTCAAGGCGATCAACGACACCCACGGCCACCCGGTCGGCGATCGGGTGCTGATGGCGCTGGTCGGGTTCTGCCGCGAGGCGGTGCGGCGCGGCGATCTGGTCGCCCGCTGGGGCGGCGAGGAGTTCGTCGTGCTGCTGCCGGCCACGTCGCTGCGGGTCGCCACCCGCAAGGCCCAGGACGTCGTCCGCGGCCTGGCCCGCCGGCGCTGGAACATCGACGACGCCGGCGCCACCGTCGGCTTCACCGTCAGCATCGGCGTCACCGCCTGGCGGACCGGCGACGACGCGGCCGCGGTGATCGCCCGCGCCGACCGCGCGCTCTACCAGGCCAAGGGCGCCGGTCGCAACCGGGTGGTCAAGGCGTAGGCCCGGAGGCGGCCGGCCGGACCACGGGCACGCCGATGCCGCGCTCGGCGAGCGCGGCCTGGACCCGCTGCTCGGCGCCGGGCAGCACGCCCTCGTCGGGGACCCGGGCCGAGAAGAACGCCTCCTCGACGAAGCCGGTGAGGTCGGCGAAGGCCGGGGTCGGCGCGCCGGTCCGCAGGTGCTCGACGATCTGGCGGGGCGACCAGATGCCCCACAGGTCGGGGCTGGGCAGCTTGGGCTGGGCCGCGCGCCGGTACATGCTCCACACCTTCTCGCGCACCGGCACCAGATCGATGTGGACGCCGCGCAGCTCGCCGCGGTGGGGGATGGTGACCATGAAGCGCTCGCTGACGTGGCCGGCGGTGCTGACCCGCGCCCGCCACTCGCCGGGCGTGAGCTGCTCGAGCGCGAACCGGCCGTCGGCGTCGGTGACCGTGACCACGTCCTGGCCGTCGCGCGACAGCCGGACCTCGGCGGTGGCGATCGGCCGGCTGCGGACCGCGTCGCGGACCAGGCCGGCGAAGCCGTGGTCGCTGGCCCGGCGCAGCGTCGACACCAGGCTGGCCCGGGCCGGCTCGAGGCCGCCGACCGGATCGGCGACCGCGGCCGGCGGCGCGGCCGGGGCGATCAGGGTGGCGTCGCGCCGCCGGCGGGCGAGGATGAAGCCGAGCGCCGTGATCGCGGTGGCGGCGAAGGCGGCGATGGTGATGCCGGTCGGCGCCGGCTTGGGCGTGCCGATGGTGACGAACGCCGGGCCCGACCGGCTCGAGGTCCGCCAGGTGTCCTTGCTCTCGACCGCCGCCTGCAGGGTGTGCTTGCCGGTGCCCAGCCGCTCGGCGGCGATCGCCAGCTTGTAGGTGCCGTCGGCGGCGGTGGTGGTGGCGCCCAGCCGGGTGTCGTCGGTGGTGACCGCGACCGCGACCTGGCCGACCGGCGCGCCGTCGTCGTCGATGACCTTGCCCTTGAGCCGGACCGTGCCCTCGAACGACACCGTCGCCTTGGCGGCGGCGAGGTCGATCCGGGTCGCGGTGGTGAAGATGAAGGTCGACTCGGCGGTGGTCGGGGCGTGGGCGGCGTCGCCGGCGAAGCGGGCGCTGAACCGCTTGACCCCGGCGCCGCCGGCCTGGGCCCGGCTGACCAGCTGGGGCACGCCGGAGGTGAAGGCGTACTCGCGCGGCGGCCGGGGGCTGTCGGTCGCCGCCACCTTGAGGACGATCGGGACCTGCAGCCGGGCCTGGTCGGAGGTGGCGTCGATGGTGACCATCGCGCCGTTGGCGGCCATGGTGACGGTGATCGCCAGCTCGACCGGGGCCTTGCTCGGATCGATCTGCCGCTCGTCGACCCGGGCTGGGTCGAGGCGCTCGTCGCCGTCGAAGCGGACGCCGACGTCGACCGGGGCGGTGGCGTCGAGGTCGGGGATGACGATGTCGAACAGGCCGTCGGCCGCGGTGATGCCGTGGCCGTCGCGGCCAGCGACCGACACCGTCAGCGGCTGACCACCCAGGCCGATGGCGGTCGCCCGGTCGATGAGCACCCCGGACACCCGCAGGCCGTCGGCGACGCGGCGGACGGCGGTGATGCGGACGTCGGTGTGGGCCCGGATCGAGATGGTCGGCGCGCCGGCGGCCGGACCGGGGGCCGCGACCGCCCAGGCCGCGACCAGCGCGACCAGGCAGGCGAGACGCACGCGCGCGGACATGGATGTCGTAGATACCATCAATAGAGAGGCGGGGCCGGCTCGCGCTACGCGCTCGGCCGCGTCGGCGGCAGGGCGGCGGCCGCGTCGGCGTGAGGGCGGCGGCAGGGCGGGGGACATCCGGATGTCAGGGGGGTCGGGCAAGGTGGCCCGGCCGATCCCGGGATCTGTCCCGGGTCCGCTGGAGTTCCATGCGCATCAAGCGGGTCGAGATCATCGGGTTCAAGTCGTTCTGCGATCGCGCCGTGCTGGCGATCGACCAGCCGATCACGGCGGTGGTCGGGCCCAACGGCTGCGGCAAGTCGAACATCGTCGACGCCATCCGCTGGTGCATGGGCGAGCAGTCGGCCAAGCACCTCCGCGGCAAGGCGATGGAGGACGTCATCTTCGCCGGGTCGGAGTCGCGGGCCGGCGCGCCGATGGCCGAGGTGTCGCTGACCTTCGACGACGTCGGCTTCTCCCACGAGAAGCTGGCGACCGCGATGGCGTCCGACGAGGCCGCGGCCGAGGCCGCCATGGCCACGGTCGACGCCCTGGCCGCCGACGACGACGCCGACGTCGAGGTGATCGAGCAGGAGCCGTCGCTGGCCGAGGTGGTGGCCGAGGTCGCCGGCGATCTGGCCGCGGCCGCGCCGGCGCTCGGCGTCGACGAGCTGGGCCAGCCGATCGCCTCGGTCGCCGACGAGGTCCGCGAGATGCTGGCCACCGAGGCCGCGCCGCTCGACTTCACCCGCTACACCGAGGTGACCATCACCCGCCGGCTGTACCGCGACGGCACGTCCCAGTACTTCATCAACAAGGTGCCGTGCCGCCTGCGCGACGTCACCGACTTCTTCCTCGGCACCGGCGTCGGCACCAAGGCCTACTCGATCATCGAGCAGGGCCGGATCGGCCAGATCGTGTCGTCGCGCCCGGCCGACCGCCGCTCGATCATCGAGGAGGCCGCCGGCATCACCAAGTTCAAGAGCAAGAAGAAGGCGGCCGAGAAGAAGCTCGAGCAGACCAAGCAGAACCTGCTGCGGGTGTCCGACATCGTCGACGAGCTCGACAAGCGGATGGGCACGCTGCGCCGCCAGGCCCAGAAGGCCGAGCGCTACCGGACCTACAAGGCCGAGCTGCGCGACCTCGAGCTGTGGAAGGCGTCGCACCGCTACCTCGAGCTGCACGCCGACGGCGCCCGGGTCAAGAGCCGGCTCGAGGAGGCCGGCGGCGAGCTCGAGGGCGTCCGCGCCGAGTGGTCGACCCGCGACGCCCAGGTGGTGGCCGAGCGGACCGAGCTGTCGATCGAGGAGCGCCGGCTGGCCGGGCTGCAGGAGGCGATCTACGAGCTCGACAACCGGCTCCGGCTGACCGAGAGCAAGATCGGCTTCGAGACCCGCGAGGCCGAGGACCTCGAGCAGCGCAGCGCCAACGCGACGATCGAGATCGAGCGGCTGCAGCGCGAGCGCGAGCTGGCCGCGGTCCAGCTGGTCGAGCAGCAGGAGGCCCTGGCCGCGCTGGCGGCCGAGGTCGGCGACGGCCGCGACGAGGTCGGCCGGCGCGAGGCGATCGCGGCCGAGGCCCGGACCGGGCTGACCGCCGCCCAGCGCCAGCTCGACGAGGCCCGGGCGGCGCTCGGCGCGGCCCGCACCGAGGTGGCCAAGGCCGAGGCCCAGGCCGAGTCGCTGGCCCGCCGCCAGGACGAGGGTCAGCGCCGGCTGGCCCGGGTGTGCGACGAGCTGGCCCAGGCCGAGACCCGCCTGCACGAGGTCGATCGCGAGGCCAAGCGCGCGGTCGAGGCCCTGGCCACCGCCCGCCAGACCCGCCTCGATCTCGGCAGCCAGCGCGACGGCTTCGAGGCCCGGCGCGAGCTGCTCGCCGACCAGGTCGGCACCAGCGAGACCCAGGTCGAGACCCTGCGGACCGAGCTGCACCGGCGGCGGTCGCGCCTGCAGTCGCTGATCGAGATCCAGGACCGCTACGAGGGCTTCGCCCGCGGCACCCGCGCGGTCATGCAGCGCGCCAGCGACGTCGCGCCGGGCGCCGGCGCCGACGCGATCCGCGGCGTGGTCGCCGACGTCGTCCGGGCGCCGGAGACGCTCGAGCTGGCGGTCGAGGCCGCGCTGGGCGATCGCCTGGGCGGCGTGCTGGTGGCCGATCACGCGGTCGGCGTGGCCGCGGTCGGCTACCTCAAGAGCCACGCCGCCGGCCGGTCGACGTTCGTGCCGGTGACGGCGGCGGCGGCGCGGACCCACGCCCTCGGCGCCCGCGCGGTGGTCGGCGAGCCCGACGACGCCCAGATCGAGCCGAGCCGCGACCCGGCCTTCGGCGACGGCGAGGCCGGCGAGGCCGGCGACGGCCGGCTCGACACCGACGTGGTCGGCGACCCGGGCGAGGGCGGCGGCGGCGCGGCCAGCGCGTGGCAGCGGCCGGTCGCGACCGGCGGCGGCATCATCGTCGAGGACCGGACCGCGCTGACCGCGGCCACGATCGCGATCGGCGGCGAGGGCGTGCTCGGCCGGATGGTCGATCTGGTCGGCTTCGCCGACGGCTTCGACCACGTCGGCCACAGCCTGCTCGGCGACTACGTGGTCGTCGACAGCCTCGAGCGCGCGGTCGAGCTCCACCGCGCCGGCGCCGCGACCACCCTGGTCACCCTCGACGGCGACCTGGTCGACGGCCGCGGCGTGGTCTCGGGCGGCTCGCGCGACGCCTCGGGCGCGGGCGTGCTGGCCCAGAAGCGCGAGATCCGCGAGCTCGAGGAGATCGTCGGCCACCTCGAGCACGACCTCAGCGAGGCCACCGCCCGCCTGGTCACCGCCAAGACCGAGCTGCGCCAGGTCCAGAAGGCGCTCGAGGGGCTGCGCAGCGAGGTCCACCAGGGCGACATCGCCATCATGGGCCACGAGAAGGACGCGGCCCGGCTGCGGGCCGATCACGATCGCGCCCGCGAGCGCACCGGCCACCTCGCCACCGAGCGCCACGAGCTCGACGAGCGGCTGGGCACGATGGCCGCCGAGCACGCGGCGGTGGTCGAGCGGCAGGCGGCGGCGGTCGCCCGGGCCGATCACTTCGAGCGCGAGCAGCTCGGCCTGATCGACATGCTCAACGCCGCCCGCGAGCTGGCCGACACCAGCGTCGCGGCGATGACCGAGGCCCGGGTGCGGGCCGCCCAGCTCGCCGAGAAGCGGGCGTCGCTCGAGACCGCGACCCTGCGGCTGGCGGCGACCGATCGCGACCTCGGCCTGCGCATCACCCGGCTGGGCGAGAACATGGCCGCCGACGGCGCCCGGGCCGAGAGCCTGCGCGCCGACGCCGCCGGCCTCAGCGAGGAGCTCGGCGGGGTGCGGACCCGTCGTGGCGAACAGGCCGCCGAGCTCGACGTCGGTCGGCGCGGCTACGAGGAGCGCTTCAGCGCGCTCACCGTCGGCGAGCTGGCGGTGCGCGATCTGCGCGGCCAGGCCGACCGGCTGGCGGCCGAGGTCGGCCAGCTCGAGGTCCGGGCGGCCAGCACCGCCCAGGCCCTCCAGATCGTCCTCGACGGCATCATGGAGCGCTACCAGCTCGAGCTGGCCGAGGTGGTGCCCGACTTCCACCAGCGGGCGCCGTCGGGCCCGACCCAGGACGAGCGGGCCCAGGAGCTGCGCGAGCTGATCGAGCGGATGAGCGGCGACATCAACCTGACCGCGATCGACGAGTTCGGCGAGGTCCAGCGCCGGCACGAGTTCCTCACCGCCCAGCGCGCCGACCTCGAGAGCGCGGTCGGCCAGCTCGAGCGGGCGATCGACAAGATCAACAAGACGTCGCGCCGGCTGTTCAAGGAGACCTTCGCCGCGGTCAACGCCACCTTCAAGGAGGTGTTCCCGCGCCTGTTCCGCGGCGGCAACGCCCACCTGTCGCTGGCCGGGGCCAAGGAGGGCTCGAGCGGCGAGGACCTCGACGTGCTCGAGGCCGGCGTCGAGATCTTCGCCCAGCCGCCGGGCAAGAAGAACTCGACGGTCGATCAGCTCTCGGGCGGCGAGAAGGCGCTGACCGCGGTCGCGCTGGTGTTCTCGATCTTCCTCATCAAGCCGTCGCCGTTCTGCATCCTCGACGAGGTCGACGCCCCGCTCGACGAAGCCAACGTCGATCGCTACAACGAGATCGTCCGCGAGATGACCGATCGGTCGCAGTTCATCGTCATCTCGCACAACAAGCGGACGATGGAGTCGGCCGACAGCCTGTACGGCGTGACCATGCAGGAGGCCGGCGTGTCGAAGCTGGTCAACGTCAACCTGTCCCGCCTCGACCAGCGCCGCACCGCCGCGGCGTAGGTGCGCCAGCCCGGCACGGGCAGGCGTCCGGCCGGCCCGCATCGGCCGGCCAGGCGTGGACAGGCCAGGCGTGGACAGGCCAGGCGTGGACAGGCCAGGCGTGGACAGGCCAGGCGTGG
>Ga0075163_10001839_pt1 | contig 28721 bp, 15 predicted proteins | sample JI1023141ADNA_FD_71478 | JGI IMG/M metagenome (GOLD analysis project Ga0075163, IMG submission 71478) | Wastewater effluent complex algal communities from Wisconsin, to seasonally profile nutrient transformation and Carbon sequestration -... | ecosystem: Engineered > WWTP > Effluent > Algae...
GGGAGTTGGGGTGCAAATTGGTATTTTCGTTTATTGCGTTACAAACGCAAGTTTCATGCATCCGCGTTGCAAACGCGGACGAGTTGTGGGAGTTGGGGTGCAAATTGGTATTTTCGTTTATTGCGTTACAAACGCAAGTTTCATGCATCCGCGTTGCAAACGCGGACGAGTTGTGGGAGTTGGGGAGCAAATTGGTATTTTCGTTTATTGCGTTACAAACGCAAGTTTCATGCATCCGCGTTGCAAACGCGGACGAGTTGTGGGGGGTTGCAAACGCGGACGAGTTGTGGGTCGTAGCAAAATTTCGTTACCAAATTTTTACTCGCTCGTTTTTTTCGCGATACATTTCATTGCCGGGCTTTACATTAAATGCTGAATAAAATTGTTCCATCACGCTTAATGGTCCATTTACACGATATTTTGAAGGTGCATGTACATCCGTCATGATGCGTTTTGCGATTTCTTCGTTTCTACGTTGTATTAACCACGCAAAGGCATAACTTAAGAAATAGCGCTGCTCGGCTGTATATCCATTCTTAACGGTATTTGCTTGCCCATCCTTTGTTTTTTTGAAAGCTTCATATCCCATAAGCACTCCACCTAAATCGGCCAAATTTTCGCCCAATGTATTTAAACCACGAAGATGAAGGGTATCGAGCATTACATAATTATCATACTGTTTAACCATAAGCGCTGTTCGTGCTTTAAAATTTTCTCTATCTTCCTTACTCCACCAATCATTTAGATTTCCATTTTCGTCATACAAGCTTCCTTCATCATCAAAACCATGAGTAATTTCATGACCAAAAGTTGAACCTCCAATAATTCCGTACAATATAGCATCTTCGGGCATTTGAGTCTTTGTATAACCCGGCACCAATATATTGCAAGCTGGAATCACAATTTCATTGTTACTTGGATTGTAATACGCATTATAGGTTTGTGGTGTCATGTGCCACTCTGTGCGATCAACCGGTTTACCATACTTTTCAATCATGTGGTTAAAATTCCATTGCATTACGTTCATCATATTCGCAGCAAAAGAACTTTTATCAATTGACAAAGCCGAATGATCTCGCCACTTATCAGGATAACCAATCTTCATCGAAACTGCATTCAGTTTTTTCAAGGCCTTTTCCTTTGTAAGCTCACTCATCCAATCGCATTGTTTAATGCGAGAGCGATAAACTTCTTGTATATTATTTCCAATTTCAATGAGCTTTTCTTTAGAGTTAGCCGGTAAGTAATGAGCAACATATTCCTGGCCGATTAATTCACCTAATGCCTTATCAGTTGTTTCAACCACTTTTTGCCAGCGTGGCTTTTGTTCTTTGTTTCCCGACAGTTTTTGAGTGTAAAACAAAAAATCTTCATATTCAAAATCCTTCGATAAATAGCTCGCATAATTACTGATCAAATTCCAGCTTAGGTAAGCTTTTACATCCTCCATAGAGGTTTGATTTAACACAGTATTTAGGTTTTTAAAAAATTCAGGTTGCCCCATGTTAATTGTATCGACCTGTTGTAAACCAAATCCGGTAAACAACTTAGTCCATTTTACAGCAGGTACCAACTTTTCAACCTGTGCAAGTGTGAGTTTATTGTAGTTTTTAAAGGGATCTCGTAAGGCTTCCATTTTGCGGCAAGCTTTGGCGATTGAGGTTTCTAAAGCGATTATATTTTGTGACTTGAGTTTCGCAACTTCACTTTTTTCACCGGCAAGAACAAGCATATTTTGGATGTGCTGTTGATAGGCATTTCTGATTTCGAGGGTACGCGTATCGGTATTGCTGTAATAATCACGTTCCGGCAAGCCAAGACCTCCTTGCATTAAAGCAACTATCATTTGTGCACTTATTTTTTCATCTTGTCGCACATCAAAATTGAAAAAAACATCTACACCCAATTTATGTAATTCAGCTATTTCAAGTGTGAGATCATCAGCAGAACTAATTTTAGCAATAGCGTCTAAGCGAGATTTAAGTGGCGTTATTCCAGCTTTCTCGATGGAAAGCGTATCCATACCACTGTAAAACAGATCACCTATTTTTTGTTGGTTAGTACCTGTTTTTACATCGCTAAGCTTAGCTGATTTTTCACATATATCGCGAATTGCTGCGTTAACCGAATCCTGAATAATTAAAAATATACCGTTGTAAGATTCAGAAGCAGGAATAGGATTTTCTTTAAACCAGCGACCATTTGCAAACGAAAAAAAATCTTCGGCCGGACTCACAGTACTATCAATATGTTCAGTTAATGGATCACTGAAGCTTTCGGTAGTTTGTTTTGATTGATTTGAATTTTCTGCACAGGCTGTCAATAATAATGCACTACTTATCAGTAAAACGCTAAAATCTTTAAATTTATTCATCGTAATTTATTTGAAAACGTAAATATAATTTTAATTGTTGATTCATTGGAATTATGCACACTATAACCTATATAATGCAATTTCCGAATGACTAAAGTCTGGCATATTATCAAAAAAAAACACGCTCATTGGAGCGTGTTTTTTCAGTAATAATGAAATCAATTATTCTTGTTTTTGCTTATCGAAATCAATAACAATTGGTGTAGCGATACATATTGAAGAATAAGTACCGATTACAATTCCAATTAACAATGCAAACGCAAAGCCACGTATTACCTCACCTCCAAAAATGAAGATCGCTAACAATACGAAGAAAATTGTAAGTGAGGTATTGATAGTACGACTTAAAGTACTGTTTAATGCGTAATTAATAATGGTAGTTTGTTCTTTTCCGATTAGTTCCTTTTTATTGTTGGTAGACAAGTATTCACGGATACGGTCGAATACCACCACCGTATCGGTCATTGAATAAGCCATAACTGTTAATATAGCAGCAATAAAGTTAGCATCTATTTCAAGTGAAAAAGGAAGTACCCCGTTAAATATTGCGTAGCAAGAAAGTACAATCAATACGTCATGAAATAAGGCAGCAACCGCTCCTAATCCATATTGCCACTTGCGGAATCGGATAAAGATGAAAATAAACATTAAAATACAAGAGAATACAACAGCCCACACAGATGATATCTTGATATCGTCGGAGATATTTTCTCCTACCTTTTGTGAACTCATGATGGTATATTTTTTACCAAGTTTGCTAAGACCTTCGTTAATTTTAGATTCAACTTTTGCATCTACATCGGTTGAATTATCATCAATCAAGTAAGGAGTAGTAATTTTTACCTGGTTATCTTTACCAAAGGTTTTTACTTCTGGAGCTGCAGCAAGTGGTTGTGCCAAAGCTTCACGCACTTTTTCAGGTTCGGTATCTCCATCAAATCTTACAACATAGGTACGACCACCTTTAAAATCTACCCCAAAATTTAAACCGTGCATGGTATAACCAACAATTCCCATAGCTATAATAGCACTTGAAATCAGATAATACATTTTACGTTTACCAACGAAATTAATGTTGATGTTTTTAAACATATTCTCGGTTGCTTTTGTACTAAAGGAAATCGAGCGATTTTTATCCAACATGTTTTCAAAAATCAATCGTGAAATAAAGATTGCACTAAACAAGGATGTTAAAATACCGATGATCAAGGTAGTTGCGAAACCTTGGATTGGTCCTGTTCCAAATACATAAAGTATAATACCCAATAACAAGGTAGTGATGTTTGAATCGATTACCGATGACATTGCATTGTGGAATCCTTCCTTGATTGCTTGTTTTACTGAATTACCGGCATGTAACTCTTCGCGCACACGTTCAAAAATAAGAATGTTTGCATCCACCGACATACCGATTGTAAGCACTATACCTGCGATACCTGGCAAGGTTAAAACTGCCCCAAGTGATGCAAGAATACCCATGATAAAAAATACGTTGGCGAACAAGGCGATATCGGCCACCCAACCAGCTTTGTTGTAATAAAAGCCCATAAATAAAAGTACCAATACCAAAGCAATTACAAAGGAGAATAAACCATTTACAATTGCTTCTTTTCCTAATGATGGTCCAACTACCGCTTCTTGCACAATGCGAGCAGGTGCTGGCAATTTACCCGCTTTTAATATGTTAGCTAAATCTTTCGCTTCAGTAATGTCAAAATTTCCGGTGATAGATGAACGCCCACCACCAATTTCTGATTGTACGGTTGGGAATGAATACACTGAATTATCCAATACAATGGCAATACTTTTTCCTATATTTTCTTTGGTTAATCGTTTCCATGTTTGAGCTCCTTCAGAGTTCATCGACATAGATACTTCAGCTTTAGAACTATTTTGAGCAAAATCGCCACTTGCATCGGTAATTACATTTCCTTCAAGCGGAGCTCTGTTTTCGCGATTTGATTTAATAGCAACCAATTGCAGTCTTCTTTCTTCTGTATCAAAGGCTTTTACAGTCCACAATGGGCGTAAATTTTGTGGCAATAGGCCTTTTACAACCTGCATGGCCAACATTTCATTTACTTTAGCAGTATCAGCAATTAAAGCAGTTCCAATCACAGGACCGGGAGCTGCATAAAATTGGCCTTTTTCGCCACGTTGAACAGCAGGTGTCAAAACTTCAAACAAAGGGTTTTCTTGTTTGGCTTTTGCTGTATCGTTTTTAGCAGCCAATTTATTTGTATCTTTTTTAGCAGAACTTAAAGATGCACCTTCCGATTCGCTAGTTGCTTTGGTTGAATCCGTAGCAGCAGTTTCGGCAACCGGATTTAATTTAGCTTCGGCTGTTGTATCTGCATTTGCTGTATCTTTCATTAATTCGGGATGCAACAAGGCGGCTAATTTTTCGTTTGCCTTAATTAACAATGGAGAAATTTCGTTGTTATCATATGTTTCCCAAAACTCAAGATTCGCTGTTCCTTGTAAAAGTTTACGAACACGTTCTTTTTCTTTCACACCGGGTAATTCAATCAAAATACGACCTGAAATACCTAATTTTTGGATATTGGGTTGAGTAACGCCAAATTTATCGATACGAGTACGAAGAATCTTTTCAGAACGGTCAATAGCATCAGTAGCTTCTTTGCGGATAACGGCAATCACCTCATCATTGGTTGATTCGTATTTGATTTTATCTTTTAATTCAATGGTATTGAAAATAGCAGCCAATTTCCCGTTAGGAGCAACTTCTTTATAGCTTTCGGCAAATAAGGTTACATAGTCCTTTTGACTATTTTTCATTTTTTGATTCGCTACTTGTAAAGCTTTATTGAAAGCAGAATCGTTGCTATTCTTACTCATTGCTTTAATAAGGTCAACAACCGACACCTCAAGTGTTACGTTCATACCACCACGTAAATCCAATCCAAGGTTAATCTCTTTTTCCTTGCACTCGCGGTAGGTATAATTTTTAAGTAAGATATTGTAAAGCGGAAGCCCGGCGATTGAATCGAGGTAATGTTTGCTAATTGACTCCTTTACCGAATCAGGGTTTGCTTTGGCAGCATCGCTCAAATTTTGCATGGTAGCAAATTTTGAACTTGCATATTCAGCAGCTCTTTTCTCGGCGTTTCGTGTAATCAGCGTAAACGATAATTGAAAAATACAAACAACCGCTAAGGCAATAGCGAAAAACTTAATGGCACCTTTATTTTGCATAACAATCTATTGAATTATTTTATTTTTTTTAAGCCTGCAAATATAGAATAAATATAAATACGATAAGCAGGTATTTTGGTGTTCTCATTTTAGGGCCTAAGAACTTGGATAGAATTGAATTGTAAGAGGATTATTGATTCTTAAACTTTTAATATGACTGCACGACAATAGTTACTGGTGAAAGGCTGTTTGATTTTATTACGACTCTACAATTAAGTGAATACCAAGTACGGTGAAAACATCGATATTGGTTCTTATCCCATAAGTTGTTTTAGTAAATAGGGTATTTGATCAAAAATATTAATCTATAGCCCTAATTTCCCTTTTTCGTACAAATTAAAAACAAATACTACTTGAACCTCAGTTAATTACCTGATAAAAGTGATAATCAAAATTGAACTGCTTACTATCCGGCAAATTAATTCCTAATCACTTTCCTAAATTCTACAAAAGATGCATTCGACAACTTGGCTATATAAATTCCATTAGCAAAAGCAGCGATAGAAATTTGTGACTGGCCACCCTTGAGCTCTTGTGAAAACATACACTTTCCACTAACATCAAACAACTCAAACATCATTGAACTACCAGTTTCAAGTGTAATGGTGAGCAAATCGCTGGTAGGATTGGGATACAGAGATATTTGCTTGCCTACAGTATTTTGGGAATTTAAACCATTTCCGTTTTGACAATTGCTTGTGTGTGTACCCAAAAAAGTAGCTGTATTCACAGCATTTATAATCCATTGACTTTGAACACTGGTCCATAAATTAGAAGGTCCGTCCACAGTTGCATTTCTTACTAATGTATAATCTAGCGTAGAACCTGCGCCAACAGTCCAGGAAGTCCCTGGGTTTACTCCTATTTCACCAACTATATCTATAACATTACCATTATGCTTTAAAGCAATTGCATCATTTCCATTAAAAGCGCAAACCGCCGAAGTAATGTCGGCCGCTGCAAGCACGGGAGCTGCTGATTGTGAATTTGCAACAACATACACATCAAAAGCAGCCAAAGTGCCTGTTAAATTAAGTGTATTGGTAGCTGTGCTTGTACCATTGGCATAAAGTTCTAAACTATATCCACTCAGCGAAACAGAAGCACTTGAAGGATTATAGATTTCAATTGCCTTGGTATTTGAAGTACCTTCAAGGTATTCAGAAATAAAAAGTTCGCCACAGGCAAGCGTAGCTAATTGTATGGGAATACAAACCGTAGTATCGGCACAACCATTTTGAGAAACTATAGCGGCATAAGTACCGCTTACAGTTGGTGTAAAGGTGTTTGAAAATGCATTTGAAACTACAGTGCCTGTTGCACAATTAAGCCATTGGTAAGATAATCCAGAAGGTGTGGCTGTAAATGTTGAATCAGTTAAAGTTAAAGCAGCAACAGGTGCAGAATATATAGAAGCAGTAACAGGAATACGTGCAGCACTTAAACAACCATTATCGTCTGCTTCGGCATAATAGGTGGTTGTAACAGTTAGTAAAGGAGTAACAAATGGCAGTCCTGAACCTACCACAGTTCCGCCGCTTGCATTGGTATACCAATTTACGGTTCCGGCGCTGGGTATAGCATTTAGCGAAAAACTCGCCGCTTGACAACTCACATAATTATTGGCCGTAATAGTTGGAATAGCTATAATACTTGCAGTTACCGGTACTCGTGCAAAGTTACAGGTGGATGCTGCTGCTTCAATGTAATAGGTTTTAGATGCAGCTAATACAGGAGTAGTAAAGCTATTTCCTGTATAAAGTATAGTTGAACTTGAAGCAGTGCTATACCAATTTATGCTTCCGCTACTGGCTGTTGCTGCTAAAGTCAAACTTCCAGGTCCACAATTTGAGGCATTGCTAGTACTGATAATTTGTGCAGTACTTAAGCAAGATAAGTTATAATTCACCAAATATCTTCCGGAAATAAATTTATCTGTACCCGAGTAATTTACATTGTAACCATCCGAATAGCCACCGGTAAAATAAAAGGATAAATTGCTATTAAATATAGCTAAATCATATACCAGCTCAATACCAAATGTGGGATTAGATTTTACATAGCTAAAATCACCGTTAGAGGTATAACAAGCAATATACATATCGGCATTGCTTGAGCTAAACGGAATTAAACTTACTGCACCGTTGCCAAAATCCACATCTATGGTATCAGCAAAGTTGGCAACCATATAAATGTTTCCTATTCTGTCCAATTCCATATCTACAATTTCGTTGGTAGTACTTTTAACCGACGATTTAACCCATTGTACTATACCTACAGAATCGTATTTGAAAAAATAATAACTAAGTGGAGTATTAAAAGTTCCGCTAGTTAAAAAAGTTGAATTGGTTGAATAAAAATTGGTTATTGATTGGGAGGTAGCAACAAGGTAACTATTATCGAGCGAATCGGTTCGAATACGCATCGGTGAAGCCGGTCCCCCATCAATTCTGGTAGCCCATACAAAATTAAATAGGGCATCGTATCTCGCCACAAAAGCCCCAACGGTATTTGGCGGAGCAACATTGTAAACAGCCGGACCAAAATCTAAATCGCGTGTTCCATTGAAAGTACCACAAAGTAGTAGGTGATTACTTTTGCTTTTGTGTAAATCAGTTAATTTCCCAAGAAAAGGATAAGCAAAAACATATGCTCCGGCTGTGTCGTAACATGCAACAAAGTCATTCATCCCTCCTACCGAAACTAAAGTATTGCTAGTGGCTGAAGGATTAAAATCAACTGTTCCGAAAAAATTTCCAATTAAATAAATTCGATCATTTACGCACTTTAATTTAACTGCTAAATCATAACCGCTTGTTGCACTATTTCCGCCTATGTTAAATGCCCATTTATAATTACCTAAGGAATCAAACTTTGCAATGTAAATATCGTCACTACCACTAGCAGTTAACGTATCATTTAATCCGTTAGGGTCGAAAAACGCTTTTTGTGAAAAACTACCTGCGACATAGAGGTTATTATTTTTATCGAATGTCATGGCTTTTACAGCGCAGGAACCGGAACCTCGAACATAATTCATCCACAAATGTTCACCTGCAGAACTATATTTCACCACATAACTGGCAATTCGACTAGCGGGAAGGCTTATCATTGAATTGCTGGTAGGATTGGCGTTAAAGTTTCCTTGAAAAGAGCCTCCTACCAATATGTTCCCTGAATAATCATTTTCAATCACCTTTTCATTAACAATATAACTTGAATTATCGTCGCGAACACCATTTAACCAAACGAGCCCATTACTTTCGTTATATGCGGCAATAAATCCAGAATTTTGACTAATTGAGGCAAGACTATTATTCGCAGGTGATGGGTCAAAATCAATTACATTTCTGTAGTAGCCAACATGTACAATTTTATTTTTCGCTGTAAAGCATACTTGGGTGCTGCTTGCATCGTTGGCGTTAACCATTTGCTGCGACCAAGCAATAGTGCCACTTGCATCGATTTTATTTAAACTTACTCCCCAAGTATTGGTGTTGGAATATCCACTAATATAAATATCACCGGCTCTACCGGAAGCAATGGAAAGGTTACCGATAGTAGCATAACTGTCGCCCCACAAAATTGAATCGCTTGGAGTTACTCTAAACACAAAGGTTCGATTGCCGGTGTTTACAAATTCATAAAAGGTTGTTCCTGCATTTGCAATGGAAAACTGTACATTAAAAAATCCGGTAACCACTAAGTTTCCTGAACTTTCAAGCGCAATATCACCACCTTCAGATTCGTTTTGTGCATTGTAATTTACCCAAACTAAATCTCCTATTCCTGAATACTTAGCCAAATAAAATAATTTACGATTTACAGGAGCAGTTAAGGTCGTAACAGCCGGGCCCGGATCAAAATCAACAGTCGACATGAAATAACCGGTTAAATAAATATTATCAGATGCATCAAGCGCCATTCCTTTAACTTCATCATAATTACTACCACCAATTTGTTTTGCCCAAACCAAATCACCATTGCTTGTAAAACGAGTAATAAAAATGTCGTAGTAATTAGTAGAAATTGCACTAAAATTTAAAACGGCCGGAGAAGGGTCAAAATCAACGGTAACTTTAAAATTTCCGGCTAAAATAACATCTCCATTTGCTGCAAATTCAATATCCTTACCAAGACCAAAACCGTTGGCACTACTCATTCCTTTTACCCAAATTAAATCGCCCAAAGAGGAATACTTTGCTAAAAAAATAATTCCACTGTTAGAAGGACCATTAATGTGAATTAATGAGGTATCGTCGCCACCATCAAAATCGGCATTTTCAGAACAAGTACCGCTAATATAGATATCGCCATTGCTATCTGTTTTTATTGAATAAGTGTAATCATCAAGTGGTCCGCCCATGGTTTTTTTCCACAATAAATTACCGCTTGTATCAAATTTAGCCATGTACATATCAAGGCCACCGTTAGAAGATACAAGCGCTGTATCGGTTCCGTAAATTAAGTCAGCGGTTCCTGAAAAAACTCCGGTTACAAGCACATTCCCTGCAGAGTCGCTGGTAATGGCTTGAGCAAAATCATCGCCCCCTTGTTCGTTTTTTATTTTATTGGCCCAGTTATAATCAAGTTGGGCATAACCGCCTTTAACGCAGCAAAATGTTAGTATCAAGAAAAGTAATTTTTTCATGTTCAATAAATTTATGGTGTAAGTTGGGTTTTAAAAAAAAAATAAAAATCGCTATCAAAACTACTAGAACTTTTTATTTCTAAAAAATTTTAGCTAGATATAGCATGAATTATTAAAGTGATGAAATGCTGGTTGAGCTTACCAACCAATTAAATCTCACGTTACTTTTTGCTTTTTATTAGATGTTACACTTTATTAAAAAGTATAACGCATTAAGGGTTTCGACTTTGATTTATTGCTATACACAAAGAAACCTGCTTTTTGAAAAACCGAGTAGATCCCAGTCCATGCAAATGCATCAGGCATTTTAGTATCATATGGAATAATTGGATATGCTTCAACAACTTTTATTCCTGAACAACGCGAATAATCAAGTGCTGCTTCAATCAACTGATGCGAAATGCCTTTTCTTCGCAAATCTTTACGCACAAAAAAACAGGTAATTGAATAAATTGTTTGCGTATCGTTTCGTTTATAAATACGAGAATTTTCGATTTTATAAAATTCTTCACGTGGTGCTATAGAAATCCAGCCAATAGCTTGGTCTTCACAAAAAAGCAACAATCCGTTTTTTTTACCTTCCCAAACTAATTCTTTTTGTGCCCGGTGATTGCCTTCACCTTTGAGTTCATTATAAATAGAGGTTTTTAAGCGATGGGCCATGCACCAACAACCTCCACATCCTCCTCGTTCGCCCAACAAATCTTCGAAGTGATTCCAATTATTCTTTGAAAGTACTTCGTATCTGTATTCAGACTTGAGCGCCATGGGGCAATAGATTTAGTAATTCAGCAAGTGCAACAATTGCTGTTCGAATCGTGCTTTGGGTAAAAAATTAGCTTCTAGTTCAAGGGCAAACGGCACCGGAGTATCCAAACTTGCGCTTCTCATGACTGGTGCATCTAAGTATTCAAAACAATTTTCGCTAATATATGCAGCTAATTCGCCTGCAATACCTCCAATAAGTGTGTCTTCATGAAGCAAAATAACTTTCCCTGTTTTCTTCACTGTTTTTTCAATCGCTTCTTTATCGTATGGTAAAAGGGTTCGAAGATCCAATAAGTCAGCCGAAATTTCTTTGTTTCGATCAAGTACTTCCATCGCCCAGTGCACGCCTGCTCCGTAAGTAATAATACTTACATCGTTTCCTTCACGCAACAAATTGGCCTTTCCTATTTCAATGGTAAAATACTCATCGGGAACATCGCCACTAATACTTCTATAAAGTGCCTTGTGTTCAAAAAACAACACAGGGTTGGGATCTTCAAAAGAGGCACATAGCAAGCCTTTAGCATCAGCAGGGAATGCAGGATACACCACTTTTAATCCGGGCGTATGCACAAACCAAGCTTCGTTTGATTGAGAATGAAAAGGTCCAGCTCCAACACCTGCACCTGTAGGCATGCGAACTACTACATCTGCATTTTGTTCCCAACGCCAATGACTCTTCGCCAAATTATTTATTATTTGATTGAAACCACAGGTAACAAAATCGGCAAACTGCATTTCAACCATTGCTTTGTAGCCTTTAATTGATAAACCAAGGGCTGTTCCAATAATAGCTGATTCGCACAAAGGAGTATTACGTACACGTTCACTACCAAAAGTTTCAAGAAACCCTTCTGTGGCTTTAAAAACTCCTCCGTATTCAGCAATGTCTTGACCCATTAAAACCAAATTTGGGAAGCGTTGCATTGATTGCTTCATTCCATCGCTGATAGCATCGAGTAATCGCTTATTGGTTTTGGCAATTCCTGCTTGGGTTGTGGTGAAATTTGCAGGAGCATAAACATCTCGTAATTCGGCGGTAGTATTTGGTAGTATTGGCTTTTCATTAAAGGCAATATCAATAGCATTATCAATTTTTTGTTTAATAACCTTACGGTAATCGGCAATTAATTCGTCGGTAAGAACGGCTTCATTCAACAAGTAATTTTCATAAGTGCTGAGAGGGTCCTTTTTTCCCCATTCCTCAAAAAGTTCTTTGGGAACATATTTAGTACCTGAAGCTTCTTCGTGACCGCGCATTCGAAAGGTAATACATTCAAGTAAAACCGGTCGCGGATTTTCGCGCATTGATTCAGCAATTTTTTTGACAGTTTCGTAAACTTCCAGGATATTATTACCATCAATTTTTACAGCATCAATGCCATATCCGGGAGCCTTATCAACGAAGTTTTTGAATTTAAACTGTTGATTTGAAGGTGTGGACAAACCATATCCATTATTTTCAACAACAAACAATACCGGCAAATTCCACACTGCTGCAACATTTATCGATTCGTGAAAATCGCCTTCACTGGCTCCACCATCACCTGTAAAAACTGCAGTTATTTTACTTTCTTTTTTTAATAAGGATGCGAGTGCAATACCATCGGCTACACCCATTTGTGGGCCGAGGTGTGAAATCATACCTACAATGTGATGGGGATTAGTTCCGAAATGGAATGAGCGTTCACGGCCTTTGGAAAAACCGCTGTATTTACCTTGAAACTGAGCAAACAATTTTTCAAAAGGAATATTTCTGCCTGTAAAAACACCTAAGTTACGGTGCATGGGTAATATGTATTCATCGTTGTGTAAAGCTTGAGTTAAGCCAACTGAAATAGCTTCTTGTCCAATTCCTGAAAACCACTTTGAAATTTTACCTTGTCGCAGTAGGAGTAGCATTTTTTCTTCAATCATGCGTGGTTCTAGTAAACCATTGTATAAATTGAGCAATAAATCGTCACGGTATTTTTTTCTATCGAATTTCATTGTATAAATTGGGAGGGTTGTGAATGTTGGATTGGCTAATTAAGCTAAAAATAAAAGCGAAAATGAATCGTGCAAAAGTATTAAAATTATTAATTTTGCAGTACTGACACAAGTAAACAATGGAACAACTTCTAATTGCAATAGTCTTTAGTATTGCATTCGTATATATGGTAAGAAGGGTAAGCAAGAGCTTCCGCGGCTCTACCTGTGAAGATAAGTGTGCAGGATGCAGCAGCATTGATTTTTCGAAAATTGATACGAGCAAATTCGAGCAAAAAGCAAAAACTGAAAAGTAAGGTCAAAAAAAAATCCTTTCGGTACCGAAAGGATTTTTTTCTTTTTGGAAAAAGAAATATTACTTAGCCTCTTCCACTTTCTTTGTAGTGTCTGCAGTTGCAGCAGCTGCCATTGAATCAGCAGTAGCTTGAGCTTTAGCAGCTTCCATTTCAGCGTTAGCAGCTTCAGCAGCAGCAATAGAATCAGCTTTAGCTTGTTCCATTTTAGCTTTTTCTTCTGCACTTGGTCCACACGCTACGAATGCAAACATTCCAGCGATAGCAATTAATGATAATACTTTTTTCATTGTTGTGTTAAATTGATTGTTTTAAAATTTTTTGCAAATGTATACTTAATATTTTAAGTAACAAGAAAAAAAATAAAATTTTATTTAATTGACGTATAGTCTTTTAAAAAAACAAATCCTGAGCATTTTGTGGCGATTCAACAATTGGTAATGATTGGGTTAGAATCAGCAAAGAGAAAGTGTAATTAATCAAAATTTAAAAGGAAATACCAAGCCTTTGGAAATGAATATTAATTCGAACGAAGGACTCTTGTGTAGGAAAAAACTGTTTGAAATATTAACACAACATTAGGTTAGGCAAGTAAATGTAAAGCATAAACAACAAAAAAACCGTCTTTGAAAAACAAAGACGGTTTTAAATACACTCAACTAAACAAAGGAATATTATCCTTTTTGTTGTTGTAATACTTTTTTATCTTCTTTATTCTTTTGCTCGTTTGATTTAGCTTTTTTAACCACAGTTTTAACTTGTGATTTCGCAGCTTCAGCAGCAGCAGCAATAGAATCAGCCATTGCTTTTGCACTAGCTTCAGCAGCAGCAGCAACAGCAGCAATTGAATCTTGAGCAGCTTGTGCTTTTGCAGCAGCAGCTTCTGCTTCAGCAGCTGCAACAGCTGCAACTGAATCAGCAGTAGCTTTAGCTTTTTTCGCCATTTCTTCAGCACTTGGGCCGCAAGAAACCACCGCCAATATACTTAGAGCGGTAAGAGATAATAATACTTTTTTCATGTTGTGTTTTTAATTTAAATTAAAATAATATTGGTTAACCGGGCGCAAAAGTAGATTAATTGACAGAAAAACAAAAATTATTTTTAGTTGAATTCAAATAAAATGTATCTTTGCAGCATATTTACAGAAAAATATTAACTAAAATTCTAATTTTAATTACTCTAAAACAATGAAAAAGAACATTTTACTTTTATCGTCAGCACTTTTATTTGGTGCTACCGTATTTTTGATTGGTTGCAAAAAAGATGATACTACTGCACCTGTTGTTACTTTAAATGGTGATGCAGCTTCAACTATCTCATTGCAAGGAACCTATACTGAATTGGGAGCAACTGCAAATGATGATGAAGATGGAAGCATAACTGTAGTTACTACCGGATCAGTTGATAAAAACAAAACTGGTGACTATGTAATTACTTATTCAGCTACAGATGCAGCTGGTAATGAAGGAACTGCTACACGTACAGTAACTGTGAAAAATGATGCTGATTATTTAAGTGGAACTTATACTACTACAGAAGGTAATCCTGTAACTTCAACTTGGGTACAAACTGTAACTGCATCTTCAACTGTTAACAACCGTTTGGAGTTCAGTAGATTTGCTAACTATTCAAACAATACTACTATTCGTGCAAACTTAATTGGAAATGAAGTTAGTATGATTTCTACAGTTGCTACAGGAATTGGAGCAAGTGGTTGTACACACTCATTTATTTCAGTTGTTGGTGGAAACCCGGTGATAAAAAATACCACTACAGGTAAATACTCTTTTTCTATCCGTTTTACTGATGAGCAACAAGCAGGTGGTACTGGTTGTACTGCAACTAGCGCTCAACTTTACGAAGACAACTTTACTCAAAACTAATTTTTAGTTTTACAAAAAAAATCCCTCAGGTTTTTACCTGGGGGATTTTTTTTGTAGTATATATGAATACTTACCGCTTCAAAATTGAGTATAATAAGTATACGTTTCATCCTTGGCCACATAAACAGTATCGTAAAAAACACTTCTATTTCCATTGTACGATTTGTAAAGTTTTATGTAGATATCACCCATAAATAAACGGTTATCGGTACTTCCAATTATATGCTCAGAATTCATTGATATGTCATAAGCTAATGCACCCCAATAATATTGGTAGGTAGGATTTTGTTCGTAATTCTTTTTACTTGTTAATCCAACAAAAATTGTATCGTGAACACTTGAAGTGGTTAAAGGCTTAGCAATGATCTTAAATTTTCGAATACATGGAATAATCGCTATAGATATTTTTACTTCGGTAATTGCACCTAATTCGAAATCTTCAAATGAATTTTTTAAACCCACGTAGTCCTTAGATTCCAATTGAGGATAGTCAATTGTATACTCCCCTTCAGGCAAATTTTGAATTCCAAAGTCATAATGCCCATTTGCATCAGTAACAACTTTTGAAACTACTGCGGCACTTCGATTATTTCTTAGTGAATATTCGTTGCCGCGATACTTTTGCCGTATTAATTGTACTAACTCTCCACCCATTTTTTCACTTGTACCTGTTACCTCATTTATTAAGTATCCATGAATGTGATAATCTCTATTTTTTCGGCATGCGCTAAAAAAACAGGTTAGTACAAGAACACTGCATATTACTAGTTTGTATACATTGATTTTTTTTATGTTCTTCTTTAAATAATTTAGTTTGAACTATTTTATTACATATTAAATTGAAAATCATTCATGCTGAATAATGATTTTTTTTGTGACGAATTCATTTTGTTGATTTCTAAGTTCAATCAAGTACATCCCATTTTTTAATTCAAGGGTTGATAAAGTATTATGATTAACGTTTACTTGAGCAATTTTTTGAATTTTTCCAAACATGTCATAAAGTGTAGCATGAAGTGTTTCATCCTGAGAAATTCCTTGGATATGAATTTTGCTATCAGCCGGATTGGGTTGGATACTATAATCTCCTAGTTTTATTTTGGTTAAAAGTACAGCTTGAGTACTTATACTTTTACTAGTTGTATAAGCACTAGCGATATTACTTAAATCGTCGGAGTTCTTGTTTATTCTACTCGATTCCCATGTATTGCTGCAATATTTTGGAATAATCTGCGCATTAAAAGAAGCTCCAGTAGTTACTTCAAAACCTGGAAGTAAACTAATGTCCTCTCCGGCTGTAAACTCAACATCGGCATTCGTACCAACAGTAAAATTTCCAGTCGGACTTAGTTCTTTTACTTCGGCAGTAGTTCCATTACTTGGATACACCGGAATATGATACACATCAAATCCACAATAAATTTTTCTTCTTGCATCAAATGCTGCTTGATACTTAGTTGTATTCACCGGAAATCCGGTATTTGAATTTAGGTAAGTATAAACAGGTAATTCTTCATCAATTGTTCGGTTGCTTAAAAATACATGTTCCGGCGCAACTTCGGCAGCCATAAATTCGGCCAAGTTTGGCTGAGGATCCTCAACATGGTAATGATTATCGGCTTTTGAATTTAAACCAACAGCCCATATCGCATCAAAAGGAGTAATTGAATAGTGATTAGTTGGAAATGCAATATGAGGATAACCAAAATCTTCATGAATCCCTTTTTGAAAAACACCATTGGTTTTATTGATCATTAAAAGATTATTTGCTTTGACGTTGTAAAACAAATCGGCATTATTCCCTGTTGAAGCATCTTTAATATCGAGCGTACTCACTGTTGGTGCGAAACTATGGTCGCTACCTTGATGGGAATAATAATTCAAACTAAGAGGACTAATAATTTGACTTAGTGTTCCGAATAAATAGGAAGCTCCTGCGTCTCCAAAGGTACGATCTGCCGATAATAAGCTTCCCGGACATTCATCATAGGGTTTTGAATTAGTAAAATAAATATGTCGATTGTTGTATGCTGAAACTAAATTTATGTAAGTACTATAATTTAAATAGCTTACTAATATTCCTTTTTTTCGATCCACTAAATTTGCATACCCTGCTGCCAGTGGAGTGTAATATGCATGGTATTGCTTGAAGTAACCAATAGATAAAAAAGGCATGAAACCTGCTTCTACATTTGCGCGTATCGAAAACATAGGAGCAGGTGCATTGATACCAGTGTATTTCAAACCATTCCCATTTCCTTGACTTATACCGACCTTTCGACAAAATTGAGGATAACCCACTAAATTTTGTAAGCTAACTAGACTCGTTCTATCTGGATGCTCTTTTGCCATATTTGCATTGTCGGTAGCTTGGTAATGCCAAACTGATAATTCTTTGGCTGTTGCATTGCTAAATTGCTTACGAGTTAAATTTGCCAGCATTATTTCAACTATTTCAAGCGGGGTATTAGCAATGTCCTTGCATAAATAATCCACCAAATGTTGAAAACCTAAAGGCGTATTAGCACCTTGAAATTCACCTTCGATACTCATGTACAAACGAGTGTGTGGATGTGGAAAATTACTTTCGTTGCTCTGGCCTTTATGACTTAAATAGTCCATTTCCATTTTTGCTAAAGCAATTCTACTTGTTATAGCACCAGCGCTATACCCGCCAACTATTAGTTCGTGCTTGCTTCCGTTCTTAGGTAATTGTTCATTTATTTTTTTTATCAGACTAATCAAAACTGCTGCATTGTTTTCAATATAATCGGTAGGATTGTCATAAGTAACAATAATAACATCATATCCTTCTTCTCGTAATCTTCGAAAATAGTTTGAACCGTTATTGTCATTTTTAGGATCAGTGGGTGAGAAATATTTATTGTAACATCCATTGTAAGTTTCATAAATTGGCCCACGCCATCCTCCGTAAAAATTAGTTTGATAAATAAACAATAACAATTCACTAACTATGGGCGGAAGTATTCCACTACTTAATGTGTGTGTTACTCCAACAATAGCCGATATTAATTGATACTGCAACATCATGTGAAGTATGTTAGGATCTGCAAAATCTGAAAGCGTACATGGATCAAGTTTTTTACCATTCAATGGATTAAAACCACCAGAAACTATATAGGGCTTGCGAATATCTCTCAGAGTATTTGGGCTACTGCCATTGGTATCGTTACCACATCCTAACCAAACTGCAAATCGGCCGGTAGGTAAACCACTTTTTATTAAACCATAAAGCGTATCGGCAACCAAAGGACTGGGAGCAATATCGGCAGATTCGTAATCACAAGGGAAACCTAATTTTGCTTCAGTTTGCCCAGCATCCGTCGGAAAAGAAAATAGCTTGCAGGTTGAACGTAAGGTATCACCATTTGCAATAAAGTAAAAATTAAGCAAGGTTATTTCGGAGTTTACTGTAAGTGTATAATCTTGATTCAAATTCAAAATTTGCTTTCCCAATCCATCATTAAAATCGGCCATGAATATTCCATTGTTCCATTGCAGGTTTGAAAAAATAAAATCACTGTCGAGTCGAAAAATAGCTTGTTGTGCTACTCCAAATGTCATTGGACAAACTGAAAAATAGCTTGCTTTTTGAAATGGTTGGACGCTTGCGTCATTCGCATTGAAACGACCGTTTTGCATTTGTAACTTACCTGAATAAATTGCAGAATCGGAAAGTTTATCGTATTGATAATAACATACTCCAATTGGAATGTACGGTTTTGCACGAGCTGCAGAATCTACAATTAGAAAAGCATTTTGATGTTCCTGTTCATTTTTTGCTATCTGAAAATGAGAATAGTGAAGCAAAAACAAAGGGTAATAAAGTGCACTATCGCCCTTTCCATCAAAAGAAAAAAATGTTGAATCGACCGGTGCACGGTTAATTAGTATTCCGGTACTTAATTTGGCGGTATCTAAATCTCCATAAACCCAGTCCATCGCTTCATGATAACTATTAACTTGCACAGTATCTATGCTAACAGCATACAAATACTGACACATCAAACTACAAAGGACTACTGTTCTTAAAAGTAAATTTTTCATGCTTACTGGTTTGAGTGTTTGTTTTCAAGTTCTGCAATTCGTTTATTCTGATCAATAATATAAAGTGTGAGTTCTTCAATTTTTTGAAGAAATTTCTTTTGCATCCATCCAATATCGATTCCATCTCTAATTACTTCATTGGTACTAGGAATCTCCGGGAGGTGTTTGTATTTGTGTATAAAGGATTCAAGCTCGTTTAAGTTTCGGAGTTTATAATCATTATCGAATACAACATCCATCCATTCCGGTGAGCCACACACTGCAACTTTTATTCTATCTGTAATAATGCCATCCTTCACATATAATTTAAAATTGCCGTTATAGTTTGCTGGTTGGCCAATTCCAATTTTTCCATCACTGCGAATAATTAGTTTTTCATAAGCTAGCATATCGGCATCGCTTTTTTGAATGGAAACTTCAGGTGTTTGCGCATTTGGAGGAAGGGTATAAAAACGCATATCCCCATTAAGCGAGGAAGCAATCATGGAGGCAGCATTTGCAAGACCGCTTGCTCCATTAATAGTCCAAACACCTTGAGGTTCGCCAATTTGTGCCCCTTGTATCTTTTCACGACCGGCATTAAAACCAATGTAAGATGTCATCCATGGAGTTGTACTGTTCCAAAAATTCCCCAAGGATACACGCGTTATTCCATCGCCAACTTGCAAATCGCCGTTGGGTGTAGAGGTGCCAATTCCAACTTTTCCAGCGCTTCTATACACATCACCTGAATTGGTCTGCCACAATCCTAAGTTGCTAAAAGTAGCAGCTGAAACTTTACTCAATTTTCCATCCGCGTCTGCTTGAACAAGATTAAAAGTTGAAGTCCCATTTTTTAGACTGCTGATGCATACATCTCCTTCAACGTGCAAACGTGCTTGTGGATTGTTTGTTCCAATACCAACTTTAGCTGGTAAATACTGAAAATTACTAGGATCAATACAAGGTTGTATAAAAAAAGCAGGGTCGCTGTTCAAACCAAAAGATGTAAGACCATCGCCTTTTATAGAAAATATTTCTTGCTCATAACCGAAAGTGTTTTGCATTAATCCGGCTATGATTTTTGTATTACTATTTGAAACTGATAGTTGCGTATTATATGCTGCAGGCAGAGAAGACGAAGTAGAAGCTGTTTGAGTTGAGATACGCACTCCGGTTTGCAAACTCGACGAAATATTTGCTGTGATTAAAGTATTGCGTGGAAAAGGAAAACCAACTTCTAGATTTTTACCAATGCTTACTATTCCTCCTTTTGCAGGATTGGAGCAAATTCCAACATTTCTTCCACAAAAATAATTTACAAGCAATTCATTTTGCGATGCGCTGTTGGAATTGCTTCCCTCTACTTCTATTATTCCATTCCCATCCCATGGTGCTGACCCCATTATTAATGCTGCAGAAGATGCACTAGAAGCTGCATTTTGAGAAGCCATAAAACCATCAAAAGAGTAACGTTTGTTGACATTGCTGAGGTTGGGAGTTAAACATGAGGTAAATTTCGCACTAGGGTTTCCAAAATAAATGTATTTACCAAGTGACGAAGAATCGCAAACAATTCGTTCGGTAGATGAACTATTTAATGCAATTCCGGAATGGGCATGCAACAATTTTGAAAAATAACTTTCGGCTGCAACCGCTAATTTGCTTTGTGGAGATGGTGTTCCAATACTAATTGTTTGATTTGCTCCTAAAGTAAGTGCTTTCATATTATTGGATTTAAATACAACATCTTGTGCAGTAGTAGAGCCAATAAAACGTGAACTATCAATATTTGCATTTCCGGTAAGTCCCCAATCTTCGCGCTCCGGTGCCACTAATTGAATATCGTTGTACTCATTTAATGCTGATGTGCAACCCAATGCATCGATTATACGAACTGAATAACTACCTGCTGCTAATTGAGTATTATTTTGAGAAGTTGTTCCATTGCTCCATTGAAAAATAAAAGGTGGGGTACCGCTCAATGCATTTAACAGGATTGATCCATTCGTGCATGATGCGCAGGAAGTATTGGCTCCATTAGGATATGTAAACTTAGTAATAGTAAAATTTACCAATGGTGACGAATTCAAAACAATTGAAGTATCAACCATTGCACCGTTTGCATCACTCACTTGCACCTTGTAAATGCCGGCAGATATAGCACTTAAGTCCTTGGTAAACTCCCCATTATTCCATTTGTACGAGTAAGGAGGAGTACCTCCGGCTACCTGTAATTGTATTGCACCATTTGTATTTCCACAACTTGTATGATAAGGGCTATTACTAATAGTTGGACTATTAATACTAACTATATGCAGCGGGCTAGGTTCGATTAATAAAATACTTGAAGTAGCTGTGCAATTGGTTGCATCATTAACCTGCACACTATAATAGCCGGCACTTAATTTTGAAATTCGTTGTTCGTTTGAACTATTACTCCATAAGAAAGTATAGGGTGGTACTCCACCTTTCACTTCGCTTGTTATACTTCCATCGCTCGCACCTGCTTCTGAAATATGAACAGCACCTTTGTATTCTTCCGGATATAAGTCTACCTGAAAAACATCGGGTTGTGTAAGCGTAATGTCGCGTGCTAATTTTTGACCATTCGCAGCCGTTACAATCACCTTGTAATAGCCAGCCGTTAAATTATTTCTGTTTCTTAGAGAGGTTCCATCTGTCCATGAAAATGAATATGGTGCAATACCCCCTGAAATAAATAAATTAATAGAACCATTGGAAGCGCCATGGCAACTGATATTATATCCTCCACTGTACAAAGAAGGAGTTAATTGAACATCAAAATCTTCAGCTGATGCGGCTTGGTAAAAAAAAGTGATACAAAGAAAAAACGCAACTAGAATTTTCGTACAATAATTGTTGCATATAAGCTTAGAAGTAAGCTCAAAAATAGAATGTGTTTTCATGTGTTTATAGAATTAGTTTGTAACAGATTAAAATTTCTGCGACAAAACTGCTTCTGAAAAAACACAGCATCAATACTTCAAAGAGATGATTTAACGGAAAAATAAAACAGGCAACAAATAGTTTGCTGCCTGTTTCAGAACATAGATTTATGCGCAATAGTTATTACACTCCAAATTGCGATAAGTGATGATTGAGGTGTTTATAAAACATATTGTTCCATTCATTGCTGCTTAGCTTACCAAAAGAAAGTGATTCTTTACCGTCAAAAAATGCTTCTCCTTTTTGTTGTGTTTGTGTAATAAACTGCATGAGTCGTTTTTTTTCTAATTCAAAAATTCGTTCATCAACAATCAAAAAAGCAGGTGCAGTTCTGCTATTTTTGGAGTATGTTTTTGTAGTAACAACAATTGGTTTTACAAATAACTTTAACATTAATTTGCCGAATCCGCCTGGTGCCTTATGCTTGTTTTCATAGATCATTTCGTAGGTAACGCAACAATGAGCTAGCATTTGAGCCACGTTCATTTTTCCCCACAAAGGTTGTGAAGCGGCAGTTAATTTATTGATGCGGTCAAGAAAACCTTGACTTACTTCAGTTGTGAAAATATTTGGTAATTCCATATGCATTTTTTTGCTGTTAATATTACTTCTTTTCAGGAATTTGTTTTAAAGTTTCGAGCAGTAACTGCCAGTATTTTTGCACAGAACTAATTTGTGCTTTCTCGTCGGGTGAATGCGCACCGGTGATGTTTGGACCGAATGAAATCATTTCCATTCCAGGGTAATTGGTACCCAAAATTCCGCATTCTAAGCCTGCATGACAAGCGCTTACCATTGGCTCGCTTTGATACATTTTAGTATACAAGTTACGCATGAGTTGTACAATTGAAGCATGCGGATTTGGAGTCCAACCCGGATAACTTCCAGCAAAACTTACCTTTGCTCCCATCAACTCGAATGCTGATTTTAATGATTCAGCTAAATCAATCTTTTCTGAATCAACTGAACTGCGAGTGAGGCATTGGATGCTGTATTCTCCCTCTTTAACTGATACCCTTGCCAAATTATTAGAAGTTTGAACCAAGTGTAAAATATCAGGACTCATTCTATAAATACCGTTTACACAAGCCGAAATACTCTTCAATAATTTACTTTGAAATCCTTTTTGAAGTACACGTGCTTTACTATCGGATTTTTTGCAACTTACTACCAATTGTGGATCGGTTGTTTGATACTCAGCTTGAAAAATGCTTTGCTTTTCATTTACTAAATTTTCAAGTTCAGTTGCTTTGGATTCCGGGACAATGACTATAGCGACTGATTCGCGTGGAATTGCATTTCTCAAACTTCCTCCATCAATAGAAGCTATTTGAATTGCACAGGTTTCGAAAGCAGCAGTCAACAATCGATTCATCAATTTATTGGCATTTGCACGACCTAAATAAATATCCATTCCTGAATGTCCACCGGTTGCGCCTTTTACACTAAGTTCATAAAACAAAACTCCTTCAGGAGCTGTTTCGAGTGAGTAGCTACCGGTAGCAGTAACATCAACACCACCGGCACAACCAATAGTAAGTTCACGGTCGTCTTCGGTATCAAGGTTCAGTAAAATTCTGCCATCGAGCAATCCACCTTTCAAATTAAGTGCGCCTGTCATACCGGTTTCTTCATCAATTGTAAAAAGTGCTTCAATTGGCGGATGAGCAATTGCATCAGAAGCTAAAATCGCCATAATCGATGCAACACCTAAACCATTGTCGGCTCCTAATGTTGTTCCTTTCGCCTTTACCCAATCTCCCTCCACAAACATATCGATACCTTGTGTATCAAAATCGAAAACAGTAGCTGCATTTTTTTGATGAACCATATCGAGATGGCTTTGCAATACTACTGTTTGGCGGTTCTCCATACCTTTTGAAGCTGGTTTTTTAATTATCACATTACCAACTTCATCACGATTGGTCGGCAAATTAAGTTGCTTCCCAAAGTCGAGTATAAATTGAATTACGCGTTCTTCCTTCTTGGATGGGCGTGGCACTGCATTCAATTCGGCAAAATAATTCCACACCGCTTTTGGTTCCAATTCTTTTATTGATTTTGTCATGCTAATTTTTTGAAATGCAAAGGTATTTTAAAATTAAGAAGATATACTATAAAAAAAACATATTCCAAACTCCATATTTCAGCGAAGGTCATAGTTTAAACCATCTTCTAAAATGCGCCTTCTATTACTTTCAAAAGCAGGATTAAAAAGGCTTCTGGACCTATCAAAATAATTCGTTTTGATATGCGCGAGATCAATTACTGCATGAAATAAATCGTCGCTAACAAAAGGAATTTCGTTCTTGCTTTTATAATAATTTGAAGCAATTACACTATCCTTTAGAAAAGGTGGCGAGAGCCAGAGTAAAAAAGGAATTTCGACATTTGCGTGCGGAAGCTTTCCGGCATATCCATGCCCAACATCGTTGTTTTCATCGTATACATTTTCGCCATGATCGGCAAGGTAAATTGCAGAACAAAACTCAGCTCTGTTCGAGGCTTGCTGAGTAAGCAATGTCAATAAACTATCTACAATAAAATCTGTGTACAGTATAGAATTATCGTAATTCGCAATCAAAGAAGTTCGTTCATCTATTCCCTTAAATTGATTAAATGTTGCAGGATATCTTTTTACATAGGAAGCATGACTTCCCATTAAATGTACCACAATAAATTTCTTTGGAGCTTCTGCTCGGAGTGCATTTGCAAAGGGATTCAATAATTTACTATCGTATGAAGCTGTATTAATTGATTCGAAGGAATTATTCGCAGTGGTGTTTACGAATATGCAGTTATCCGACTTTTGCGCTAAAGCAGAAACTTTGTTGTCCCAAATACCAATGGGTGACTGATTAGAAATCCAATATGTTTCAAAACCGGCTGAATAAAAAACATCCATTAAATCGACTTGTTGTTGAGGAGGAATAACTGTATCAATTGAGGCATTTGAAAACATGGAAAGTACTGCATTTAAAGTATTGGAATAAGCACTTACCACATTGTTGAATGCAACTATATCGTTTCGTTTGCTTAGCAATGGGCTTGTATTTTGTGGGTATCCATAAAGTGAGAGATGCTTTTTATTGACCGATTCTCCGATAATTAAAACAAAAGTTTGACGACTAAGTTGGTTGGATGAAAAGGCGTTTATTTTTTTAGGAACTTGTTTGGTTCCTGCTTCCTTATATAAATCAGCATCGTTGATGTAAGCAGCAATTACACGTACAATTGGTGGAGAAGCTTTACGAATGAATCGTTGTTTAAGTGCATCATAGCCCATAAATACAACTACAGTAAAAAACAAAATTGCTGCAATAATAGTATTCGTCTTTGATGCAGCTACTTGAAACTTATGCTTCAGTGCCATGATAAAAAGCCAACTATAAGGGATTAAAATAAATAAACGCAGGGATGCCTTTAATTCAAAAAACTCGTAGACTTCTTGCAAATTTGTATTGCTAAGCACGAGTATACTTGTTAAGGTAAGCGGTCCGTGTAACAAAATCCAATGAACAAGTTGTATAATTCCATTCACAAAAAATAAACAACAAGCTATTTTATATATCAGTTGTTTTTTGGTGAAATAACTAGTAGTAGTGAAAATGGTGAGCCATGCAAGATAAATGAGAATTTCGCGACTATCGAAAAGCGATTTGTTAATAAGCGCAGCCAGCAATAAAGGGGTAAAAAGCAAACAGAGTAAATAAAATGGATACAGTACTTTAAAAGCTTTTGTTATTTCGTCGCGCATAACTATTTTTGAAATTAAAAAATTACTCTACTAACGATTTCCATACTTTGCTTTAAAAGGCACTAGCAAAACGTTAACACTATTATCGCTAAGTATTTTATATAACAGGTATTGCGACTTTACCTTATTACTTGCTCCAAAAGCAGTAAACCAACAAATCTTTTTTTGTGTAGGAAAATAGTTTGAATGAATTAAATAATCTTTGTATTCGAAGGAGATAAAATCACAAGGATACTTATTTAGTTTATTGCGAATAGCTGAAATTTCAACTTCTAACTCTTTTCTAGTTACATCACATAAATGTGTAGGAACATAAAAGGAAGTATTAAACCCGAACTTTTGAAACGCAGGTAAGAATTCGGGATGCGGGCTTTCCACAATAATATTCGATGATTGCAACTTAACAGATTTCACACATTGTGACAATGTAGTGGCAGCTTGAACAAAATTACTATCTGTCAAATTTTTCATATCCAACCAATACCTGCAATTTGGATATGTAGCACCTACTTGTAAATATTTACTTAATAAAAGCTGGATGGAACTATCCGGGGGATGATTTACTTCGAAACTTTTACTTACATCGTCATACACAACATCTAATTCGATACCCGAAAAAAGTTGCGTTGCTTCACCTAATTTTTCAAGTGTATTTACTTTATGTGCCCATACTTTTTGAGGCCAAGCATAACGAAGAAATGTTGTAGAAAAAAAAACGAATGGTATAGCTATCAAAAAAATTACTACGAATACAATCAACCACTTTTTTCGATGCATAGAATTAAAATTACCGGGCAATGCTGTAAAAATAAAATTAATCTTTTGTATTCTCGTATTATTAAGTGAAGTCTGTCTTGCATATTACAACTCTAAATAGCTGCTTTATTTTAATAAGTTTGTGATTTACTAGTAATAGCTATGGTGGAACGGTTGCAAGAATTAAAAAGACTTATAAAAATTGAACGCGATGAAGATTTCGCGCAGTATACCGAACATTTTTCACGCAACAATATTCAACATCGCAAACGAAATGGAGTTACCTGGTATCCGGTTATTATAAGCAATACCGAAATTGGAATAGGCGAATATCTTAGCATTGAACTTGAGCGAACCAGTAATCACAATGAGCCGCACCAATTTACGGGAGGCAAACCAGCTGCGTTATTTTCAGCGCTCGATGCAAGTGCAACACCTTTGAATGGAACAATAAAAGTAATTGGCCCTAATAAAGTTCGCTTGCAATTAACAGTAGACGAATTACCCGATTGGTGCGAGGATGGAAAACTTGGGTTAAACTTATTGTTTGATGAAACTGGATATAAGGAAATGGATATCGCACTCGATAAGGTTATTCATTCTCGTAACAACCGTTTAGCAGAGTTGCGCGATATTATTTATGCTAAAAAGAAAGCGACCTTTTCTACCCTAAATAGCACACTGGATTTGAATGGATTAAATGATAGTCAAAATAAAGCCGTTCAAAAAATTATAGCAGCGCAAGACATTGCTATCGTTCATGGTCCGCCGGGTACAGGAAAAACTACCACTTTGGTACAAGCAATAAAGCAAATCTTAAAAACTGAGAAACAAGTATTGGTTTGTAGTGCGAGTAATACTGCAGTAGATTTAATGACTGAAAAATTGCATCACGAAAATATTTCGGTAGTGCGTTTAGGAAATCCTGCACGTATTTCGGAAGAGGTTTTGATGAACACGTTGGATGCAAAAATGATGGCTCATCCTTCCTATAAAGAATTAAAAAACTACCGTAAAACTGCGGAAGAATACTTTAGGATGGCTGGGAAATATAAGCGGACTTTTGGAAGAGAAGAACGTGAACAACGCCAATTGCTTTATCAGGAAGCAAAAAAAATTGTTGCTGAAGCACGTGTTTTAGAAGATTATATTCAACATGAACAATTTGCGAATGCTTCAGTTATTGCTTGCACTTTGGTAGTTGCAGCAGGACGAATGTTGCGCGACAAACAATTTAGTACTGTGCTAATTGATGAAGCGGCACAGGCATTAGAACCGATGTGTTGGATACCGATTAGTCGCAGCAATCGAGTAATATTTGCAGGAGACCATTTTCAATTGCCACCTACTGTAAAGTCAAAATTGGCAGAAGCCGGTGGATTAAAAGAAACTTTGTTTGAGCGCTGTATGCAACTTGAAAACTGTTCGGTGTTGCTCGATGTACAATACAGAATGCATGAACACATCATGAATTTTTCGAACGAACAATTTTATGAAGGAAAATTAAAAGCGGATGAACTGGTTAAAAAAAGGGTGCTTAGTAGTGATTCGGAATTTGATGTATTAACCACCTCATTAAATTTTATTGATACTGCCGGATGTGGCTTTGATGAACAGTTAAATCCTGAAAGTTTAAGTATTTCAAACCCTGAAGAAGCGGTACTCCTGATGAAACATTTGACACTTTTACTGCAACACTACACACAGAATAATAGCAGCAAAAAAATTTCAGTAGGAATTATTTCTCCTTACAAGGAACAAGTGCAATACATCACTCAATTACTTGACGCTAATGATGATTTAAAACAATTGAGTTCAAAAATTACGGTAAAAACCATTGATGGATTTCAAGGACAGGAACGCGATATTATATACATTAGCTTGGTACGTAGCAATGAGAATAAGGATATTGGATTTTTAGCAGATATACGACGTATGAATGTTGCGATGACACGTGCTAAAAAGAAGCTGGTAATTATGGGCAATAGCGCTACCTTGGCAAATAATGATTTTTAC
>Ga0075163_10001841_pt1 | contig 28702 bp, 25 predicted proteins | sample JI1023141ADNA_FD_71478 | JGI IMG/M metagenome (GOLD analysis project Ga0075163, IMG submission 71478) | Wastewater effluent complex algal communities from Wisconsin, to seasonally profile nutrient transformation and Carbon sequestration -... | ecosystem: Engineered > WWTP > Effluent > Algae...
CGTGCTTTCGATCTGTTGGTGCGCAAGTACCAGCACAAATTGACCAGCGTGATCTCGCGTTACATTCACGATTGGGCCGAGTGCCAGGATGTGGCGCAGGAAAGTTTCATCCGCGCCTATCGGGCGCTGGGGAATTTCCGTGGTGACGCGCAGTTCTACACCTGGCTGTACAAGATCGGCGTCAACACGGCAAAGAATCATCTGGTCGCCAAAGGTCGTCGCCCACCCACGGACGATATCGATGCGGGCGACGCGGTGCAGTACGACGGCGGCGTATTTCTGCGCGATGTCGATACGCCCGAACACGAACTGGCTCGTCAGGAGATGGAACGCATCGTGACCGATACGGTGGCGGCCTTGCCGGATGAACTGCGCACCGCCATCACCTTGCGTGAGGTCGAGGGCCTGAGCTACGAAGAAATATCCGAAGCGATGGGTTGCCCCATCGGTACGGTGCGTTCGCGCATTTTTCGTGCGCGTGATGCCATTGATCAGAAGTTGCGTCCCTTGATGGGTGCGGAGCGGGTTAGACCATGAAAAACGAACTGAATGAGCAGATCTCGGCCCTCACCGATGGCGAGCTCGAAGCCGATCCGGCGCGTTTTCTGGCGCGGCGTATCAGCAATGATCCCGCCTTGTCCGAGACCTGGACGCGCTACCACTTGATTGGAAACTGCCTGCGCGGCGAAGTCTGTCCGCCATTGCGCAAGGATTTCTCCGATGCGATCTGGGCCAGTATCGATCAAGAGGCGGCTGAATCCAGCCTTCGCTCCGCGTGGCTCGGGCGTGCGCTGCGTTGGACGGGTGGAACCGCCGTGGCGGCCTCGGTGGCCGTGGCGGCGCTGATGATGACAACGCCAACGCCGCCGTTGGGTGGTACGACAGAAGGGTTGCAGGCGGCACAGGGCAGTCACTCCGAGGTGAAGCCAACAGGCTTGCGTGAACAGGATCTGCGTCCGGATCTGTCGCGCGCTGCACATACCGTCTCGGCGACCCGGCGTTCGCAACCACTGATGCCGATGTGGGTGCCTAATGCCAACGGTCAGTCGCAGGTCATCTATCTGCCGCTGCAATCGGGTCACTATCCGCCGATGCTCGAGAGCCAGCCTTTGTCGCCGCTGATGCCTGCGGCGATGCAGCCGGTGCAACCACCTTTGCGTGATGCCGGATCACGCTGATTCCGCAGCGGCAGTTCGAACGCGTCGCGCACGGGTTGTCGCCGCCGATCCACACTTCTGGGTGCTCCGACTTTCTCCCGTTTGCACTGGCTGCGGCGGCTGCGGTCATCGTTGTGAGGTGCTGGGATCGTTATCCGGAAAGGTCGAAATGCGGCTGGATCGCCGCCCCCAGGACCCGGATCTCATGCCAGGTCAGATCGTCGAATTGCAGGTAAACGAGATCGGCTTGTTGCACCAGGCCTGGCGTGGCTACGGCTTGCCGGTGCTCGGCATGTTGAGCGGTGCGTGGTTACTGAACGGCCTTGGAAATCTGGCGTCCGTTGTGGGTGCTTTGGCAGGAACTTTGCTCGCGCTGCTTTTTTCCAAGCGGTTCGCCAGCGCTCATGCGGACGCAAGACCGCGTCTTAGCTTGTTGGAAGACGCTGACGAATGAATCCAACCTTGTCAAAAAATTGGAGAACCTCCGATGAGCTTGAGTTTGCGTAAACGGATTGGCGCACTCTGCCTGCTGGCTGGCGCCCTGTTCAGCACGGTGGCGTGCTCGCAGAACCTGCCGGATTTCACCGGTCTGGTCGAGCAGGTCGGCCCGGCAGTCGTCAATATCGAGGCCACGCGCACCGCCGAGGCCGCAGCGCGAAGTGGTGCCAAAGGTATGGACGAAGGCGAGATGCCCGAAGAGTTGCGGCGGTTTTTCGGCATGCCCGGCATGCCGCAAATGCCGCGTGACCGCACGTCCATGGGCACCGGTTTCATCATTTCTGCCGATGGCTACGTGCTCACCAATCACCACGTGATTGATGGTGCGGACGAGGTCATCGTGCGTTTGCGGGATCGTCGCGAGCTGGAGGCCAAGGTCGTTGGCAGTGACGAGCAGAGTGACGTCGCGCTGCTCAAGCTGGATGCCGAACGCTTGCCGACGGTGCGACTGGGTGAGGCCAAGGAACTGAAGCCCGGACAATGGGTGCTGGCAATCGGTTCGCCATTCGGCTTCGAGCACTCGGTGACGGCGGGAATTGTCAGCGCCGTCGGCCGCAGTTCCCAGATGACCGGACAGCAATATGTGCCCTTCATTCAGACCGACGTGCCGATAAACCGTGGCAACTCGGGTGGCCCTCTGATCAACATGGACGGCGAAGTGGTCGGCATCAACTCGCAGATCTTCTCCAACACCGGCGGGTACATGGGCGTGTCGTTCGCGATCCCGATCCAGGTGGCGATGAACTCGGCGGATCAACTCAAGGAGAAGGGTTTCGTTGCGCGTGGATTGCTCGGCGTGACCATTCAGGATGTGGCGCGTGACGCGGCCGCCGGTCTTGGGCTGGAGAAGCCCGGAGGCGCTTTGGTCAACGGGTTTAGTCCAAACAGTGCTGCGGAAAAGGCGGGCGTGCAGATCGGCGATGTCATCCTGAAATTTGATGGAGTTGAGATCGGGCGCTCCAGTGAACTGCCGCCTCTGGTTGGCGCAGCGAAACCCGGCTCCAAGGTCAAGCTCAGTGTGTTCCGCGACGGTAGGACGCGTGACATGGATGTGGTCATTGGCGAACTGCCCAGAGACGGTGGCGATCTCGCGAAAACAGGCTCGAAATCCGAACGCTCAGGGCCGCTTGGATTCACCGTCGAGGAACTGACATCGGATCAGCGTGAGGCGCTGGGCATCGCGCGCGGTGAAGGTGTGGTTATTTCTTCGGTCACTGGCAGTTCGGCGCGGCGTGCCAACCTGCAAGCGGGCGATGTGGTGTTGATGGTGGGACGCAGCAAGGTCGGTAGCATTGCTGCGTTCAATGCGGAGGTGGCGAAGTTCGCCTCTGGCAAGCCCGTCATGCTGTTGATCCGTCGCGGCGAGCAAACGAGTTTCGTCAGTGTCACGCCGGATGTCGCTGAAGACTGACGGTGTGTTGAGAAACACCGTGTTGGTGCGCGTCATGGATGCCGCGCTCGCGACCTTGAGAATGTACAGGAAGGTGCTTTCTCACAGCCCACTGAGTAAATCGGCATGTGGTGGGCATTGCAGCGCCACGGTGCCGAAACAGAAAACGCCCCTCGCGGGGCGTTTTCTGTTTGCACGACAGATCCGGACTCAGAAATCGTCAGTGCCAAGCAGTTCCTTTTCAAGGTCGTCCGCGTACTGCGCGACATAGAAGATAGCTTCACGAATCTGGCTTGGCGTCGAGCGCGATGCCATGCGCGCAATGTTGTAGACCTGATGTTCCTGCAAGGCCCAGAATCCAAGCTTTGACGTATTGCTTTCCGTCAGCAGGCGTGTGGCCAAGGCAATCGGCAGTTGTTCGCCTTCCTTGATTTCATAGCCCAACGAGTAAATGTCGCGATACTCGTGCTGCTGGAAGCGGAATGTCTTCGACTGCAGTCGCACGATCTGGCTGCGGTTCTCGTCGGTCCACTCGATCAGGACCGACAATTCGCCGGTCTCCAGCACTTCGTACTTCAGGCCTTCCGATTCAAGTGCTTCAATCAGCCGCTTGTCCGGCTGGGGTGACTCCTTCTCTGGCATGTCCTCAGCAAAAATCGGCCCGGAAAATCCCAATACCACGGCGCCCATCATCAACCACGACTTCATCAGCTCTCTCCTCATCAGTGATGCAGAACAATACAGCTGGCGTTGCGGCTGACTGCCAAAGGTGTGTCGGTGTCTTCAGTCCTCGACCAGTCCGGGCTTTGCTCCCGCCTTGCCGGGCACTTGAATGACACGTGGCCATTCCGCATCCAGCTGTAACGCAGTCAGTGGTCCACCCCAGACACAGCCGGTGTCAATCGAAAAGACCTGGTTGGTCATGCTGAGTCCAAGCGTAGACCAATGCCCGCAGACGATGCGCAGTTCACGCTGGGCATGGCCCGGTACGTCAAACCAAGGATACAGCCCCGGCTTTTGGGTTCCGGGACGACCCTTGGCATCGAACGCGATACTGCCCTTGGGGCTGCAAAATCGCATGCGCGTGAAGACGTTGATGATGGCGCGCATGCGGTCCACGCCATTGAGTTTTGGCGACCAGGTGTCGGGCTGATTGCCGAACATGCCACGCAGCAGCTTCCGATAGTCTGGACTATGCAAGCGGAGTTCGACTTCATGTGCGCGCTGTCGGGCCAGTCGGATGGTCCACTTCGGTGCCAGACCAGCGTGAACCATGGCCCAGCCGCGTGCGGCGTCTACATGCATCAAGGGTCGTTTGCGCAACCAGTCCAACAACTCTTCCCGATCTTCGGCAAACAGCACACGCTGAAGCTCGGCGTTGACTTTGCGTTGCTCGTCTTCACGACGCATGGAAATCGCCAGCAACGAGAGATCGTGATTGCCGAGGACGACGTGTGAATGGATGTCCAGCGACTTGATCAGGCGCAGAACTTCCAGCGATTGGCCGCCCCGATTGACCAGATCGCCGCAGAACCAAAGATGGTCGGCAGCCGGATCGAAGCGCAGCTTGTCGAGCAATCGCTGCAGTGGTTCAAGGCAGCCCTGTACATCGCCGATCGCGTAGACGGCCATCAGTGCAGTGTCCTGGGGCCGCTGAGGGTAAATTCAGGGATGGGGGTATCGAACTCGCGACCGCCATCCAGCTGCCAGCGGTAGCTGCCCTGCATGGTGCCCACTGGAGTGGCAATTACCGCACCCGAACTGTATTGAAACGATTCGCCCGGTTGCAGATGCGGATGCTGGCCTACCACGCCATCGCCACGCACTTCTTCGCTATGTCCGCTGGCATCGCGCACGATCCACTGCCGCGTCAGCAGGCGAGCGGCAACATTGCCGACGTTTCGCAAGGTGATCGTGTAGGAAAACGCATAGCGCGACTGATCGGGCGAGGATTCGTCACGCAGGTAGCGTGTGGTTACGGAAACTTCGATGGCAGGCGTGGCGGTCGACATGGCCGCATTTTAGCAGCCGCTGGGCCGGTTCCCCGAAGCGATTTTCAGGCCGTGGCGTCGGGGTGCATTGCGAGAGACACGCTATCCGTTGCGCGAGCTCACCCAGATGCATCGCGCACGGGATCGGCGATGCTCCCGTAGCAAGCGCGAACGGACTTCAATCGGGATCGCTGTCGGGTGGCAGGTTTCCGGAAACGGTTTTTCCCTGGGTGTGCAGCGCGTTGCTGAGCTCGACGTACTTGTTGACCGCGATGGTTTCAGCACGTGCACCCGGCGAGATACCCACCGCTGTCAGGTCCGCCTCAACACAAAGCTCCGCCAGCGCATTGCGCAGCGTTTTCCTGCGTTGCGCAAAGGCGGCGCGAACCAATTGGGAAAACAATCGCGGGTCCAAGATGACGAGTTCATCCGGCGTGTGAGGCAACAGGCGAACAACTGCAGAATCAACCTTTGGCGGCGGGTTGAATGCGCCGGGCGGGACCAGGAAAAGGGGCTGAACCCGGCAGCGCGCCTGCAACATCACCGACAAGCGACCATAAACCTTGCTGCCGGGGCTCGCCGCCATGCGGTCAACCACTTCTTTCTGCAGCATGAAGTGCATGTCCTTGATGCAAGCCAGATGCGCGATGGCATGAAACAGGATCGGCGAGGAGATGTTGTAGGGCAAATTGCCGACCAGACGAATTGATCGGCCAGCTGCCAACTCGGTCAGATCCACACTCAGAATGTCGGCGTGGACAATCTGCAGCTCACCGAGCCGCGCACCCATTTGGCGGAGTGGTTCGATCAGGTCGCGGTCGAATTCGATCACCGTCAGTTGCTTGTGTTGCGACAGCAGTGGCGCGGTGATGGCACCTGCGCCGGGTCCGATTTCAATCAGGTGATCGCCCGGCCGCGGCGCAATGGCGAGCAGGATCTTGTCGATGATTCCCGGCGAATGCAGGAAATGCTGACCCAGTGACTTCTTGGTCTGATAACTCATGCGCAATGCCTGCGTCGATGTTGCACGAAGCGCTCCGCGTGGGTCAGCGCCGTCATCAGGCTGGAGTGATCGGCCAGTCCACGGCCGGCCAGATCCAGCGCGGTGCCATGGTCGACGGCCACGCGAACATAAGGCAGGCCGAGGCTGATATTGACGGCGTGCTGGAATCCGCTGAACTTGAGCACAGGCAGTCCCTGGTCGTGATACATCGCCAACACGGCATCAAATGCCGTCAATCGCTGCGGCAGGAAAGCCGTATCCGCAGGCAAGGGACCGATCATGTCGAATCCGCGCGAGCGCATACGGGCAAGCCAAGGCAGAAAAATGTCGCGTTCCTCGGTGCCGAGGTGACCATCCTCACCGGCATGCGGGTTCAAACCGAGCACGGCAATGCGCGGACTGGCGATCCCGAAGTCGCGCTGCAGACTGTTGTGCAGGATCATGGCGACGCGTTCCAGCAGGTCGGCATTGATCGAATCGGCTACCGCGCGCAAGGGTAGATGTGTGGTCACCAGAGCGACCCGCATCTGCGAATTGGCCAACATCATCACCACGTCCGATTCGCGCAGGCCCGCTTGCGTGGCGAGGAATCCGGTCATGCCGGAGAACGCCACGCCTGCCTCACAAAGAATGCCTTTGTGAACCGGGCCAGTGACCAGCCCATCCAGCTTGCCAGCAAGGCATAGCCGACTGGCTTCGTGCATGCAATCGAGCACGTGTTGCGCGTTGCGGACATTGAGTGTTCCCGGCACCACACGTTCGGCGGTGCGATGAGCAGTGACCGCCAGATGACCGGCTGCACGGGAATTCTCATACATCTTGTTCGCGTCATGCAGCGCCAAGGGTAGACCAAGGCGATTCGCCGCCTCGATCAATACGTCCGCATCCGTAAACGCCACCAGTTCGCAGTCTCGCGTCTGCTGCGCCAGTTTGACCGCCAATTCGGGCCCGACACCCGCCGGTTCGCCGACGATCAGCCCGAGGCGAGCGCGGAGACTGGCTTGCTGACTCGCCTGCCGAGTCATCAATTCAACCGCGACTCCACGTAGGATTCTTCACGCAACTGGCGCAGGAAGCGTTCGTATTCTTCTTCCGACTTGCGACGGCCCAGGGTTTCGCGGGCGCGGTCACGCTTGACTTGATCCGTGATGTCCTGCTCGCGTGTGCCGACGCGTTGAACGATGTGCCAACCCGCATCGCTGAGGACCGGCGCGGAGGTCTGCCCATCAGACAGAGCGAGCAGGGCATCGCCGATGGCTTGTCCATAAGCATAGGGTGCGAACCAGCCCAAGTCGCCGCCTTGATTGCGCGACATCGGATCTTCCGAAGCATCACGGGCGACGTCTTCCAAGGATTCACCCGCATCGATGCGAGCTTTCAGTAGATCGATCTTCGCCTTTGCGTCCTGAGTCGACGTGACCTCGTCAATCTTGACCATGATGTGGCGGGCATTGAACTCGGTGACGCGTTGCTCATCGTCGCTGCGAATCTCCAGCAGTTTCAGCATATGGAAGCCGCTGGGGCCGCGGACCGCAGGCGAGACATCCCCGGGTTGCATGCCTTGCAGCATGCTGGCGAACATGGCTGGAACCTCGTCGTAGCTGCGCCAACCCAGATCGCCGCCTTCAAGGGCGTTAGGAGCATCGGAATATCGGATCGCTGCGGCAGAAAACTCGATGTCGCCCTTTTCAATCAGTTCGCGGACTCCCTCGATCTTGCTGCGGGCGGTTTCGATCTGCTCGGCAGTGGCGCCATCAGGCAGGCCGACCAGAATGTTTGCCGCATGTACTTGCCCCGTCTTCAGACTGTTGCTGGCCAGCAATATGTCGATTTCCGTGTCGCTCACGTGGACGCGGCTCTGCACAACCGACTGTCGCAGACGCTGCACGATCATCTCGTCACGCAGTGAACGCGCAAACTCCATGAACGGAATGCCATCCTTTTCCAGTTGAGCGCGCATCTGATCGAGCGTGATGCGATTGTTCTGTGCGATGCCTTGAAGAGCTGTTTCGATTTCAGGGTCGGTCACGCGGACACCGCTTTCGCCTGCGCGTTGTACCTGAAGTCGAATCAGGATCAGACGCTCCAGCACCTGCCTGCGCAGGACGTTTTCGGGCGGTAATTCATTGCGACGATCAGCGTACTGCGCAAGGATGTTTGACACCGCACGATCCAGTTCGCTGCGCAAAATGACGTCGTCCTCGACGACCGCGACGATGCTGTCGACCTGTTGCGCAGGTGTCAGCAACTGCGCATGTGAGGCCGGGCTGAAGAACGACGAGATCACCAAGGCCATCAAGGCCGACAAACGGAAGGCAGCGGGAAGAAAAAGCGATTTCATGCGCAATGTGTTCTCGAACAGGTCAAGCGGGGCGTCGGTTAAGGTCTCTACGACCTTGTACCTGACAGCGTGACACGTCGGGCTTTGACCGGGGTTAAATGGACGTTTTGTAGCGGTGTTTGATGCTTCAGCGCGTGTAGCCGAGGATAGCACGCTGCAACAGTTCGTCCGACGTGCGGCCGAATCGGCCAAGGCCTTTCAGTTCAATTTCCACATACAGTGCATTGTTCTTTTCACCCTCGCGATTGCGCACGTAGTGACGTCCAAGGACGCGCACAGCCATGCAGCAACTTTCCCACTGAACGCCACCAAAGGCTTCCAGACTGGTGCGGTCTGTCAGTGAGTAGTTCCAGCGCCCGACCAGCCGCCAACGTTCCGAAACTGGAATCAGCGCCGTCGCATCGATCTGCTCAACGGGTTCGCCCGTTGTGCGCCGGAACCGATAGGCCAGGTTGGCGACGCCTTCCCGACCAAATCGGTATTGACCGCGAACCGAGCTGAGCTGAGTGTTGTGGTTATCCCCATCCCACTGCGTGGAAATGCCGCCACTGAGCCGGTTGGTCAGGTTGAACTGAATGTCCGCGATGTATGGCGATCCCTCCAGTACGCTGGGTGCGGCCAGTGGCTCCAGTTGCACACGTTGTTGATCGAAGTAGTGGATCTGGCCGATGGTGGCAGATGCGCGTTCTTCACCGGTATCCGCGTTGAAAAAACGCGTGCTAATTGCCGCGGCCAATTGGTTCGCATCCATCTGACGATCTGCGCCAGTGAAGCGATTGCTGCGGAATAGCTGGGCGTAACTGAAACTCAGTTCCTGCGTATCGAACAGGGGGAGATCGTCCTGTTCGCGATACGGTACGCGCAGGTAGTAAAGTCTGGGTTCAAGGGTCTGAAGCAGATCCCGATTGAACATGCGGGCCGGTCGTTCAAACAGCAGACCCGCATCAAGACTGGTGATCGGAGTGGCGCGTGAGGGCGTCTTGCCGTCAACGCTCAGGTCTTGGTCCAGCGAATAGTGCGTGTAGCGATATCCAATTTCTGGACGCAGGAAACCCCAAGACCGTTCAATCGGCGTGCGCAGGTAGGGATACAGGTCAAGCCGTTGGCCCGCCGCGCGGACAGTGTGGTCGAACGCGACCAGTTCGGATCGCAACCCGGCTTGAAGTGTGCTGAGTCCGGTTGGCATCAGTGCATCGAAGCGGACTTGCGGGAGCTGTCGGAAAGGCGTCGCCGCATTGTCGATGAGTGGGTCCACCAACTGGAAGTCACGCAGCAAGGCGCTGGCGGTCCAACCTTTGCCGCGCCCATATATGCCGGTACTGCTTTCCAGCAGTGTGGTTGAAATGCTGGTCAGCGAATCTCCCAGATCCTCGAAATAGCGATCATCGGACACGCGATACAGGTCTGCTCTCACCTGCCAGTTGCGATCGAGCTGGCCGACATGACGGTAGCGGAACGAACCGCGATCCCGCTGTCGGATGTCATCGTTTGGAAGCCAGTCTGCTTCGATATTGCCCGAGAAGCCTTCGCCCAGGTAGCGGAACTCACCGCCAATCATGAATCCTCGCCGCCCCAGGGATCGAGGCGTGATCGTGGCATCGTAGTTGGGTGCCAGATTGAGGTAGTAAGGTTGACGGATGTCCAGACCGGTATTGCTGCCCGTGCCAATGATCGGGTACAGAAAACCCGATCGGCGACGATCATCCGTCGGGAAGCTGACGTAGGGCAGGTAAAAGACGGGCACGTTGCCCAAATGCAGGCGCGCATTGCGCGCGACCCCAAGGCCTTTCGCGTTGTCCAGATCGATATGTTCGGCCTCAAAGCGCCAGCCCTTCGAGCCTGGATCACATGTGGTATAGCTGACTCCCTGCAACGCCGCTTGCTCGCCGGTCAGGTTGGCGAGATCGGCCCGCCCGTTGCCGCGACGATCAAGCAGCACATAGTCGACATGGCGGAGTGTCGAACGATCTGCAGCAAGGTCACCCTCGGCGTGCTGCGCCTGCAGCAGAAAGCCACGGTCCTGGTAGCTCATGCCTTCCGGACTCTCGAAGGTCTGAGCTGTCTTGGAAAACAACAGGCGCGGCGCTTGCATGAGCTGGTCTGCTCTTTGGATTTCCACCTCGCCAGTGAGCTCGTAGACCTCGTCGTCGCTGACGTTGAACTCGCTAGCCGAGGCGGTCGTCGGTGAGGTCACGCGATCGCCGGTGGATGGAAGTCCAGGTCGATATGACGAGAATAGTTCCTGCTGCGGGCACAACAACCACGGATCATCGGGACCTGCCGTGCTGGCTAGAGCCATTGGAGAGCCGAGGCTGCAGCTCAACGCGAGGGCCAGGTTCCGCCGTACGGCGCGCGAGAATAGGGGTATGGGGAGATGAGGATTCATTGCAATAAGTGTTTGATTGCGCGCGGTAAGACAGGAGATTGCCGTACTTTCGGCGTAGCGCTAGCTTGCAGTATGTACGCTACGGCAGCAAACCATGGGGAGGGTTGCGATGCGCGATGACGAACAACTGCCGCTCGATGATGCCGGATGGCGCGCGCGCCTGACTCCGGCGCAATACTCGGTCTGTCGATGCTCTGCAACGGAGGCGCCATTCAGCGGACAGTTCTGGGACCACCATGCGGATGGCATTTACCATTGCGTCGCGTGTGGCGCAGCCTTGTTTGACGCGTGTAGCAAGTTCGACTCCGGGTCGGGCTGGCCGAGTTTCTTCGAGCCAGTCACAGAGGGCGCGATCAAACAAGTCATGGATCGAACCCACGGCATGCTGCGTGTGGAGGTGCAATGCGCCGTTTGCGAGAGCCATCTTGGGCACGTATTTCCTGACGGCCCCGCGCCCACTGGCATGCGCTATTGCATCAACTCCGCCGCGTTGCAATTCGCTGATCGGCGTGGAGTGGATGGGTTGTGACCAGGCCTGCTGCGCCATTGGATACCGGATCGCCGTCCACGAACTTGGTTCTTGATCTTGCAGACGCCCGGATTCTTTCACTGGATCGCAGGCTGGCCGATTGCTTGGGTTTCGTAGATGAGGACCTTGTCGGGAGAGTCGTGACCGAGTTCTGGTCCGATCACGATTCGCGAGCCGCGCTGTGGACGGCTGCCCTCTCGCCGGATGACGTCACATTACGGGACGTGAGTTTGACGGGGGCGGACGGCCGAGTTCTCCATGCCCGTATGCGCTGTCGCCGTGAAGCCCTGGATGGACGTCGAGTTCTTGACTGTTCGCTGGACGTGATCCGTTCTTCAGGAGCGGCGTCAAGCAGCGGCGGCCATCGCGACGCAAGCTATCGTTCTCTGTACCTAGAGGCGAGCGAGGGGATGTACCGGAGCTTGCCTTCGGGCGGCTTCGTTGACGCCAATCCTGCAATGGCCAGCCTCTTGGGTGCAGCGACAACGGAGCAGTTCCTGCGCGCCTACGCGGATGACGCCAGTCGGATATATGACGATGAGGGTGAGGCGAGCGAGCTTCGAGCCTTGTTGTGTGCCGCAGGATCGCTGACCGGCTTCCGGGTGCGGATCAGGCGGCTTGATGGCAGCACACGGGTTGTCTCGGAGAACGCCCGCGCGGTCCGAGATGCCGATGGGACCTTGTTGTTCTTCGAAGGCTCGATGACGGATATCAGCGAACAGGCAGCGATGGAGGCTGCCCTCCGCGAGTCTGAAGGACTGTACCGATCTTTGGTGGAAAATTGCCGGGACGGTGTATTCCTGATCCAGCAGGGGCGCTTGATTTTCGTAAATCCGGCGCTGGCTGAAATGCTGGGTTACACGGCCGAAGAGCTGACTGGCCGGCTCTACATGGACATGGTGGCCGACACCGATGTGGCGCCTCAGTCTGAGCGGCGGCGTCTGCGTGAAGATGGCTCGACTGAAGTCCAGCGTTACCAGATCGCACTGCGCCATGTCAGCGGACGGACCGTGGTTTGTCAGGTTGTGGCCGATGCGGTGAATCACCTGGGCACTATCGCTTCTGCGGGCGTTATCCGCGATATCACCGACGAACATCATCAGCAGCTGGCTCTGCGACTGGCCGAAAAGCGCTACCGGGAGCTGTTCGAGCAGTCGCCGGTGGGTCTGTATCGATGTGACCTCCACGGAGCAATCCTGCACTTCAATTTGCGCATGGCGCAAATACTCGGATACCCGGACAAGGCCACCGCGCGCGCAGAAATTCGCAACATCATCGACATTTACCACACGCCGGACGAGCGCGCCGGAATCTTGCAGGAAATAGGGTTGCGCGGCGTGGTTGTGGATCGGGTCATCTCTTTGCGACGTCGGGATGGGGCGCGCATTTGGGGCAATGTCAACGTTCAGCGCATTGAGGATGCAGAGGGAACGGTGCAGATGGCCGGGTCTGTCCAGGACATCACTCCGCAAGTGGCGGCCGAGCAGAAGTTGATAGAAATGGCGACCCGCGATTCCCTCACAGGACTACCCAATCGCCGAAATTTCGAACAACAACTCGCATCGCGGATGGGGATGGCCAGGTCCGAAGGTCGAACAGACTATGCCATCCTGTTTCTCGATCTGGATGGCTTCAAGTGGATCAATGATGGACTTGGGCATGGCGCAGGTGATCGTCTGTTGATCGCCATTGCGGGCCGACTCTCAGCTTGCCTTGGCGGCCGAGCTTTTCTGGCGCGCTATGGTGGTGACGAATTCACCGTGTTGCCTTCGCATTCCGTAGATCGTGCCGCCGCTGAGCGCTTGGCAGATGAGGTGTCAGCCGCCTTTGAGCAACCTTTCGATGTTGAAGGTCAGGTCGCGTATTCCGGCGCAAGTATTGGCATCGTCATGGGTCATGCGGACTACCAGCGTCCAGAGCAGATGCTGCGTGACGCGGATATCGCGATGTACAGGGCCAAGGCTTCCGGCAAGGGCAAGCACATCGTCTTCGATGAGCAAATGCACGCCGAGGCGCGTCATCGATTCGAGTTGCAGTCGGACATGCTTGGCGCGCTGGAAAGGGGCGAGTTCCGTATTCACTATCAACCGGTTGTTTCGCTGCAGGATGGGCGATGGTTGGGCTGTGAGGCACTGCTGCGCTGGCAGCACCCGCGACGTGGACTGTTGGCACCGGGAGCGTTCCTGCAGATCGCCGAAGACACCGGGTTCATCGCCGTTCTTGATGCCTGGGTTCTATCAGAGGCCGCACAGCAAGTGGCGACGTGGGCGCGGAGGCTCGCGACCACAGCTCTCTTGCTCAACGTCAATGTGGATGACCGACAGTTGGCATCGGGGCGCTTGCCCGATCAGGTTTCGCAGGTTCTGTCTCGCTCCGGGCTACCGGCCGACCGTCTCAGGCTGGAGGTGACCGAGACGATCTTCCGTGACGACATCGAGGCCACCAATCTTCGATTGCAACAACTGAAGGCGCTGGGTGTCGGCTTGGTCGTTGATGATTTCGGCACGGGCTACTCGTCCTTGGACAGCTTCGCGGCATCGCCGTTCGATGCGATCAAGGTGGATCGAGGCTTGGTCAAGGACCTTGATTGCAATGCCAGGCATCGCGCCATCGTAAAAACCATCGCCCGTTTCGCGGAGGAGTTGGGTTTGGAATTGACGGTTGAAGGTGTTGAACGCGAGTCACAGCGACAATGGTTGCTGGATTCTGGCTGTGCGCAGGCGCAGGGATTCCTCTTTTCGCATGCACTGCCGCCGGATCAGTTCCTGACACAATGGGCGGCACAGCTAAATTCTGGCATGGCCGAAGACGGGCGATAGTTAGCCGCTCCGCAACGCAGCAACAAGGTTGCAGTGATCAATCCCGGAAGTTGTTGAACTGCAGGGGAAGTTCGAATTCCGCCTTGCGAAGCTCCGCGATGGCTGTTTGCAAGTCATCGCGTTTCTTGCCGGTGACACGCAACTTGTCACCATTGATCTGGGCTTCGACCTTCAGCTTGGCCTCTTTGAGGCGCGCGACGATTTTCTTGCCCAAGGCCTGTTCGATGCCTTGCTTGACGGTCACCTTCTGGCGCGCGCCTGACAGGTTGCTTTCGATCGTTCCCAGGTCCAGACAACGGACATCGATCGATCTGGCGGTAAAGCGTTGCCGAAGGATGTCCAGCATCTGCTGCAGTTGGAATTCGCTGGGAGCGGTCATCTGCACCACCGACTCATCAAGGCAGAAGCGGGCGTCGGTGCCGCGGAAGTCGAAGCGGTTTGCCAGTTCGCGGTTGGCCTGATCGACCGCGTTGGTGAGTTCGTGTTTGTCTATCTCGGAGACAACATCAAAGGAAGGCATGCTGGTTACCTCTGCCTATTGGGCTTACTGGTCGGAGGAAGGGTCGGGTTCAGCGCAGCGGCACTTCGTGTGCCTCGGTGGCACCGGATCCAGGCCGCCTTCACAGAACGGCTGGCAGCGCGCCAAGCGCTTGATTGTCAGCCAGCTACCTTTGAGCACGCCATGAACGTCGAGCGCCTGCATGGCGTACTCCGAGCAACTCGGATGAAAACGGCAATGCTGTCCCAACAGAGGACTGATGAATCGTTTGTAGAGGCGCAACAGCGCAATCAATATCCGACGCAACTCGGCAACCTCAAGAAATTCGCGATCATTGGACCCTGATCATCGCGGGGTGGAAAGGATAGCGGTATAAACGTGCGTTGAAAAACGACTTGGCCGTTTGCCATGAACTCCGCATTGTGGGTCAATTGAGGCGAGGCCTGGCTTGGAGGGTGATGCTGGTGGATGCGCCAAGGCTCGCAAGGGCGTGATGTACCTGACGGACGCATCCATAGGATTCCGATCCACAGTCTCGCGCGGTGGTGATTGTTCTCAGCTTGCTGCGACGTGCTGCGTAGGCTATAAAACGCGCCCGCCGTGGCTCAAGCAATCCAACAGGGAAGGGCTTAACGTGGCAGCGAAGTCGAAAACCTCAGTGACATCGATCAAGTCAAACGCCAAGACCGCCGCTCCGGTCAAGAAAAAAGTTGCTTCATCGCCGGCGAAGTCCGCTTCCTCGCGGTCAATCAAGGTTCCAACCAAAGCTGCCACGAGTTCGAAGTCGACCAAGGTGGTGGCTCCAGCGCGCAAAGCGACTGCTGCCAAGGCCGCGGTGGTGAAGGGCAAGTCCGCAGCGGGCAAGGTGATTGCCAAGCCAGTCAAGGTCCAGCCAAAAGTCACGGCCGGCAAGTCAGCCGCCAAACCGAAGGTGGCGACCAAGAGCAAGGCGACGCTGCCCAAGGTCACTACAAAGACGGCGGGTGGCAAGCTTTCCAAGCCCTTAGAAAGAGCGCCCAAGAAGGTCGCCAAAGTTTCACCGCCAGCGCAATCCAAGAAGGCAAGCTCAAAGCCTTCGACGACCGCGACTCGCGTACAAAAGGCAGTATCCAAGCAATCCGTGAAGAAGCCGGCGATCAAGTCCACCGCAAAGGGCAAGGTTGCAGCCACTTCCTCCGTCGCCAAGAAGTCTTCGGTCCTGAGTATCGTGAAGTCGGCAACCCGCGCGATCGCCAAGGTCGTCAGCACGGCAAAACGCGCCCAGCCCCAAGCTGCCGTCGTCAAGCCAACACCCAAGGTGGCTGCCAAGGCGCTGTCGATGGCGCCGGGTTCCCGATCCAACTTGCCCACGAAATCGCCGAAGGGCACCAAGAAAGTCCCCGGCGCGGTCGCCAAAGCAAAAAGGAAATCCGTCGAGTCCGCTGTGACCGCGCCGGCAAAGCCTGCAAGCAAGCCGACAGCGACGGTCAGCAAAGCCTCACCCCCCGCAGCCAAGGCGCCCACGCCTGCTGAGGGACTATCGAACGACACAGGTAATTCAATGAAATCCAGCGGTACCCGTAGCACGCCCTCGGGCAAGAGCAGTACAACCTCAACCGGCGGAAGAGCCGTTGGTGTCAAGAGCGCCAAGCCCGTTGCCGTGCAAGCGCCTCTGACAGCAGTCAAGGTCGTGCGTGTCGACTTGCCGGAAGGCTATCGTCCCGCGCGCGGCGAGGAGTACATGAACCCTTTCCACTTGGAGTATTTCCGGCAGAAGTTGCTGAACTGGCGTGCTGAGCTGGTGGAAGAGTCCAAGCAGACCATCGACAACCTGCGCGAAGAGGTGCGTGACGTGGGCGATGAGGCTGAGCGCGCGACGCGCGAAACGGAAAATTCGCTGGAGTTGAGGACGCGAGATCGCTATCGCAAGTTGATCAACAAGATCGAAAAGGCGATCAAGCGGATCGATGAAGGCGAATACGGCTACTGCGAAGAGACCGGCGAGGAAATTGGGCTGGAACGCCTCGAAGCCCGTCCTATTGCCACCCTGTGTCTGGATGCGCAGGAGCGATACGAGCATCGTCAGAAAATGATGGGCGACTGATCCTCGCCGATTGCCCGCTTTGCTGGGCCGACATCAGGCACGCGCAACGCAAGGGCGCGTGCCTTTTTGTTTGAGCGATGAAGGCGGGCGATCAACGATGTCAGTTGTCGTCAAAGCGCCACCGCGTGTCGGGGTCGGTGAGTTGTCCTTGCAGCCTGGCGCGTACCAGATCCACCGGCATGGGTCCGCCGCGCAGGATCTGGTCGTGGAACTGCAGATCGCTCATGCGTCCGCTGTCGACCATTTCCTTGCGCAAGGCGATGAACTGCAAGCCGCCGAGCATGTACGCCGCCTGATAAAGCGCTGACCAGTCACCATTGAATGAGCGGCGCACCTCGGCCGCCGCGTTCTCGCGTTCGTGACCTACCTCGTCGACCAGAAAGTCCACCGCTTGCTGCGGACTCATCTTGCCAAGATGGAACGCCAGACTGAACTGGATACGCGCCGCGCGATGGCTGCGCCAGAACAGCATGCCAATACGATCTTCCGGCGACTGCGCAAATCCGCGCTGGTACAGCAACATTTCCCAGTACAGAGCCCACCCTTCGGTCCAGAATGGCGTGGCAAACAGTTGTCGATGTGCCTGATAGCGACTGTTGTAGAAGTGCTGCAGGTGATGGCCGGGAATCAGTTCGTGATGAACCACCGCACGTGAGAAATGCCGGTTATTGCCGCGCAAGGCCATGTGCTTCTTGTGTTGCGGCATGCTGTCGTGCGGGTAGGCCACCCAGACATCCTCGCCACCCAGAAAGAACGGCGCTTCGAGTTGTGCCTGCGGACTGAGCATGTTCATGCGCCAGTCGCGGCGCGACAGCATGGGTACGGCTACCAGCTGATTTTCGGTGACATAGTGGATCGCTTCGTCCGCCAACTGGACGACCAGATCAGGCTGTCGTCCCGGTGCAGGCGAGTCCTGCTTGACTGCCTCCAGCGCATCCTGCCAGCGCTCGAACCCCATTTCCTTGGCCGCTTGCCGCATTTCCTTGCGGCACCAGGCCAGCTCGCGCTCAGCAATAGTCAGCAAGCGCTCGGGGGAGTAAGGAATTCGCGCGGCGTCCAGTTCCGCCAGCAGGGCATCCCGTCCGATCGGGTCGCCAATGATGACTTCCGTGTCGTCGCTGTGAACCAGTTTGCGTTGGATGTCCTTGATCAGTGCCTCGGTGGATTCGACGTAGGCCTTGAAGGGTTCGCGCGTCCAATAGGAAAAAGCCGGGTCGAAGCCATCCTGATGTGCATGCCAATCACGTATGGATGTCAGCGTGGCGTTGAGAATACGCACCGCGCGTTGCGCTTGCGCTGGCGTGAACGTGCTGAGTTCCGTCGTCTCTGCGTCGATGTTCTTGCGCAGGCGCTCCGTTTCAGCGCGAGCGGCTTCGAGAACTTCGGCGCTGTGCTGTCCATCGGCTTGAGCAAGCGCGCGTCTGGCTTCGGCAAGCGCCATTACTGCTTCGATACTGGGCAGCAGGGGGAGCACCTCCTGCAGGCGCTGCTGTTGGAAGCCCAGCAGGCGACGCTGATTGCGCAATTCATCACGCCACAGGGTCCAATCGATGCGGTCTTCCAGTTCGAGTGTGTCGAATTCGACGGCACCCAAGCGTTCCTGCCATGCCTGATAGAAGGCATCCAGCGCAGCCGCGCGGCCCGACCCCCATTCAATGTCGTGGATATGCAAAAGGCTGTAGAGATCAGCCTGATAGCGATTCAGTAGCGGGGCAATGCGTTGCGGTGTGGGCGCGTGATCCTCGGGCGTCGGAAGCCAAGCTTGCGCATTGATCGTCTGATCATTCGACAGCACGGTTGATGGTGCGACCAGACAGGTCAGCAACGCAGCGCACAGCGGTCGAAGGTTCATGCGAGGCTTTGTCCTTGTGACGCCAGAAGTCGTTTCGCGTGTTCACGGATCATGGCGAGCAAGGCGGCAAGTCCATTGCTTCGTGTCGGCGAGAGATGCTTGGCAAGACCGATTCGGGTGATGTAGTCCGGTTCGGTGGCAGTGATTTCCCCGGCCGTCCGTCCCGAATAGACCCTTAGCGCCAGATAGATCAGCCCGGACACGATGGTCGAATCGCTGGTCGCGTGGATGAACATCCGGTCACCCTTGTTCTCGATCACCACCCAGACCATGGATTGGCAGGCGGTCAGCCGATTGGCTTCGGTTTTCCATGCCTCCGGGAAGCTGGGCAACTTCTTACCGAGGTCGATGAGGTACTGGTAGCGCTCGGACCAGTCCGAAAAAAAACCAAACTCTTCCGCGATCGCCTCTTGAGCCGCGATGCAGGTTGGTTCGATGGGAAATGGTGATGTACTCATCCCACCCGTTTCCAGCGTGCGCCCTGCGGCGTGTCTTCGATGGCGATGCCTTCGTCCAGCAGTTGTTTGCGAATGGCGTCGGCCAATGCGAAATCGCGGGTTTGCTTGGCCGACGTGCGCGAATCCACCAAAGCCTGAATGCGTGCATCATCATCGCTATTGCCACCGCGACCAAACCACTCGGCCGGTGCTTGCTGCAGCAGCCCCAATGCGCGTCCAGCGGCCAGCAGTTGGGATTTGTTTTGCTTCGCCGCCTGGCGATTTTCTGGGCTGTCCGCGCTGGCAAGTGAAAGCTGGCACTGCCGCGCACGTGTCGCGATCTGCTGCAGTTCGGCAAGGGCCAGTGGTGTGTTCAGATCGTCGCACAGCGCGGCTTCGACCGTTTCCGGTATGGCGCAGCATTCATCGCTCTCAACGTCCTGCAAATCCCGCAACGTACCGTACAGTCGATCCAGCGTTCTTACGCTCTGTTCGATGAGCGCGTCCGACCAGTCGAGCGGTTGGCGATAATGCGCCGAGAGCAAGGCCAGGCGCAGTGCTTCCGGCGGTTGCTTACGGATCAGTTCGTGCACGGTGCGGATATTGCCGACGGACTTCGACATCTTGGATCCGTCAAAGGTCAGCATGCCGTTGTGCAGCCAGAAGCGCGCAAAGGGTTTGCCGCCATGAGCACAAACACTCTGCGCGATCTCGTTCTCGTGATGCGGAAACTGCAGATCGACGCCACCCGCATGAATGTCGATGGTTTCGCCAAGGTGCGCCTCGCACATGGCGGAGCATTCGATGTGCCAACCCGGCCGACCGCGTCCCCAAGGACTTTCCCAGCCGGGAAGCTCAGATGTCGACGGCTTCCAAAGCACGAAGTCGCCCGCGTTGCGCTTGTAGGGCGCCACTTCCACCCGTGCTCCGGCAAGCATTTCGTCGGTGGAACGTCGTGAGAGTTGCCCGTAGGCCGGGTAGCTGCTGACCGCGAAAAGCACATGCCCTTCGGCGGCGTAGGCATGCCCAGCGGCGATGAGTTGCTCGATCATGCGAACCATCTGCGGAATGTGGGCGGTGGCGGCGGGTTCGATATCGGGCAGCTTCACGCCAAGTGCGCTCATGTCCTCGCGATAGATGGCGGCAAAGCGATCCGTGATGGCCGCGATGGGAACCCCCTGCTCCAACGCGGCAGCATTGATCTTGTCATCCACATCAGTGATGTTGCGGGCGTAGTCGACCTTGCCAAAGTGGCGGCGCAGTGCATCGACCAGCACGCCAAACACCACCGGACCACGCGCATTGCCGATATGGGCGTAGTTGTAGACCGTCGGTCCGCAAATGTAGAACGTCACGCGGTCAGGATGCAGGGGAGTGAAGGTTTCGACGCGGCGCGTCAGACTGTTGAAGAGTTTGATTTCCATGAGCGCGAGTGTAGCGCGACGCTCCCTTGCTCCAAAGTGCGCGATCAGGCCGGGGAATGACTGGATTTAACGAAAATCTAAAGCCATGATTCAGCGCCGCAGTGCTCCAATCGGCATCAGGTCGTTGTCGCTGGGTCCTGTGTCCGGCATTCGTGAGAAAGCAGAGGTGCGTGTCATGTCGAGGTCGTTCTTCTGGGTGTTGGCGGGGCTGGCGCTCTGTTTTTCTTCGCTGGTCGGCGCGCAGTCCGGCAGCGCCGTGCGAGGCGAGAGTGTCCGCTATACCTATGCAACGGTGCTGAGTGCGGTTCCTGTCTACGAGACGGTGCGTTACACCGAGCCGCAGGAAGAGTGCAGTGATGAGCGTGTCGTGGTACGTGAACGCGACAACGGCGCGGCGGGTGCGGTGATTGGTGCCATCATTGGCGGGGCTATCGGTAATCAGGTCGGTGGCGGTGACGGTCGCCGTGCTGCCACGGTGGCAGGTGCCATCGCAGGTGGTGCCATCGGACGCGATGTGGATCGCAGGAACGGACCGAATCGGCAGTATGAGGACGTCGAGCGGCGTTGCTACACGGTCGATGTCGAGCGCGAAGAGCGCCGCATCAATGGCTACGATGTCGAATATCGCTTGAAGGACGAGGTCTACTACGCCCGACTTCCTTATGATCCGGGCAACAATCTGCGCGTTCGCGTTGAAGTCACCCCGGTCGAATAAGCCCAAAACTCATACGAAGCGTATTGCAGCGCGCAAGATGCCTGTGCAACCATCCTGCCCATGTTGACAGTGTCCGCCCACGCCGATGTTCTGAGCAGCGCCTACATGGCCGCTGGTATGACCTCGCGCGCGCGCCGACCGGATTCCCGCTTCGCTGGGTAAACCGCACGCTGTCATGCAAATGACTCACGGAAAGCCCAGCCCAGTGCTGGGCTTTCGTGTTTTTTCGACTTCGTTGCCTCCACCATGAGACTGCCGATGAGCGCATCCCCGTTGACCCATTTCTTGAACACCCAGGATTGGAGCCGTCCTGATCTCGACACGCTGCTAACGAGTGCCGCCGCGTTCAAGCGCAGCAAGCTCGGCGACCAACTGAAAGGGCGTTCCATTGCGCTGGTGTTCTTCAACCCCTCGATGCGCACGCGCACCAGTTTCGAATTGGGTGCCTTCCAGTTGGGTGGGCATGCCGTCGTCTTGCAACCGGGCAAGGACGCTTGGCCGATTGAGTTCAATATGGGTACGGTCATGGATGGTGACACCGAAGAGCACATCGCCGAAGTGGCCCAAGTTCTGGGGCGCTACGTCGATCTGATCGGCGTTCGGGCGTTCCCAAAGTTCGTGGACTGGGCCTATGACCGCGAAGACATCGTGCTGAAGTCGTTCGCCAAATACTCTCCCGTGCCTGTGATCAACATGGAAACCATCACCCATCCCTGTCAGGAGTTGGCCCACGCGCTGGCCTTGCAGGAGCACTTTGGCACCACCGATCTGCGTGGCAAGAAGTATGTGCTGACCTGGACCTATCACCCCAAGCCCTTGAATACCGCTGTCGCCAATTCGGCCCTGACCATTGCCACGCGTTTGGGCATGGACGTGACCTTGCTGTGTCCCACACCCGATTACGTTTTGGACGAGCGCTACATGGGCTGGGCGGCGCAAAACGTTGCGGAAAGTGGTGGTTCGTTGACGGTCAGTCACGACATCGCCAGCGCCTATGCCGGGGCGGACGTGGTCTACGCCAAGAGCTGGGGTGCGCTGCCCTTCTTTGGTAACTGGGCACCGGAAAAGCCGATTCGCGACCAGTTCCAGCATTTCATGGTGGATGAGGCGAAGATGTCGCTGACCAACAACGGTGTGTTCAGTCACTGCTTGCCACTGCGCCGCAATGTGAAGGCCACCGATGCGGTGATGGATTCGCCACGCTGCATTGCGATCAACGAGGCGGAAAATCGCCTGCATGTGCAGAAAGCAGTGATGGCGAAGCTGATCGCGCAGATCTGATCGACCATGTATCAGCCCGCTGCCTTCCGAGAGACGCGCCTTGAAGTGCTGCACGACTTCATTCAGGCGCATCCCTTTGCCAGCGTCATCATTCACGGCGATGACGGGCTGGTGGCGGACCATTTGCCGCTGCGATTGAGCTCTGCGTGCTTGCAGGGTCACGTGGCTGCAGCGAATGACCTGGCGCAGCGCGACGGCGCTGCGGTACTGGTGGTGTTCCATGGGCCACATGGCTATGTCAGCCCCGGTTGGTATCCGAGCAAACATCAGACCGGGCGTGAGGTGCCGACCTGGAACTATGCCGTGGTACAGGTGCATGGACGTTTGCGTGTCATTGACGACGCTGATTGGAAGCGCACCTTTCTGCAAGGATTGACTGCGCAGCATGAGGCGTCCATGCCACAACCCTGGTCCATCGATGAGGCGCCGCCGGACTACATCGCGGCGCTTTTGGGTGCGATCCGCGGCATTGAAATCACGATTGACCGCATCGAGGGCAAGTTCAAACTCGGCCAGAACAAGACTGAAGCCAATCGCCTCGGCTTGATCGAGGGCCTGCGCGACCGCGCACTTCCCTTCGACATGGCGCTGGCGCACATGACCGCGCAAACCCTTTCCGTTTCCTCTCTTTCTTCAGGAACCTCATTCCATGAGCAATAAATCCATCGTCCTGGCGTTCTCTGGTGGTCTCGACACCAGTTTCTGTGTGCCTTACCTGCAGGAGCGTGGCTGGGATGTACACACCGTCTTTGCGGATACGGGCGGTGTCGACGCCGAGGAACGCGCTTTCATCGAAGCGCGCGCGGCGGAGTTGGGTGTGACGAGCCATCAGACCGTGGATGGCGGCGCGGCGATCTGGGAAGGCTTCGTCAAGCCCTTCGTCTGGGCGGGCGAGGGCTATCAGGGTCAATACCCGCTGCTGGTGTCGGATCGTTATCTGATCGTCGATGCGGCCATAAAACGTGCTGCCGAACTGGGCACGCAGGCGATCGCGCATGGCTGCACTGGCATGGGCAATGATCAGGTTCGCTTTGATCTGGCCATCAAGGCGCGCGGCGACTTCCAGATCATCGCGCCGATTCGCGAAATCCAGAAAGAGCACACCCAGACGCGCGCCTACGAGCAAGCCTATCTGGAGGCGCGCGGTTTCGGTGTGCGCGCCAAGCAGAAGAGCTACACCATCAACGAAAACCTGCTTGGCCTGACCATGTCGGGCGGCGAAATCGATCTATGGGAAGCACCCGGCGAAGGCGCACGCGGTTGGTGCGCGCCGCGCAGCGAATGGCCGATGGATGCGTTGCAGGTGCGTCTGCAGTTCGTCGAAGGCGAGGCGGTGGCGCTGGATGGTCAGCCAATGGAAGGCGCTGCGCTGCTGGCCAAACTCAATGCGCTGTTCGCACCCTATGGCGTCGGTCGCGGCGTGTACACCGGCGATACCGTGATCGGTCTCAAGGGTCGCATCGTGTATGAGGCCCCGGGCTTGATCTCTTTGCTGGCGGCGCATCGCGCGCTGGAAGACGCGGTGCTGACCAAGCAGCAGAATCGCTTCAAGCCCGACGTGGCGCGCAAATGGGTGGAACTGGTCTACGAAGGGTTCTTCAATGATCCGCTGAAGACCGATCTGGAAGCCTTCCTCAAATCCTCGCAGACCAAGGTCAATGGCGAGGTCGTGCTGGAAACCCGTGGCGGACGTGTGGATGCCGTGGCCGTGCGTTCGCCGCACCTGCTGAACGCCAAGGGCGCGACGTATGCGCAATCGGCGGACTGGGGCGTGGCCGAGGCGGAAGGCTTTATCAAGCTGTTCGGTATGAGCTCCACACTCTGGGCTGAGATCAACCGCTGAAACGCCGCGGCCAGCGCGCCCTCCGGGTGGGGGCGTGCTGACGTAAGAGCTGAAGCCCCGCCGCAAACGACCCGGAATCCACTGCGCATGTTGCCTGCCATCCTGACCCATCTCGAACATCTGGTGTCGTTCGATACCCGTAACCCGCCGCGCGACATCGGCACCGACGGCATCTTCGACTACCTGCGATCGGTGCTGCCCGGGTTTCGCATCGAGATCACCGATTTCGGCGCTGGCGCGGTGGCCTTTCTGGCGGTTCGCGGCGATCCCAGGATCGTCTTCAACGTGCATCTGGATACCGTGCCGGATTCGCCGCACTGGACGACCAATCCGCATGGCCTGCGTGTCACCGAGGATCGGGCAATCGGATTGGGGGCATGTGACATCAAGGGGGCGGCGGCCTGTTTGATCGCTGCTGCCGCCCAGACGACCGGCGATGCCGCGTTTCTGTTCACCACCGACGAAGAGGCCAACGATGCTCGCTGCATTGCGGGCTTTCTTGCCCAGAAGCACGCTTTCCACGCAGCGATTGTTGCCGAACCGACGGCTGCCGAGGCCGTACTGGCGCATCGCGGCATCAGCTCGGTGCTGATGCGCTTCACCGGAACCGCCGGACATGCCTCGGGCGCGCAGGCGATTGAAGCCAGCGCTTTACATCAGGCGATCCGCTTTGGTGGGCGTGCGCTGGATCATGTGCAGTCGCTCGCGGACGCCGAGTTCGGCGGCCTGCGTGGTTTGCGTTTCAACATTGGCCGCGTGGAAGGCGGCATCAAAGCCAACATGATCGCGCCCAGCGCCGAGCTGCGTTTCGGCTTCCGTCCGTTGCCCTCGCAACCGGTTGACGATCTGCTGGCGACGTTTCGCGGCATGGCGGCGCCACAGGCGCTGCAGCATTTCGAGGAAACCTTCCGTGGCCCGTCTTTGCCAACCGGTGAAGACACCGCAGGCAAGTTCGCCCGCGCACAAGCGCTGGCGGCCTCGCTCGACCTGCCGCTCGGTGCGCCGGTGGACTTTTGGACCGAAGCCTCGCTGTTTTCTGCGGCGGGTATGACTGCACTGGTCTACGGGCCTGGCCACATCGCTCAGGCCCATACCGCAGACGAATGGGTGGCCTTGGCGCAGTTGGCCAGCGTGGCGGAGAACTACCGGAGACTGTTGGGCGATACGGCGGCGCTGGTGTTGCCATGACATCAACGTGGTCGCGAATCTGGCTCGCTTTGGCCGTGTTCGCCTGGGCGTCGCTGTTTTCGGCGAGCCTGCTGGTTTTTGACAGCAGTCGGGATCTGGCCAACGGCCTTGCCATCGCGTTCGGCCTCAATTTTCCGAGTGCTGGCCCGATCGTCAATTTCAGTCGCTTGTTCGGGCCATTCTGGTTCTATCTGCTGTCGATCCCCTTTGCTTTGGGCGCGGGCGTCAAGTTGGTGGTCTGGCTGATTGGGCTGCTGTCTGCGGCCAAAGTGTGGGTGGCTTGGCGACTGGGGCGGGAATGGGGATCGCCGACGCTGGGGCTGGCTTGGGCGGCACTGTTGCTGTTGCCGGGCTGGGCCATGGTCAGTACGTTGGTGCCGACCCATGTCAGCATGGTTGAAGTCTTTGTGCTGCTGGCTTTGTGGTTTGCCGTGCGCGCCGGTCGCAGTGGTGGATGGCGCGACCTCGTTCTGATGGCGATCACCTATTCGCTCGCCATGCACGGTCACCCGACCAGTGTGGTTTACGCCCCGATGTTGGCCTGGCTCAGTCGCCGTGCGTGGTGGTTCAGTCCCTCCAGGTTGAGCGGGGCGCTGCTGGCCTTCGGCTTGCCGTTTCTGCCTCTGATTGTGAGCGCGCTTGTCAGCGCCGCAACAGAGTCCGCTGCCGAGACTGCTACGGCGGCGGGCTCGTGGTCGGACATGTGGGCAACCGTCTGGGCGCGCCTGTTGTCGTTTCCAACCGTAGCTTGGTCGTGGACCCTGCAGGTCGCGGAATTGCCTGCGTCCGTCGCTGAAGATCGCCCCGGAGGAATGTGGCTACGCGCAGTCTGGCTGCTGCTTGGACTGGCGGCAGTGGGTGGCTGCATTCGCGCACTATGGCTGCGCGATGGGCGTTTGCTTGGATTGATCGCCTACGTGACGGCGGCATTCTGCGTCATCGTCCTGATGCGCGATATGCACGGCGCATGGATGTTCATCACCCTTCTGCCGATAGCCGGGCTCGCCATGGTGCTGGCAATCGGGCATCTGCTGCCCGCACGATGGCATGCACCCGGCTCGGCGCTGCTGGCCGTGTGCAGCCTTTCTGCCGTGCTCTGGACCGGGCAGATGCTCAAGCACATTGAGGACGATGGCGAGCTGAGTCTCGCCAACCGCATCATTGCTGACGTTGCGCTATGGGCGGATCGGGAGCCACCGCCGTTACCGTGGATTCGGGCGGACCGACAGGACTCCATTGCCCGTCGTCTCTGTGACCAGGACGGATTGCGACTTCATGGTGATCTCGCCGCGCTGTTGCGGATGAGCATCGGGGTGGCGCTGGCGCGGCAATGTGGTCCGCAGCAGCAGACCACGCTGGGTGGCGCGGGAGAGTTGGCGCAGGTTGGATTACCAGCCGGTCTATTGCGCCGAATGGGCATGCCGGAGGCCAATCTGCAGGTCGACCGGATGGGCTTTGTGGCCTTGCAGCCGACCGCCGTAGTGCCCGAACTGGGCGGTTTTCCTTTGAAGTTGGATTGGCTGTATCCCGTGCCCGATCCCGCCTGGTGGGCGAACCGTAGTGTGACGACCCAGGAGTTGGACATCGCCTGTCCGCAGGACGAGTGGCTACTGATCAGCGATCTCTCAGTGGGACTCAACCTGATGGCGTTCGAGGTGAGCTCTGCTCAAGGCCCACGAACGCCCGATGCATCGACGATGTTGACCTCGGCCTGGCGTTGCGACGGAGCCAACCTGCATCTGCAGGTGACCGCCTTCGATCATCGATTGGTCGATGCCTTCCGCATCTCGATACAACAACCCTTCGTGCCGTCGATGTTCGCCTATCCGGCGACGGTCGAGGCCAGTTCCTCATCTCACTAATCAGTCCGATCATGGCCAAAGACCTTCGCCCCACCATCGTCCGCCTGCTCTCCAACATGGCCAGTGCCAAGGAGATTCAGCAATACCTGAAGCGGTTTTCGCAGATTGACGCGGCGCGTTTCGCGCTGGTCAAGGTCGGTGGCGCGATCCTGCGCGATGAGTTGGATGCCCTGGTGAGTTCCCTGGCCTTCTTGCAGCAAGTGGGACTGACGCCCATCGTCCTGCATGGAGCAGGACCGCAGCTCGACGACGAGATGAAAGCCGCCGGGATCACCAAGCAGACCGTCGATGGCTTGCGGGTGACCACACCGGAAGTCCTGACCATCGTGCGTCGGGTGTTCCTGCAGGAGAACCTGCGTCTGGTCGAGGCCTTGCAAGCCGAAGGCGTGCGCGCGACGTCGATCCAGGCCGGGGTCTTCGAGGCCGATCTGTTGAACAAGCGCAAGTACGGTCTGGTAGGCAAGGTCAGTCGCGTCCACCTTGATGGCATCAATGCCGCCATCAAAGTGGGTTCGATTCCGGTCATCACCAGCTTGGGCGAAACCGCGTCTGGCCAGATCGTCAATCTCAATGCTGATTGGGCGGCCAATGAGTTGGTCAAGCAGATGCAGCCCTACAAGATCGTGTTCCTTACCGGCACCGGCGGATTGCTCGATGGCGAGGGCAAGATCATCGATTCGATCAATCTCAGCACCGAGTACGACGATCTGATGCAGCAGCCATGGTTGCACTCCGGCATGAAGGTGAAGATCGAGCAGATCCACGACCTGTTGATGCAGTTGCCACCGGCCAGTTCGGTGTCGATCACCAAGCCGGATGAGCTGGCCAAGGAGCTGTTCACCCATCGCGGCTCCGGCACCTTGGTGCGGCGCGGTGAAAAAATCCTGGTCAAAAAGAGTTGGAAAGGCATCGATCTGACGCGCATGAAGTCGCTGATCGAATCGGGCTTTGGCCGCAAGTTGCTGCCGGACTACTTCGAGAAGACAAAACCGTATCGCATCTACGTCAGCGAACACTACCGTGCCGCGCTGATTCTGACGATGGAAAATGGCATTCCGCATCTCGACAAATTCGCGGTCAGTGATGACGCGCAGGGCGAGGGGCTGGGTCGTGCGGCGTGGCTGGTCATGCGTGCGGAAAACGCGCAGTTGTTCTGGCGTTCGCGACCGGCCAACAGCATCAATGATTTCTACTTCGGCGAGTCGGATGGCTGCATGAAGGGTGACAAATGGAACGTGTTCTGGTTCGGTCTCGACAGTTTCGATGAAGTGCGCTTTGCCATCGATCATTGCCGCGCGCGGCCCGCGACCTTGAAGGGCTGAGCGCATGAGCGCCGACTTCCGCCACGTGCCGACGCTGCAAGGTCAGCATTGTCAGCTGCAGCCATTGGCCCGCGAACATTCA
>Ga0075163_10001842_pt1 | contig 28680 bp, 28 predicted proteins | sample JI1023141ADNA_FD_71478 | JGI IMG/M metagenome (GOLD analysis project Ga0075163, IMG submission 71478) | Wastewater effluent complex algal communities from Wisconsin, to seasonally profile nutrient transformation and Carbon sequestration -... | ecosystem: Engineered > WWTP > Effluent > Algae...
GTCGGTTACGCCGCATCGGACCGGCACTTCTCCGATGCCAAGATGAACCCCGATCTGGTGATGGTCGAGTCCGACCACGACATGCGCAATCCCGCCGACTTCCTGGTCATCGAGAAGATCGCCAAGGCGTTGGTGCGCGTGCACGGAATCGCGTCGGTCACCACGATCACCCGCCCGGACGGCAAACCGATCGAACACGCCTCGCTGGCCTACACGATGAGCCAGAGCGGCAACGGCCAGATCATGAACAATGATTTCCAGCAGACGGTGCTGGAGAACACCCTGAAACAGGCCGACGACCTGCAGACGAGCATCGATTCGATGGAAGAGATGTACCGCGTCACCTTGCAGCTCGCCACCGTGACCCGCCGGATGGCCGACAAGATGGCCAACACATCGGACGACCTCAACGAGGTGCGCGATCACCTGGCCGACTTCGACGACCAGTTCCGGCCGCTGCGCAACTACTTCTACTGGGAGCCGCACTGTTTCAACATCCCGCTGTGCTGGTCGATGCGATCGGTGTTCGACAGCCTGGACGGCATCAGCACGATGTCCGACGACTTCACCGAGCTGGTTCCCGACCTGGAGGAGATGGCCACGCTCACCCCGCAGATGGCCGCGGTGCTGCCGGCGCAGATCCAGACGCTGAAGAATCAGAAGCAGATGATGCTGAATCAGTATCAGGCGCAGAAGATGCAGCAGGATCAGAACATCGCCATGCAGGAGGACAACACGGCGATGGGCGAGGCGTACGACACCGCCCGCAATGACGACACCTTCTACCTGCCGCCGGAAGCCTTCGAGACCGCGGATTTCCAGCGCGGTATGAAACTCATGATGTCGCCCGACGGAAAAGCGGTGCGGTTCACCGTCTTCCACCAAGGAGACCCGCTGACCGAAGACGGCACCGCGCGCATCGACCCGTTGCGGATCGCCGCTGCCGACGCGATCAAGGGCACACCATTGGAGGGCTCGACCGTCTATGTGGGCGGCAGCGCCGCGATGTACAAGGACATGCAGCAGGGTGCGGACTACGACCTGCTGATCGCCGCCGTCGCATCGCTGATCCTCATCTTCCTGATCATGGTGATTCTCACCCGGGCCATCGCCGCCGCCGCCGTCATCGTCGGCACGGTGGTACTCAGTCTGGGAACGTCGTTCGGTCTTTCGGTGCTGCTGTGGCAGCACATCGTCGGAATACCGTTGGGCTGGATGGTGCTGCCGATGTCGGTGATCGTGTTGCTCGCCGTCGGCGCGGACTACAACCTGCTGCTGGTGTCGCGGATGAAGGAGGAGATCAACGCCGGGATCAACACCGGGATCGTCCGCTCCATGGCCGGCACCGGATCAGTGGTCACCGCAGCGGGATTCGTGTTCGCCTTCACCATGATCGGCATGCTGGTCAGCGACATGATCGTGATCGGACAGGTGGGCTCCACCATCGGCCTTGGCCTGCTCTTCGACACCCTGGTCGTGCGCTCGCTGATGACGCCGTCGATCGCCGCGCTGATGGGCCGGTGGTTCTGGTGGCCGCTGCACGTGCGTCCGCGTCCGAAGCCGCAACCCTGGCCCAAGGCCACCCAGGAGGTGTCTGCATGAAATCACGACTGATTGCCGGGCTGGTCTCGGCGCTGGTCGCCCTGCCCATCGCGGCGGCGCCGGTGGCGTCGGCCGACCGGGACACCGATTTCGCGGCGCAGCTGCACGGTTTCGGGATCTACGGCCAGCGTGATTTCAACGCCTGGCTGGCCAAGATCACCTGTAAGCGGTTGACGACCGGGGTGGACGCCGATGCCCGCGAGTCTGCGGTGTTCCTGTCGCAGAACCTCGCCCGCACCACGACCACCGAGCAGGTGTGGCAGTTCCTGGGTGCCGGCATCCCGCTGTACTGCCCGGAGCACACCGCGGCGCTGACCGCACTGGCCGGTGATCACGCATGAGCTCGTCGCGCTTCCGATGGATCATGCGGGCACTGCTGCTGATCGTGACCGCGTCGGCAGCAGCCGGCCTACTCGCGTCGCCGCAGGCCTTCGCCGACGCCACCGACGAATATCCGATCCCCAGCAAGCAGATCGAAACGCTATGCGACGCCGAGCAGTATCTGGCCGCGGCGCGCGACACCAGTCCGATCTACTTCGAGCGGTACATGCTGGACAAGAGCAACCGCCCGCTCGATGTGCAGCAGGCCGCCGAGGATCGCATCCACTGGTTCTACTCGTTGGACGCCGCCGGGCGCCGCCAGTACTCCGAGGACACCGCCACGAACATCTACTACGAGCAGGTCGCGACCCGCTGGGGGAACTGGGCGAAGGTGTTCTTCAACAACAAGGGCGTGGTGGCCAAGGCGACCGCCGTGTGCATGAACTATCCGCGCGGTGACCTCTCGGTCTGGGACTGGCCGGTCGCGCGCTGAACTGCCTACGCTGGCCGGTATGGGCCAGTCCTACCCGGACGATTACTTCAGCGACGATGTCGACCAAGACGATGTCGGTCAAGACGATGTCGGTCAAGACGATGTCGACCAAGACCATGTCGACCAAGACCATGTCGACGAAGACGACGAGATCACCCCGCGTCCCAGCAACCGCGGTGCCGTCGGGATCTTCCTGCTCGGGTGGCTCTTCCTGCCGACGGCAGGTGTTCTGCTCAGCGACCTGCAGAGCCCCTGGTTCGAGGTCGCCGGCCTGGTGACGCTGCTGTTCATCGCCGTCTTCGTGGCGGCGGTGGTCCGGGTGGTCAAGAACTTCTAGCCGGCGAGCCAACCCACTGGTCGGGAGGGTGGCCGCCGGGCTTAGTCTGTCGACGTGGATATCAATGGAGCTAGCGCAATCGTCACCGGTGGCGCGTCCGGCATCGGTGCGGCCTCGGCCCGCCAGCTGGCCGCCAAGGGCGCCAGGGTCGTCGTCGCCGACCTCAACGCCGAACGCGGGCAGGAACTCGCGCAGGAGATCGGCGGTGTCTTCGTCACCGTCGACGTCACCAACACCGATCAGATCCTGGACGCGGTGAATACCGCCGTCGACCTCGGCCCGCTGCGTGCCCTGGTGAACTCGGCCGGTATCGGCTGGGCCCAGCGCACCATCGGCAAGGACGGCGAGTTCGCCTCGGCACACAACCTGGACGCCTACAAGAAGGTGCTCGCCATCAACCTGGTCGGCACCTTCGACTGCATCCGGCTGGCCGCGACCGCGATGAGCCGCAACGAGTTCACCGACACCGGTGAGCGCGGCGCGATCGTCAACCTGACCAGCGTGGCGGCCTTCGACGGTCAGATCGGGCAGGCCGCGTACTCGTCGTCCAAGGGCGGCGTCGTGGGTCTGACGCTGCCGGTCGCGCGAGATCTGTCCGCGGCGGGTATCCGGGTCAACACCGTGGCCCCGGGCCTGATCGACACGCCGATCTACGGCGAGGGCGAGGCCTCCGAGGCGTTCAAGGCCAAGCTCGGCGAGTCGGTGCTGTTCCCGCATCGCCTCGGCAAGCCGGAGGAACTGGCGTCGATGGTGCTGGAGCTGCTCACCAACTCCTACATGAACGCCGAGGTCGTCCGCGTCGACGGTGGCATCCGGATGCCCCCGAAGTAGATTCTGCACCCCGAAAGGCCCCCTCACCGGCCCCGGTGAGGGGGCCTTTCGCTGTCTCCGTTCGATCCGCCGCGCACATTTCGATAGCCGAACTACGTTGCAGAAGAATTTGCCACGAATGCAAATTCCGCATCGAACGCGATTCGGCGGGTCACCCTCTTTGGCGCGACGGCCGAAAACAGCAAATAACGGCCCATCGCGGTAATTCGATCTGAAAAGGCACTTAGTGCGGGCAAGTCATGCGTACAGTCACCATTGCTGTCAACTGTTCGCATGGTGGGATCGGGGATCAACGTGAGCCAGAAGCATCGCAGGCGTAGTAGCTACACCGTTCGTTCAGCGTTGCTGAGCGCCGCTACGGCTACGGCGGTGGCCGCAACCGTCGCAGTCTCCGCGCCGCTGCCGACACCGCCGGCGCTGCTCGCCCAGGAACAGCACAACGTCAGCCTGACCGCCGCCAGCACGCCCTACCAGCAGGTGCAGAACGTCATCAACACGCTGCTGCCGGCATTGGTCAACACCTTCGGCGCGCAGCCCCGGGTCACCCTGGACACGTTGTTGGCCCAGGTTCCGGACGGCCTACTGACCGACCTGCTGAATGCCAACGGCAACACCATCAATGTGGCAGCGTTGCTCGCCACGCTCGGGTTGAACGACGCGGGCTCCGACCTGAACACGGCGGTCACCGCGGCGATCAGCTCGGCACTGACCGACTTCCTCACCTCGGCGACCACCGGTGAGAATGCCGCCGCGCTGGAGGCCGAGTTGCGGACGGCGATCGCCGCGGCGGTGGACGCCCAGCTGCGCGCGGTCAGCGTCTCGGTCAAACCCGTCAGATTCCTCCCGGCGGTCACGATCAGACTGACGGATGTCCTCGGCTCCGCGGGTGTCACCGATCTGGCCAACGGTGTGGCCGGAACCGTCGCGGGCAGCATCATGGACAACCTGACCGATATCGTGCCGACCGCCGACGAGCTGACCGCCGAGATCACCGCGGTGCTCCCCGATCTGCTCACCACGTTGTTCGACAACGCCGATCTGACCGATGCGAACGGCAACTTCCAGCTGGGCAATCTGGTGGAGTTGGTCGGACTCGATCTCGCGAGCCTCGTGGACAGCGGTGCGCTCAGCATCACCTCGGCCGGTCCGCTGTTCACCATGGCGCGCCTGCTGGGTGGGGTGGATCTGGGGTGGGTGCCGGGCACGCAGTCGGCCATCGCCGACTCGGTCAACGGGACCGGCTACCTGGATCTCGGGACGTCGACCCTGAAGGCGAATCTGGCTGCCGCGCTTGCTGACTCGCTGGCGGATGGTTCGCTGGCGGCGGACCTGGGCACCGTGCTGACGCCGGCGTTGAACAACATCGTCAACCAGATCGTGGACAACGCGACCGACACGCTGGAAGCCGACCTGAGGAGCAGCATCGAAGGCGCGCTCAGCGGGTTGAACTTCAACGTGCTGGGGGTGAGCGTTCCGGCGGGGAACCTGCTCTTCGGTGCGCTGAGCCCGCTCATCGGCGATCTCGCCGACAACCTGAACGGGCAAGTGTCGGGCAACGTCGCCGAACTCGTCGACGGTGTGGTGGAAAGTGGAACGGGCAGCATCGGTGACGCCCTGAACGACGCCGTCACCGGAGCCATCGACGCCATCCCCGATCAGGAGATCGCGTCGGTGCGCATCCCGATCGTGATCGGTACCGGAATGGGGGCGTTCTCCGCCGGTGCCGCCTATCGAGATGTACTGGCGCAGCTGTCATCTCAGCCCGGCGGGGTGGACTATGTCGGCGAGAATCCGCTGCTGGGCAGCCTGACGATCTTGCCGGCGATCCTGCTGAACAACGCGGGACGCGCCAACGGCGGGATCATGGCCAGGTTCGCGGATCTGTTCGCGATGCTCGGAATCGACGCCGTCACACCGGATGTCGCGATCAGTAGCAGCGGTGGCACGCCGATCGGCGACACCGGCTTGGCCCTTGGTGGGGCAAATCTGGTGCCGGTCAAGATCGACGCCACCGTCGAGTACCAGTTGATGTCGGACTTCGCGGCGTGGTCCAACCCGGTCACGCTGGTCAACAATATGGTCGCGGGCCTGCTCCCGACCTACATGCTGCGCGGCCTGGACGTCACCGCAGCGGCCGGTCAATTGACCACAGAGTTGGAGGAAATGGTCGCGAGTCTGGCCGACCAGAACGCCGCCGACACGAACATCTACCTGACGGTGCGAGCCAACAGCCTGCCGATGCTGGAACCGCTCTACCTGATCGGTGACGTCATGCGGCTGGCGGGCCTGGCGCCGGTGGCCAACCTGGTGAACGGATTGGCCAATGCCCTGTCCCCGGCGTTGCGCAGCCTGACGAATCTGGGGTACTCGGATGCGTTCTGGAACCCCGAGACCGGGGCCTACGAGCGCACCCTCGACTCCGCGGCCACCCGGGTGCAGTTCGGCACGCTGCCGAACGTCAACTGGGGTGAGGTGCTACCGAATGTGCTCCGGCAGCTGGGAACCGGATTCCGGACCGCGATGACGACGGACAACAACACCGGTCCGAACGCGCTGTCGTCGGTCGGTGATCTGCTCAACGGCAACGTCGCAGAGGTGCTGTCCGGATTGACCGGGTCGGTCGACGACGCGGTGGCCGATATCCAGATCACCACCGACGCATCGGGAGATGCGGCCGATGCCACCCCGGCGGCCGCGGACACGCCGCCGGTCGCGCAGACCGTGCAGCAGTCTGCCGAACCGGTCACCGAGGAACCCGTCGAGGTGGCCGAACCTGAGGTCAAGCGGTTGCCGAAGGCGCCGAAACGGGTGCGGCAGGCCGCCAGGACCGGCGCCGAAATCGCCGCGGCCAAGCAGTCCGCCGCGGCCAAGGCGCCGAAGAAGTCCGAACCGAGTGGTAGCGACGACACCGGAGCCGACGCCGCCTGAGTGTCCGAAAAACAGAACCGCCCAACCCCGAACGGAGTTGGGCGGTTCTGCCGTGCGGGGCCGTTACCAGTCGGCCTCGTCGAAACGGATGACGCCGCGGATGTTGTTGCCGTCCAGCATGTCCTGGTAGCCGGCGGTGATGTCTTCCAGGCGATAGGTGCGCGTGATCATATCGTCGATGTTCAGCAGGCCCGATTTGTACAGCGCGGTCAGCCGCGGTGTCTCCACGTGAGAGCTGCCACCGCCGAAGATGTTGCCCTTCAACGTCTTCTGCAGCATGGTGAACAGAAACAGGTTCAGCTTCACATCGGCGTCGAGCATCGACCCCATGCCGGTGACCACGCAGGTGCCGGTCTTGGCGGTGAGGATCATCGCCTCTTCGATGTACTCGCCCTTCATCTCGCCCACCGCGATGATCACCTTGTCCGCCATCAGCCCGTACGTGACGTCGATGACGGGAGCGATGGCCTCGGCCATCGTCGGGTACACATGGGTGGCGCCGAACTTGATGGCCTGATCGCGCTTCCACTCGTTGGGATCGATCGCGATGACCTGCTTGGCGCCGGAGATCACCGCACCCTGCAGCGCGCTCATACCGATACCGCCGACACCGACGATGATGACGGTTTCGCCGGGCTTGACGTCGGCGACGTTGGTGGCCGAGCCGAAGCCGGTCGGCACCGCGCAGCCCATGATCGCCGCGGTCTCGAACGGGATGTCGTCGTCGATCTTGACGACCGAATCCTTGTGCACCGTCATGTACGGGGCGAAGGTGCCGAGCAGGTTCATCGGGGACACCTCATGGGTGCCGGCATGGATGCGGCTGGTGCCGTCGGCGATGGCCTTGCCACCGAGCAGCACCGCACCGCGGTCACACAGCGACCGGAAGCCCTTCAGGCAGGGCGGGCACGCGCCACAGGCGGGAATGAACGCGAGGATGACGTGATCGCCCTCGGCCAGGCCGGTGACATTCTTGCCGACCTTGGTGATGACACCCGCGCCCTCGTGGCCGCCGAGCGCCGGCAGTCCGATCGGGGTCGCACCGGTGGTGATGTGGTAGTCGGAGTGGCACATGCCGGCGGCGTGCATCTGGATCTGCACCTCGTCGGCCACCGGGTCACCCAGATCGATCTCGTCGACCGTGAACGGCGAATTGAGTTCCCACAGCAGGGCACCTTTGGTCTTCATGGGTGCCGATAATAGAACACGTTTCAAATACGGCAATAGTGCGCCTGTGAACAGCGGGTATACGAGCTTTCTCTCGTCGTTGACGCGGCTCGCGATGAGTTGCCGTTCGGTCGCCGGTCCAACCACTCAGAGGCCGGAACCCATCCGAAAGGTGCACGAGATGACGTCCACAACCCAGATCCACGCCCGCATCGTCCCCAACCTGTGGTTTGACACCCAGGCGCTGGAGGCCGCCGAGCACTACATCGATGCCTTCGGGGGCAACGGACGGATCGTGAGCACCACCCCTGCGCATCCCGGTGCGCCATCCCCGCAGGATGTGCCGATGGTCGTCGAGTTCGAACTCGACGGACAGTCATTCGTCGGGATCAACGGCGGTCCGCAGTTCACCTTCAGCGAGGCCGTGTCGCTCGAGGTGCGGGTGAAGAATCAGGAGGAACTCGACCGGATCTGGACCGCTCTGGTCGCGGGCGGGCAGGAGCAACCGTGTGGGTGGCTCAAGGACAAGTACGGATTGTCCTGGCAGATCACCCCGGCGGCGTACCACGAACTGATGGCGCGCGGCGACGCCGAAGCCAATGAGCGGTTGATGACGGCGGTACTGGCCACCTTCGGCAAGTTCGACGTGGCCGCGCTGGAGGCCGCCTACCGATCAGAGGACGGCCGGTAGCCCGAACTTCTCGAACAACCGGGTGTCCAGGAACGCGACGACGTGCGTGATCCCGGCCTCGGTGATGTCGAGGACATGCAGTTGGAATGCCTCGTGCGCGCCGGTCTGCGGATTGCGCAGGTACATCCCCGCGGCCGTCTGGCCGTTGGCGGTGGTGGAGACGAACCGCATGTCGCCGGCCCGTTCGGCCGGGCACTTGTCGCGGGACAGGGCGCCGATGGCCGCCGGCCCGACGTACCAGCTGTCGAACGGCGGCATCTCCCAGATGGCGTCGTCGGTGAACAGCTTCTCCAGCTTCTCGATGTCATAGGCCTCGAAGGCCGAGATGTAGCGGGTCAGGAGCTCCTGGGCCTCGGGGGACTCGGGGGCGACGAGCGCCTGGTCCTGGCTGGGGCCGACGGCATCGAGCTGGGCGCGGGCCCGCTGCAGCAGGCTGTTGATCGCCGCGGTGGATGAACCGACGGCATCGGCCACCTCGGCGGCTCGCCACTGCAGGACATCCCGCAGCACCAGCACCGCACGTTGGCGCGGGGAGAGGTGCTGCAGCGCGGCCACGAACGCCAGTCGTACCGACTCCCGGGTGCCGACCACCGCCTGCGGATCGGCCGGATCATCGGCATCGGGCAACGGCTCCAACCACGGAACCTCGTGTCGCTCATGGATGTCCGCGTGCGGATCGGAACTCTGGGTGCCCAGCCCCGAGGGCAGCGGGCGGCGTTGCTTACCCTCCAGCGCGGTCAACGAGGTATTGGTGGCGATGCGGTACAGCCAGGTGCGCACCGAGGACTTGCCTTCGAAGCGGTCGTAGGACTTCCAGGCGCGCAGGAACGTCTCCTGGACCAGATCCTCGGCGTCGTGCACCGATCCGGTCATCCGGTAGCAGTGCGCCAGCAGCTCGCGGCGATATCGCTGCGCATCGGCGAGGAACGCATCTTTGGAGTCGAACCGGCCATCTACTGCTGTGAGGACGCTCACGATGGCGAGCTTACCGACCCCCACCGACAAGCGGGATGCAGCGGCCGTTGCAGATAGGCTCGTCGGGTGGCGACAACCCGCAGTGAGCGCAGTTTCGATGGTGTCGGCGCCGTGCCGATCGTCTATGACGTGTGGACCCCCGGCGTCGATCCCAACGGTGTCGTCATCATCTGCCACGGCTACGCCGAGCACGCCCGCCGCTACGACCACGTGGCGCAGCGATTCGGCGAAGCCGGCCTGATCACCTACGCGCTGGATCTGCGCGGGCACGGCCGGTCCGGTGGCAAGCGCGTCTACCTCAGGAGCATCTCCGAGTACACCGCGGACTTCCACCACCTGGTCGGGCTCGCCACCGCCGCGCACCCCGAGCTCAAACGGGTGGTGCTCGGCCACAGCATGGGCGGCGGGGTGGTGTTCAGCTACGGCGTCGAGCACCCCGACGATTACGCCGCCATGGTGCTGTCGGGTCCGGCGGTGTACGCGCAGGACGGGGTGTCTCCGCTGATGACCGTGGTGGCCAAGGTGCTCGGTGGCCTGGCCCCCGGGCTGCCGGTGCAGGATCTGCCCGCCGATGCCGTGTCGCGCGACCCCGAGGTGGTGGCGGCCTACGAAGCCGACCCGCTGGTGCATCACGGCAAGCTGCCGGCCGGTGTCGCCAAGGCGTTGATCGGTGTCGGCGAGACCATGCCGCAGCGGGCGGCCGCGCTGACCGCACCGCTGCTGGTGGTGCACGGTGGACAGGACAAGCTGATTCCGGTGGCCGGCAGCGAACGGCTGACCGAATGCGTCGGGTCCGCCGATGTGTCGCTCAAGGTCTACCCGGAGCTGTATCACGAGGTGTTCAACGAACCCGAGCGCGCCGTGGTGCTTGACGATGTCACCTCGTGGATCGAGACCAGACTGTGAAAAGCCCTGTCCGTCATCTGTTCACCGTGCTGCTGGCCACCGCGTTGGTCGCCGGCTGTTCCTCCGGGCAACAGTCGGCCGAGCAGCGGGGCTGGGTGGAGGACGAGGTGTCGTTCACCGATTCGTCCGGATTGACGCTGCACGGCACCTACCGCCACCACGGTGATGACCCCGGTCCGGCCGCCCTGCTGATCTCCGAGAGTGGCCAGACCGACCGCAATGGTGACAACGCGGTGGCCGGCCCGGTGGGCAATATGCGCCAACTCGCGGAGTACCTGTCCGACAAGGGGATCGCATCGCTGCGCTATGACAAGGTCGGCACCGGAAAGACCGGTCTGGGCCCCTACGCCCAACGCCCGGCCGATGTCGGTAGCGCCGCCTACTCGGCGGGTGCCCGGGCCGCAGTGCGGTACCTGGCCGGGCGGCCGGGCACCGACGGCGCGCGTATCTCGGTCTACGCTCTGGGCGAGGGCACCGTCCACGCGATGACGCTGGCCGACGATATCGAGCCCGACGCCCCGAAGATCCACTCGCTCGGGTTGTTTCAGCCGCTGCCGGGCCGCTACCTGGACATCATCAGTGCCCGGGTGCGGGTCGACGTGGACGCCGCGGTGCAAGGCGGTGCAAAGACGCCCGAACAGGCCAAGACGGTGCTCGACGCGTGGGCCGCAGCGGTCGCCGAGGCGCGCACCCGTGGCACCGCGCCGGCGAAGCTGCCCGATGGTCTCGGTGCAATTCTCAACGCGGGTAATGTCAAAGCCGTGGTCGAGGCCGACGGTATCGACCCGCTCGCGCTCGCAGCGAAGCTACCGACCGGCACACCGGTGCTGCTCACCTGCTCGGACTCCGACGGCCAGGCCAGCTGTGAATCGGTCCGGCCGCTGACGGCTTCGCTCAAGCACACCGCGCTGACCGTGGTCGAACTCAAGGGCGTCAACCATGTGTTGCGCGACGATCCGTCCGACAATGTCGCCAACTACGCCAAACCTGGTCCGTTGTCTGCGCAGCTGGTCACCGCGCTGGACACCTTCGTCACCAAATAGCGCACAGGGTTGTGGATGAATTCGGTTATGTGGACAAGTGCACCGACGGAGGCGATCCTGTCGGATCCCGTCCCTAGCGTGGTCGCATGAGCAACGACAAGATGCTGGCCCGGATCGCGGCGCTGCTGCGCCAGGCCGAGGGCACCGACAACGTCCATGAGGCCGAGGCGTTCATGACCGCCGCGCAGCGGCTGGCCACCGCGACATCGATCGATCTCGCGGTGGCCCGCGCGCATTCCGCGCAACGCACCGCGGCGCAGGCGCCGCTGCAGCGCACCATCACCATCGGTGACCCCGGCACCCGCGGGCTGCGCACCTACGTGCAACTGTTCGTGGTGATCGCCATGGCCAATGACGTGAAATGCGATGTGGCGTCCAATTCCACGTATGTGTACGCCTACGGCTTCGGCGAGGACATCGACGCCAGCCATGCGCTGTATGCCGGGCTGTTGGTGCAGATGGTGCGGGCATCCGACAGCTATATCGCCACCGGTGCACATCGTCCCACCCCGACGATCACCGCCCGGCTCAACTTTCAGCTGGCCTTCGGCGCGCGGGTGGGCCAGCGGCTGGCCGAGGCGCGTGACGAAGCTCGCCGCGCGGCAACCCAGGACACCACGCGGGCGCCGGGCACCGCACTCGCGCTGCGTAACAAGGACCTGGAACTGACCTCGTTCTACCGGCAGTCCTCCGCGGCCCGGGGCACCTGGCGGGCCACCAGCGCATCGGCCGGGTACTCGTCTGCGGCGCGCCGCGCCGGGGACCGGGCCGGCCGGCGGGCCCGGCTGGGTCCGAGCCAGGAGATCTCCGGGGCACGGGCACCGCTGGAGCGCTAGTGCGGGACACCCAGCGGGCAAAGGTCTATGCGGCAGAGGAATTCGTACGCACTCTGTTCGACCGCGCCGCCCAGCACGGCACCGGCGCCATCGACTTCTTCGGCACGGCGTTGACGCTGCCGCCGGAGGCGCGGTTCGGGTCGGTCGAGTCCGTGCGCCGCTACGTCACCGACGTGCTGAACATGCCCGCGGTGCGCGAACGATGGCCCGGTGCGGCACCGCTGGAGGTGCGGTCGCGGCGCGGCGAGACCGCGGCACACTACGAATCCGGGACGATCGCGGTACCCGACCGGCACGGCACCTGGGCGCTGCGCGAACTGGTGGTCCTGCATGAGATGGCCCACCATCTCACGGCGGCCGGCGCCCCACACGGTGTCGAGTTCGTCGCCACGATGACCGAACTGGCAGGCTCGGTGATGGGACCCGAGGCGCGGCACGTGCTGCGGGTGATCTACTCGAAAGAGGGGGTGGCCGGATGACCGAACCGGCGGATGTGGACAGATTGCTCGGCGAGTTGTTGCACACCGAGGATGACGCGCTGCGCGCGGCGCGCGCGTCGACCGAGGCGGCGGGAATGCCGGCCATCGAGGTGTCCGCGCAGCACGGCCACCTGCTGACATTGTTCGCGAAGATGACCGGCGCCCGACGTGTGCTCGAAATAGGCACGCTGGCAGGCTATTCCACGATATGTCTGGCCCGCGGCGTCGGTGCGCAGGGCCGGGTGACCACGTGCGAGTACGAGCCCCGGCACGCCGAGGTGGCCACGGCCAACCTGGCGCGAGCGGGTCTGGCCGACCGCGTCGAGGTGATCGTCGGGTCCGCACTGGACACCCTGCCCACCCTGACCGGCCCGTTCGATCTGTTCTTCATCGACGCGGACAAGGAGAACAACCCGGCCTATGTGGAGGCGGCGATCGGGCTGGCCGCTCCGGGTGCACTCATCGTGGTCGACAACATCGCTCGCGGTGGCCGGGTGCTCGAGCCGGCGCCCGAGGATGCGCAGGCCATCGCGGTCCGCGACACCCTGGCGATGATGGGCAACCATCCGCGTCTGGACACGGCGGCCATCCAGACCGTCGGCGCCAAGGGCTGGGACGGGTTCGCCGTCGCCATCGTCACCTGAGCAATCCCGGCGTCCACTCCGGCGCCGACCGTGCGGCCCGGAGCGCATCGACGATGACGGGCTCGCGTTGCGCGAACCGTTCGGTGGGGGTCGGCACCGAGATCGCCACGATATGCCCACCCGGCAGTCTTCCGGCGATACCCGCCGCCGAGATTCCGCCGGTGTGCTCATCGCGGTCGTAGGCGATCCCGGACTCGCGGATGCCACGGATCTCGGGCAGCAGCGAACTGGGGATCTGCTCATCGTCCAGCAGTGCCAGTGCGGCCTTGCCGTTGGCGGTGTCGGTCAGCGGGAAGCGTTCGCCGATCGCAGACACGGCGCGTAGTCGGTGCCCGGACTCGATCTGGTCGATGAACCACATCTGGTGTCCGCGCAGGACCGAGAGGTCGACGGTCTCTCCGGTCGCCTTCGCGACCCGGTCGATGACCGGTCGCAGGGTTGCGGCCAGATTCGAGCCATCGGCGCTGGTCAGTCCCAGGAGGCGGTCGCCGAGGTGGTAGCGGCCGGCATCGTCGACGGCGGCGAAGCCGATATCGACGAGGGCGACCAGCAGCCTGCGTGCGGTGGACTTGGCCAGGCCGAGGTTGGCTCCGAGATCGGCCGGCCGCAGGAGGCCCGGCGCCGTCGCGATCTCGTCCAGCGCCGCGGCGGCGCGGCGCAGCACCTGCAGGCCGTCATCGCGCCCGTCAATTTTCGTGCTCGGTTGCTCTTCCGTCGGCGCCATGGTGTCACGATATTGATCCGCTATACGGATCATCAAGATTCGCATTACGGATCTCTCGTTGAGGGCGGAACCATGACCGGTCGATACTTCTTTCGCGGCGACGAAGGTTACGAGCACGCCCGAACCCGGACCGTCTGGAATGCCCGCACCCCGGAGCGCTACCCCGAGGTCATCGTTCAGGCTGCGGACGCCGATGATGTCGTCGACGCCATCGGCTACGCCAGGCAACGCGGGTTGACGGTCGGCGTGCGATCCGGTGGGCACAGCTGGGCCGGTAACCATGTCCGCGACGGCGGGATGCTGCTCGACGTCAAGGGGCTGGACCACTGCGCGATCGACACCGGCGCCCGCACCGCGGTGGTCGGCCCGGGAATGGGCGGCAGCGTGCTGGCGGAACTACTCGCCGAGCAGGATCTGTTCTTCCCTGCCGGGCACTGCAAGGGGGTGTGCATCGGCGGATACCTGTTGCAGGGTGGCTACGGCTGGAACAGCCGGGTGCTCGGACCGGCGTGCGAGAGCGTGCTCGGCCTCGATGTGGTCACCGCCGACGGTGAGCGCCGCTACATCGATGCCGAGCACCACGCCGACCTCTACTGGGCCGCGCGGGGTTCCGGCCCCGGGTTCTTCGCGGTGGTCACGGCCTTCCACCTCAAGCTGCATGCCCGGCCTGCGGTCTGCGGCAGCAGCCTGTTCGTCTACCCGCTGGAGGCGGCCGAGGACATCTATCCGTGGGCGCGGTCGATCAGCGCCGCGGTGGACCGACGCGTCGAACTGCAGATCGTGGCCTCCCGCTCCGTGCCGGGTGCGGGCCTGGATACCCCCGGGATCGTGATGGCCTCACCGGTTTTCGCCGATACCGAGCAGGAGGCGATCGATGCGCTCGCGGTGCTGGAGACCTGCCCGGCGCGAAGTAAGGCGCTCGTCGCGGTGCCCTATGCGCCGACGGACCTGCAGACCTGGTATGCGGGCGTCATGACCAACTACCCCACGGGATACCGCTACGGCGTCGACAACATGTGGACCTCGGCGCCGGCCGAAGACTTGATGCCCGGTATCCGGCGCATACTGTCGACGATGCCTCCGCATCCGGCACACTTCCTCTGGCTCAACTGGGGGCCGTCACCACAACGGCAGGGCATGGCCTACAGCTTGGAAGACGAGATTTACCTTGCGCTCTACGGTGTCTGGGAAGATCCGGCCGACGACGAGAAGTACGGCGATTGGGCTCGATCAAACATGGCGGCCATGCAGCATCTGCAGACCGGCATCCAGCTGGCCGACGAGAACCTGGGCCAGCGGCCCGCGGCATTCGCCACCCCGGAGGCGATGGACACCCTGGACCGGGTTCGCGCCCGGTACGATCCGGCGGGGCTTTTCCACAGCTGGATGGGTCGCGTCTGATGTCGTATCTGGGTTATCGCGACGGTGACGAGAACACCCCGTTCGGTGAGTTCTTCGATCCGCAGATGGCGCCGCTGCCCGCCCATGTCGTCGAGGCGCTGGAGCACGGACCGCAGGCCGAACCGGTCCTTCCCGGGTTCGATGATGTTGCCGCACTGATGGATTCGACGGTACAACAGACCGAGAACGGTTACGGCAGGCTGGCCGGTGGCGCTTTCCAGGTGTCTGTGCGCACCGATATGCCGGGTGTGACACCGCCGATGTGGGACTGGTGGTTCGGCTGGCACGGATCGGACTCACGGCGTTACAAACTGTGGCATCCGCGCGCCCATGTCTGCGCGCAGTGGCGCGATGGCGGCGCGGATGTCCGCTACGTCGGTCGAACCTCCTTGGTGCGTGAGTATCTCGGGTCTGCTGATACCAGGGCGGCGATCCAGTTCGTGGAGCCGTCGCTGCTGGGCTTGGTGGTACCCGAAACCGATGTGGCCATCTGCGCGCGGCTGGGATCGGCCGATCTCCCCGTCGATGTGGGTTGGCTGATCCACCACGTCCGGCCCACAGCTGACGGTGCCCAGATGCGGTCCCGATTCTGGATGGGTGGCCGGTTTGTGGCGGTGCGCCGCGGTTTCGGGATCACCGACCGGGTGGTGGCCCCGATCGCCGCGCGCCAACTCCCCGACCCGCGCGATCTGCTGGTGCACTGCGCGCAGGAGATGAACCATCTGGCCGCGTTCCTGCCGCAGTTGTACGCCCGGATGACGCAGACGGATCCGCCGCTTTCTGTCTAGAAGCCAAGTCGCCATCTCGATTTGGGCCTGCGGCCAGGCCGGCCTTGAGGGTGCCGGTGCGCTGTTCCAGGCGCAGTTGGTAGGCCCCGTTGGCGGTGTGGCCGCGCAGGGTTCGCGGTCGCCATCGCGGATCGGTTTGGGCATTCGCCGACGAAGGGACGTCCGGGCGTGTAGTACGACAACGGTGTACAAGATGCTGGCGGGTGGTGTGGCCGTCGTCTGCGCCATGGTGCCCGGTGCGCCGTCGGCTCAGGCCGATCGGGTCGAACCCGTGCCGATCTACGGTTACTACGACGTCCTCATCGATTTCGCGAAACAGACGTTCAACGGCGTCCCGACGCCGATGAAACCGGTCACCTATCCGACCGTGTTCGTCACGCAGTGTGACGTCGACGGGTGCGTGGCGCGGATGGACAACAGCGACGATCAGGCCCGCAATCCCGCCGCTCCCTTGGAGTTCGAGTATCGGTGGAACAACGCACGGTGGGAGACCAGCGGTGAGCAGCCGTACCTGTGTGACCGCACGAACCCCACCAGTGGCGTGCCCGCCATCCGCTCGGACTACTGGATCCCGGATGCTGACGGCGGTTTCCACGGTGAGCGCACACTCGTCGTTGCCGGAACCGGGTGTCCGGGTGAGGGCCCGGGCACGCATTGGGTGCCGATCAGCCTGAAGCCGATCGACCCTCCGCCGAGCTGAACGACCCCCGCTCGCCGGATGCGGTTCGGCGGATCGCCGCGTGGGTATGCCATCGGCATGTGGACGGCGAGCCGGGACGTCGCGGCACCCGCGGATACGGTGTGGCAGATCCTGACGGACCTGCAGGCCTGGCCGCGCTGGGGGCTCACGGTCCGCAAGGCCGAACTCGACGGCACCGCCCTGCTGCTGGGTGCGACCGGCCGGGTCTGGACCCCGGTCGGTGTTCGGTTGCCGTTCGTGATCTCGGAGTTCGATCCCGGGCGGACCTGGGGATGGGACGTCGCCGGGGTACCGGCCACCCGGCACGGGGTGGAGCACCTCGACCGCGGTGGGTGCCGGGTCTGGATGAGCGCCCCGGTGTGGGCGCCGGTGTATCTTCCGGTACTGCAGATCGCGGTGCAGCGTATTGCCGAAATGGCCGGTAGCCCACCCGGGCCCGTGGCGTAGGGCAACCGCGCTGACGTCAGTTTGCGTGTTGGCGTCCGCGCGCCCCCTTTCCGGGCGCATCCTTGACGGGGTAGGCGCAAGAACGGTGGTGCGATGGCTCGAATCGTGGGTGCTGCGACGTACTTTGTCGCATTCCCGCTTCTTTATGCGCTGTCCGTGGTCGCCGGCCGCGCCACTCGGCTGGCCGGCAGCGAGGTCTCCCTGGTGTGGCCGGCGGCGGCCGTCGGCGTCATCTGGATGCTCGCCACGTCCACCCGCGGCACCCGGGAACGCATCACCCACGTGGTCCTGCTGGGGCTGGTGGCCTATTCGACGAACGTCGCGACCGGCGCCACGCCCATCCTCAGCGCCTGGTTCGTGCTCGTCAACATCGTGCTGTCGCTGGTGACGGTGGCCGTGTTGCGCTATCGGCGCAACGAGGTCGTGCTTCGTGACCCCGCCGACCTTGCCCGTCTCGCCGCCGCGGTGGCGGTCGGGACCTGCAGCGCAGCCGTGCTGGCGACCGGCTACTTCGCGGTCGCCAAGGGCGCGGACATGTTCGAAACATTCGCACTGTTCGCGGTCCGCAACGGCGTCACCGCGCTGCTCGGGGTGGCCATCTGGCTGCGCTTGCGCGATGTCAGCTGGAAGCGCCCGAGGACCCCGGTGGGTGCGGTGCTGGAGGCCCTGTTGGCGATGGTCGCCGTCGGGTGTGTGTTCGTGTGGACCTTCTGGCCGAACCACGGCATACCGATGGCGTTCATCGCGCTCGTTCCCGCCATCTGGCTGACGCTGCGCTACAGCACCACGGTGAGCACCGTATTCCTCACGCTGGCGGGCATCTGGATCATCTACGCAACGCTGGCCGACAGGGGACCGCTGATCGTGCCCGATATGCAGGTGCGGGCTCTGCTGGCGCAGGCGATGGTTGGCAGCCTGACGCTGATCGTGCTGACCCTGTCGCTGTACCGAGATTCCCGCATGCGTCTGATCAGACAACTGAAACAGGCCCGGGATCGGGCGGACCGCGACTCCGAACTGCTGGGCGCCGTGCTCGACAGCATCCACGACAGCGTCGTCGTCATCGACGCGCACGGTGCGGTGATCCTGCAGAACGCCCGCTCGGCGGGCTCCGGGCTGGTCGACGATGTCGTGGCGGCCTTCGATGGCCCGCACGTCCACGTCGTCTGTCGATGGCGAGGACGGCCACCAGCCCAGCGACATCGTCATCGAAGCGCACGACCACCGCGTCATCGAACTGGCCACGGCCCCGCTGGCGCGTCAGGACGGCCTGGACGTCCTGGCGTTCCGCGATGTCACCGAGCAACGTCAGAACGCCCGTGCTCTGCGTGAGGCACGCGACCTCTTCGCCGGCGTGCTGAAAGCCGCATCCGAGCAGGCGATCATCGGCACCGACCCCAGTGGGCGCATCACGGTCTTCAACCATGGCGCGGAGCGACTGCTGGGATGGTCGCAGGACGAGATGCTCGGCCGCACACCGTTGACGTTCCACCACCGCCCCGAAGTGTTGGCACGGGCTGCCGAGCTGGGTGTGCCCGAGGGGTTCGAGGTCTTCGTGCACAACGTCACCCCGGGCAACGCCGAGGTTCGCGAGTGGACGTACGTGCGCCGTGACGGTAGCCGTGCGGCGGTGAGTCTGGCGGTGTCGGAGATGACCGATGAACACGGCACGTGCGCGGGCTATATCGGCGTCGCCTCGGACATCACCGACCGCAAGGCGGCCCAACAGGCTCTGGCCGAGAGCGAAGAGCGGTTCCGGTTGGCCTTTGACACCGCCCCGATGGGAATGTTCATGTTCGGGCTCGCCCCACCACGACGGGGGCTGATCACCCGGTGTAACCGGGCGATGGCCGAGCTCCTGGGGTGCTCGACGGGGGAGTTGCTCGGCACCAGGGTGACCGACCTCGGCGACGATCAGGGACGCACCGCTGCTGGGGGCTTGGGGTATCTGATGGACCTTGAGGAAGGACGGTCCGCGGAAACCGAGACCTCCTTCACGCGCGCCGACGGTGCGGTGGTCTGGGGTGCGGTGTCGGCATCGGTCGTGGCTCCGCCGGGCTCGGATCCCTACGGCATCTGTCTGGTCGAGGATGTCACCGGCCGCAAGCGGGTCGAAGCGGAACTGCAGTATCTCGCTTCCCACGATCCGTTGACCGGACTGGCCAACCGGGCGCTGTTCACCGACCGGGTCGAGCAGGCGGTGGCCGCCGCGGCAGACGGAGACGGCGCCGGCGTGGGCCTGATCCTCCTGGACCTCGACGGGTTCAAGACCGTCAACGACACCTGGGGGCATGCCGAGGGAGATCTGGTCCTCGCGGGAGTGGCCCGGCGGATTCTGGCCGCGATCCGATCGACCGACACCGCGGCCCGGCTGGGTGGCGACGAGTTCGCGGTGTTGTGTCCCCACCTCGCCGGTATCGACCAACTCAAGGGCCTCGCGGAGCGGCTACGGGTGGAACTGCGAGGTCCGGTCGTGCTGTCGGATGGCCACACCTATGACCAGCTGTCGGTGAGCGCCGGCGTGGTCATCTGGCAGCCGGGATCCACCGCCGCGGCCTTCCTGCACCATGCCGACCGCACGATGTATCAGGCCAAAAGGCGCGGCAAGAATCGGGTCAGCACCGGAGACCCGGCCGTGGAACCGATGAGACCTGCTTCACGACAATAGGTCTGGCGGCGCGACCTCAGCTGCAGACCGCGCCGACGGCCGCGGAACCGACCAGCTTGGTGTACTTGGCCAGCACGCCGGTCGTGTACACCGGGGGCAGTGGCTCGAAACCGGCCTTGCGGGACTCGAATTCGGCGTCGTCGACCAGCAGGTCGAGGGTGCCGTTGGCCACGTCCAGGCGAATGCGGTCCCCGTCCCGCACGAAGGCGATCGGGCCGCCGTCCACCGCCTCCGGGGCGATATGCCCCACGCATAGGCCGGTGGTGCCGCCGGAAAACCGGCCGTCGGTCATCAGCAGCACGTCCTTGCCCAGCCCCGCGCCCTTGATGGCGCCGGTGATGGCCAGCATCTCGCGCATCCCCGGTCCGCCCTTGGGTCCCTCGTAGCGGATCACCACGACATCGCCGTGCGTGATGGTGCCATCCTCGAGGGCATCCAGTGCCGCCCGCTCGCGCTCGAAAACCCGTGCCGTTCCCTCGAACACATCCGAGTCGAAGCCCGCGGACTTCACCACCGCGCCCTCCGGCGCCAGCGAGCCGTGCAGGATCGTGATGCCGCCGGTGGGATGGATCGGGTTGTTCATCGCCCGCAACACCTTGCCGTCCGGGTCGGGCGGCTCGATGTGGGCCAGGTTCTCCGCCATCGTCTTGCCGGTGACGGTCAGGCAGTCGCCGTGCAGCAGGCCGGCGTCCAGCAGTGCACGCATCACCACGGGCACACCGCCGATCTCGTCGACGTGCTTCATGACGTAGGCGCCGAAGGGTTTGACGTCGGCGAGGTGCGGAACCCGCTGCCCGACCCGGGTGAAGTCCGCCAGCGTCAGTTCGACGCCCGCCTCCCATGCGATGGCCAGCAGGTGCAGCACCGCGTTGGTCGAGCCGCCGAATGCCATCACCACGGCGATGGCGTTCTCGAAGGCCTCCTTGGTGAGGATGTCGCGGGTGGTGATCCCGCGACGCAGCAGTCCCACCACAGCCTCACCGGAACGGCGGGCGTACTCGTCGCGACGCTTGTCGATGGCAACCGGTGAGGCGCTGCCCGGCAACGACATGCCGAGTGCCTCGGCCGCCGAGGCCATCGTGTTCGCGGTGTACATGCCACCGCAGGCGCCCTCCCCCGGGCAGATCGCGCGCTCGATGATGTCGACGTCCTCGCGTGACATCAGCCCGCGCGCGCACGCGCCGACCGCCTCGAAGGCGTCGATGATGGTGACTTCCTTCTCGCTCCCGTCGGTGAGCCGGGCGACACCCGGCATGATCGAGCCGTTGTAGAGGAAAACGCTCGCCAGGTTCAGTCGGGCCGCCGCCATCAGCATCCCGGGGATCGACTTGTCGCAGCCGGCCAGCAGGACCGAGCCGTCGAGGCGTTCGGCCTGCATGACGGTCTCCACGCTGTCGGCGATCACCTCGCGCGAGACCAGGGAGAAGTGCATTCCCTCGTGACCCATGGAGATGCCGTCGGACACCGAGATGGTGCCGAATTCCAGCGGGTAACCCCCGCCGGCGTGCACGCCTTCCTTGACGGCCTGGGCGAGGCGCTGCAGGGACATGTTGCACGGGGTGATCTCGTTCCACGACGAGCCGACGCCGATCTGGGGCTTGGCCCAGTCGTCATCGCCCATGCCGACCGCGCGCAGCATGCCGCGGGCGGCGGTCTTCTCCAGGCCGTCGGTGACATCGCGACTGCGTGGCTTGATGTCGACGTCGGCCGCGGTGGGAAGAGAATCGGGAGCTGAGGGCATGAAAGCAAGTATGCATTCGGTCTCGTCGCCGACCCAACACACATTGGCAATACCCCTCTGGGGTACCGGTACCCTGGGCGCATGAGCCGAACGGGATTGCTGGCAGCGCTGACCGTTGCCGCGCTGATCTCCGGCTGCGGCGGTCAGGAATCCACCTCGGCCGCCACCTCGAGCTCGACGACATCGGAAGCGGTCACCCTGGCTCCCGGGGTCAACGCCGCCGACCGCGCGTTCGCGTACGGGATGCTCGCCCAGCGGCCGCAGGTGGACCAGCTGGTCGCGCTGGCACGGAGCAACTCGGGTAATCCGTCGATGGTGGCGATGGCCGAGACGCTGGCCGTCAGCGAACAACAGCAGAGCGAGACGATCAATGCGTTGCTGGTGCAGTGGACCGACGGGCAGGAGGGCGGACAGGGCCCGCCGCCGGCGGGGCCGGCTCTGTTCGACCGCGGCGCCGTCGAGCGGCTCGGGTCGCTGCAGGGCCCGGAGTTCGACAAACTGTGGCTTCAGGTCATGCTCAACCACCACCAGGCCGTGTTGACCATGGCCTCCTCCGAGATCAAGGAGGGCGAGGACGTCAACGCCAAGACACTGGCGCAGGCGATCATCACCACCCGGCAGGAGGAGATCGTGCACATGCAGCAGTTGATGGGAGGCGGTCCGCGATGAGCGATGCAGCAGAACACGGCTATTCGCCGCTGAAGGAGAACTACGCCAAACGGCTGCGCAGGATCGAGGGCCAGGTCCGGGGGATCGCCAAGATGATCGATGACGACAAGTACTGCATCGACATCCTGACCCAGATCAGCGCCGTCAACAGTGCGCTGCAATCGGTGGCGCTGGGGCTGCTCGACGAGCATCTGGGCCACTGCGTCACCCAGGCCGTCGCCGAGGGGGGCGAGCAGGCCGACGCCAAACTCGCCGAGGCGTCCGCCGCGATCGCCCGCCTGGTGCGTTCCTGACGGATTCTCTGAGAGACCTCACAGCTGTAACGAACCGCCGCCGGCCGACGATGAACTCCCAGGTCAGTGGTGCAGGCCGGGCGGCGATGAGGGGTCCGTCCGGTCTCGCCAGGGGTTAGCTCGTTCCCCTGCTATGACACACTGGACTGCAAATATGCCTGTGGAGGTGACAGATGTCGCAGCGGACGAGGAGCAGACTCGCCAGCGCGATCTTGGCGGCCGGACTGGTTGCCGGTCTTGGTATCGGCAGCCCGACTGCCACGGCGGAACCCCCGGTGCCACCGCCGGCACCGGCGTTCCCCGACCCGTTCGCGCCGCCGCCGGCGGCTGAACCGGATCCGTTCGCACCGGTCGGTGGACCCGGCGCGCAGCCCCTGCCGATCCCGGAGGGCACCCCGGCCGGTCAGAACCCGAACCCGTTCATCGGGCTGCCGCCGTTCGTGCCGCCGTCCTTCAACCCGGTGAACGGGTCGATCGCGGGTGCGGCAAAACCGATCTACATCAACTTCCAGCGGCCGATCGCCAACCGGCAGATGGCCCAGGACGCGGTGCACATCACCTCGAACCCGCCGGTACCGGGCCGGTTCTACTGGGTCACCGACACCCAGCTGCGCTGGCGGCCGCAGGACTTCTGGCCCAAGGGCGCCGTGGTCAGCATCGACGCCGCGGGCACCAAGTCGACGTTCACCGTCCCCGAGCAGCTCGTCGCCACGATCGACGACACCACCAAGACGATGACCGTGGTGCGCAACGGCGAGGTCGAGAAGGAATTCCCGGTGTCGATGGGCAAGGCCGGCAACGACACCAAGAACGGCACCTACTACGTGCTGGAGAAATTCGCCGACATGGTGATGGACTCCTCCACCTACGGGGTACCGGTGGATTCCGCGGACGGCTACCGGACCCGGGTCAAGGACGCCGTGCGCATCGACAACAGCGGCATCTTCGTGCACGGTGCACCGTGGTCGGTGGCCTCGCAGGGCGAGGAGAACGTCAGCCACGGCTGCATCAACCTCGCCCCGGCCGACGCGAAGTGGTTCTTCGACAACTTCGGCAGCGGTGACGCAGTCGTCATCAAGAACACCGACGGCGGGCTCTACAACCAGCCCGACGGCGCGTCGGACTGGCAGATGTTCTGACCGACGCTCAAACGCGAAAATCCCCCGGAGCCGGTAGGTTCCGGGGGATTTTTCGATGGAGTCTCAGTTCCAGATGCGAACCCGGCGCTCCGGCTCCAGGTACAGCGCATCGTCGGTGCCGACCTCGAACGCGTCGTAGAACGCATCGAGATTGCGGATGACGCCGTTGCAGCGGAACTCCGGCGGCGAATGCGGATCGGTGGCCAACCGGCGGATCGCCTCGGCTTCACGGGATTTCGTACGCCACACCTGGGCCCAGCCGAACAGCACCCGTTGCACCCCGGTCAGCCCGTCGATCACCGGCGGCTCCTCGCCGCCGAGTGACAGCTCATAGGCCAGCAGCGCGATGGACAGCCCGCCCAGATCGCCGATGTTCTCCCCGACGGTGAACGCGCCGTTGACATGGTGGGAGTCGTCCAGGCTACGCGGACTGAAGGCTTCGTACTGGTTGATCAATGCCGTTGTGCGGTGCCCGAACTCGGCCCGGTCAGCATCGGTCCACCAGTCCACCAGGTTGCCGTCACCGTCGTACTTGGCGCCCTGATCGTCGAAGCCGTGCCCGATCTCGTGCCCGATCACCGCCCCGATCCCGCCGTAGTTGGCGGCGTCGTCGGCCCCCGCGTCGAAGAACGGCGGCTGCAGAATCGCCGCCGGGAACACGATCTCGTTCATCCCGGGGTTGTAGTAGGCGTTCACGGTCTGCGGTGTCATGAACCATTCGTCATGGTCGACCGGGCCGCCGAGCTTGGCCAGATCGCGGTCGTACTCGAGGGCGTACCCGCGCTGATAGTTGCCGTACAGATCGGTGCGGTCGACGACGAGCGCCGAATAGTCGCGCCAGCGAGCGGGATAGCCGATCTTCGGGGTGAACTTGTCCAGCTTGGCCAACGCACGTTCCCGGGTCTCGGGCGTCATCCAGGCCAGGTTGGTGATGCTCACCCGGTAGGCCTCCCGCAGATTGGCCACCAACTCATCCATCCGGGTCTTGGCCTCGGGCGGGAAGTGGCGCGCCACGTAGAGCTTTCCGACGGCGTCACCCATCAGGCTCTCGACCAGGCCCACACCGCGTTTCCAGCGATCGCGGATCGCCTCGGTGCCGCTGAGCGTCTTCCCGTAGAAGGCGAAGTTCTCGGCCACCAGGTCGTCGGTGAGCAGTGATGCCCGCGAGCTGATAACCCGCCAACTCAACCAGTGCTTCCAGTCCTCCAGCGCCTCGCCGGACCACAGCGCCGCGAACGCGGTCAGATAGTCGGGCTGGCGCACCACCACTTCCTCGGGGTCCGCGCCCAGTGCCCCGACCCAGCCGGGCCAGTCGAATCCCGGTGCCTCCTGCGATAATTCGGTGAAGGCGCGCAGGTTGTAGGTGAGGTCGGCGTCACGGCGCTTGACCACGTCCCAGTGCGCGGCCGCCAGCTTGGTCTCCAGCGCGACAATCCGGTCGGCGATGGCCCCATGATCGCCCTCGCCGTGCACCAGCGTGAACATCCGGGCGATGTGACCCGGGTAGGCGGCCAGGATCTCGGCGTGCGCAGCGTCGCGGTAGTAGGACTCGTCGGGCAGACCGAGGCCGGACTGCGACATGTGCAACAGATAGCGGGTCGAGTCCTTGGAATCGGTGTCGACGTAGACCCCGGTACCGCCGCCGATCCCGGTCCGCTGCAATCGTCCCAGCACCACGGCGAGCGCCACACGGTCCTCGGCGGACGCAATACTCTGCAGTTCCGCCAGCAGCGGGGCCACCCCCACCCGGGCGACGGTCTCGGTATCCATGAAGCTGGCGTACAGATCGCCGATGCGGGCCGCGTCCGGGCCGTCCTCCGAGGACGCCGAGGTGATGATGTCGCGGACCTGCTCCTCGGCCCGGTCGGCCAGCGTGCGGAACGCACCGTCGGTGGCCCGGTCGGCGGGAATGTCGTATTCGTCGAGCCAGCGGCCGTTGACATGGCCGAACAGATCGTCCTGCGGGCGCACATCGGAGTCGACGAAGCTCAGGTCGATACCGGAACGAATATCACTGTCCAGAGTCACTCTCACATCCTGCCAGAGCGCGTGACATCGGCACCGGTAGCCTCACGGCCATGCCTGAAGAGCAAACCCGGGGGCGGTCCGTCTATGGCATCGCCGCCATCGTGTTCGGGGTGATCGGTGTCGCGGCCGCGGTCCTGGCAGCGATGATCTGGTCCGGGCACCGCGGCGAGGTCATCGAGCGATCGCACCAGACCGAGGTGCTGCAGACGGCGGCGCAGTGGACCGGGCTGCTGATCAACCTGAACAAGGACTCGGCCGCGGAGAACCTCCAGCAGCTACGCGACGGTACCGTCGGCCAGCTCAACGTCGAGTTCGACAACACCATGGCGCCGTTCACCAGCCTGGTGGCCAAGCTCGATTCCAAGACCGTCGGTCAGGTGGAGTCGGTGTCCATCGAGACGCTGCACCACCAGCCCGGGGACGCCCAGGGCCGGCCGCAGGAGGATCCGCAACCCGAGCTCGCGTCGGTGGCCGCGCGCACCGACACGGTGCTGGTGGTGGCCACCTCGGTGAACCAGAACGCCGGTGCGCAGCCGACGACCGTGCGCTGGAATCTGCGCCTGGATGTGTCCGACGTGGACGGCAAACTGCTGGTGTCGCACCTGGAGACGATCCGATGACGAACCGGCTGCGGGTACTGGCCGTCGATATCCTCGCGCCGCTGGCCGCGATCGCGGCGCTGGTGTTCATCGGTGCGGCCCTGGCCTGGCCACGCTGGTGGGTGGCGGTGTGCACGGCGCTGTGCCTGCTGGTCGTGCAGGGCGTCGTGGTCAACCTGGTGCTCTACCGGCGCGACGGTGTCACCGTCGGTACCGATGACGACGGGCCGGAGCTGCGCTTCGGCGTCATCGCCGTCGCCGCGGCAGCACTGGCCGCCGCGGTGTTCGTCGGCTACACGCAATGGACGTTGCCCGACCGCAACCTCAACCGGGACAGCGCCGAGGTGGTGGGCATCGCCAGCAGTGTCTCGGAGGCCTCGGCGACCTTCTCGCCGAGCAGCCCCAATGCGTCCATCGACCGGGCCACCGCGCTGATGTCGCCCCGGCGGGCCGAGGCGTACCGCAACGAATTCGCTGCTGTTGCAAAGGATTTGACCAGCCGCAACATCTCCGGTCAGGCGCAGACCATCTCGGCCGGGGTGGAGGCCATCGGGCCCGCGGTGGCCAGCGTCGCCGTCGTCATGCGCGGCACCCAGAACGCACCGGGCAAGCCCGCGGATATCGCGGTGCTCGCCCTGCGGGTGACGCTGGAGAAGGAAGCGGGCAAGTGGCTGGTGACCGACGTGGCACCGATCAACGCCCGCTGAGCGGCGGCGCGGTCAGCCGGAATTGGCCGCCCGCTGGGCGCGGATGCGGGCGAAGCGGTCCGAGAGCCGACGCATGCGGATCATCATCGTGGCCGACGGTGTCGTCACGGCGTCCAGGAAACCGGTGAGCTCCTCGCCAGGCACGCCGATGCGCGACGCGAACTCTGCAGCGCCGAGCCCCGAGCGTTCCAGCAGTTGGCGCACGTGGCGGGACACCTCGGCGCGCTCATTGGCCTCCAGGTGTTCGCGGGCCTTCTCCAGAACCTCGGTCAGCGCGGCAGACACACCGTAGGGCTGCTCGGTCTCCAGCACCTCCTCGACCTGACGGGCCGTCCTGCCGAACGGGTCCCGCTTGATCGCGGCGACGATGCGCTGCCACACATCCAGATCGTCGTTGTCCAGTGCCGACCGGATCGCCGACGTCGGCCAGAATTCGACCGGCCGGTCGTCCGGGCGGTTGAACTGGCCCTCGGTCGGCGAAGGCTTCGCGGCCAAACTCACTTCGCCTCCTCCAGCATCGCTACGGCCACCGACAGGCAGCGCTGTCGCACGGTGGCCCAATCGGCATCGGTCTGTGCCGGTGTGTCCGGCTCGTCCGATGGGCGCGGGTCGGCCAGACGTCGAACCAGTTGGGTGGCCACCCATTGCGCCCGTGGGCGTTGTCCACAGTAGTACCGGTCCATACCGGTGAGGACACGGGCCGCGGTGTGAGTTTCCATAGAATCCACCAGCTTGGCGAACTCGGTGTAGTCCTGGGTGCTGTTGCGGCACATCAGCAGATAGCTCTTCAGCCGCAGGGTTTCGGCGCCGGTCGGGATGAGCAGCCGGTCCCCGGTGGGCAGCTGCACGTTGGTGGCCTCCATCGGGCCGCGGCGCTGCACCGGCAGCCGCTCCGAATCCGAGGCGGTGGCCAACGCGTCGAGGGCGACGTTGAGCCGTCCGCGCCACATGGTGATCGGGTGCACCGGCCGGGGCGCGCCGTTGGTCGGGATGCGCCCGCTGAAGCGTCGCGCCCCGACGACATCGGGTGCCGGGCCGCAACCGCTGAACGCCAGCGGGTCGGGCACCACCACGGTATGCGGGGCGAGGCTCTTCAGCTTGGCGGCGGACTTGACCACCATCCGCAGATCCCCGCCGGGTGCGGCGGCCGCGGATTCGGGGACCATCACCAGGTCGGTGATATCGACCTTGGGCAGCGGCTTCTCGAAGTCGACCGACGGCAGGATCTTGTCCAGCCAGCGCGGCAGCCACCAGTTCCACTGGTCGAACATCGCCATCAGCGCCGGCACCAGGACCAGCCGCACGATGGTGGCGTCGACGGCGATGGCGGTTGCGCAGGCCACCCCGATCTGGGCGACCAGCGGCATCCCGGCAAAGGCGAATCCGATGAACACCGCGATCATGATCAGCGCCGCGCTGGTGATGGTGCGGGCGCTGGTCGATACCCCGTACGCCACGGCGTCCCGGGTGTCGCCGGTCTGCAGGAAGCGTTCCCGGATGCGGGTCAGCAGGAAGATCTCGTA
>Ga0075163_10001843_pt1 | contig 28664 bp, 26 predicted proteins | sample JI1023141ADNA_FD_71478 | JGI IMG/M metagenome (GOLD analysis project Ga0075163, IMG submission 71478) | Wastewater effluent complex algal communities from Wisconsin, to seasonally profile nutrient transformation and Carbon sequestration -... | ecosystem: Engineered > WWTP > Effluent > Algae...
CACGTCCATTACTGGCTAGATAAATTTTTCCTCTAAAATAACATATTGCCCTAATTGTATCTTTTGAGTTTGTATCATTAACCTCTTTATCTAGCCTAGTAAACTGTTGATATAAAAGCTGTTTATCAAGAGAAGAGGTATAAATACCAGTAGATGTAGCTATTATTAGAGTTTTATTTTCTGTTTCATAAATAGAATAAATAGCACTATTACCTAAGTCTAATATTTGTTGCCAGCCAATAGTTTTTATTTCTCTAGTAAATAAGCCTCGGTTTGAGCCAGCCCAAAGTTGGTTATTGCTAGATTCATAAAAAACACGAATAAAGTTATTTTCTGCTTGGTCAGAAATTTTTTCTGCATGTGGGCTATTAGGATCATAACGACAAACTCCGCGATCTGTACCAAACCATATTACTTCTTCTTGATCAATAAAAATTGTGTAAACCTGATTTGATTGCAGCCCTCCTCCACTATTTTCAAAAGTAAAACGCTCAATTTCTTGACTATCTTTATAGTGAAAAGCCCCTCGTTCACTTGATCCAAGCCAAAAATCCCCTTCTGATGAAACACAAATTGAAGTAACATTTCCTGTACTACTAACTAATTTTTGTGCTTGATTAAGATTAGGGGTTTGAAATATCCCACTATCATCTTTAGAGGTTTGTGCACCAATTAAAATATTACCGTTTTTATCTCTAGCTAATGCTTCAATAAAAAATGAACGTGGCCTTAAGTATACTTCCTTAACAGTTTTATTTTTAACTTCAAGTAGCCCTCGTCCTCTTGTTGCTAAAAGAAGCGTATCATCATTTGAAAGGATTTTAGTTATTGGTAAAGGAATAGATGTATTAGAAAAAGTTGTTAGCAATAAACTATCATTTGGGCCAAAGGTTTCAAAAGAGCTAATCTTATGGTCTGTTAGTGAATAAAAGAAAATTACTCCTTGTAAACTGCTTAGAATTAACTCTCCTGGTTTAGGGTTAATAATAGAACTAATACTATAGCCTATAGTTTCTGTAATAGGTAGAAACTCATTATTAACTAGACGTGCTGCACCTGCATCTGTCCCTATCCAAAGCTCTCCATTAGATTCTAACTTTAAGACAGAAATTTTTTCACTAGGTAGATTAGCTAGTACTTTTTGAGTACGACGGCCATCATATTTAGCTAGTCCACTATCAGTACCAAACCATAATGCACCATCACTATCTTGAGCAATTGCACGAACATGATTAGAAGGCAAGCCATGAAAAAGCGTTACAGATCCCCATTTATGTAAATTCAGTGAGGGAGGAGGGTAAAATTTTTCTTGTCCATAGACAAAAAAGTTAGCAAGTAGTAAAAAGAGGAAAATCTTTATTAGAAAAAATAAGTTAAACTGCTTTATCATAAAATTATCAAACCAGATTTAACTTTTTAGTTGTTTTTGCTCTTCAGCAAAACGCTTGCGATCACGTTCAATCCAAGCTTCTAAGTCTTTAGCGGCTTTTTCTAACTCATCACTATTAATTAACCCCCGTCGCAAAGCTTCAAAAAAGGCGCGAGTGCGGATGTTATAAGCAAACTTATCATAAGCTTCATTAGGTGTTCCTTCAGCAATTGTTACAAAAAGCTTTTCATAAAGTGTTGCTAAACGACTCTCTACACCACGTTGAGACAAGCTACATTTACGTGCAATTGCCCAATTAGAAAGCCCTAACGCCAAATAATAAAGCGCTTCAGCCTCAAATTCAGTTAGTAAAGGTTGCTTAAAAGAATCCTTAAAGGCTGGATCAATCATATCCGCGCCATCTTCTAAAACCGCAGCAATAAAACGTAAAAACCTTGTATCAGGGTTGTTTTTATGAATAAACCCATATGCAGGCGGAGGTTGAACCGATTTAACAATTTTACGAATTTCATTAATGTAAATTTCATGTGGAAATTGTGTCCAAAAAATAATTCGTGCTGCTGGAAAACTACGCCAAATCGATCTAGCTGCTTTTACTCCTGAAAGCCCAGGCATTTGAATATCTAAAATACATAAAGCAGGATGATGTTTAAGTGCTAGGGTTACAGTAGTTTCACCATCTCCAGCCTCAATAATTGGGCCATGAGAGGAAAACTCTCTTTCTATAAGTTCCCTTAAATAATGACGCTGAGCAACGTTATCTTCTGCAATTAAAATTGCCATAGCTTTAAAAAAATTGTTTTCTAATGTTTTAAGTTTGACTTCTGAGGTTTAGTTAAAAGTAGCATAAAAATTATTATCTGACATCTACTTTGAACGCTTGAGTATATGAGGCAATCCTCAATCATCCCAATACGCTTTTCCACAGTAGCTTATAAGCAAAAATATCTCTAACAACAATAAATAACTGTAACTTTCCACAAAAACCATTGTGACAATTTTCTAGTTTTTCTTGATGCCAACAACAATTGCTGGTGTTAGCTAACACGTATTTTTTAAGCCTCATTTTCACCATACTAGGCTCAGTTAATTTTATAAAGCTGGGGTAATTTTAAGTATGAAACTCAAGCAGTATTTTTGGATAACATTACTAGTAGTAGTTTTTAATCCTCCCTATCAAAATACTCTAGCTGAAACAAATATACGCCTTCCTATTGAAGATCCTACAGGTAAAGCATTAAGCAAATTCTATAGCAACCTAAGTTACACATTAACCAAAACATATAGTGATGAAGGCTTAAATACTACTCGAATCCTTCATTATGGAGATTCTCATGTTTCTGCTGATATTCTTACCGCAGAATTAAGAAATCAATTCCAAACTAATTTTGGTGATGGTGGGGCAGGGTTTATTTTAGCTGGTAAGCCTTGGACTTGGTATTCACGTAAAAATGTAGCTAATAGCCTAACTAAAGGATGGCAAATTAATGGCCTCTCACAATCTGAACTCTTAAATGATGGTAATTTAGGTTTAGCAGGTATTAGTTTTAGTACTAGAGATGCAAATCAAACTACAACTTTAACCGCTACTGGTAAATATTTTGATATCTATCTAATGAAACAACCTGGCGGCGGGACAATAGAAGTTTTATTAGATGGTGAAAAGTATCGTAGACGTATTTCTTTAGAATCAGATATTTATGAAGCTACCTATGTAAAAGTCTTAGCAGAAACTAATAGCAAGCACACTATAAATATAAACACTATTCGTGCTGGAGAAGTAAGAGTTTTAGGTGTTGATGTTCGTCAAGATGGTGGAGGCGTGATTTATGATGCTCTAGGAATAAATGGAGCGCGTGCAAGTCGTCCTAGCTTATGGAATTGGGATATCCTAACTAGTAATTTAGCCTATAGTCAGCCAGATTTGATTGTGATTGCTTATGGTTCAAATGAAGTTACTGACGCTGATTTAGACCTAACTCAGTACCAAAAAGACTTTTCTAAACTCTTGCAAAACTTTCAAAATGCTGCCCCTCAAGCCTCATTGCTAGTAATTAGTCCTCCAGATCGTGCTATAGAAACTAATGGACGTTGGCAGACTTGTAATGCTATGCCCGCACTAGTTGAGGCTCAAAGACAAGCCGCTTTAGAAAATGGTGCTGCATTTTGGGATTTATTTCATGCTATGGGCGGCACAGGCTCAATTCATAAATGGACTAGAGAACCAATTCAATTAGCGCAAAACGACCATGTTCATTTAACCAAAGCCGGTTATCAACTAGTAGCACAAACTCTTTATAGTGAATTGGCTAAAGGCTACTTTTCTTACTTACAAAACAATTATTCCAACCAAAAAGCTTTTCAACATTGGCCTTGTTTTAACATATTTTAGGGGTAATTTATGCTACTAACTACAGGAAATTACTATATATTTTTAATTGTTATATTTTTTGCTTACCTTCTAATTTCAAGAAAATATTCTTGGCGAGTAGGGTTTTTAGCAATAGCAAGCTATTTCTTTTATGCTCAAAGTGGGCTACTACCAATTTTAATGTTGTGGTTAATCTCAACTATAGATTTTTTTACTACACAACAAATGGTAAAAACCACAGAGCAAAGTAGACGTAAGCTTTTGCTTGCTACCTCGCTAATTGTTGATATTGGAACACTTTGTGTTTTTAAGTATGCCAATTTCTTTTTAGAATCTACTTCTACTGGGCTGTCATTTTTAGGCTTAAATTTTCAACTACCACATTTAAATTTAATTGTGCCAATGGGGATTTCATTCTTTATTTTTCAGTCTGTAGCGCTTGTAGTAGATGTTTACAGAAAAGATGTTGAGCCAGCAAAAAGCTATTTAGAACATCTAGCTTATATTGCATTTTTCCCAACATTAATTGCTGGGCCAATTTTACGTGCAAAACAATTTTTACCCCAACTAAGAGAAAAAGTTACTCTAACCAGTGAAATAGGCGGACAAGCATTATTTCTAATTATCTTTGGACTACTAAAGAAAATTGCTATTGCTGATTACTTAGCCACAAATTTTGTTGACCGAGTGTTTGATTTTCCAGAGAGATTTTCTGCTTTTGAAGTGTTAATGGCTGTTTATGGCTATGCCCTGCAAATTTATGCTGATTTTTCTGGCTATAGTGATATAGCAATTGGTTCTGCTTTACTTTTAGGCTTTACTCTACCTGCAAACTTTAATTTGCCCTATCGCTCTGGTGATTTAGCTGAGTTTTGGCGACGCTGGCATATTTCTTTATCTACTTGGTTACGTGATTATGTTTTCTTTACTATCGCTGGTGCTCGTGCTCGTAATACAAAATTACTTTATCTTGGATTACTAGTAACAATGCTAATAGGTGGTTTATGGCATGGAGCTACTTGGACATTTGTTTTCTGGGGTCTGCTACATGGTTTAGGTCTAGTGATAGTAAGAGTTTTTGAAGTCCTACGCAAAAAATACATTCCTAGCGGTCAAGCTACTTGGTGGAGAGTTGCAAGCGTACTTATCACATTTCATTTTGTTTGCTTTACCTGGATTTTCTTTAAGGCTGAAAGCTTAAGTCAGGCTATTGCAGTACTACGTCAACTTACTACTTTTAGTTTTGATCACTCAAACCTAGCTTGGCCAATAGCATTAATGATTTTCCTTGGTCTAGCTGCTCAATGGTTACCAGAAAAGCTTTGGGAAAAAACAGAAAAAACATTTGTTTTCTTACCAGCACCAGCACAAGCCCTAGTAATATTTCTAGTTGCTACAGGTTTGTATTTTGTTGCTAGTAGTGATGTTGTGCCATTTATCTATGCCCAATTTTAGTAAGGTTTATGAGGTTACTTATGATTACACTATTTGAAATGAAAAACTTTTTTCCTCAATTTATATTTCATAAAACAGAGCCTTTACAAAGAAAAGCTAGCAATAAAACTGCTAGAACACTTGTTTACTTTATTATTCTTGCACTCGTTCCTTATCTCGTCCCAGGACTAGAAAAATACCAAGTGCTAATGCCAAATACTATTGCAAAGTATTTGCAACCAAAGACTAATCATCAGTCTGATAATCAAAATGCATTGGTAAGGAATGTAGATGGTGCAAATAGTGCAAATAATGCAAATAATATAGATAAGCAACTAACTGGGCAAAAACTCCTAGCTAATAGTGATTCTAGTAATGTTCAAGCATTGGTTTCTACTACCTCTACAGTTTCTACAGTTTCTACAGTTTCTACAACCTCAACTGTTACAACACCTACAAATGCTATTGCTACAGCAACACAGGAGCCTTTTATTGATACTGAAGAGCAGCAAATAAAACCTGGAGAGGTTGAAGACGTTACTGGCAAAGCATTAGAGCCATTTTTTGCTAAGTTGCTAGAAACAGAAACACAAGGTGGACAAGTAAAAATCTCTCATTATGGAGACTCGCCTATTACTAATGATGGAATTACTAGCACTATACGCCGCAACCTCCAAGATAAATTTGGTGATGCAGGTCATGGTTATGTGTTGATTGATAAACCTTGGGGCTGGTATCAACATAATGGAGTTGAGTTAAAACCTAGTGCTGGTTGGACAAATAACCCTATATTTATTTCTAGAGGTGATAAATTTTATGGGTTTGGTGGGGTTAGTTTTACCACTAAAGCCGCAGGGGTAACAACTAGCATTAGTACTGTTGCTGAAGGTAAGAGCACACATGAGGTTTCTTATTTTGATATTTACTATTTAGCACAAGCTAATGGTGGGGATATAAATATTGAGGTAGATGGAAATTTATACTCTCGCCTTTCTACTGCTAGTCTTGATGGTCAGACTTATTCTAGTTTTTATCAAGTTCCTGTTAGTAAAGGTCAACATAAATTAACACTAAAAACCATAGGCAATGGTGAAGTTAGGTTATTTGGTGTTGTATTAGGTAATGATTCTAGCGGTGTTCAATATGATTCTTTAGGTGTAAATGGTGCATATATTGGGCTTTTAGCTAATTATATTAATGGGGAGCATTGGACTGAGCAACTACGTTACCGTAACCCTAACTTAGTAATTATTGGTTATGGTGCAAATGAGAGTCAATTTGAGGGTCTTTCAATGGTGCAGTATGAAAAAGACACTAAAGAGGTTATTCGCCGTATTCGAGAGGCTTTACCAGGTGTTGCAATAATGTTAGTTGCTCCAATGGATCGTGGGGCGCGTGGCGCTGGTGGGGGGATTGTCACACGCCCAATGATTCCAAAATTAGTTAGCTATCAACGAAAAATTGCTACTGAGATGGGATGTGCTTTTTTTGACACATTTACTGCAATGGGTGGTGATGGAACAGTAGCAAAATGGTATGAAATGCGGCCTAAATTAATGGGCGGTGATTTTACTCATCCTACTGCTCAAGGTTCAGAGATTGTTGGTAATTTGATTTCTAAAGCAATCTTAAGCGCCTATGAGCAATATAAAAATAACCAATTAGCAAAACATAACGTCGGAAACGATAAAGTAAGTTTAAACAAATAGTTCCAAGGGTTAATAGTTCCGAGGGTTAATAATCCCAAATAATCCCAAGGGTTAGCCCACTTGGGCTAACCCTTGGCTATCATAAACATCCCTTTCAGGGATGAAGAAACAGTTCAAAGAAAGTATAAATACAAGTAATTCATATATTTAAGGAGAAAAATATGTTACCACAAGCTGCAATTAACTTTTTAACTCAAGCTGCAAAAGATGCTCGTACTACTTTGCCAAGCGCTAATGAGTCTTTATTTACCAAAGGAGTTTTGGATTCGTTTTCTTTAGTAGATTTTGTAACAGTCCTAGAAAAAGAATGTGGAATTAGAATAGATGATTCTGAGCTTAGACCAGAAACCTTTGACACAATTGCCAAAATAGAAGCTTTTCTACAAAAAGTTGGAGTGTAAATTATGTCTTGCTATATAGTTGGTTATGGCAGTGCATTACCAGAAAATATTGTTACAAATAATGAACTTGCTCCTAAACTTGGAGTAGCACCAGAATGGATAGAAGCAAATTCTGGTATTAAAGAAAGGCGTTGGGTTAGTGCTAGTCAGTCAACTTCGGATCTAGCTACTCAGGCTGTTAGCCAAGCAATTCAAAATGCAGGGGTTAGCCCAGATGCAATTGATTATTTAATTGGTGGTACACTCTCACCAGACTATCAAGTTCCAGGAGTTGCGCCAATTGTGCAACATAAACTAACCGGTGCTAGCAATATTCCTGCGGTGGATTTGCGTGTAGGTTGTACAGCAATTCTTTATAGCCTACAACTTGCTAAGGGCTTGGTTGAGTCAAAAATTGCTAGCACTGTTGCTTGTTTTGGTGCTGAGGCTCAATCAAAAGGCTTACATATTGATCCTAGCTCGGCTGAACTAAGTATGCTTTTTGGTGATGGTGCTGGAGCAATTATAGTAAGTAATAATCCTTGGCTAAGCAATTATAGTTCTAGCCCAGTATTAGAAGTAAAAGACATTATTATTAGAACAGATGGTGCTTTTGCCCAAGACCTAAGCGTAAAAGCACCAGGTACAGCCAATGGTAAAGAATGGTTAAATGCTGAGCAAATGCAAAAAGGCTTACATTATGGCTCAATGAATGGGCGTGTTGTGATAATGCATGCAGTAAGAAAACTAGGAGATGTGGCAAGCGAAATACTAAAAAGAAATGATTTATCACTTGACCAAATTAGCTTGCTAGTTCCTCATCAAGCAAATGCTAATTTATTAAAGTCTTTGTCTAAACGCTTGTCTTTTCCTGAAGAAAAAATAGTAATGAATTTAGATAAATTAGGAAACACTAGCGGGGCATCGGCCTTTTTAGCTCTATGCCAAGCCAAAGAGGAAAATAGATTTGTATCAGGGCAATATGTGATGATTTTAGCCTTTGGAGCGGGTTTTACTTGGGGTGCTGCACTTTGCCAAGTTTGTTAAAAAGCCTTTCTAACTAGATAGTAAAAACCAAAGATTCAAATAAGTCTTATATGATATATTGTCAAATCTTTGGTTTTAATCATGTCTAGCATAGCAAGGGGCAATAACACTTTATGGCTGATGGGAAAACACTTTTGGATTATGAAAAAGCAATAAAATTAGACCCAACAAATATTTATAATTATCTAGAAAGAGCTAGCTTATACAAAGAGCAAGAAGAGCAAGAAAACGCCTTAAGTGATTATAATAAAGCTATAGAGCTAGATCCAAACTTTGCACTTGTTTACAGTTGTCGAGGGCTTTTATATTCACAGCAAGGAGAACTAGAAAGCGCCTTAAGTGATTACAATAAAGCTATAGAACTAGATCCATTGGATTCAGATAGTTATGCTTGGCGAGGAAGTTTATATATAGAGCAAGGAGAGCCAGAAAATGCCTTAAGCGACTTAAACAGGGCTATAGAGCTAGATTCAACAAATGATTCCGCTTATGTATATCGGGCTAAGTTATATAAAAATCAAGAGGAAATAGGAAAAGCATTAGAGGATTATAATAAAGCCATAGAGCTAGACCCATGTGCTTATTACTACATTTGTAGGGCAGATTTATATACAGACCAAGGAGATCTAGAAAATGCCTTAAGTGATTTAAATAAAGCTATAAAATTAAACCCAAGAATTGCTTATAGTTATAGAAAAAGAGCTAGCATATATAAAGAACAAGGAGAGCTAGAAAGCGCCTTAAATGATTTCAACAGGTCTATAGAAATAAACTCAAATGACGCTTATACATATAGTTGTCGAGCCAATTTATATATAGAGCAGAAAAAAATAGAAAGCGCCATATATGATTACAGTAAAGCTATAGAGCTAGAACCAACAGATGCTTATTATTACAGGAAAAGAGCCAGTTTATATGAATATCAAGAAGAGTTAGACAAGGCTCTAGCTGACTTAGGCAAAGCTATAGAACTAGATCCTAGTTTTGCACGAGCATATGACAGCAGGGCTGGTATTTATAGTAGCTTAGGGAAGCTAGAACAGGCACTAGAAGATTATAACAAAGCCCTAGAACTAGATCCGACTGCTGAAGATGGTTATTACAACCGAGCAAACGTTTATGAGACTTTGGGAGAGCTAGAAAAAGCCTTAGAAAACTATAATAAAGCTATAGAACTAGATCCAAACTTTGCATCTGCTTACAGTAACAGAGGGCTTGTCTATCTAAAACAAAATCAGATGGGAAACGCTCTAGAAAACTATAATAAAGCTCTAGAATTAGATCCAACCCTTGTGCAAGTCTACTACAACCGAGGCTTTATCTATTTTAAGCTACAAGAAACGGAAAAAGCCTTAGACGATTACAGTAAGACTATAGAATTAGAGCCAAACTTGTTTATACAAGCCTATTTTAACCGAGGGCTAATATACTTAAATACAGGAGAGTTAGAAAAAGCCTTAGAGGATTACAATAAAACCATAGAGCTAGCCCCAAACTATGCACAAGCCTATAACAACCGAGCAGTTATCTATAAAAATGAAGGAGAGCTAGAAAAAGCTTTAGAGGACTATAGTAAAACTGTGGAACTAGATCCAACCTTTGCTCAAGGTTGGGCTAGTCGAGGGTTTATCTATGTAAAGCTAGAACAGTTAGAAAAAGCTCTAGAGGATTTTAATAAAGCGATAGAATTAAACCCAGATTATGCAGCAGCTTATTTTAACCGAGGGTTTATCTACAAAACATTAGGAGAGCTAGAAAAAGCTAAAGCAGACTTAAGTAAAGCTGTAGAGCTAGATCCAAATTTTGCTAGTACTCCAGATTAGCAGGTTTGATTAGGTTCATGCATTGGTCATTAGGTGTTTTTGATTTAAACTTAGTGGGATAAAACTTAGCTAATTAAGGTAATGTTTAATAATGCTAACTAAATCCCCTGAGAGTTCTAAAGAAAACAATTTAGCTATTCGGCTAGATTTACCGATTGGTGGGATGACTTGTAATGCTTGTGCTCGTCTGATTGAAAAAAAACTTACCAAATCTCCAGGCGTTTCTAGTGCTGGAGTTAATTTTGCTACCGCTTATGCCACAGTCGAATTTATACCAACAATTACTGATAGACATGCTTTAACTCAAGTTGTAGAGAATTTAGGCTATCGTGTTTTAGTAGGAGAAAATAAAACAGAAAGCCTAAATACTGACTTAATAGAAAAAGAGCAAGAAGCTGAATATAAAAGACTTAAACAAAAGTTTTTAGTTGCTCTAGTGTTTTCCTTACCTGTTTTTATTATTGCTATGTCACATGGAAAAGTAGCATGGTTAAACTTTTCTGGAGTGAACTATTTACAACTATTATTGGTTACACCAGTAATGATTTATGGTGGTGAGCAATTTTTTCGAGGTGCTATAGCTGCTTTACGAAACTTTTCAGCAGATATGAACACCTTAATTGCAGTTGGCACTTCATCAGCTTATTTATATTCATTGATAGTAACAATTGTCCCTAGTTGGGTAATAACAAATGCTAGTACAACAACACATCAGCATAACCCTGTTTATTTTGAAGCAGCTAGCGTAATTATCACGTTAATTTTACTAGGTAGACTACTAGAATCACGAGCAAAACAACGTACTGGAGCAGCGATTCGTGCTTTGATTGGGTTACAACCAAAAACAGCTACTTTACTTAGATTAGAAAAAGAAGTCATTATCCCAGTTGAAGACGTTCTAACAGGAGATTTACTTTTAGTACGGCCAGGGGAAAGAATCCCTGTAGATGGTAAAATTTGGCAAGGCTCAACTTCTATTGATGAATCAATGCTTACAGGTGAAAGCCTACCACTAGAGAAAATGTCTGGTAGTGAAGTATTTGCAGGCACAATTAATAAAACAGGGGTTTTTAAGTTCTATGCTACTAAAGTAGGGAAAGACACTGCCCTACAACAAATTGTTAAGCTAGTACAACAAGCCCAAGGTTCAAAAGCACCTATTGCTAGACTTGCTGATGTGGTAAGTGGGGTTTTTACTCCAATAGTTTTAGCTATTGCTATAGTAACTTTTATAGCTTGGTTTGTGCTCTCACCTAATGAAACAAGGCTTGCTACGGCTCTTAATAACTTTGTTGCTGTGTTAATTATTGCTTGTCCTTGTGCTTTAGGACTTGCTACCCCAACAGCAATTATTGTTGGAACAGGTAGAGGAGCAGAATTAGGGATTTTAATTAAAGGTGGAGAGGCTTTAGAACAAATACATAAACTTCAAACTATAGTTTTTGATAAAACAGGTACATTAACAGTAGGAAAACCTTATTTAACAGATCTTATTGTAACTAATGATTTTACAGACAAAGAGCTACTTAAATTAGCTGCTAGTGCAGAATTTGGTAGTGAGCACCCAATAAGTCAAGCAATTCTGCAAGCTGCTAAGACACAAAACCTAGAGCTTATTGAACCAGAAGAGTTTTCTGCTATTGTTGGGCAAGGGATTATTACTAAAGTTTTAGGGAAACAGGTGTTAGTTGGGAATCAAAAACTTATTGAAAGCCAACAAATTAAAGTAACAGATTTTGCCAAGCAGATAATAAACTTAGCTAGTATGGGTAAAACCATTATGTTTGTGGCAGTTGATGGAAAGCTAGCAGGGGTTTTAGCTGTAGCAGATAAAATAAAACCTGAAGCTCAAAAAGCATTAAAAGAGTTAGCAGATTTAAACCTAGAGCTAGTAATGTTAACAGGTGATAACCAAAGGGCTGCTTTAGCAGTAGCTAACCAACTTGGAATAAAAAATGTTTTTGCAGAAGTCCTACCAGAAGAAAAAATTAGTAAAATCAAAGAATTACAAAATCAAGGAAAAATTGTTGCAATGGTAGGTGATGGAATAAATGATGCTCCTGCATTAGCTCAAGCACATGTTGGAATTGCACTTGGTACAGGAACCGATATAGCACTAGAAGCATCAGATATTACTTTGCTTGGAGGAGATCTAAGAGCGATAGTAAGAGCAATTAAGCTTTCTCGTGCTACTGTTGGAATAATTAAACAAAATCTTTTTTGGGCATTTATTTATAATGTAGTAGGAATCCCGATCGCCGCAGGGCTATTTTATAGTTTAACTGGTTGGCTACTTTCACCAATGCTTGCTAGTGCAGCTATGTCACTTTCTAGTATTTCTGTGGTAAGTAATAGCTTACGACTAAAGAGATTTTCTTAACTACTACATTAATTGTTAGGTGATAACTCTTAGAAGACTTTGGATTATAACATCGCTTGATAATCTATTAAGCTTGGGTTATATTGCCAATCAAGGTTTCTTCCTAAAAATCCCATATTTGTAAAAAGCTCAAGTATTGGCTGAGAAGCTTTTTTATCTTAGGTTTGAGCAAGTTCTACTTATAAATTTCAAGTGATTTGAGGGCATAATGTTACGGATAGCAATTTTTTTGATCTTTTTAGTTTCTTTTGTTGGACAAGCACAAGCTCAGTCAACAATAAATAATAATCCATCAGGTTTTTTTACCTATAATGTAGCAAAAGGTTTTAACAAAGATAATATCAATTCATTAGCAACAGATGAGCCATTTATTTTTCCACAAAATTCTTTAGTAAAACTTCAAAGACAAGTAAGTTTACAACTATTACCAACAAATTTTTTCCCATCAATAGAAAAAGAATCAGACCGCTTTAAGCTTAAAGCTTTACGCTATGGAGTAACTCTTTTTCGCGATTGTGAAATCCCTGGATTAACAGGCTTTTATGACGTAATAATTGGAGTGCGCTTAGATACTCGTAGCGGTAAGTTAGAGTTAAAGTATTTTCGTACCGCAATAGTGCTAAATCCCAAAGTGGTGCAAATACCAGAAGATAGACCATCCTTTGCTGCTATCCAAGATGCTGATGCAACAGTAATGCTTTTTTTATTTGAAGATAATAAGCAAGAATTAGTTAGCTATGAAGGGGTATTTACTGATGATCCACATGCTTCCAATTTTATTGGAGGAGATGATGTAATAGGGGTTAGTAGAGATGAAACTAGAGGAAAATTTGCTATTTTTAGTCGTGGTGGAGCAAACCGCGCAAGCATATTTTTACTACTTACAGATGCTAACCTAAAAGATCCTCAGTCTGTAGAGTTGATTAAAGATCTTCCTTCTACTGACCAAGCCTTTATTTTTGAAATAATTCCTGCCTTGCTGCCTAATGCACCCGCAGCAAATACAAAATAGCATGAGGTGGTACACATGAGACAATGGAAAATATTAATAGTAATTTTCTTTATAATTTTAGGCTTACTACAACAAAAAACAACTGCTAATTCGGGTAATCCTCCGCTAGGCTCTACCAGTGCACCAGGCGAACAATCTTGTATTAATTGCCATAGTTCTTTTCCTCTTAATAGTGGTAAAGGTCAAGTTGCAATAACTGGGCTACCTCGTGAATATGTAGCAGGAACAACATATGATTTAACTGTGTTTCTTGCTGATCCAGAATCTGTTCGATGGGGTTTTGAATTAACTATATTGGATAATAGAGGAGTTAGTGTTGGTAATCTTGTTAGTGCAGATGAGGTTTTTGCTGTAGTCAAAAGCATGCAAGTTGGTTCTGGTAGTAGAGATTATTTAGTTCCAACAATTGCAGGTAATTTTACTGGTCGTATAGATGTAGCAATGTGGCAGTTTAAGTGGACTGCACCTGCTCAAGATGCTGGACCAATTACTTTTCATTTAATTGGTGTTGCTTGTGATGGTGATGCTACTGCTAAAGGTGATGATGTTTACACTAATTTTTATAATCTAAAACTTTTTGAACCTAAACCCCCAGTTCTAAATTTTGTTAACCCTCCTCGTGGACCTTCAACAGGTGGTACTAAAATAACTTTGGGAGGCCAAAATTATCGCCCTGGTGTTAAAGTTTTTGTGGATGGGGTTGATGCTAAAGCAGAGCTAGTAAATGAAATTACTCTTTCTCTTCTTACTCCACCACATGATGTAGGACTAGTAGATATAAGAATTACTAACTCTGATGGAATGAGTACATTATTTCCAAGAGCATTTGAATATATTGTTCCACCACCAGCAGGCCCTACATTACAATTTGCTTCACCTGATAGGGGCCCTACAACAGGAGGAACTTCTGTAAGACTTTCTGGAGGTAATTTCCAACGAGGTGCTAAAGTTGTTTTAGGTAATAGAGAGTTACCAACTACTTTTATAGATGTGAATTTTTTAATGTTTACTACTCCACTACGTAATCCAGGACCAGTAGGTATTAGAGTTATTAACCCTGATGGTCAAGTAGCTGAATTAACAGAAGGTTTTACTTATGAAGGACCTATACCTACTCCAGTAGTAAAAATAACTTCTGTAGAAAATGTTATTAGTGCAGGTGGGGCACCAACTACAATTAGATGGACTATTGATAGTAATGGTACACCTTTCCAAAAACTGTTGTTATCTACAGATGGAGGAAATACTTTTCCTATAGTACTAGCAAGTAATTTAACTGCTAATGTTAATCAATTTAATTGGTTACCTCCTTCAGATATAGTTACAGATAGGGCAAGAATTCGTTTAGAAGTAACCCAACCTGAAGCAATTGCTATAGATGAAATAGCTAAAGACTTTAAGATTGTTGCTGCTCCACGAATAGACTTAATTACTCCTTCAACTGCTAAAGCAGATAAAACTAAATTAGCTGTAGAAATTCGGGGTCAAGGTTTTGCCCAAGGTGCTGTAGTAGAGATGGATGGAGTAGCATTAACTCTAAAAGCCTCTGTTTCACCTACTGTAATTAAAATTAAGAAATTTCCTCATATTACACCAGGGCATCATTTTGTTCGGGTGCGTAATCCAAACAGCGGTACTTCAAGAACATTTTTATTTACTGTAGCTCAATAGAAGTCAAAGGAAGTCAAACTTTTGAACTACCCAGAAAAGCTTAATAACTCAAGCTTTCTGGGTAGCTTTTGGTAGAAGAAAAATTTTCTTGTGCTATTATTTATTACTTTTTACAACCCCAGGAATTATTAAGGAGAATTATTATTATGTTTAAAAAACTCCTAACTATTTTTTTACTTGCTACAATTACATTTGCTACAGTAATGCCTGATGATGCTTGGGCTAAAGGCCGTCGTAGTGGTGGACGTAAAGCAGTTGCAGCTAAAAAAGGTCGAGTGGCAAAAGCTAGAGTAAGTAGAGGTGGTAGAAAAGCTGTTGTTGTTCGTGGTAAATCTAGAGGTAGTAGCCGCTATATTGCTAAAAGTCGTGGAAGAGGACGAGGTAAATATAGCCGTAGAACTGAAACCCCTACTGTTAGTCGTGCTCCTGGTGTTGCTATTCCACCAGAGAGAGTACGCGAAATTCAAACAGCCCTTAGACGTGAAGGTTATTTACAAACTGAGCCTTCAGGACAATATGACCGTACTACCGTTGAAGCAATGACTAAATACCAACAAGATCATAGTTTTCGTACTACTGGCTATCCTACTGCTGAATCATTACAAAAACTTGGTCTAACTAGACAAAGACGAGTAACACAACCTTCTTCCCCTGTGGAAAATAAATCTGATGAGAATTCTAGCTCTAGTCTTCCACCACAGATGCCAGCGTCCAATAGATAAGCTAGTTAGGATTTATGTCAAACTTTCCACTTGAAGATTTAGCCAGCTTATTAAAAAAACGTGACAAGGGACTAATTGCTGATTGGGAGTTAAAACCAGCAGCAGTATTAGTCCCAATGTTTTTTAAAGAAGAAGAATATCATCTACTTTTTACTCGCCGAACAGATAACTTAAGACAACATCCAGGACAGATTTCTTTTCCTGGCGGACGTAAAGATCCTACAGACAAATCACTTTTAGACACAGCTTTAAGAGAAGCTGAAGAAGAAATTGGATTACAAGCTAAGGATACAAAAATACTAGGTGAACTTGATGATATGATGACTTCTACTCAATACCGTATCACACCTTTTGTTTGTACTATTCCTTATCCTTATAACTTTGTAGTAAATAAAGAAGAAATTGCACACCTAGTAGAAGTGCCGCTATCTATGTTTCTTAAGCCAGAATTAAGAGAAATAAAGCAATTTACTGTTTTTAAGAATAATGTTGTAGATGTTTATTATTACCATATCGGCCCAGAGCCTATTTGGGGAGCAACTGCTAGGATTGTCCGTCATTTACTGGACTTAATTAATCCAATGTTGAATTTACCCTAAGGGCGAACTGTTCGCCTTTCTTAAATAGGGCAGACACAGGTCTGCCCCTACTGTTTGCCAATATTAATTTTTAATAATATTCTACGCCACCTTTACGGGTTTTAATTGGGACATGCTTCATCCAGGAAAGCTTTTTCCACCAATCTTGGTTAGCACTATACCATTCAATTGTTTTTAATAGTCCGGTTTCAAAACTAGTTTCTGATTGCCAGCCTAAAAGCTCAATTGCTTTATTAGTAGAAGAAATATGGTGTTGAACTTGACCAGGGCGATCTCCAATATATTCAATTAAAGACTCAGGTTTATCCATTATATTAAGTATTTGTTTAGCAATTGATAAAACATCTAAGTCAAACCCTGAGCCAAGGTTAAATACTTGACCTTTTACTTTTGCTAAATCTGCATGTAAAACTGCATCAATTCCAGCACAAGTGTCACTAACATAAGCCCAATCACGTTTGCTAGTTCCATCACCATGAACGGTTAAAGGCTCGTTCATTAAAGCACTAGTTATAAAACGAGGAATAACTTTTTCTAAGTGTTGATGTGGCCCATATTGATTAAATGGGCGGATTATAACAGCAGGTAAATCATAAGTTGCCCAATAAGAATAGACTAGTCTATCTGCTCCTGCTTTAGCGCTAGCATAGGGCGTCATAGGGTTAAGCGGGTGATCTTCAGTCATTGGAGAAGTTAAGGCTGTACCATAAACCTCTGATGTAGAAATATGAATAAAACGCTCTACTTTATTAAAATGCTCTAGTACACAACTAGCGACAGTTTGTGTACCTAATACATCAGTTTCAAAAAATATACGATCATCAAAAATTGAGCGAGCAACATGTGATTCTGCTGCAAAATGTACTACTACATCAGACTTAGAGACTAACATGTCTACTAGGCCAGCATTATTTACATTTCCATACCAAAATTCAAACCTAGGGCTATCTTTAATTTCCGTAGGAATATTTTCTGGATTACCAGCATAGGTAAGTAGGTCAAGAACAATTAAATGATATTCAGGATATTTATTATAAAGATGACGTACAAAATTACTGCCAATAAATCCTGCTCCACCAGTAATTAGAACGGTTTTCAAGTCTTAATCCTCGCTCTCTAAAATTTTTTTACCAGATAAAATAGCTAAACTCTCATCACCATGATTAAAGAGTAAGTCAATTATTGACATATAAGGTATAAATGGCGGATATAACTGCTTATAAAACGGATGTTTATAGCCATGGTATTCTATTTTAATACCCGCTTGATCAAATAAATTATTGTCTAAATAGCTTGATGCTGCATCACCAGTTAGATAGTGAGTTGCTTTTAGTTGCTGACAAATATTTACTAAACGTAGAGTACTACTACCAGAAACTTCTAAATTAGAAGAAAAAATTAGTGGGGTTTTAATTGCTAGCCAGTTAGCACAGGCTGAAATAATTTGAATATTAAGCTCTAGCAAATATTTAGGCTTAGAGTTTAATATTTCTACTAATGTTGGATAGTAATTTTCAAAAAAAGAGCTACGCTTATAACTAGTTAAAATTGTTGCTAGATGTTTATGTATCCAATTTTGGCTATAGTCTATTTCAGCTTCTTTAATAAGTTGTTCAAAACGACCACGATTTATTATAGGTATAGTTAAATATTTTTCTCCTGATTGGGTTTTAATACGGTTACGGTTTCGCCAATCACGTCGGGTATATTGAACATCATCATAGATAACAAAACAATCAGCACGATGTAATTGATCAAAAAAACCTAACCAAGGTAAATATCCTGGCTGTAAAATAACTATACGCATAATAGATTTGATCTAGTAGGCAAAATAACTAAATAAAATAAAAGTAATAATTGCCTGACGCTTTGATTAGTGGGACTAAAGCGGTAAATGGTAGCGAAATCATTGCTTGATGGCAAGAGGCTTTGCTCTTGTTATGGAATTTATCCAAGATAATCATAGGGTTAGACTTGACTCAATAATGTTGGATAGCCATAATTGACCGACACTTTTGGAGGTTATTTATGGACGATTTTAATAAACGACTAGTATTAAAACAAATTGAAGTAATGGATGAGGCAGATGGAAAATATCGTATGCAGGTTACGCTATCAGTAAAAGGAAATAATTATGTTGGTCAAGCTATAGGCGTAAAAGATAGTGAAGATAAGTTAAATACGGCTGCTATGGCTACTTTAGAAGCTGTTAATGCTGCCCTAGATAAGCAATTTACCTTAAGCGTAAAAGGTGTAAATGCAAGTGAAACTTTTGAAGGATTAGAAGAAACTCTTCTAGTGGTGGTAGTAGGTATTGATGATGGTGAAGGTGAAATGATCACTCCTGGATCTTGTCGTAACACTGGTGATAGTATTGATGCTGTGGTTAAAGCCACTTTGGATGCTACTAATCGCTTAGTAGAAGCTAATTTAAGTTAATAGTTTATTTAAATATTAACCAAGCTTAAACAGAGTAGTTTGATAATTTTTAGGAATAGTTTTACAAAGCTTAAACAAGATTATTTTGAAATAAAGTTAGACAAGTAAAATATTCTCTCGAATTAGTTGCAAACATAGGATTTATGGCTACAATATAAAGCACCATAAATAAACTAACTACAATTAGTGTAATTAGCAAAACTTAACCCAATTTCTAAGTTTACCAATAAGTTCTGAAAGGTAGGAAGCACAAATTTAAGTTTGTGTTTATAGCAAATAATGGATAACAATCAACGTATAATCATCCATCACGTAGCAATACTTGCTAATGGTAATGTGCAGGTAGAGTTAAAATATGCAGATAAAATTTACCAAAAAACTGTAATTGCTCCCGCTGATGAGAAAGAACGATTAATAGCAGCAACTAAAGCCACTATTGATGCATTAAATGAAATTATCCCTACACCTATTATTACTAGAGTATCAGAAATTCAACAAGTAAAATTTAATGAATTGTCAGAGCAAGTAGTAGTTACTTTAGTAGGAATTAGGATTAAAGGTGAAGAAACATTATTCCCAGGAACAGCTAGAGCAGGATCTTCTCCTATTAATGCTGTTGTAAGGGCTACACTTGATGCAATAAATCGTCCAGTAGCATTATTCTTATAAGTTTTTATTTTTGGCTCAAAACTTAATCTTAAATAAGTTGATATTTGCGCGGAGTTATAATTGTGTCAAAAACTAGATTGCAATTGAGAAAAGTAGAGTTTGTTGAAGATCACGAAAACAACAAATATCAAGCAACTGTTTTACTTAAACTAGGTCTTACTGATTATATTGGCCAATATGAGGCAGATCGCAGTGAATCCCCACTTCGTGTAATTGCTTTAGCTACTTTTCAAGGAGTTAATGATGCTTTATTAAATAGCATTAACCTTTCCTTAAAAATAACTCTACGCGTGGCTGAAGAAATGAAGCCAGCTTATATGACTAAGTCCCTTTTTGTTGTAATTGTAGATGTTGTTGCAGGTACTTTTTCCTTTAAGCCTACTGGTGCAGTTGTTGCTGAATCTCATGAAGTGCATCGTGCTACAGCAGCAGCAGCACTAGACTCTCTTAATCGTTTAATTCAACATTTATTAAGGATTAATAACTTCCTGTAATAACCCTTAATATTTTTTGGGGTTAAAAATGGTTAAAAAAAAGTTAAATATAAATTTAATAATAACTATTATTTTATTCTTTAACTCAATTCTTATTGTTACTGCACAACAAGAGCCTATAAAAAAACCTAGAGTAGTATTGACTAATGATGAGTTTTCTACTTCACCTCCTATAAACTCAGAAAAAAATAATACTAGTGATACTCCTAAAACTATAGATATTGCTTCTACTGATAATCCTAATAATAGAACTATAATAGAAGAAATTCCTGATGTTAACTTACAATTTAAGTTATTAGACCTACAATTAGCTTTAGCACAAGACCCACAAAATCAAATTTTACGCCAGCAACAAATAGAGATAAATACTCAAATTAGACAAGCTCCTTTGATTAAACCTAGTAGCCAAGACTTACAGGATTTAAGTTTTCGTCAGCGTTATATTGAATTAAAAATTGCCTTAATAACTATAGAAAAAGAAATCCAAGCAACTGGAGCCGATATTCAACAAGAAAGACGTAAAATTATTAAAGGTAGTCAAGGAAATAGTGCTTTTGAAGCTATTCGAGAAGCAGAAAATAGAGCTGAAGGGTTAAATAGACAGATGATAAAACTACGAGTACAGCTAGATGCACTTATAGAAGAAGGTCGTCGTCTAGGAGTAGGAGCACGTGTATTTCGTTAAAATTAGGCTTGTGAGGGAAAATGAGGTCTATTCGAGAATTAGTTGAAGAACGTAAATTATATACTATTGCAGAAACTTCTAGTATTTTAGATGCTGCAAGGCTAATGGTAAAACGTAAAATAGGTGCTTTACCAGTTACTAACCTAGAAGGTGATATTATTGGAATTTTTACTGAACGAGATTTATTAAAACGTGTTGTAGCCGCAGAACTAGACATTAAAAATACTTTAGTATCTGAAGTAATGACACGTAAGCTTATAACTGCCTCTGCTGATGAAACACCAATGTATTGTTTAAGAAAAATGAAAGAAAAGAAGTTTAGACATATGTTAATAGCAGAAAGAAAAAAAATTATTGGTATTGTATCTCAGAGAGATTTAATTGAAGTTGATTTAGCTAGAAAAACTAATGCACTTCGCTTAATAGATGATTAATAGTCCCTATTATTTAGTTGGTTTTTTCCAACCTATTTCTAATACTGTTTTTTCTCCAATACGACTAATATCTAAGCTCTCAGCATCTTTTTCTTTACCATTTGCTGTTGGAATTGCTAGAGCCATAATTTCAGCAAATTCTTGAGGGTAACGTTTATCTGGAGCAAAGTAGCCATCAGGAAAAATGGTTAAGTGATTATCATCATATTTATCAGTAGCACCAACTGTATGTAAGATTTCATGAGCAATTAAACATGTAGTACGTCCAGCAGATTGTTTACCTATTGGAAGAAAGACTACTCCAAAACGACCTCTAGTTGTTCCTACAGAATGTTGTTTATCATAGCCTAAGCTTTTATCTGGTGGGTAAATATATAGATAAAGTTTAATATCAAACTGATCTGTTTGTGTTCCTGTTTGAGTAAGTTGATCACTAAAATAACTTATAAATGCAGATGTTTGTTTATATTTTGTCCAAAAACTATCTTCATCTGTTGGTAAAACAGGAGGAGGCTGTTCATTAAATACAGGCCCTAATAACTCAAAACGAAACGGCTTAATATCACTTTGATAAACTCTTTTTGCTTCGCTTTCAAACCATTTTTCTAAAGATTGTTGGATTAATTCTTTACCCTGAGCTGATAAAGCACGAGAAGTGTCCTTGTTATTTCCATTAACTACTTGTACTAGTGCAACAGTATAGGTTCTATCCCAATCTAGTTTGCGTTGGTCACGGTAATAAACTCTTGCTGCTATAACAAGTACTATTAATAAAATACCAAAAGAAAAAGCTTGCCTATAACGTGTCCAACGTCGCCGACTATGCTTTTTTTGTACACAATTACTACAAACATCATTATGTTCTTGTTGGCATTTTCCACAAATAGCAGTGTTACACTTAAGACAAAATGCAATAGTAGGCCGCTCAATATGAACAGTACAAAACTTAGTACCAGGTTGGTTAATTTGTGTAGTTGCTCCAAACTCAGTTAATTGATTAGATAACTCAGTTAATTGTTCTCTAGTTTCTGCTTCCCAAATAACTACTGGTAGTTTAGTTAGTAAGCTCTGAGCCTTACTAGCCTCAAACCCTAGGGTTTCTACTAGGTATTTTTTTACAAAATATTCAGTCTTTTTATCTTTAAAGTTTAATATGAGGAGTTGATATTGCATAAAGGACTAAGGTTTTTTTGATATTTTTTTATTAAATCCATAAGGGCAATGACGACAACCTGACTCACAACAATAGCCACGCTTAAATAGATATTTAGCAGTTAACACCATATAAGGCCCTTCCCAATAAAAATCCACACCTTCTACTAATTCAGGAGGAGGGCTTTTTGATTGGCTAAGGGTTGACTCAGTTTTTGACTCAGGTTTTGGGATAGGTTTTGTTTCAACAGTCTCTACTATTTCATCTCCTGGACTAACAATTTTACGTATCTTTTCGTAGAGGTTGTTAAAAACAGCCACAATTACTAGACCCCAAATTTAATGTTAGAAACTTAATGATTTTAGGCAATAGTTTACCGCATATAGTAAGAGATAACCAGTTATTGAAGATAAAAATAATAATTAAAACTACGTTAAGCTTATTATTTCTTAATAACTAATATTGTCTATTGACGAAAGAAAACATCAAGGTATAGTTAACCTATCCGCAGAAGTTCTAGTTATTCACGATTAAATTACTGAAAAATCACTTAGGAGTATTATCTATGAAGTGGGGTTTTGCTTATAAGCTAGGAATTTGGCTATTCTGTTGCTCTATGTTAGTAACTAATACCTTAGGACAAGGTGCTACTTCTTCAGCCTTTTCTGGGCTAATAAAAGATAGTTCTGGAGCAGTAATTGCTGGTGCAAAAGTTCAAGTAAAAAGCACAGAAACAGGGCTGGAAAGAGAAAATCTTTCAGATGAATCAGGAGTAGTATTTATTAATTTATTACCTCCAGGGGAATATGAGCTTAAAATAGAAGTAGAAGGTTTTGCCCCACAGCTTAGACGATTACAGCTAACTTTAGGGCAAACAGTTAATTTAGACATAGAACTTATTGCTGGCGGTAGCCAAGAAGTAATAGAGGTTAGCGGAGCTACTCCTATTTTAGACCTTAATAAAACAGAAGTAAGCACAACCATTGACCGACAAAAAATAGAAAATCTACCAATTAACCGACGTAATTTTCTAGACTTCTCTCTTACTACTCCAGGAGTAAATATTGATAGACTTCCAATACAAGGGCCAGCCGCTGCAAGTGGACTTTCTTTTAATGGACAAACTCCACGACAAAATAACATTACTATAGATGGTCTTGATAATAATGACTTAGGTTCTTCTTCTGTTCGCTCAACCTTTAGCCAAGATGCTGTTCAAGAATTTCAAGTACTTTCTAATAGTTTTTCTGCTGAATTTGGTCGTGCAATAGGTGGGATTGTTAATATTGTTACTCGTTCTGGAACAAATGAGTTTCATGGTTCAGCCTTTTTATTTAATCGTAACCAAGACTTAAATGCTCGTAATGCTTTTGCTCGTACTAATCCACCTTTTTCTCAATATCAATATGGATTTACTTTAGGTGGGCCAATAGTAAAAAATAAACACTTCTTTTTTGCCTCTTATGAACGACTAGATGTTACTGCTACTAATTTTGTTACTATTAGCGATCAAGCTATAGGCTCTCTAAATCGCTTAGGTTTTCCTACTCAAAATGGTGATGTTCCTTTTGAACAAGTTAACAATAGTTTTTTACTCTCTACTCGTAGCCAATTAAATAATAAAAATACTCTTTCCTTACGTTATAACTTTTCTCGTGGTAAGGATGAAAATCTACAACCCTTTGGAGGGTTAGTTGCTCGTAGTACTGGAGGCATAGGACTTTTACGTGATGATGCTATAGCCATTTCTAATACAGCAGTGCTTTCACCAAAAGCAGTAATGGAAACAAGGTTTTTATATGCTCGTCGTGCCCAAGTTATAGATAGTCTTGATCCTAATCTAGGGCCACTACTTAATATTTTTTCTGATGAAGGATTGATTTTTGCTGGTCGTAATACTTTACTACCACAACCTAGGCTGATAAATATGTATCAAGTCTTTAATAGTTTGTCCCTTAATACTAATCGACAGAATATTAAGCTAGGACTGGATTTTAATTTTAGTAATTCACCAGAAGATAGAACAGCTTTACCTGTAATTTATGGTGGACTAGCTATTTTCCAAGCAATAGATTTTGCTGCTGCTACAGGCATTCCAGGGCTTCCTTCTATTAGCGCACTTCAGAATTTTGACCCTAGCCTACGTACTCCAACACAAAAAGCTTTCTTAAATGTAGCTTTTGGAACTGTTCCTGGTTTTGGGGCTGTAGGTGATTTACCTCTACCAGCAGCATTTATACAAGGTTTTGGTAATGCCTTTGGTAAAATTACGTCAAACTATCTTTCTGTTTTTGCTCAAGATGATATTAAGTTAAAGCAAAACGTTACCTTAAAACTAGGTGTTCGTTATGATCGAGAAGGTTTAGATGAACCATTTCCTGATACTAGCGGAAATCACTTTAGTCCAAGAATTGCTTTTACTTGGTCACCATTAAAAAGTAATAAATTATCAGTACATGGTGCATATGGTTTATTTTATGGGGTTACACAAAGAGGGGTAATTCTTGCTACTAAAATTATTGATGGAGTACGAACAAAAACCGCTCTACTTATACTAGGTAACCCTGCTACACCAGGACAGTCTGCTATAAATCAAGCGCTAATTAAAGCTTTTGCACAACCCGGTCACCGCTTTCCTGAAACAGGACAATTCCCTTCTGCTTTAGGTAGTGGAGGTTTTCCAGTAAGGACTTTTTTACCAGACCCTAATTTTAAGAATACTTATGCACATCAAGCTAATTTTGGTATTGATTATTCTATTAATAATAATACTAGCTTAGCTGTAAGTTACCAATGGGTAAGAGGTTTACACCTATTACTAAGCCGAAATATTAATCCAATAATACGGCCAGACCTTGGTGATCCTGCTGGAAGAGTGGACCCCGGTCGTGGTGATGTATTTAGTTTTGAAGGTAGTGGCGATAGTTATTATCATGGAGTTAGTTTTGTATTAAATCGTCGTTTGTCTAATCATTTTGGTGGGCTTGTTAGCTATACCTATTCTAAAGCTCTAGATAATTTTGTAGATTTTCAAGCTGATAGAGAGGAATTACAAGATTCTCTAAACTTGCGTAATGAAAGAAGTTATTCCTCTAATGATGTTCCACATCGTTTTGTTGCTAGTGGGACTTGGGATCTTAATTATAGTAAAAATATTTTTCTTAAGGATTTTTTACTATCTGCAATTATCACAATAAACTCTGGCCGTCCTTTTAATTTATTAGCAGGGGTAGATGTAAACCGTAATGGAGATAATCCTCCAGGGGATAGACCTGCTGCAATAGGCCGTAATCTAGGAATTTCACCAAACTTTGCTATCTTTGATATGCGTTTAACTCGTGCAATACGCCTAAAAGATCATTATCAGCTTAGCTTAACCTTAGAAGCTTTTAATCTTTTTAATCGAGTAAATGTTTTAGGATTAAATAGAATTTATTTACCTAACCTAGATGGTAGTTTTAATCTTCCAGCTAAAGAAGATGGGCGGTTTATTGCTACTCCAGATCGTTTTCGTGATGCTAGTGCTGCTAGACAATTACAAATAGGAGTACGTTTTAGTTTTTAGCTATTTCTATAAAGATTAAAAATTAAGATTAAAGGAGAGTTAGTAATAGTAGCCTTTTTTAATGATAGAAGGTCATAAAAAGCTATAGAAAACAGATAAATATAGAAAACTAAAAGTAAAAAAGTTCGTATACTCTAGAAAAATAACGACATGCTTAAACTAATGGGAAAAATTAATAATGCAACAGCAAATTAAAGTAAAAACAGAAAAAATGGCTACACGTTGTGAGATTTGCCATCAATCAGACCTTTTTAATCCACAAACAGAGAGTTGCTTACGTTGTAGCCAAGTTGAGAAAGCTTTAGAGGCAAACCCTCAAATAACTAGATCTCTTTGGTCACCTAGGTTTGCACTACTAGAAAGAGAGCGTTCACCTGTTAAATGTAAAAATGCAGCTTATCTAGTGGCTATGTATGTATTATTTATATCTTTAATGGGGGCATTAAATGCTATCTTTTTTGACGATAAGATATTTTTTTATATAATCTCTGCTTTGTCATGTATGATTTCAGTAGCAATGGCTTTACGCAAACTATGGAAACAACAATATGTTAGCAGTTCATCTTTTACAAATGATAATACTCACCCACAAATAACTACTTTATTTGATAAATATCCTGAAGAAGAGGGTTTTAAGCGCGAGTTACCTTATAACGAGCCTACAATAACAACATTGTTTGGTGATAATAATAGGAAAAATAGATATTAATTTATTGTACTTTTAAGAAGAGTTCTTCATCTTCTATTTTAATTTCAAAACAAGATACTTTAACCCTAGGGTTAGTGATACAACTTCCATTACCTAAATCAAATGTCCAGCTATGCCAAGGACAAATTACCATAGTTCCCATAAATACACCTTCATTAAGCGGTGCACCTTTATGTGGGCAAACATTATCAATAGCTGAGAATTTTCCATTTTGATTAAAAATAACTACTGGACGACCATTAAGCTCTACAACTTTGCTTTTTCCTGATGCTATGTCTTTTACTTTTGCTACTTTAACAAACTCTGACATTTATAAATCTCCAAAATAAACATAGAACCTATATGCTACTGAAGAAGGGCGAACACCTTGATATGCTACTGAAGAAGGGCGAACACCTTGATATGCTACTGAAGAAGGGCGAACAGTTCGCCCCTACTATTCAATTATGGCTAATACTTCTCCTGACACAACTGTTTGGCCAGGTTTTACTTTAACGGCTATTACTATACCATTTTTAGGTGAGCTTAATTCATTTTGCATTTTCATTGCTTCTACTACAACTACACCTTCACCAGATTTAACTTCATCACCAACATTTTTAAGTACTTGTACAACACGTCCAGGCATTGGGGCACAAATTGCTTGTGTACCAGAAACAGCACCATCAGATTTTTTTCCACGTTGTCTATGGTCAACTATTTTTGTATTAATAACTTGATCTGCTACTTTGACAATATTTGTATTAGTTGAGGGGTTGGCTTCAATGGCAAGTTCATAAACTTGGTTATTTAATAACAAAGTATAAACATTAGGGCTAGGAGACATTATTGCTAGCTCATAGCTAGTGCCATCAATAGTTGCTATAACTATGCCATTATTTTGTTCCCAAGCTACATTAAGAATTTTATCAGCAATTTCAATGTCCAATTTCATAGTTTTTGGGTTCTAAAAACCTCGTCCTTTTGCACGGGTGCTTAACTTCCATGCAGAATGTTGGGTTGTTGTGTTTTGTTGATTATTATTATTTTGATTATTAGTAGCACTATGATGATGAATTGCTGTTATAAGTGCTGCTAAGTCTTGAAGTTGTTTATTTTCTGGAGTTTCAGTTGGACTAGCAGGTGAGTTAGGTCGCCAATTTCGTTCAATATATCCAGTGTCTAAATCACCTTTAATAAACTCTTCTTGTTTGATAATTTCCTTAAAAAAAGGAATAGTGGTTTTAATACCATCAATAGCATATTCATCTAAAACCCGACCTAGCCTAGCAATTGCTTCAGGTCGTGTTGCTGCCCATACACTTAATTTTGATAGTAAAGGATCATAATAAATTGGGACTTCAACCCCTTCATAAACACCACTATCTTCTCTTATTCCTGGCCCGCTAGGAGCAGAAAGTCTAGTAATACGCCCTGGATTAGGCATAAAGTTTTTTTCTGCATCTTCAGCATAAATACGACACTCAATAGCTGCCCCACGTAGCTTAATATCTGATTGTGTAAAGCCTAGAGGTTCACCATAAGCAATTTTAATTTGTTCTTTAACTAGGTCTATTCCAGTTACTAATTCTGTTACAGGATGCTCTACTTGTAGGCGGGTATTCATTTCTAGAAAATAAAAATTATGTTCTTGGTCAGCTAAAAACTCTATTGTTCCAGCATTATAATATTCTGCTTGTCGAGCAATTCTAATGGCTGCTTCTCCCATTTGGCGGCGTAGTTCAGCACTATTAATTGGAGAAGGGCATTCTTCTACTACTTTTTGATTACGTCGTTGGATAGAACATTCTCGTTCCCCTAAGTAAACATAATTACCTTGGCGATCTGCTAGTAGTTGTATTTCAATATGTCTAGGGCGAACAATATATTTTTCTAGATAAACAGTAGCATCCTTAAAAGCTGCCGATGCTTCAGAACGAGCAATATTATAAGCGCCTGCTAACTCTTCTTCTTTGCGAACTAAGCGCATTCCTTTACC
>Ga0075163_10001845_pt1 | contig 28645 bp, 29 predicted proteins | sample JI1023141ADNA_FD_71478 | JGI IMG/M metagenome (GOLD analysis project Ga0075163, IMG submission 71478) | Wastewater effluent complex algal communities from Wisconsin, to seasonally profile nutrient transformation and Carbon sequestration -... | ecosystem: Engineered > WWTP > Effluent > Algae...
AATACTACACAATGCAGTCAGATGATAATTTATTGCCACAAGCAGTAAAAACTTTTGATATCAATATGCTCGGAGTAGACCATAAGTCTTCTGCTTTTAGATATGGACAAGTTGGTTTGAGAAAAGAAGCAGAGAAGATGTATGTCGGCAAGATTATGGTAATTGGCAATCCATTTATAAAGGGTGGAGATTTTGCATATCTAAACGACACACAAAGAGAGTTAAAAGGTATAATCAAAATCAAGGAATGCGTTCACACATATAGTACAGAACATGGATACATCACTGAGATTACTCCAGCACTATATGTAGAAGAAGCTATGATGACGTATAGCTACTTAATGGCTAAAATGGGACTTGCATTCTCTATGATTACCGAAAAACTAAGAGAGAAAATATTTAGCTCATACATGACCGCAAACGATTATACATCACATGTTGTTAAGATGGTTGAAGGCATGCTTGTTGACCCGCAAACCTTTAATGACCTTAAAGGTATATTTGCAAAAGACGAAAATAAATTAGGACCAATCACTAAGCAGGCTGTATTTTTAAGAGAATTTGCACTTCTAAATATAGCTGGATTTGGATTATCTGCTGTGATTGCAGCATTTATTAGAGCCGAAGGATTAGAGTTTGGCACAGAGACTGGTCCTAAAGCTGCAATTAGGCGAGGTACAATTAACGCATCTAAGTTAGCAAATAATATTGGAAGAGTCATTAGCGCTACTTCATCCAATGCATTTGAAGCTGTCAAGCGTAGAGTTGCTCAAGGTGCAGCTGTGAGAGGTATTGGAATGATGGCTGCTAGAATGGCTGTTACTGGACTAAGTATGGCAACTGGCATAGTGGGAGCTATTGTTGCATCTCCTTTATTTATTCCAGGAATGATTATAGGCATAGCCGTTGTTTATACAATGGCGAAAATAAGAGAAATAGAAGCCACAAGACAGCCACTAAGATTGTTTCCACTATTGCACAACGGTGCACCATACATTGCTGGACTAGCTGGATGGAATGACAATAGCTACTACGAAAGCCTTAAACTAGAGGCTCGTAAAACATATGCGGCAACTGGTAAATTGATTAATTATGGTAAAGATATATATCAAGCAAGAGGCGATGACTTCACAATCCTTAGCAGTAAATTAATACAAACAAGAGTAGATAGAATAGCTGAAAAATATGGAGCGTCAAGATGAGCAGTGTTCGCATGAACAATAAGCATCACAAAAAACACAAGTCTGTAAAAACTCAGTGGGAGATCAATAGAGGTCTCCCAACATATGAAAGTGGAATTGTTACTGCAATCTCCCAGCAAGGTAATGCTATATATGCAATAGTTAGAAAGAAAGGTAGACAAATTAATGATGTGGACAATAATAAAGTGTATGTGGATACTGGATTGTTTGGTAATATATACAATGTGCCAGAAAATGATTTGTCTATGGCAGAGTGCTTAATACCAACATCACTTGATGGAAGTAGAGCTACGATGAACTATACATACCTTATAGGAAGTACAGTTAAGGTACAAGTTGAGTCTGGATATCCAAGGATGGTACATTTTGAAAACAATGACTCTTACGAGGCTCGCACAGTCAATAGAGAGGACATATACAGGGCAAGAGCAAGTAATGATGACTTGTCACTAATTGATACAGAGTCAATGAACTTCTTTAAGTCAATTGGTGTAGATGCAAGGTCTGCTCGTGCAGTAGCCAAGGAAACAGTAAAGGAAGGGCAAATATGTTATGGTAATTATGCAGTTCCAGATATGACTTCGCAGGAAGATAAAAAATATAGAATCATGTCCATCATAGAGCCAACATTGGTTGTTGGATTAGCAAAAACAGAATTAAAAGAAAAATCTTGCCATAGATTTCCAAGGGTACTAGGTGGAATATGATTATTAGAAACTCAATAGCATCAGATGCATTCATTGGTGTTGAAGACGATAGTATTGGAATATCATCTGGAGCAATGTCAATATCAACAGACAAAACAGGTGGAAATTTTATTAATGGCCCTGTATCATTAACAACAGGAATTAGCAATATAAGATTTGGTGGAGTATTCAAGTTTAATCCACTAGCGGCATCATGTGTCCCGTCCACAATTGTTACCCCTATATCGACATTCATCATAGATGTGCCATCAAAAAATATCGCAAGCCTATCTAAGTGCGCAGCAATAGTAATATCAACACTAGGAAAATTCTAAATGAAATGGGATGAAATATTTTTAGATTTGCAGTTCGATCAATTTGGAGATTTTGAACTAAGTAAGGGCGATATTGTTTCAAGCAATAGTCAAATTCAAATACTTAAACAAAACACAATAGACAGAATCATAACAGCAAACGATGACTATGAATTACAAAGACAATTCGGTGCAAATATTCCTGGCCTAATGGGATTACAAAGCGCTAAGGAAGTTGAATCTAGGGCAAGAAGCGGCATAATATATGCGCTAACAAGTGACGGATTTTTGAATCAGTCAAATATTAATATATTCGCAAAGAAAACAAATGCGAAACTTTTGCTAAAAGTTGAAATATCGGTCTCACACGTACAGCCAGAACCAATAGCATTATCGTTTATATTCGCAAACAATAGGACCTTTACATATGCAGTTTAAAGTAGCATCATCAAATGTTATATCTGACAACTTGTTAATATCAATTGCCAACAACACTGGTGTCAACAACTTCTCTCAATCTTCAAAAGTTAAAAACATATCGGACGCATTCTCAGAAGAAGCAAAAAATGTTGCTCAGTCTGCTGACAACATTATTACACGAACATACACAGCAACAGCAACAGACGATGCCCTAGACAGCAATGGATATAATCATGGAGTTTACAGAAAAAACAATAACTCAATCATTATACAAGCATCTGACCAACTAATTAAAGTTGAGTCAATATCTGGAACATTTAATCCAATGATATTTGACATGGTACTTCTGTCAAAAGACACTAGGGTTGGTCTTGGCAACAACGTTACAATTACACTTCTAGAAGACCTAATCATTACATCGCTTGATATAGTCAAGTACTTATCTGTTCGAGTAGAGGCAACTGGCAACAATAGCGCACTGGTGCTAACGTCAGGTGATAACTTTAGACTAAACATAGCTAAAAATCCAAATGCATCAGATTTAATCCTTGTAGTAAATGGAAACATTACGTCATATAGTGCAAAGGAAGTTGACTTAGATTATAGAGAAAGAATTGTAGCCGCTAAGACATCTCCAGCAGCGTCAGTAGAAAAAGCTGTTACTGGAGCACTGTTATCAATAGACGGTGTACTGAGCATTGGATACACAAGAGAATTATTTGGTGCAGCAAACATAGGGTTGCTAACTAGAGAGATGTTTTTACTAGGAGTAGAAACTGATGCCCAATTCATACTAGATGTTGCCAATACAAAGATATACCAAAATGCTCCAGCTGGTTCAATTTATAATGTATTCATACCAGAGCCAATTCATTTAAAGCTTGATGTTAAGTTAGTGGCAGCAAACTATGACATCAATTTTGTAAAGAGCACAATCGTAAAAGTTTTTCAAGACAAGTACAGATACAGTGACAGCAATACAGTATTTTTATCTTCTCTTAATAGAGAGATTAATAGATTTATACCGTCTCAGGATATTAATGTATATGGTGCACAATTATATTTGCCAACAATAGAAGCAACAATAGGTGAGTTCACAGAGGAAGTTAATATACCGCTGTATGGATTTGCATACCTTATTAATGAAAATATCAACATAGAGATAGTGGGCAATGTCTAGTACCTTAATGTACACTGGGGTAACTCCCAATTACGTTAGACAAGTTTCAAATATGGACTATGCAAGACTAATGTCTTATATGCCAAAATGGTCTGCTGCAAACTTTGTCGAAACATCTAATTTTTCAAAAGTGTTTAGTCCAATTGGCAGACTGTTAACTGGCGCATACTTCAATGTTGAAACATGCATTGCCAATAATGTTGTCAACTATATGCCAACAGAGATTGCAACAAAGGTATATAGTGCAGTTAATATTGGATATACAAGCCCATACACAACTATAGCTCATGGAGACATATATGGCATAGGTGAAGCAATCACAACTGAGCTTGCTGACGCGCCAATATCTGGTTTAATTTTTGACGATGGGTTTTTCTTTGAAGATAAATATAGTCAAGCATTTGCAGCAACAGAAGATGTTGCAAAAGTATTTATTAACAGCAATATATTGTACATAACAATAAGCGATGCATACGACACCATAGAGTATCCAGCAAAAATTATCATTTCAGGGATTACTGAATTTGGCACATACATAGATGAACTAATATATGTGTCTGGCCCATACACCTATGCAACCAAAGCATCATTCAAAATGCTTAGCAGAATTGAGTCTGACTATAATGTGGTAGTTGCAAACTTTATAGACCTAAGCTCTACACATGCATATACGATATCTGGTGTGAATAAAAAAATATTTACAAACACTGGAGAGATTTTTGAACCAATAATTGACTATGATAACAATAAATTATTTATAAATGTTTTTGATGGCAACTCAATTGTTGATGAATATGTCTTCAATACTATGCAAATGGATTATTTATTTGTGTCTGGTTCACAGGATGTAATTGGATACAAAGAGTCAAAACTCTATTGTGGAAAACTTCACATTCCAATAGAAGAGCAACTAAACGTCAATTCAAGTTACAACAATAATGACTTTGTATATTCTAATAAGCAGTCATCTTATATAGGTGATGAAGTTAAATTTACAATACATCTTGAAAACATCAGAGAGGTATTTCAGGACGCATACATTCAGGTCATCATTGAGAATGATGGAAATAAAACATTTTTAAACCAAGCAATCAGCGGAACATTAAATGATAATACGTGGGTTAATCAAGTGGCACTTGGCGATTCAATTGTTTTCTCAATACCAATATCAAATAACAGTCCAATTACAGTTAAGCTATATATTAATGGATTCGATCAATATTTGGCGGCTGGATGTATTGTTAACCAAATACACTACAGAGAATTTGCAACACCTGGAATATTTGAGGGAATCAATCAATTAATTATTAGAAATAATAAATTATGCATCATGATGTCACAGAACACTGACACATGTAGTGCGTTTAATGGCATTCCAGTTTATCATGAAGTTGATATCATCAGAGACGGATATACACTTGATGCCAATAATATTTATACACAATTCGACTTTGGACTAGTATGAACACAATAGACCTAAATGACAGAAAACCATTATTTGTATTACCTACACTGCAGTCAATTAATAAGAACGCGCTAACCACTCCATGCATCAAAATAGCTATACCCGCATTGACAACAGTGTCAATATCAGACAAACTTATTGTAGATGGTCCTGGAGGTAATATAGATGCCAGTATTATTAATGTTCCAGTAGGTATAGTATGTGATATGCTTACAGTAGCTGGAATACAGGTAGAAATATACAAAGACGATATGCGACATAGAAATGCAGCGCTATTGGAAAATTTCAGTTCAATTGCAAAGTTCCATATTTCAAATACAGAATCTCCAATAAACCTTAACAAGTTCTTTTACGAAACATACATAAACAATCTGCTACCAGCCTCACAACCGTCAATATCAATATTGTCCGCAACAAATAAGAATGTACCGACATACTATAAGCTTATCAATGGTAAATTATATATTACCGAAAATAGCATTGTGAATTTTAGTACATCAATACAAGAGGCAGTAATTAATATTCAAACATACAAGGCGTACAATGCGGCAGATTTAATTGCCAACGATACACATAGTTTGTCAAAGAATATAATTATTAATAAAATTAACGAATTGAATAAAGCGCAATGACAACAAAAATACAATACAATCAAACCGTTATTAGCAGAAGTTATGATAATGCGCCAGAAGGCATTGTTATTAATAAGCCTAAAAGCACTAAGCAAGGATATAGCATTCTGCATGACAATATAGCAAATCCATTGTTAACAGAGTATGGCTTTATAGGCGATGCAGATTACGATACCGACAACAACAATATGGCACTGTCTTTTAATAGAGCTATATTTAACGATGGACTTGTTGCAAATATTAGTGGAGGTCTATATCAGGCCATTAAGACAAGCGCAACTCCACCACCTGGATGGGGTCTCAATAGATTTGGAGCTGGTGACTTTTTAAGCTCCGAGATAGACTCAGACAACATAAGAGTATTAATGTTTGGCAGAAAGGGAAAACAAATATTTGTATATAAGGAATATATGCCATTTAAATACGGTGAAGATAATCTAGACTTCTATGACACTAACAGTGACACATTATATATATCAGATCAAAACCCCAAAGCGTATGGTGGAGATATATGGACAACATTGGACTATGATGCAATTTACTCTTCACTTCTACCAACCATAGCTTGGGCACCTCTAAACAACTTTCAGTACGTCAAAAAAGAAAATAACAATACGACAGTATCTCTCTACTCCAAGTACTTTCCAATATACGAGAATGGTGCAATTGCAGCCAAGATAGGCGTTGGATATGTTCGCATACCAAATACATCAGTTACCGTAGATGCTCTTACTGGAATAATTATAGTTGATGTAAGTACAAGTGGACATAGCATAGAGAATATAGATGGCTTTTACATCATATACGGAGCAGTGCCATGTATTATCTCTGACTTTAATGTGTTGTCTAAGAATATGCTAGATGTTAAGAAGTTGCAGTATGCAACGTATCTTACGGTTGATAATGCAATTTATACAAATGCCGTAGTTAACTCAAATAAAAACATCGTCATGAAGAGAGATGTAGTTGCCACATTGGCTTCACTTGATATAGAAACGAATAATAAAAACATATACCTAGAAGCAGAAAAAGATATAAGCTTCTCAGGTCAATATGGTCAAACTGCTTATTTGCAATCTGAATCATCTTCTAGTGTTGGAATTAAACACAATGAAGACACGCATCCACTAAGACAAGTAATAAGCGCACATAGCGCCTCTGGTTTAATAACGGTACAACTGGAATTGCACTGGAAAGAAGAACTAACAGATGCAGACTGGTTGGCCGTAATGGGTGCAGATACGTCTGGCGTTGCGTTATTTGGAAAGTTCAATGACACATATAAGCTGATGTCATCGGACCAATACAAGAGCGTCGCAGTGCCATCACTAGCAATAACACATAATGTGTCCATCGTTCCACAAGATGATGGATATACGCTAATTTTAAACGCATGGTATGACCCATCGTCATTAGTAATTGAATCTAATTCAATTCCACTTGTACTAAATACAGACTATGAGTTAGTATATCCAGACACAATTGTATTCAGTCATGATTCGCCATATAAAGACGAACAAATAGACATACAGTATGATGTAGCAGTTGAGCCATATATTTATTCATCAAACATCGACACCATGGCAAAAACAGTTGCATATAATCAATACAAAGACATATGGACAATATACGGAAGTGAGCTAAGTGAACTATATTATATTGCGGCATATACTGGAAATGTTTATGTTGGTAAAATAACAGCAGACGGCTCTAAGACATCGGTCCCATCACAGACAACTACTGTCAAAGTCAATACAACTTCAAATTACATAAAGCAATTATTAACTGGCCGTAAAGGTCAATACTAGGAGAACACCATATGTCAGATCTTGGCAACCTATTTAATCCACCATATATAGAAGACGTAGAAGGATTCGTTACAGCCTCAACAATAACAGGCTTAGTGAATGAAATAGACACAACCGTAGACTTACTAGAGAGTGCAATTGGTAATATATACGGACTATCTAGTGTCACAGACAATGAAGAAAAGTTTACCAATAATATTGCATCATCACTTGGTGGCATGGCAAATGAATACGTTGTGCCATCTGGAGTTGAGTTTGCTGACTATAGTCAATCATTTACATTAAATGACAATAAGACATTTGTGCTCGACCTAATTCCAAGCTCATCAGTTTTGATTGATGACGGAATTCATCCAACATCATTTTGGACAGAACAACTCAGCACAAAAGATTTAGCTGTAAGTACAGATTATTGTATTATTGGAACACTGATTACATTTTATGCACCAGCAAGTAATTTTACAATTACATATACTGGAACATATCCACAATTTGGCGAAGATGGCTATTTGCCAAATATAATCCCAAATAGACGTCTTAGAAATATATACGCAATTGCACAACCAACAGTCACCAATGTATCTGGCATACGCTATAATATAATTATTGATACTTCTGATGGTAATGGCTACATTGGACTAGCCGATACAATTGATTATGAACTTGCGCCACATTTAGCTATGTATGTTGACCCTCTTGGTGTAACAGAGTGTCCATCGCAATATATCTCTGTATGGAGTAAATCTGGAACAAAGTTCAATAAAATAGACACAACTGCTATATTTATTAAATCAGAAACAGAATATGAATTTATAACAAATGAAACAGTGTCTCTTTTAGACGAGCATGCAATCATATTGTCGAATAGAGGCATTGCGGATGACCTATATGCCACAATAAATTTATTGTTAAATCACTCTCACAATTCAGAAGATGGCACAAACACCATTGCACATGCATCGTTAAATGACTTAATTCCAGTATCAGATAATGCAGATATTAAATATGCTGGTTCAGTGCTTAGTCAAAATCACCATCCACAGTACCTTCACAGGGAAGGATACCAAAATGATCCTGGCACATACAACAATGCAATGCTTGGGGACTTATTACTTTCGTCAATTAATCCCAGTAGTTTATTTAACAATATCCTAAGCGATTCCAATAAAATATTCTTTGGAAGCACATCAACAGGCCACTCGATTGGACGCAGAACAAGTTCAGATGATCTTCATGTCGCATCATCTGCAAATGGATTATCAATATCATATAACAATACAGATATTAATAATTACGGTTTGGCGATAGTTGGACACAAGTTTATAGATTTTAATTCAGACCTAATAATTAACTCCACTTCTGGCCTAACAATATTTGAAAATGAATTAGAAGAACTTCAAAATATAGCCGTAGACGAAGTGCTATCAAATACAATTAATGCTGCACAAGAAGTAATCATTGCAACTGATGGTCAGCTATCAATTGGCAACATTACAATTGAGCACAACACAAATGACATCATAGTTTCTGGAACAAATAATGCAACAGATAAGATGATTATTGATATTGTCTGTGACATTGAAAATGCCAACATAGTTAACTTAAACATTGATACCATAAATCTTGAGGGCGCAGATAAGATTAAGTTCTTACCAAATGTTGGGGCTGACGAAACATATTTCGCACCATTAGCAGCTGGTGGAGCAAAATTCAGTTCAGCCAAACCATTGGCATTGACTGGTGTAGGGAAGAACACTGGCCTGTCACTTAGCAATGCTATAGCAGATGAAGTATACGGAAATATATATGTATCATCTGAAAATGGATTAATACCAACTGGAAGTGACCATAACACATTTATTGAAACTGGAACTCAAAGCGCGTACTTCTTACAGGACACAACTGAAGATAAGACAATTGATGGAATTTTATATTCTTGGGATAACTCTGGAACAACTGGAGTCAATGTAACGAATTTAAAAAATTGGCCAAAGTCAGATGTTTATGCAAACACATTTAATGGATCAAAATTTAAATTAGATCAATATAATGCAATTTCTGCAACTGGAAGTCTTCAGGGTATCAATAGCAACAAAACAATAATACATGCAGACAATGGAGTATTATTTACAAGAGACCAGTCTGGAATCTATCTTGATGCCGTTGGCAACAAGTCGTCAATTGAAGCAGAGTCAATTTTGCTAAATTCTGCAGAAATAGTTAGTATAGAAACAGAATCATTATCTGCAAAAGACATAACTGTGCCGCTAGATGGCACAATGTCTGTTGCTGGCGCAACAACATTTAACGGAACAGTTGCATTTAACAATGATATTGAATTTAACGATGATGTAACAATAAGCGCAAATCTTAAAGTATTGAACACAATTACTGGCGCAGATGTAAATGGCAATCTGACTATTGCTGCTGGAGGTATTTTAACAGTCATTAAAGAGTCTCAATTTTTTGGCAATACAACATTCGCAAGTCAATCAACATTTAACTCTCCAATATTTTCAAATTCTCTAATCACTGCAAATGCTGGAATATCTGCCAATAATATAGATGTAACTAACACACTAGCTGCAGCAACCGCAAATATAGGTGATTTGAACATCGTTGCAGTTAGTACACAGTCTATTATATGTCAGAATATTGATGCATTAAGCGCAACAACTCCGTCTACATTTAAGAGTATAGATATCAATACAGATTTATCAGTTGGTAGAGATGTTTCCATTAGTGGCAACATTACGCTTGCAAGTGGAAAACAAATTAATGCGTCAGGTGCAAGTATTACTGGGCTTGTAATGCCATTAATCTCTAGTCCAACTGACGCAACAACAAAACAATATGTGGATGATGCATTGGCCAACATAGGTACAGCAAATCTTTTAAAGATTATGTATCCAATCACAAGTATCTATATATCCTCTCATAATCCAAATAGTCCTGGGGCAATAGACGGCACTGGGCCATTTGGCATGCTTTCATTTGGAACATGGGAAGCTTACGGTGAAGGACGAGTTATGATTGGTAGTGGAATATCATCTTCAGATGATAATGCCATTAGCAGAACATTCATTGCACCAGCTACTGGTGGCGCATATGGTCATAGCCTTACAGAGCCAGAATTGGCGCCACATACACATCAGTACACATTTAGTAATGACAGAAATGACGACGGCGACAATAATTCTAGAAACTGTATTGGATCTGTAATATTAACGAATGGTTTCACCACAACATCTGCTGGTAATGGCGACCTACATAATAATGTGCAACCATATGTCACAGTATACATTTGGAGACGAGTAGCATAATGACAATAGTCACATACAATGTAAAAGTTGGACAATCTATTGAGCCATTTGAAATAAAAGAATCTACAAGCACAGACCAAGCATTTGGTCTGCTGCTTGAGCATGATAAATTTTCTATTACAAAAGACTTTCATAATTTGCCAAATGTAGAAATAATATCATCAGATATATATCCAAATGGTGGAGGAGCTACTGTTATAGCTAATTCCGAACATCTATTAACAACAGATATATGGATTGATGGAACTCCGTATTGGTACAAAGTCATAAGAAATAATTCTACAAGTCCCCAAATATTTGTTGATGGAATTTTACACGGTGCATATGACGATAATTTTATTTATTGCCATAGCAATGCAAGGTTACTTCAGTATAAGACAGATGAAACAATTGATGAAGAATTTGAACAAATTCCAATAGAAATATTTCCAATCAACTCAAGTGCAAATCAACCAGCAGTATTATTAGATGGAAAATACAAGGCTGTAGGAAAGCAAAAAGACAACATCAAAATTGCATACAACAGACCGCAGTCAGACGAAGATATAGCTTTTCTATATGAAGTTACAGAGTGTGCAAACTTTGAACTAGATAATAATGTTATTAGTATTAAAAAATGTTCATTCACAATTAATGACGTAAAATATTTAATAATGAATACAGACAATTACAGATTGGACGTTTCTGAGTTCTTGGACAGGGGTTTTACATTAAATGTTTTTATCCTGAATGGTCATCTTGAATACATAGCCAAAACAGCAGATAGAGTTTTTTCATCAAATCCACTACTAGCTGCAAATCCCACATTATCAATTGTGTCGAATGAAACAGTATATTCTGTTGCAGCAGGTCCTTTGAACAAAATCAATCAAACGTTGAATAGCACTATTGATGAAATAGAGCGATTACTTATCATAGAAGCAAAAAGTAATGATGGACTACACTTGGGTACATTTACAAAAAGTATTAATGACAGCAGTATTAATCTTGTAACATACTTAAAACAAGCTAATCTAAAAGAAGAATGCTACGAATATGCAACACAGGATTTATATGGTAGCGCCATCGTTGTGTATGGAGACATTACACATGGCCACAAAGATGTGTACTTTCCAGACAGTTCTGATATTGTATATATGGATAAGAATATACTAGTGCACAATGATATTGTTGGAGACGACCAACTACAGATTGATATCGGCCTATTAGAAGATGTTGCAAATTTAACAATATCTGAAACAATTGATAAGTCACTTTTAATAAATAATAATCCATACGAAATAAACTGCTCTGTGTATCCTACAGTTTTTGAAGACCAAGTAATACTTAGTATTGATGGTACGAACATAGACTTGTCGCTTAGCAGTATAGTGATATCAGATAGAGTAGCCATAATAGAATCTTTGACAATATCTAAAGATAGTCAAATTTACACATATATAAATACATCGCCACAACAGGCATAGGAAACATAATGACAATTAATGATTATATAGCCAACAGAGATGGCCTGTATGTTCTTGGTGTATCTAAGCTGGATCAAATAAACAGATGGGTGTCAGAAGACCAAATTCAAGCATGCATAACAAATATTAATTCAGTGACACAAGAGATTGGCGACAAAAGCGTAGAATTAAGCCAGTATGCAGATACGGTCATAGAAGCATCAAATACAATTATAAATGGCGCATTAAACAAACTTGCATTTATCAAGTCAACCATTCATATGCTTAGTGTGATTAATCTAACAAGTCGTCAAAACATATCTGTTGTTGATTTAACAAAGGGTTCAAAAACAAGAGTTGTGTACTCAAATACAGATAATGGAATTATTTTGGAGAGCATAAGTGCCAACTAAAACCTTTACAGCGCAGTGTGCAAATAAACATAACTCAATCAAGGTGTCATCAGAACTAGAAGACATAATTATAGTTTCAATTACAATTCCAGATAAAGATGGAAATGAATATTATGTTTCATCTAGCAGTGTTGAACTTGACAGTAAGATTCAATATCGTTATAAAACGTCAGCTTCACCAGTAGTATATGTGACAATCTCTCATCCTCTTATTAACTCCTTGTCGCTTGGCACAGATATAGATATTGACATATTGATGACAGACTTTGTAAGTAGCGGGAAATTTGTATCAGAGAAAAATACAATTGCATTTGGCAATAAGCTTAACGTACACTCAGTTATAACAAATGAATCAGACTGCGGAATACTATGTATATTGCATGGCAACTGTATACAGGCAAATGGAGTCTCTCAGAAGTTCAAAGCAATCATCCCACTTAATGAAAACAGACTAATTGTACAAAAAGCATCAGAAAAACTATTATATACACCAGCAAACTTAACGATGTATTACGATGGATTACAAGTTGAGTCACATAGCTATGTAATAGAAAACAATCTTATAAGTGCTTCATTTAATCTCGATGACAAATATGTTATATATCAAAGAGATAATTCCGTAGACGAAGGCCTTATTGACAACGTACATGTTGATGAAAACTATACGATTAATATATACAAAGAATTTAGCCACATAGAGTATGTCGTAGAATTAATTATTACATCTGTCAACATAAGTAAAGTAGAGTCAACACCAATAATACAAAGCATTGCAGTAGTAAGTACAAATGACTATTAACCAACATATATTTAATAAGAATGGCCTATCGTATACAAATGACAATCCTAAGCTATTGTCATTGTTTATCAGAGAGTCTGCCAACATAAACAACTGCATTACAGAACATAATGTAGCAAATGATAATATCTTGTTACTATTAAATACAATTGCCACATCTTCGTCAGAGTTATCTGACTTAATTTCTAATACATACAACATGCTTATGGATAGCGTTGTGCTTAGCAATTCTGGCCAAAGTATATTTAGCTTATTTGACCCTGTTGAAGCTATCCTAAGTGGTATAACAATAGATAGATTAACCAATACTATATATCTTAATAAGCAGATTAAATATAAGGCGCAAATAACAGATGTGCAATACAGCACCAATGGAGATATTGGTAATTCAGTCATCAAGCAATATGTGACACGCGCAAATATTAAGTCCATTACGTCTAGCAATGCAGTTGAGTTTGAGAAATTCGACACATCAATGCAACTATCTTTAAATATTAAATTCTCAGAAGTCACACCAATTAATGGACTAAAAATCAAGCTTTCAAATATCTCATCAGTACTTCCACTAATAACAAAAATACTATACATAACAAGAGATAATGATTTAGTTGAACTTAATTATGTTGGTGACGTTACATCGAAGATAGCTTCTTCTGAGTCAGAGTATGGAAACATATTTATACAAGCAGAACAAATAAGTGCGGCTGGAATAATTATTCAGATAGAGCAAAATTACCCAGACATAGTGAATGGCAAAGACAGATATACAATAGGATTGTCAAACCTAGAAATAGGATACTACGAATCTGTAGACAGTGGATATGCAATCTTTGGCCCATACAATTCATCAAGTCCAATTCTAAAGATTGCTTATAGTTCGGATATAGTCGATACATCTGGTGGTAGCAACGCTTCTTTAAGTTTTAGTAGCAACAACAAAAGTTGGATTGCGCTAAATAACGTATCAAAAATAACAGAGAATAAAATACTTAACATTAACAATATCTCAAATGACGCGGTATTCTTTGATAAGCCAGTAAAACAATTTTGGCTCAAACTAGAAGTCAACGCATACGATGCGTCAAGTAATGTTGGCAAATACAGAAGACCAATCATAGACAATAGTCAGTACGGTCAAAACATATTACTAAATGAAAACAATACATTTACTTCAGTATACGAAGATGACGGTTTTTACTATGGCTCTACAAGCACTAACAACATAATTCCTAATACAGCATTATTTGAATTTGCCAAAAGCGACAAAGGATACTATGATCTATCAGAAGAGGCTGAAGAGTATACATCTTTTAGTAGATATGCGTTTCCAATAGTAGAGCAGTCAAACAAGGCAAGCATATATAGTAGAGAAAGTATCCTAATAGAAACAGCAAAGCTATTAAAGATGACAACACCTACTACAATAGTAGTGTATTTAAACGGTGTAAATGTATTTGACTTAACACGCAAGTATGTAATCAAAGTAAAGGACGATATGAGCCATGGACTTTATGAACTGCACTTAGATGACGAAATAAAATACATTGACGTATCTTTGGGCTTCGTGATGTCAACAATGGCAACGTTATTTAAAACAACAAACACAAGTGCAACATTAATAGCACCAGATGGACAGACATACATCATAGAAGCAATTACAATAGCTGATACAAAATACATATCACTAATAGGATCTCTGTTCGCATATCAAGATGAAAAGCACAATATATATCCACATATCCCAAAACCAGATTCATTTTATATAGAGCGCGGTGGCATAGTCACAAAAAACACATTTGATAGAGTACTAATAGCTAGTATGACAATCAGTCAGTCAAGAACAGATGTTGGTAGTTATGCAAATAGACATACTTTAATCACAGACGACATTAAAAAAAGCATTGGCGAAACCAGAATGGGCAAATACACATTCAAAAAGATGGCCAAACTGAAGCATTGCAACATAGTAGAGGGAACAGTTAGATTTGATTTTTCAGAAGCTTTCATTAATAGTATGATTAAGGAAGTTAAATTTATAGATGGAGAACAAGAATTTGTATCAAGTGTAAAGAAGACTCAATTCAATAATCAAAATCTAAACAAGATAACATTGGAAGGGAAATTTATAGATGATGGACATCTATCATTTTATGGCGGCAGCAACCTATTTAAAAACAGAGTATACGCTGATGAAGATTTGGTAGAGATTGGAGATTGGTTGATAGTGTTGGAATTTGGCTCATATGTTATAAAACTACCAGAAGGCGTCAAAACATCTGCAAGTGTTGATATAGCAATTGAATACAATGTAGACAACAATTCAATCAACAAAGATGGAATATATTCAATAGATTACATTAACGGTGCAATATATACGTCATCGCCAATAGATGGACATATCACTGTAAAATACAATTACTTTAATATGTGCATAGAAGGCGAAGCTGCAACAGAGTTCACAGCAGACCAATATGTGGCAAGAGACGGAGTATTGACAATCAATAAGCCAGTATCAAAAACATTACTAATTGTATACAAAGAGGGTAAAGATGAAGTCGCAAAATTTAGTGATTCTCCAATTCTAACCAATATAAGCATCAACACTATAGCGGAGTCATACATAAAATGAGTACACAGGCGGAGTTGTCAAAAGCAGCATTGATGCTGATAAACAAAGAGTCAATTACCAAAGTAAGTCTTATTGCAAAAGAGCCAACCAACAACCAAAGTATTGTTATAGCAAATAGCAAATTTAATAAAGAGAATTTTAAACAGCTGCTAAGCAATACAAGTTGGCCATTAGCAAATGCAAAAGACCTATACAAGACATATGGTGACCGCATAAGCCAACAAGAGAGAGTTCACTTGATGCAGGTAGATAAGATGCAGAGAAGCATTTTGACAGAAATTATACCAGCAATAAAATCAATTAATTCACTGTCTGGAAGAAGCTTGGGATATACATATGCGCACATTATAGATGAAAAAGAAATAGAATATGATACAGAAGATAATGTGGACATAGTAGATGTACTAACAGATGCCACCTATAGGGTATATGCATTAGCGAATGGACATATATTTAATGGAACAATTGATTCTGACAATGTTATTGAGTTCAAGAATACATTTAAAGCAAAAGAGCTAATTCTAGAAATAGACAAACAAAATACAAAACCATTTAATCAGATTAATATAAAGACAGAAAGAATAGAGAAGATAATAATTGGAACATCAACAGATGGTATTGAGTTTAGATATAGCACATATAAGCAAAAGGCAATATATTCTAGTTCAATATCGTTGGAGAAAACAACAGACAGATTCATAAGAATAATCTTTATACAAAAAGATATAATTCCTATGGAAGCAGGAAAGTTTGTGCATAGAATAAAATTGAATGAAATATCAATTGGAATGAAAGCACAAAAAGAATTACTTAGCTTTAGCACACCAGAGTACATAATAAACAAGACATGCTCATATGTAGGATTGCAAGACAAAGTAATGGGGAAGGGGTCAATTGAGTACACGGCATCAATTAATGGAAGAGAGTTTACAGATATAAAAAATGTAAACATAGCAATTAATGAGTTCTTTGAAAACAAATTAATAGCATTAGACAACACAACAATACTAGAGCCAGAACTAATAGCAACAAACGAAGTAATGATTTTTGATGCAACTAGAATGTGGACGGAAGATAGTGTTGGAATGTATGGGTGGTTTAAATTTAACGAAAACGTCACAATAGAAACAGAAACAAATAAGATAATTGTTGATGGAATAATACAAAGTGGAACAATTGTAATTGTTAAGGGTGTTCATAAAATACATATCATTAATGATAATTTTATAAACTATTTTAACGAAAAACAAATAAGTAAAATTATATATAATGACGACGTAATGACTGGAACAGACTTCCTAGGAGGAACGCATAGCGTTACAGACGCAATGTATCCATACAATACAAAGTACTTGGTAGAATTAAATGGAATCAAACTTGGGAAACTTATAGAAGATACAGTACTTCAGAGAGTAGAAGAAGGATACAAAATTGATGTCAATGACACAAAGGTATACAATTTAGCCTTTAGAAGTACAATAGGTACATTAAATACAATTAAGATTAAAGGTACTATTAACAATGTTGGGCAAATAGAGCCAACTACTATTAAGAATATATTTGTGAATATAATATGAAGACACTAGCGCAAGAAAAGAATACAACAGCAGATGGATTAATAACACTATTTGCAACAAATAATGACTATATAGCGGGCTCTGTTTCGGTACTATGGCTAGATGAAGGAATTGTAAGATGTCCAGATTTCAATGAACTTGGAGCAAACTTCATTGAGATTGTAAGCTTGGTTCCAATAGTTGGAACACTGTTGTTTACATATGAATATGAGAATCCAGACATAGTGAACGTAAATTCAATTGTGCCTGGATTAGCTCCATGGGATTCTACAAAAGTTTTAAAGCTAATTACAATAGTGACATCAATGCAAGAAACATTGAATACTATGGAAACTGCGCTTGGCAACAGAGTATCCAAGCAAGAATTCAATAGCTGGTCTGCAGAAATAGAATTATCATTAACTGAGTTAAGAACACTTAATGTGTAGATAACTCTAAAAGCAAATCAAAGCCATGTTGATGAACAAAATTCTCAACTGGCATATCTACAGAAGAATGGAACACTATTAGATGTTCCATTTTCTTTTTCTGACTTTGATGAGATTCAACAAGGTCAAGCCATCCAGTTACAAAAACCTGAATGAATGCTTTTTGCGTAAAAGTAACAATGTTAGATTTATTAATATCAAACTTTGGAAACGATGCTCTTTTCATCTTGGTGACTGTATGTGTCAAAAGATCATGATAGTTGGCAACAAACAAGTTCTTAAAAAACGGGTCATGCTCACATCCACATTTCATAAAGACATGAGAAAACATAATGTCGCATAACCTCATATAATGCATCTTCATAAAGTAATGAACATCATTGTAAAGAACATATATGTACTCACTCAAATTATCCCAATCCTTATTCTGATACAAATACTTTAGGTATGGAGTATAAAAATAATTAATTTTAACAAACGTTCTACCTTGAGTAAGAATTTTTGAAACATTTAACCTAGACTGGTTAAGTCTTATAACTGGATGTAACACATTAGAAGCAAGGTCAACAAAGGGCATAAGCATGCCCTTCATATGTCCGTCCTTCTTATTTTGTCGCCTCAGAATGAAGTCAGATAGTCTTGCATCTTTATTGTAATCTGGACATTTTTCATATACACGATGTCTCTGTTTTACCCTATGTGCTTTGATTAAGGCACTGGATAAAGATTTCTTATTGATAGGCAAGATATCTGACTTCAACTGAGGGCTTAATTAAGTCAACATATTGTATGTCTTTTGAATCAGTATATAAATCATACTTAGCAGCTACCTTCAGTGCAGTTACTGCATCTGCACCAGCCTCTAAGGCACCCAAGGCATACTTAGCACCGCTGCCAATACTCATACAGGTTGTAGCGCATGCACCAGCATATTGCAAACCATGATACATTTCAGATGACTTATCAACGGTGTAATAAACATATGATGTAAAATTGGCTTCACCAAAAATAGCTCTAAACTTTTGAACAACAGTTGAGTCACGTAGATTATTAAAATTCTCTACAAAGTAAGCTGATTGTGCTTTGTCTCCAATGCACACAACGATTACATGCTCAACTGGCTCAGAATTGGTATCCAAAACATATATATTATCAGAAGGCACATTATGCCTAGTGCCATTAATAATATTAATCATATCTACTGCAATCGTATTGCCATCACAAACTATAGTACTCATCGTCCTGGAATATCCTCATATTTTATTTCTATATAATAAGTATATTCATAGTCATTAGAAATCTCTGTACTTAGTATAAATATAACACCACATGAAGATGAATAACCAGTGATAGTGGGACAATCCATAACTGGATCATAACCAACCTCTAGAGTCCATTCAAGTCTGTCTCCACACACAGGACAGCAAGTCATAAGTGCAGATTCAATAGTCTTATATGTTTCTAATTCGTTAACATCTTGATACGGTGTATTCATCTTTTTATTTCCATCCCATTAATAGAGACTGGAGTTAAGAAACCCCAATCTTCATCATATTCAAATACAACTTCCACTTCACTAAAAGCTTGTTTAATAGCATTGCACTGTTCATCTATAATAGCCTTCATAGCGCAAGATTCTATCATAGGTAAATCATTTGATTGGGCAACATACTTAACGGTGATTTTATTAGTCATATTTAATCCCATGACCAAACAATATATTTCTTAACCTAATAATTTCATCCTCGGCATTCAAAAGAGAATCGGTCAATATAGAATTAGTCAATCTTTCGGCTTTAACTTCTTCTGAATCAATTAGCAGCATTCTACGACTAACTTTTTGAATAGAGTCAACATACAACTCATTCATGTAGATAGCTCCACCTAATAAACTGGCAAGACCTCGGGCCTGCTTTAGCAGGCCATCGTATGTTGGATGAGGATCAAATTTATAACTTGTCTGCTCTGTCATCTAATTTATGCTCTACGCCATGTTGACTTTTAATAGTTTCAAAATGAAGCAAGAATGATAAACAACAAATAGCGTGAGCCAAATGACTAATACCACTTTCTTCATCAACATCATTGTCATAAGGATTATTCCAAGAGTTTAAATGACGCAATGCAGCATCATACAATCTTGAATAAACAATTCCTTTAGACCAATTATGCTTAGCATACTTCTGAGCACCATAGGTTAATACTTTACCAACTTCTTCCAAAACCAATGGAGGGAATAAGCCCAACATTGTTTTACCACCGTCATACTTAAGACCGCCAATTGTAGGAGAATCTTGAATTCCAAGGTCCACATGAGCTGGCACTTCATTGAGATACAATTCAGCTGTCATCGCTCTATTAATTTCTGAACCAATATCTGGCTCATTATTACAAAAATCCATATTAAAACTCTAAGATCTCATCATCTGCCAAATCATCAACAACAGAATTCAAGGCGTAGTTATTACCAGACTCTTCTTGTTGGGCATTTTGTATTTTGTCAATGTCAATCCAATTATCCATATATTTTAAAGGACTAGGAAGTACAGGTACATCAAATCCAAGATCTCTATAGATGAATTGAGCATTATAATCAGACCAACTATTCATAAGTGCTTCATTAACACCAACTATGACACGGCCTTCGCTAAACTGATAAGCATTCCAAGCATAATCTACTCGCTTAATAACATTTAGCATCTCCAACACTTCTTCACGACATTCTGCCATAAAAGCCTGTCCACGCACAGAACGCAACAAAACTAAAATGGCATATCGCACAGTCTCAGAATGACAAAGTAATTCATCAAGCATAATCTTTTGAATGTATTTGCCAATAGCAATGAAATAACCTTGCTCCACAATACCAAAGGTTGTAGCGAAAGACGACATAAACTGAAAACGTTCCATCATATATAAGGCTATTAAAGCCAGCATTACGATATTAAACGTACTTTGGTCATTCTTACGAATACCAAGAGTATATTCAGCTCCAGCCTTTTGCAAAGCTTCGAAATAGTAAATAATAGGAGATAGACGTTCAGTAACATGTTCATTCTTCAATACAAGTTCAAAAACTTCATTTGGGTCTGGAACGCACTGACGAACAATCTCTGAGTAAGTTAAGGCATGCAAAACTTCTATTTCACAATTCTTTAGCATCGCTGACCAGAATTCTGAGTTGGTAATAAACGGAGCAAATAAAGGAGCGACTGTACGCGCTGCAACTGTATCTGTTTCCCACTGATAGGCGATATTGATTAACATCATATCTCTAACAGACTTAGGACAGGTTAGTAAGTCTTGTCTAGATTGCTCTAAACTAATCTCATCTTCAGCCCAATCCATAGATTTTTGTAACTTATAAAGTCTGAATAATTCTGGATGTCTAAGATGTACACTATCGTACAGACCTGGAGCTTGACCAAGTATTAATGAACCCTCTCCAGTTTCCCACTCATCGTTAGCAATATTAAATAAACTCATACAGAGCAACTCCCACTAGCACACCCTCTTTCTTCTTCAACTTTAGTACCAGTAGCACTATTTAAATAGTAACGCGTCTTCATGCCCATTTTAGTGGCATACAGCCATTCCTTTAAAAGTTTCTTAATACCAACTTTACGATTAGCATTGTCAGAATAACTAACATACAAGTCAGCAGATATACCTTGACCACACCATTTTTGATAAATAGCATAATGATCAATTAAGTCAAAAGTTGGAACAATCCAAGCAGATTGATAAGTGTGTTGTAAATCTTCCCAGTCGGGAGCAATAAAAACACTCTTCTCTGTGCCATTAACTTTAATAACAACAGACTCACGAATAGGATACAAACCGTTCGTAGTATTAGATGCTATTGAACTTGACTCACATGGCATATACGCTTCCAAAACAGAATTACGAATACCACCATTAGCTTTGATACGAAGACGTAAGTCTTCCCAATCAAACATATTCTTCTGAGAAGTAATATTATCTACATTGCGATTATATGTATCAACAGGTAGCCAGCCATCGGGATACTTAGTCTTATGCATCCAAGGAGCAAGACCTTTTTCTTTTGCCAATCTTAAAGAGGCTTCATGTAACCAATAAGAATGCATTTCAGCTAAACGATGACTATAATCCTTAGCAGCTTGACAATCATAAGGTAGACCACGATTTGCTAAATCATAAGCTAAATTAGTTATACCAATACCAACAGAACGTCTTGCTTGAGCACTTGTCTTTAAGCTAGGGAAAGGATATTCCATAATCTCAATAACATTGTCAACCATCAATAAACCGTAATAAGCAGCATCTTGATAAGTATCTGGAGTTACTCTACCAGCAACAATAGCCAAAAGATTACATAAACCAATTTCACCTTGAGACTCTTTGGAATATAAATCCATCATATCTGTAAAGGACTTAGTTGGTAAACCAATTTCTTGACATAGGTTAGAAGACCATATGATGTCCCAGAATGGAGTATGACGATTCATCTCATGAGTATTGTGAACATACAAACGACCAGTTTCAACAGCTTCAGTTAAGAAACGTTTAGCTAGTTTACGAGCTGAAAAGAATTTTTTAGGAACAGACTTATCAGCTTCATACTTCGCATATAGAAGTTCAAACTCAGCTTGATCAGCAGCATACATTGCATGCCATAAATCAGGAGCATGATAATAGCTAACACTCATCCAATTTTGATTGCGAGCAACTTTACTAGCAAAGAACGGATTGTAACCAACACTATAATCTATATCACGAATTTTCTTTTCAGCAACGGTAGTCGGATTACGCAAATGCAATAAGTCTTCAATTTCTGGATCAAGAACAGTATAGTGAACAGTGGCAGAACCACCTCGTCCACCCTGCATATTGGCCAATACAGACTTCTCAATTACACGGTAATAGGGTAACTTACCTTGATGCTTAATGGTGCCTTTACGGACAGGATCAAGCACGCTACGAGTCATTAAGTGCGAACCAATGCCAGCAGAAGCAGCAGTCATCATATATGCAATATGGTCACCAACAGCAAGAGACAATAAATTATCTCCAGAGGTATATACACAGCATGAAGCAAGACCTAGATGCATAGTTCCTATGTGCAGCATAACTGGACTAGGTGGGTTTAATATTTTATTACTCAACAAATAGTAAACTTTTTTAACATCTTTTATACGTCTTTCTGCTGGCTGTATATTCATCGTGCCCAAAGCAACACGCATATATGTAAATTGTGGAGACTCGTAAATCTTGCCACTAATTTTATTAGATATAGAGTACTTTGTAGCTATTTGTTTGATTTCGGAATGCACACAACTCAAATCCAAACTATGATCCAACACAGAGTCAAGCTCATCAAGCTCTGCATCAGAATAATTCATATTGGCCCATAGTCCTTTGACAGACATGCCATAATATATTTCCTTCAAAGAAGGAATTTTGTCATGGTCACCAAAAGCATTTTTATAAACATCACCAGCATACAAACGACCAGCCATTTTTAAATGGGCAGTATCCTCTCTGTCAATGCATGCAGAAATCATAGCAGATTGTAATTCGCTAGTAGTACAACCATCATAACATTTCTTATAAGCCTCTAAGGCGATAGAAGACCATTCAACATTTAAATCAGCAGCCCACTCTGCCCAGCGATTCAACTTATCAGCATTAAAAGGCTCATAAGTGCCATCGCGTTTTTTTACTTTTTTTATCACTTAAAAATATCCATTGGATATTATTTATGTACATAATACATAGTGTAATTGATTCCCATTGGGCAGCAACTAAATCAAAGGCTCAAACACACCATTGACAACCATTCCTTCACGGACTTCAATGCCAACTGGAAAGATTGGAATTCCATCGTCAGAATAATTTTGAAATTTAACTTTCAAATATTTTCTTTTATAACTTTGGAGATTAATCCATTGTTCTTCACGAACAGAATTTGGTCCGATACATCTAACGCTAAACAGTTTGTCATCATGAGTCTTACAAACAAAAACACATTGCCCTGCAGATAGGCCTACGCCTTCCGCACCATCGACAATCTCGAATTCAGCATCTTGGAAATCTTTATATTTTTGTAAATCAACACTACGATGTTTAAACTTATAGACACCATCAGTATTACGAATCATCGTGCCTTCAAAACCTTGAGCAGTAAACTCAGCATGTCTTTCGGCAAGTTCTTGCTCATTATGTACTAAGTAAGTAGGTACAAGAACAATAGAATCAGAATCAGCATAAGCCACCATTTGGGAAATAATTTTATAACGTTCGTCAAAGAATAATCCTTCCATTGCTAGGTCATAAACCCAGTACTGAATCTTAGACAAATTAATATCTAGGTCAGTTTCATTTTTGATTGCAGTCATGATCTCTTGAAAAGAGAGCTCGTGATTATACAGTTCGCCATCCAAGATATCAAGAAGATTGAGTGCATCAATTAAGGCATCCTTAATCGCCTGAATAGCCTTATATTCTTTGCCGCCCCTACTGGTCGCACGCATAGTCTGAGTTAATTTCTTAATAAGACATCTTGCGCCGTTTAATTTAGGCTGCACATAACAAGGATAAACAACATTATGTCCGCGCTTAGTAAACTCATGAGCCAACATTGGCAATTCAATTTCAACCTGCTGTGCTAGCAGGTTGTGATCAGACACATATTGCTCGTCTATCTTTTTGTTAAACGTAGACTGAGCTTCAAGTGCAGCTTGCTCATATGGAGTTGTAGCATTCTTTTTTCCAATATTTTTACCAACACGAATAACCTTATCATTAGATGTAATTGTTTGGCCAACGTATCCATGACGAGTTGTTATTAATCCGTACCCATCTTCAGTGGAAGATACAGAAATTGTCCACTCTTTTAGCTTTCCTGTGGAAGATAGGCCAAATAATGTTGGCCAAATTGTATTTTGCTGAGTCATCTAAATCCTCTTTTAATTTTCTGCCATTGATCGCTACGATACTTTTTGGCAACCTTCTGAATTTCTGAATTCTTATTTTGTTTATCTAAGCCTTCATATGGTGCAGAAGGATAGTCAATGCTGTCTATTTTATTTTTCAACGCTTCAATATCCATACCAATACAGTCTCCATCAAGTCTAATCAACTTGATCCCATGTTCTGCAATCCATTGTTCTTTTTTTAGATCCCTTTTAGCAGCAAAGACGTATCCAGCTTCATCCTTATGAAAGAACTCGTTATATGAAAAATGTTGTCCGTCCATCGTATTCAACAGCAATTCCTAAATGCTCAATGAGAATATCTATTCTCAGATTTAAATTAGGAATAACATATTCCCAAATAACGTTAGAGAATCCATATATCTGACAACACAACTCATACAAATGATGCTGGTGTTTAGAACCACGATTATCAACCATTATAGTTTCATAACACCTTGATCCTTAAAAAACTTGTCATAAGTTTCATATTCCTCATCTGTAATAACTGCAAAATTAGAACTACTAAACATCTTAATTGCAAATTTATTTATCACTCTTTCAATAAAGTAAGAGTTAAGAACTCTGTCAACATACATTACAATAATGTTGCCATCATCGTGAAGTATTCCAACAATACGTTGATTATCATATGAGTCTTCTAGTGGTAAACCCTCTTTTGCAGAGGCTAAGTATTTTAATTTCATTAGTAATTGGAATTCCTACAGTTATTTTTATAAGGACACATGGCACAAAAATGCACATTTGCACTCTTTGGTAAGTTAGTTTGATTATATTTGGCAACATGCTGCAACACATAGTCTGTAACAACTACAGATGAGAACTTGTGATAATCAATACTATCCTTAGCGATTTGAACCACATGGATATTCGTTGTTTTTAAATTCAACTCAATAAGATAGTCTAGTGCCAATATTAATTTGGTAAAACGCAAAGGCTCATCATTGTAAGGCCTAACGGCTGGAACAATTACAAGCAAAGATAACTCATTCTTTTCATTAACAAAAATCAAATCCAAAAGAAAAGAATAACTTTCTCTTTTGTTTATACCAGTAGCTTTATATACAACTGTATTTGCCATGATATGCTTTGCATTAAGCAGTACTTCAGCAATAGAATCATATAACCTAGACATTCTAACTGTATTGTTTGTAATCTTTTTAAGATTGGTGGCAGATGTTTCAAATAAACTAAAAAATATCTTTTCAACATGTTCAGTAAGTTTTGAAAATGTAATGTTTGGAGTAGCAAATAAAAGATTAAAAGCAGACTTAGTAAGCATTGCTAATATCATTTCTGGATTATCTTTATAATCTGCAACATCCAAGTAATCATAAGTTGCAATCGAGTTGCCAAACCTTAGCGCTCTATTGTCATACATGGATATGTTGGGACAGAGCGCATCAAGTGGCAAATCATTTAGAGTTTTAACAGGCTTTGGCAGCTTAATCTGCTTCGTATTCATCCGAATTCATACCTTGAAATGCAAGCTGCTTATTGGCTTCAAGAAGATTTTTATGCTCAGCTTCTGAAACTTCTACATAGAAAGCCTTATCAGGCCAAAATTTATAAACAATTGTTCCTTTAAAGGAACAGATTTTATTTTTACCAGCATTCATTGATACACATGGTAGCTTAGTACCGTCTGCAGCCCAATGGTACTCAAAAGTTTTATCTCTATTACGGTGAAGCTCACTAGATAAATGACCAATAAAGTTTGAATCATATACAAGCTGTACTGTCTCACCGAGGTCATCATTTACTGGGAGTCTATCATTGGGAATTTTTCTATATTCACAGTTCATTACAAGAGTACAGTTATTAGTCACAGCGATATTTTTAAATTCGCCAGACATATGCTTATACTTTGTTCTGCTATCTTGAAAGCCATCACATCCATAAAGATGGAAATTATCACCAAAGATAAATAAATCCCTGTCTGGATACTTAGATGAGTAATGTTTTGCAACAGTACGAACATAATCTAATGTTCTGCCATCTTCAGCATCAAGAATAACTAATCTATCTTGCTCAGCGTAATTAAATAATTTTCTGTAGCTAATTTCTCTTTGTTCCATAAGGGCTTCATATTCAAATGAATCCCTATATAAGTATGGAGTAGCAACTTTATTAATATTGATAGCTTCAAACAAATCAGGATCAGTATTATATAACCTGCACGACATATCGTAACAGGCAATACGAGGTATCAACTCTTTGGCAGTGTCATCAATACTACTAAATACAACCATAGCATTAGGATTATGCTGAACTATATTCCAACACAAATTAACTAAAGTAGAAGTTTTGCCTACGTTCCCCACGCCGTCCGATTAGGATTAGCTTCTGCTTAAGGTCGCCACCCCAAGCAGTCTTAAGACTTCTAAAGTATGGGCCAAAGTCATGAATAACATGACCATTTTCAGACTCCTGATATTGCTTAATAGACAAAAGCTTATTAACCTGAGTAGACACCTCAAAAGCAGAGCTTTCATACTGCTTAGCAACACCACCAAGCTTATCAATGGCAGAAGACAGTATAGATTCAGCACCAGTTGGATTATCGGTTAAAGACTGAACAAGCTCCGAAATGATGCTATCTTTTGCTCTTCTTATTTTTTGTTCAGTAGCATTTAAGATTTTATCAATATCGTCACGAATTGCCTTTTCACTGTAAGCAGTAAAATCAGCAAGTTCCTTAATCATGCCATCTCTTTTAACAGATGATGGCTCTGCGGCAACAATTGGAATCATTGCTAAACATATAGATTCAGGGTCATATTCATCACCATCTTCTATATATTGATTAAGTCTCCACGTAAAAGGGTCTACCTTAGGCAAAGCTAAAAATGAATCAATACCGTTATCTCTAATGTATTCATCTGGGTCAATCTTCAGCTTAACAATAGAGTCGTCTGCCTTAACTTCCTTGTGCGGTAAAAAGACAAAACGAATACGAAGGTCATGTACAGTTTTTAAAACATTATCCAAAACATCTTTGGCCTTAGCCATACCTGGGTCGTCGTTGTCCAAACAAATAACAACGTCATAGATTCCATGACGCTTACACATGTTGAGCTGAGAATCAGAAATACCCAACATGGACAGTGCACATACATTCGCAAAGCCAGCAATGTGAGCTGTAACAGCATCAGCATAGCCGCTCTACAATATACATTGCATTACTTGTCTTTTTGGAGGCAAGATGAAATAAATACATAGAGTCTTTTTTAGAATAAATTGCACTCTTCTTTACATTGATAAACTTTGGACCATGAATAAATAAACCATTATCATCTTTTACGCCATCGTAAACTAAGTTTCTGCCAGCAAAGCCATTAGGTTTG
>Ga0075163_10001846_pt1 | contig 28642 bp, 30 predicted proteins | sample JI1023141ADNA_FD_71478 | JGI IMG/M metagenome (GOLD analysis project Ga0075163, IMG submission 71478) | Wastewater effluent complex algal communities from Wisconsin, to seasonally profile nutrient transformation and Carbon sequestration -... | ecosystem: Engineered > WWTP > Effluent > Algae...
TCTTTGCGGTCGGTGTCGGTGTCAGCCAGCTGCTGCATGCGTTCACCGAGGCTGCCGAATGCACGGCGGTAGGCATCGTCGAGGACCTGGCGGGCCAGGCTGCTGGCCAGCGCCGAGCTGATGTTCTGGGTGTAGGCGTCGACCAGGTACAGGGCGAGGTCTTTGTGACGTTTGGCCGTGGGCGGCTGATCGGGCCGTAATGCATGCCGCGCGGAGTGCCGCTTGCCGGCGGCCAGGACGCTGACCGGATCGGGCTTGTCTCCGTCGTCGACCAGGCGGCGGATGAGTTCGTAGGCCCACCGCGCGACCGGCTTGGCGATCGCGGCGTCGGGCACCAAGTCCAACAGGGACCGTGCCTCGTCTGCGGACAGGTACAGCAGGGCCCCGATGAACTGATGTTCTGGCTGCCACTGCTGAACCACGCTCTCGGCGAGGAAGGCGTCGGCTTCGGCGGCCGTGTCGACGAGGGTGTCGTCGGCGCCGGGGTGGCTGGGTACCAGGTGCAGGGACTGGCGAATGGCAGAGGTCATGATGCGTGGGCTCCCCACATGGTTCGGGTGTACTGCGGGACAACGGCTTCGGAGTGATGCGGTGCCGCCTGGGCGGTGAGGTCCTGGTGCGCGGTGCTGTCGGCACTGGAGGCCGGCGCCGCGATGGTGGCGGTGCCGACTCGGTGTGGCTGGCTACCCGATGGGCTCAGCGCGAGCAGGTCGAACTCGACCGCCGAGGGTGCCCGGTCTGCTGTGTCACCGAACGGCTGATCGCCGCGCACGTACAGATCCGCCTCGACGACGTGGGCGATGAGCGTCCGGCGGGCGTGGTCGAAATCATCGTGGTCGGTCGTGCTCGTCGTCGCGTCGTTGGCGATGATCAGCTGGTACATGGCGGGCTCCGGGGAGGGTCTTCGCGGTCGGCGGTTAGGCCGCGACGGTGGCGAGCTGCTTGATGCGGTCCGGTCGGAATCCGCTGAAGTGGTTGTTCGGGCCGGCGTAGACCACCGGGGCCTGGAGGTAGCCCAGCGACATCACGTAATCGTGGGCTTCGGAGTCGACGGAGACATCGACTTTCTCGTAGGAGATTCCCGCTTTATCGAGCGCCCGGAACACGGCATTGCATTGCACGCAGGCGGGCTTGGTGTAAACGGTGACCTGTGTCATGACTGCTCCTTTATCGGGTGGTGCTTATGTACTCAATTTTATAGTCGGATAATGGCTTTAGCAATGCCCCTGCAAAGATTAATCAACTAATTTCGGCGTGTCGGTTACCGCAAATTCCCGCCGCGCGGTAAAGGGTCGTCCCTGCAGGTGAAAGCACTCCTCCCTTTGGGATTGCGGCACCGTTCGCCGTGCTCAGCGCCACCATCACGACTGTTGCCCTGTGATCATTTTTTTGGGCTTCTCGACACGTTCTGCAGGGCCGAGAATGGTCCGGAGTGCAAGGTTCGGGCGAAACATTTTCCTCATCCATTGCGGGTCCCTTTAAGGCAAATGGGAAAATGTTTTGAGCCGGTACGGCGTCCCGTGGCCTTGCGCGGAGAGTCCTTCTCGGCCAATGCTCGAATGTGCGAGAAAGCCAGGGATTGTTGTTTCATATTAGGGCCGGTATTCCACCGGTTGCGGCGGAGTACATCGCTTCAAAGCTGGGCCGCTGCTTGTCCTGGACCTCCACGGTGGGCGCCACGACATGAAAATGCTCGACCCAAGGCTCGACGTCGCCGCGATGGTGACGCCATAGACGAGTGATGCCGTCGACGCCGGTGACCAGCTCGCCGGGCAGTTCCTTGAGGACTGCCTGCAACTGTGCGATCGGGCCGCGCTGGATCTGGCGGACGCTGCGTGCGATCGACGCCTTGGCGTCGCGGCGCGCGGTCGCGACGCGACGCACCTCGTAGAGTCCGTGCTCCTGGGCGGCGACGTGGCCGGCGAATAGGTCCAGGACCTCGGTGAGGCCGGCGGTGCGCACGGTGTCGACCAGTCGGCCGCCGGCCAACAAGCCCTGGCGGGGGTTAAAGCAGGCGGCGACGTGTTCGAGGTAGAGCGCGTGCGCGCCGGCCTCGGGCTCCTGGTGAAAGCGGTCGAGCGCGGCGGACATCCCGGCCTTGCTGGCGAACTGGAACGGACAGTACGAACAGGCCGACTTCTGCCATCTGCGGGAGGTGACTTGGTAGAGGTAATCGAGCGCATCGGTCCGCGACCAGCCCCAGGACAACAACGGGTACTCGCCGCGTCGGAGGTCGGTGTTGTAGGTGGCGTCACGTTCGGCACGACGCAATTCGCCTGTCTCGAAACCGATGTAGTGGCGGAAGGGTTGATTCTCGGTCAAGCGGGCGATGATCGGATCCAGCACGGCACCCTTGGCCCGCAACGAGCATCGGCGGCTGCCGAGCTGGGGGACCGTGGCGGCGCTGAGGAGTTCATCGGAGAGGGCGTACCCCTCGGCGGCGTGCAGCCGGGTCGGCTGGGAGGTGTCGCTGAAGATGCTGATGCCCTCTCCGGCGGCAGTGGTGTTGCGGCGGGTTCGCCCGGCCTCGACCAGGCGGACGCCGTGGCGGGCAAGCAGCGGAAGGACGACTTCCTCGGCGTCACGAATCGTGGAGGGGTACTCGTTACCCGTGTGGGCAGTCACGACAACCAGCTGGTCGAGGTCGAAATCGCGGCTCGACGGTTCATGAAGCCAACGCAGCAATATGGCGGTCGAATCCGCTCCAAGACCCCACGACAGCACATGTGTCGGCGTGGTCGTGGTGGTTTCTGGACCGAACAGCGCGTCCTGGACGGCGGTCATCGTGTCTCCCATGGGGTTGGGCAAGCGGGGGATGGGGCGCGGGGACGAGGCGGTGGTGGGGGCCTGGAGGTCAGGCCCCCACCACCTGTGCGCTCAGTCGTCCTGTTCGAGGGCCTCGTCGTAGACGGCATCGGCGGACCTGTTTCGTAGGGGTCGGATCACCGGCACCTCACGCACTCCTACTTGGTTCGGGGGTGTGTGCTGTGCACAGATTCGGCGCTGTGCACTGCACACGCCTCTCACTGGTCCGTGTGAACGCTGATGTCGGAACCTCGACCTAGATTTGGCGCGATGTACCGGGCATTCAGATTCACCGCAGAGGCGGGGGCGTATTGGTCTGTGATTGACGACGGCACCTATGAAACCGTCGCGGTGTCTGATCAGTTCCTGCAGTACGTGCGCTTTGGCCGTGGCCGTGCGGAGTCCACGACGCGCAAGTACGCCGAAGCGTTAGCGCTGTACCTGACCTACTGCGCGCGCCGCGGTGTGGAGTGGACCGACCCGGACCTCACGGCGTTTCAGATGTGGTTGCGCGTGACCCCACCCCCTCGGCGGACAGCTGCATCGAGCTCTAGCACCGACTCGTCGATCCCAATCCGGGGCAGTAACCACATCAACATGATCAGCTATGCCGTGGCCGAGATGTTCAAATTCGCTGCAGCGGAGGGACTATGGCCAGCCGACCGACTTGGAACGTTGTTCGAGACTGCCCAGGTGCGAATACGCGCCGGCGACCGACGTGACGGACTGGCGTCTCTGGTCGTGCTCCGCCGTCGCCACCGGTTGCGGAGGCTGCAAAGTCGTCGGCGAGATGCACCAGTCGACGTGGTGAAGGCGCTCATCGGCGCGTGCCGCAACAGCCGCGACGTCTTCGCGCTCACTGTGCTTGCAACGACCGGGTTACGCCGTGGCGAGGTATTGGGCCTTCGGCTGTCCGATCTCCACCTTCTCCCGACCTCAGCCATGCTCGGTTGTCAGGTGGAGGGCCCGCACCTGCATGTATCCCCCCGCGAGAACAGCAATGGCGCCCGGGTCAAGAACGGCAGGCCACGCACGGTGCCCGTCTCCTCGGCGTTCGTCCATGCCTACGAGCGGTACCGGACTGACCGGGACGCCTGCCGGCAGGCCGGTGACTCGGACTTCGTCTTGGTCAATCTCTATCGTGAGCCGCTCGGCGAGCCCATCAAGCTACACGCGCTCAACGAGCTGTTCGCGCGACTCAGCCGCCACGTCGGTGTACCGGTGACCCCACATATGCTGCGCCACACCTTCGGAACCGAAGCAGCGAAAGCGACGAGCCTTGACGTGATCGCCGAACTCCTTGGTCACGCCGATCTGCGCTCGACGCAGACGTACCTGCACCCGAACAACCGGCGGCTGCGCGACGCCATCGAAGCTGGCGCGCTGTCTCAGCACCTTGCAACCGAAGAGGGATCATGACTGGCCACCGCTCCGAACTCGTCCTGCTACCACAGGTCGACGAATCCGGCTGCAGCGATAGTGCATTCGAACTCTGGCTCGAGGAAGCGGGATGGGACAGCGACCGAATGGAACTGCGGCCGCCAGCGGATCACCCGACCTTTGGCTACCTCATCTGCGCCGTAGAGTCCTGTGGGCGAGTCGCGTGGGGACAAGCCAACCAAGGGATGTGTCCCGGTTGCGCCGGTGCGTGGATGCGAGTTGGCCGGCCCGCACTCGAACAGTTCTTCCAGCAATCGCCGAACCGGGAACGATGGCACCACATCCGTGAATCGTGCGCGGTTGAACGTAACGGCATCCGATGCGCACGCCCGGTACGACAGAACGGGTTGTGCTCCAAGCATTTCGACGCCATGAAGGCAGGCGGCGCCGATCATGCTGCGGCACTGGCCACACTTGAGCCGCTCGATGGCCTTGGGGAGTGTCGGGTCGCGTCGTGCCACCGTCTGGCAGGGTCACCCACGTACGTAATGTGCTACACCCACGTTTCGCGATGGGTTCACCAGCGCAAAGCGGACCGCCTGACTTCCATGGAGGCTTGGTGTAGGACCGAGCGGCCCGTCGGGGACAGTCGCTGCGTGACGCTGGCCGGCCTCACGCCGCTCGTGACGCGGCAGATCCTCTTCGGCGTGTACAACCGGTCCCGGCGCGGATCCCACACCCGGCTCGAAGCGTTGCAACGCGTGGTCGACTTTCTCCGCCACTTCGAGTCGAGCGACCTGAAAACGCTCGGCGACATCGCGATTCCACCCAAATGGCCGAAGTCCGGCCGGCCCCTGCTCAAGATCATCCTCACGACCGCCCATTATGCGGATAGCTCACCTGAGCAGTTCCGACGCAACGACGTCTGGCCCGGCTACGTGTTCGGCCGGCGCGGCAGCCAACTCGACTTCCGCACCATCTCGCAAGCATGGTTGCGCGAGCTGACCCAGGGGTGGTGTTGGGACAACCTAAACCGATTCGACGACTTCTCGTCGTTCATCAAGGTGGTGAACGAAATTACCTACTTCTCCGAGTACCTTCGGACTACCCATCCGGCTGGAGGCGAGGACGTCTCCACCTTGAACCGAGCGGCCGTCACCGGCTTCGCGGAGTATGTCGCGACGCTGGTACGCAATGGCGACCGGCGGAATTACTCGAAGCGGTCCGGGCTCGGAGATCGATGGACTCGCAACATGCAAAGCACCTGCTTGTTCGCCGTGCAGCGGGTGCTCCGGTATGGACGCGAAACTGATCAGATGAGGGACTTCGCCGGGTCATTCATGGTCACCGACGACATCTTGGTGAGGAACAAACCGCTGACTGACCGCGACGGACCCGGCGACGCCCTGCCCTTCACGGTCATGCGGCAACTGTTCAGCGAGGACAATCTCAAGTCTCTCGGCGAAATGAATCAAGACCTTCCTCGCATGCTGCGCATAGCCGCTGAAACCGGCCGGCGACCAGGGGAATTGGTCACCCTGAAGTATTCCTGCCTGGACCTCGATTCGCCCGGGGGCCCATACCTCCTCTACACCGAGTCGAAGGTGACCCGCGGCCAACTACGGCGACTTCCCATCCTGGACGTGGTCGTGAGCACGGCCCAAGCGCAACAAGAGTTTGTGCGGCAACGCTTTCCCGACACCCCCCTCGCCGAGCTGAGCCTATTCCCTCGTTCGACGATGAATCCGCGCGGCGTACACCCCTTCAGTTCTGCGACTTACGGCAAGAGCCTTCGAAATTGGGTCGACGCGCTACCTCTACTCGTGTCAGACGACATCACCGCCGATGGCACCCCTCGCTCCTTCGACCGCACAAAAGTGGTGGCCTACTCCTTCAGGCACACCTACGCACAGCGCCACGCCGACGCTGGTACCTCTCCCGACGTCCTGCGGGAACTCATGGGCCACGAACAAATCGAGACCACCATGGGTTACTACCGCATCCCGCAAAAGCGGCGGCGCGAAGCTGCTGAGATAGTCGGCAACCTCATGGTCAACGGCGACTCCCTCGTCATTGGAGCGATGGGACGGACCCAGCGATTGGCCGATCAACGGTCCACTGTCGCAGTTCCTTTCGGCAAGTGCTCAAACCCGCAGAACGTCGCCGCCGAGGGCCACGGTTGCCCGATCCGACACCAATGCTTTGGGTGCGCATCGTTTAGCAGCGACCCCTCGTACCTGCCTGAGATGCGTCGCCGCCTGCTGGATCTCAAGGCCACTCGCGCCCGCGTCGACGCATTCCGCGGCGCCACCGAGTGGGCGAAACGCGATGCCCGCCCCAGCGACGAGGAAATTGACGCGCTTCAAACGCGAATCCGGGGCGAAGAGGACAAGTTGGGCTACGCCACCGAAGAACAGCGCACCTTGATCAGCGACGCATCAGCAGTCCTGCGAAAAGCTCGAGCCGTCGGCCAAGCCGGTATTACTCTGCGCAGACCAAATGGTGAGGACGCACTGCATCCACACGTCGACGATCGTCGCCACGCGGTCGACATAATGGGCCGGGCAACCAATGACTGACAACCAGGGTTATGAACAGCGCATCGCACGACTGTCAAAGGCCCGTCGCGGAGACTCCGCGAACAAAAGAGCCGCGGTGCTCGCTGCGCTGGCCGAGCTACAGCATGAAGATAGGCGCGTCACCAGGACAGCAGTCATCGCGCGCGCGGGCGTCCATCGAAACTTTCTGCAACGCCATAAGGATCTGGCCGCGCTCATCGACTCCGCCGCTGGCGGCCAACGAGCTGGGCAAGATTCGCCGCTAGCTGACCGGCTGTCCCACGAAAGTCTGCGGACGGAGCTTGCGACCGCCAGACACCGCAACCACGAACTGAACGGCCGCGTGCAGGCCCTTGAACGTCGACTCGGCGCTCACGGCGCCACTCTCGGACAACCGGTCATCGAAAACCATCCGGTGGTTGCCGATCTGCGCGCACGACTCGCACGATGCGAGGTGGAGCTGAGCGAGAAGAATCGGACGATCGAGGCACTGCTGGACGACGTGGAGATCCTTCGGGAGACGAATCGCGAACTGGTGCGCGAATACGGACTCACGACCAGTTCCTGAGCACCGGGTGTGGCGGCGATGGTCGGCTAATGCTCCGTGGCTTTGCCGGTTTGCGCGATCGACTGTTCAGCGATGCCGGTCCTACATTCACCGAGCACGAGGCTCGAAATCGGGCGAAGCAGGCTTCATCCCTGCAGTCATCCTTTTAGGTCGTCAGTTGGAGGTGTTCGGCTTCTGTGTATTTGTCGTCGATGAGGACGACGGTGCGGTCGGGTTGGTCGATCAGTGATGCGGCGATGGAGGAGCGGTAGCCGGAGGCGCAGTGCACCCAGACTTCGCCGGTGGGGACGTCGCCGACGCGGCCGGGAAGTTCGTGAAGGGCGATGTTGAGGGCGTTAGGGATGTGGCCGTTGTCGTATTCGTCGGCGCGGCGGACATCGAGGACGGTGATGTCGGGGTTGTCGATTTCGGTGGCGAGGGCGGCGAAGTCGGCGACGCGGTAGCTGCGCAGCGGGGTGTCGTGGGCCAGGGTGTGGATGTCGCCGGTAGCGGATCCGGTGAGGTTGTCGATCCCGATGCGGGCGAGTTCTCTTCGCGCATCCAGGATTTGGTCGTGGTCGTCGCCGATGAGGGTGAGCGGTGCACCCCAGGTGTAGAGCCAGCCGAGGTAGGCGACAAAGGATCCTGAGAGTTCGAAGCCGAGGGTGCCGGCGAGGTGTCCGGCGGCGAATGCGGTGCGGCTGCGCAGGTCGATGACCCATTCACCGGCATCGATTCGTCGACGCAGTTCCTCGGCGTCGACGGGGGCCGGCAGTGACAGGTCGACGGGGGCCGGGCCGCGGCTGTTGATGACGCCCATGTGGGCGTAATAGGTCGGATACTCCGAGAGCCCAGCGATGAGTTCCTCGACGTAGGTCTGTTCGTCTTGGGTCAGCGCTGGGTTGGTGTCGCGTTGTTCGGCGATAGTGGAGGAGTCGCCGCTGGCGGGGCTGGAGGAGCAGAAGCTGCCGAAGCCGTGGGTGGGATAGACCGCGGTGGTGTCGGGCAGTTCAGCGGCGAGGCGGCGCACGGAGTGGAACTGCGCGCGCGCCAGGGTGTCGGTCTGGTCGCTGCCGAGCAGGTCGGTGCGCCCGGTGGTGCCGTGCAGCATGGACCCGCCGGTGAACACACCGTGCACCGTGCCGTCGGCGTCGTGCAGCACGTAGCTGACGTGGTGGTGGGTATGACCGGGGGTGTGCAGGACCCGCAAGTGGATGGGGCCTGCGTCGATGGTGTCGCCGTCGGTGACGGCAAGTCGCTGATACTCCACGTCGTCGCCAGCGGGGACGACGTACACCGCGCCGGTGGTGCGGGCCAGTTCCAGGCCGCCGGTGACGTAATCGTTGTGGATGTGGGTTTCGAGTACGTGGGTAATGTGCACGCCGCGGTCGGCGGCGAGGTCCAGTACCCGGTCGATGTCGCGTTGCGGGTCGATCACCACCGCGGTGTCATCGTGGGTGACCAGGTAGCTGCGGTCGCCGAGACCGGAGGTTTCGATGATGGACACGTCCATGGGGTGACTCCTTTGTTCGAATGTGGTGGGTGGTGCCGCGGCGGTGTGGTGCCTCAGTGCAGGAGCAGGGTGTCGATGAAGACGTAGGCCGCGACGATGAAGACGAGGTAGGCGAACCAGTGCTGGAGGCGGGTGTTGTCCAGTTTGGTGCCGAGCTGGCCGGCGATCAGCGATCCGGCTACGGCGGTGCCGACGAATGCTGCGGTCAGCGACCAGTTGATGGTGGCGTCCTGGGCGTGCGAGCCGATGCCGGCTGCGGAGTTGGCGGTGATGATCAGCAGGGACGTCCCGACCGCGATCGGCATTTCCACGCCCAACATGATGACCAGGGCGGGAATGATGAGGAATCCGCCGCCGACTCCGAACAGGCCGGTCAGCAGCCCGACAGCAGCAGCAGCGGGGATGGAGCGCGGTGCGCAGCGGCGCCAGTTGATCCCGCCGTCTGCGATCTCGCACGCGCCGCCGGTGTCGTCGGCGTCGGTGAGCATGCGGATTCCGGCGACGACCATGACCACGGCGAACCCCACCATGATGGCCGTTTGGGGTAGGTGATCGCCGATGGCGGACCCGGCGAAGGTGGCCGGAATGCCGGCGACGGCGAAGACGCCGGCCAGCCGCCAGTTGACCTGCCCGGCACGCACTTTGGGGATCGCTCCCACCGCGGAGGCTACCGCGATCACGATCAGCGCGATCAGCACGGCCTGTTGAAAGTCCAGCCCGAGAGCATAGACCAGGGCCGGGATGGCCATGATGGAACCGCCACCACCGAGCAGGCCCAGCAGGACCCCGATGACCGCCCCGAGAGCGAGTGCCAACGCGATGGTCATGGGTGCGGGGAGGGCATCGGAGTCTGCGCTGCTGTCTAGCTGGCCGCGGTCGGCTGCAGCGAGGCGATCGCGGCTTGCAACTTTTCGACGGCGTCGTCGGCGACCTCGCGGAGCCCAGGCGCATCAGAGACTTGCACCATGACCTGCGGATCCATGGCATCGATGATGATGGTGTCGGCGTCGTCGGGGTCGGTGCGCACCGCCACATTGCAGGGCAGCAATAGCCCGATCTGTCGATCGCAGTTCACGGCGCGGTGCGCCAGCGGAGGATTACACGCACCCAGGATCAGGTAGTTCTCCATGTCTTCGCCGAGTTTGGCCTTCAACGTGGCTTTCATGTCGATTTCGGTGAGCACACCGAAACCCTGCTCTGACAACGCTTTACGCGTGCGTTCCACTGCGTCGTCGAATGTCGTGCGCAGTGTCGTCGACAATGCGTATCCCATCTCACACTCCCTTCCTGTAATGCCTCAAGCCAACGCCAGAAACAGCTTCTCCAGCTCGGCCTCGGTCAACGGCGTCGCACCCTCAGGTGCTTCGCCGGTCAAACACTGCCGCATCCCGGTCGCGACGATCTTGAATCCTGCGCGGTCCAGCGCTTTGGATACCGCGGCCAGCTGCGTCACCACGTCCTTGCAGTCGCGGCCCTGTTCGATCATCGAGATCACCCCCGACAGCTGGCCCTGCGCACGCCGTAAACGGTTGAGCACCAACGTCATACTCGCCTCATCGGCAACCATTGCACACTCCTTCGCGGACCTGGAGGGAGGTATCGCCACTTACAGCGCCGACCCACTATTAATACTATACCCCGTATGGTATCGGCCCCTCGAAGCAACTGTTCCGCGAGCTGTTCGCCTTCCCGGCCGCGTGGCCTTCACATCGCCGCCAGCGTTGACCTCAGAGGCCGCCGATGGAGCGGACCACCCTGCTTGGGTCACGATCACCTCGAAACCACACCCACGCCGGTCACGAGGTTGTCATTCCGTCCGGCACCGGCGGCCATGGGGACGTCGCCACGGACATGCCAAGTTCGGTGTCATTGGGCTGGCTAGCGTGCTGCGGTACGCCACTGCCGACGGCGGAGCATCAACGCTGGGCTGCGAAGCGGTGCCCGGCGAGTCGTCGTTGTGGCGTGGCGGGTTGTTTGATCGGAAGCGATCATCTGATCCGATCGAACGGTCAGGGCTGACCGATGGCGACGAGGTCGCCGTTGGGGGTTTGGGGTGCGCCGGTACGTCGGTGGATGGGCAATGGCAGGGCCGTCAGAGGGTGCCGGCGAACGTGAACGATCTGGTAGGCGATGAGCCCGACGAGCACCGCCGACAACGTGGCTGAGGTCCACATCGTGCCCCAGGCCAGCCCGCCGTGGTCGCGGGGTTTGCTGAGGAAGTCTCCGAGGGTGGCGCCAAGGGGTCGGGTGAGCACGAACGCGATCCAGAACAGGACCATGCCGTTGATGCGGGTGAAGTAGTGCGCCCCGAGCAGGGCAAGCATGATCGCGGTGAGAAGTATTGCGCTGTCGCGGAACCCGATACCGAGGCTGTCGGCGAGGAAGTCGCCGCTGGAGGTGCCGAGGCTGTTGGAGAACAGGATCGCGACCCAAAAGAGCAGTTCACCACGTAGGGACGCAACGTTCTCGACGTCGAGGGTCTGTCCGCTGCGCCACCAAACGAGGAACACGGCCACCAAGCCGGTGGTGAGGATGGCTGCGCCGCCGGTGTAGCCGATGCCGCCGGTGCGGTTCATCAGGTCCGACAGTGTGGTGCCGGCGGTGCTGGACAGGGCGATGACGGTCCAGAAGATGGCGGGGTGGAATCGGCCCGCCTTGAGTTGGAAGACGACCGCGATCAGGAAGGCGGCCAGTAAGACGACGGTGCTGATCAAGTAGCCGACGTGCAACGTCTGGGCCAGCAGGTCCCCGCCGGTCTCACCCAAGGTGGTGGCGACGATCTTGAGCACCCAGAACAGCACGGTGACGTGGGGTAGCTTGCGCATTACGAAACGCGCCGGTGACGGGTGGACGGGGTCGGTTGCTTCGCCGGTGGGCGCGGCGTCGGCGCTGGAGTCGTGTCGGCCCGCTTGGCGCTTGGGTGTGTTGGTCACGGACGACAGCGTTGAGGACGGTCGCTGAGAGCGGGCTGTACGGCGCTGAGATTCTCTTCAGCGCGATTCTAGGCCGTACGTCGAACCGACCTATGCATGCGAAACCAGCCGAAGCTGCGGTCCGGGAGCCGGATCTGGGAAGCCTGAAGGCGATCTCAGTCGAGCACAGCAGAGCTTCAGCCATGGCGCCGCACCGTGAGGGTGAACGTGGGGGTGAATCAGTCACCGCACGACGAAGGAGTCAGCCATGAAGCACCTCATCGCAGCCGTCATCGCGGCAGCATCACTGACCGCGGCGAGCCTGGGCTTGGCGGGTGCCGCCACGGCGGCCTCGACAGGCGGGCACTCGGCGGCCGACACCATACATCAGTTGGAAGCCAATGGGTACGAGGTGATCACGACGACGGTCTCGGGCACCGGCCCGCAACACTGTTCGGTGGTCTCCGTGCGTCCGGGGCAGACGATGATGGGCAAGTCCAAGGAGATCCACGGCGTCCAGACGCCGACCCTGCTGCACAAGACGATGTACGTCGATCTGCGATGCTGAACAGCACCGACGAGGCGGCACTGACCTGCTTGGCGGATGAGCGGAGGTTCATTGTGCGGATTCTGGTCGTCGAGGACGAGCCGCGGCTGGCCGAGTTGATCCGCCGCGGCCTGGTCGCCGAGGGGTTCGTCGTCGAGGTCGTCAACGACGGTCTGGACGGTTTTCACGCGGCCACCGGCGGCGGGTACGACGTCCTGGTCCTTGACATCATGCTGCCCGGCATGAGCGGGTATGACATCGTGCGCGGGCTTCGCAAGGCGCAGGTGTGGACGCCGGTGCTGATGCTTTCGGCCAAGGACGGGGAGTACGACCTCGCCGACGCCTTCGATCTCGGCGCCGACGACTACTTGATCAAGCCGTTCTCGTTCGTGGTGCTGAGTGCGCGTCTGCGGGCGTTGGTCCGTCGGGGCGCTCCCGAACGCCCGCCGGTGCTGCGGGTGGATGATCTGGAGCTGGATCCGGCGCGGCACCGGGTGACCCGCGCCGGGGTGGAGGTGGAGGTGACGCCTCGGGAGTACGGGGTGCTTGAGTTCTTGATGCGCCATGCCGGCACGGTCGTGTCGAAACAGGAGATTCTGGAGTCGGTGTGGGATCTGAATTACGACGGTGATGACAACATCGTCGAGGTCTACGTCGGGTATCTGCGCAAGAAGGTCGACGTTCCGTTCGGCACCCACACCATCCACACCGTGCGCGGGGTGGGTTATCGGCTGGCGTCGGCGGGCACGTAACTGTCGGTGTCGGCCGGCAGGGTCACAGTGAAGCAGGCACCTCCTGCGGCGCGGTCGCCGATGGTCACCGTGCCGCGGTGGGCGGCGACGATCTCGGCCACGATCGACAGTCCCAGCCCACTTCCCCCGCCGTCTCGGGCGCGGGCGGCATCCAGGCGCACGAACCGGTCGAAGACCCGATCGCGTTGATCGGGGGCGATGCCGGGCCCGTCGTCGGCGATGCGGATCACGGCCATCTCCCCGCGGGTGAAGCAGTGCAGTTCGATGGTGCTTCGGGCGTGTCGGGCGGCGTTGTCGACGAGGTTGCGCACCATCCGTGCGAGTTGTCCGGCGTCGCCGGTGACGCGGACGGCATCGATGGATGCGTGCACTGCCAGCCCTGAATGGGATTGCAGGCGTGCCCGTTCGGCGGTGAGGAGGTCGTCGAGGTCGACATTGGTAACCCGTAGCGTCAGCTGGTGCTCATTGGCGCGCGCCAGCAGCAGCAGGTCCTCGACGAGTTCGCGCATGCGTCGGGTTTCGGGGATCAACGACTCGTCGATCAACTCCGCGTCGAGCATGTCGGGTCGGTGATGCGCCAGTTCCAGCGCGGCGCTGATCGCGGACAGCGGGCTGCGCAGTTCGTGAGAGGCGTCGCTGACGAATCGCCGTTGCGCGGCGTGGCCGGCTTCCAACCGGGCCAGCATGTCGTTCATGGTCTGCGCCAGGTGGGCGATCTCATCGCCGGTCGGCGGCACGGGCACACGCTCGTCGAGCTGGGCGGTGGAGATCGACGACACCTGTGCCCGGATCCGCTCCACCGGCCGCAGGGCCGCCCCCACCAACACGTAGGTGGCCCAGGCGACCAGGGCGACCAGCAGTGGACCGGTGATCCCCAACAGCAGGGCCACGGTGCCCACGATCGTCTCCACCGGTTCACGGTCGGCACCGACCAGCACGGTGACCGCACCTGTGGGGGTATCCACGCCGCGGGCGATCACCCAGTAGTCGCCTCGTTCGGCGGGCAGCTGCACACGGCCCACCGACACCGTCTGCCCAGCCGGCACCGCGACGGACACCACCGCGGTGGCGGGCGCCCCGGCGGATCGCGTGACGACTGAGCCCCGCTGGTCGAGGATCTGGATGACGCCCACTTGGCCGTCGGTGCCCAACAAGCCGGGATCGAGGTCGGTGGGGGCGTCGCTGCGCAGCTGCTCGACGAGCTGGCCGGCGCGGGTGACCGCCGCTCCTTGCGTCGAACTGTGCAGCGTGTGGTAGAGCACCAACAGCATCGCCGCCGATGCCACGGCGACGCCCAGGGTGACGACCAGGGTGGCAGCGGCGGTCGACCGCGAACGAACCGTCCACCGCGTCACGCGGCTAGTGAGTGACATGTTCGCCGACCGCAGCGCGCAGCCACTTCCCGTTGTCCAGCTCGCGTTCAGACATTCCCGACCCCTTCGGTGCCACTTCGGTCCCTGGCATCATCGCGGTCAACGACATGGATGGGTCAAGCCGGGCGGGTGCGTCGACGGCGGCGGGCGGGTTGCTTGCCGCAGGCTCGAGACGAGGAGCAGCGCGACGGCCGCGACGATGATCGACCATGCTGGTGGGCCGCCGGTTCGGCTCACGACATAGGTGAGCGTTAAGGCGATCACGACACCGACCGCCACGCGCCAGTCGTCGCCGACGATGAAGCCGTACCAGAAGGCGCCGAAGGCGCGCAGGCCGCGGCCGATCACGGGTGTCCCGTTCCGTGTGAACCCACACCGGAATCGGTAGTACTACCGCTGCCGCGGCGGGCGCGGTATCGGAGCAGGGCCACCAGTACCAGCGCGTAGAGACCCACCGCGGGAATCAGGACCAGCAGCGCCAGATCCTCCCCCGGCCAGTGCGCGCCGGCACCTTCGGCGCCCCAGTACATCCCGAATGCGGTCAGCATGACCCCGACGACGAACTTCAGGGTGTTCTCGGGCACCCGCGATAGCGGTGCGCGCACCAGCAGGCCCGCCGCCGCGACCACGAGCACCGCCGCGAGCGCCGCCCCCGCGGCCAGCGCGACGTTGTGCTGATTGCTGCCCACGCTCAGCGCGATGAACACCACCTCCAAGCCCTCCAGGACGACGCCCTCGAAGCTCAACGTGAACGCATACCAGTCCACGACCGTCCCGCGACGGCGTGGGTCCGCGTGCCGGGCGGCGGCCAGCGCGGCCTGAAAAGCCAAGGTCTCATCATGGCGCGCTTTGTGTCCGCTGGCCCGCAGAATCGCCTTTCGCAGCCATTGCAGCCCGAAGATCAGCAGTAACGCCCCCACCACCAACCGCAGTGCGTCGATCGGTATCGCGGAGATGGCCGGCCCCAGGGCTGCCACCACGACCATCAGGGTGGCCAGGCCGGCGAGTGCTCCGGTGAGCGCCGATCGCCACCCGCGGGCGACGCCGGCGGCGATCACGATCGTCAACGCCTCGACCGCTTCCACGGCGCACGCGAGGAAGACCGCGATGAACAGTGTCGAATTTCCCATGGGTCCTGTCAGTCCGGCGCAGCCGCGGTGCGGATCGGTTCCGACACCGAGGATGCGCCGGCGTGGGTATCGGCGCCAGTCGATCCCACCACGTATCCGTAGACCAGGTGAGCGAGCACGGCGGCGAGAGTGCCGAGCACAAGGCCTCCAATCACGTCGCTCACCCAGTGCACCCCGAGATAGAGGCGGGTGAACGCGACCGCCACGGCACCCGCCACCGCGAGCGCGAGCAGCGCCGCCCTCGTGGTGAGCCTGGCACCGCGGCCGATGACGGCGATCAGCGCACCGAGCAGGGCCACGGTGCCGGTCACGTGTCCGGAGGGGAATGCCGCATCGGTTTCCAGGATCAGCTGCAGGCCCAGCGGGGGGCGGTGGGCACCGACGATGACCTTGGTCGTGGTGCTGATCGCCGCGGCCACGGTCACGGCGCCCACCACGACGACCGCAGGCCACGGTGATCCGAGCCGTCGCCACAGGACCGCCGACAGCACGAGGGTCAGCACACCGACCCCGACGGGGCTGCCGATGTTGGTCACCGCGATCGCCCACCACGTGATGGTGGGGCTGCGGTGGTGCACCATCCAGCCGAACACGGCGTGATCGCCCATCGTGCCGGTAACGGCGCGATGGGCGATGACCCCGAGTGTGACGAACAGCAGTGCCAGCACGCTCACCGCACTCACGGCGCGAACGGTGAGAGGACGTTCAGTCATGACCGCAGCATGGTTGACCCCAGCTGAACATCCGCTGAACGCCCCCCCCCGGGCCGGGCTCAAGGGCTGCGCCGCTATCACGAATCACGCAGCGCTCCAACGCTCGGTTGGCGGGTCACCATGGCGACGGCCACCGCACTGACCAAGGCCACTGCGCCCACCGCAGCGGTGAGCACGATCCCGAGGTACAGCCAGGGCACGGCGATCGTGTCCGGAGGTGGGTCGAACACGCCGCGGAGCACTTTGACCAGCATCACCGACAGCAGGGATCCGGTGACGGTCCCGGCGAGTAGCCCGACGACGGTGAGCACTGCGGTCTCGCTGAACACCATCGTGCGCAGATGGGGGGTGCGCGCGCCGAGCGCGCTCAGCAGGGCGTAGCTGCGGCGTCGCTCGGCCAGACCCAGCGCCAGCACCAGGCCGCCCGCGCCGACGGCGAGGACCAGTGCGAAGGACAACTCGATGCGGGTCAGCCCGGACAGGTCGACCGCGGTCAGGCTGGAACCCACACTGGCGCGGACGGTGTCGATGTCGGTCACCGTTGCCGAGGTGCCCACCACGGCGCGGATGCGCGCGGCGACCGCCGCGGTGTCGTGGCCACCGGTATCGACGAGCAACACCTGCGGTGTGCCCGCGCCGGTCTGCGCGGCGAGGTAGCTGGCGTTGGCGACGAAGAAGCTGTCCTTGGGTGCGGTGGGGAATTCCGAAACGATCCCCGCGTAGTGAAACCCGACCGGGCGGGGTGCACCGGTGGCGGCGTCGACGATCCGCAGCGTCAGCGGGTCTCCCGGTGTCAGTTGAAAGTCGTTGACCGTTTCCGCCGAGACCAAGACCGCATCCGGGGTGGCCGCCAGGGCATGCATGGCCGCGGTGGCGGTGGACTGCGGGAAGTACGCGTCCTGCAGGGCGGTCGCCCCGGTGATGGTGGCCGGCCGGATGCCGTAGAGGTCTTGCAGGTCGGCGCCGATGTAGGCGAAACGGTGCTGCAGCGGTTCCACTGCCCGCACGCCGGGCATCCCGGCGATCGCCGTGGCGGTGTCGAGGGGCGTCGCCGAACCTGGCGCCGCGGTGACGGTGACGTCGGCGCCGTTGGTGAGTTGGGCGTCGACTTCGGCCTGCTGGCGGTAGGTCGCGTTGAACGTTGCGGTGGAGGCGGCGAAGGCGATGGCCACGGCGAGCATCACGATCGCGTGCACGATGGGGCGGCGCTGGCGCGCCATCCCGGCGGCGATGGTGCCGGCCAGCTGTCCGGCCACCGGCCGCAACACCCGGGCGATGATTGCGCGGCCGGGACCGAGCAGTAGGTCAGCCAGGCGCCAGGTCAGCAACGCCGCACCCAGCCACAGCAGGGCCGGGCCGGCAAACGCCCAGTACGACACCGAAATCGCGGGGACACCTTCGGGCGCGAGCACCAGCTGATAGCCGGCACCGGTGGTGACCAGGAACACCAGCGCTGCACCGGCCAGCAGAGCCATGTCGAGGCCCAGTCGCGCCCAGATCGGTGTCGCGGGTGGGCCGGTCTGGGCACGTCCTGCGGCGATGGTGCGTTCGCGCAGGTCGCGTCCGGCGGGCAGCAGCACCGTCGCCAACGCCACCACGACCCCGACCGTGGCCGCCGCTGCGGGCCAGCCCAGCGCGGTGGCCAGGGTGGCGCCGAAGCGCGGTGAACCGAACGCGACCGTGTTCACCGCCGCGGCCATCAGCAACCCGAGCGCGGCGCCGGTGACACCGATGACGGCGGCCTCCACGGCGGCCAGGCCGAGGAGTTGGCGTGCGGTGGCGCCGCGGACCCGCAGCAGGGTCTGCTCGGCGCGGCGCCGACTGGCCCCGGCCGAAGCGATGGTGGCGGTCAGCAGAGCAGCCAGCACGGCGCCGGGCAGACCGAGGAACAAGAACAGCGCCTGGGCGTAGGCGGCGTCGGCACGCGCTGCATCCAGCGCGGCCCCGAGGTTGTCGCCCACTAGAACCGTGCCGGCGCTGCGGGCTTCGAGGTTGCGCGCCGCGGCCCGCACGGTGGTGTACGCCCCACCCGGGGTGGGTGGCAGCGCGTGGCCGCGTTGCACGTGGATCTGGGTGGCCACCAGATCGGGCCGGGTGACCGACAGCGGGTCGAACACCCGGTGCCACTCCACCTCGGGCAGCAGCACCACGTTGTCCGGTGGTGCGGCCGGTTGCGAGGTGGGCGGTGCCCCGACGGTTTGGAACAGGGAATTCGCCTGCGGCAATTCGACGATGCCGTCGACCCGAACCGAGGCCGGCGGCTGGCCGGCGCGGCCGATGGTGATGGTGTCCCCGGGTGCGGCGTGCAGATTTGCCGCGGTCTGCTGGGCGAGCAGCACCCCGGTGTCGGCGCCGGCGAGAGTCCGGATCTCCTGGGGGAACGTGGCGCGGTAGGTGGGCGGCAGTCCGAGGACCACACCCGGACCGGTGGTTTGGGTACTGGATCCGGTGGCCGCCGACAGACCGCTGGTGTGGGCGAACCCTACCGGCGCCGTCGCGTCGACGCCGGGGGTGGCCGCGACGATCCCGGCGGCGGCGGTGGTGTCGGCGCCCGGGGTGAGTTGGACCTGCCAGTCCACGGCGACACTGCGCACCGCGCGGTCGGTCATGGTGGCCTGCGAACTGGTCAGAAACGACCCCAGACAGGCGATCAGCGCGACCGCCACCGCCACCCCTACTGCCGCACCCGTCAGTCGTGCCCGCCCTCGGCGCCACAGTCCTGTCAGCCACACCCGCGTCATCGGGGCGCTCCGTGCCCGGCCGGGATCGAGGGGCGCAGCCGACCGTCGCGCATCGCCCATTCGGTGGGTAGCCGGCGCGCGATCACCGGGTCGTGGGTGGACACGATCAACGCGGCTCCGAGATCGTCGGCCGCCTCGATCAGGACGTCGATGACCAGTGCGGCGGCGGCGTGGTCGAGCTGACCGGTGGGTTCGTCGGCCAGGATCAGCCGGGGCTCGGCGGCCAGCACCCGTGCGATGGCGACCCGCTGTGCTTGGCCACCGGAGAGCGTGTCGGGCAGCGCACCGGCCAGATCCGCGATGCGCAACCGGTCCAGTGCGGCGGCGGCGCGGGTGGTCGCCTCTGATTCCGAGGTGCCGGCGAACAACAATGGTAGGCGCACGTTTTCCATGACGTCGAGGGCGGGCAGCAGGCTGCGGCCCTGAAAGACCAGGCCGACCAGGCCGATCCGGTCGGGTGAGGTGGCGTCGGGCCGGTCGACTCCCGGCCAGCTGATCGAGCCCGCAGTGGGGCGCTGCAGTCGGGCCAGCAGGTGCAGCAGGGTGGACTTGCCCGACCCCGACGGGCCGGTCAACGCGATCCGGGCGTGGGGGGCGACGGTGACGCTCACCCCGCGCACGGCCACGGTGGTGGCGGCACCGACGCCGAAGCAGCGGGTCACCCGGTCGGCGCGAACGACCGCCGCCCCCTCGGGTGCGCTCGCCGTTGCGGTGCGCGCCGGCCGCGGGGTGCTCACGAAACGACCTGGCCGTCACGCAGGCCGATGACGCGATCAGCGGCGGCCGCCACCGCAGGGCTGTGACTGGCGATGACGATCGCCGCCCCGGCAGCGGCGCGGCTGCGCAACACCGCCAGCACGTCGGCTTCGGTGCTCGTGTCGAGTTCACCGGTGGGTTCGTCGGCCAGCACGACCAATGGGTCGTTGGCCAAGGCGACCGCCAGCCCCGCGCGGGCCAACTCGCCACCGGAGAGCTGATCAGGGTAGGCCGCGGCACGATCGGTGATTCCCAGCGACGCCAGCAACACTGAAGGATGCGTCGGCGAGCTGCTGCCCGCGATGCGTTGCGCCAACACCACGTTGTTCTCGACAGTCAAGTGCCCGAGCAGATTACGGTCCTGATACAGCACTCCGACGTAGCGGGCGCGCAGCCGCGCCCGCCGCTGCTCGGACTGGTGGCTGAGCCGCTGACCATCCACCCACACGGTGCCGCCGTCGGGCTCGTCGAGTCCGGCCAGACACGCCAGCAGGGTCGACTTGCCCGACCCGGACGGACCGACCACCACGACCAGTTCTCCAGGGTGCACCGCCAACGACACCCCGCGCAGCGCCAGCACTTCCTCGTCTCCGGCCCGAAAGAACCGGTACAGCGACCGTGCCTCGGCGACCGGCGCCAACGTCGTCCCGATCACTGGTGCGGCGAGGGTGCCCCCGACCGTGGTGCGCATCAGCGGAGCCAGGTGAACGAGTCGGTCACGATGCGCCAGGGGTCGACGTTGTCCGAACCGGCCGGTGCGGCCAGCGTGATCACCACCCCGCGCCCCCCGCGGGAGAATTCGTAACGTGCGAGGTCCTGCTTGATCGACTTGCCGGTGACTGGGCTGGGCGCGGAGTCGCCCTGATAGGCGATCACGACAGCAGGACCGGCAGGGCGTTGCTCGGTGCTGACCCGTCCCGGCATGAAACCCTTCGTAGTCGAGGCGATTTGCGGCAGTTCCACGGTGCGGGCGAAGTCTTCGCTGGGCTGATAGAAGCCGTCGTGTGGTGCGAGGGTGATGCTGTTGAACTTGTCGCTGAACATCACGGCGGGCCCGGTGCTGGTCTGTGCCCAGCCCTCGGGGTACTTCACCGAATAGGAGCGGTCGGCGGCGGTGTAGACCACGAACGCCTGATCGTCCGGGATGTCGCCGGGCGGGTTGGTTTCAGCTACCTGCGGTGTGGGGCTCGCCGCCGGTGGGGTCGTCGCGGGCGCGCCCACCGGGCTCGGCGAGGCCGTGCAGCCGCTGAGCACGGCAGCTGCCGCGACACCGCCGATGAATGCCACGAGCAACGATCTCTTCGCCGTCATGATGTGCCTCGCTCTCATTGAGGAAATTCCGTGGGGCGGTGCGGACCCCAGCCGAATTTCGGTCGGGGCCCGCACCCAGTGACTGGCTTCTGCCGCCGCAGCAGCTCCTAGCAGGGAGCGTCGGGGACCTCGGGTCCGCCCTGCTCACCGTCGGGGCCGTCCTCGGTGTCCGGGACGCCGGGCTGATCCGGGGTATCACCGGTTTCCGGGACGTCGGGCCCGTCGCACTGCTCGGTGGCGGCAGGAGGTGGTGGCGGTGGGCCGGGGGTTGGCGTCGCATTCGCCAACGCCATACTCGCCCCGCCGATCGTGCCCGCGATCATCAACGTCCCCAGTGCGGCGATCAGTCTCTGTTTCGGGTTCATCATGCGGTGGTGTCCTCTCTCAACGGTGCAGCCACTCGGCTGATGGCTACACCGTGTCCCTGAGGCGCTGAAGGTTCGCTGTGGAGAGCTGAGAGACCGTCCGGCGTGAGAACCGACGAGCCTGGTCCGGCTTCAGCGGCCACATGCCTGGCACTCAAAAAGACTGTTCGACAACATGTGTCATGATGTGCGGTCAGCATTACGGCATCACGCTTGGCGTGACGATGGAGATTTGGTCTGCCCACGCGGCTCGCGCACCCGACTCCCCGATGCGGTACACCTGGACGATGGAGGCGACGCCGACCGTGATGGCCACGATCGCGACGATCACCGTCAGAACCGTTCTCGGCGACTCGGCGCGCCGGTCCGAGACGTGCAGCGCCACAACGAGAAACGCACCGACCATCAATCCTGCGCTGATGTAGATCATCGTGTCGCCGAGCCGGGCATGGGCGTGGACATCCGGTGACGCGCCGAGCCGATCCTGCAGCCACTCGCCCGCGTCGACGGTCAGCGGTGTCAGGGCCGCGATCACGATGGCCGAGGCGGCGACCAACCACACCAGCCGTCGCCGCGCCGCCGGCCACACCCCACAGACGACGAGCAGTGCCCCCGTCAATGGGCCGAAGACGACGAGGAGATGGACCAGCAGCACGTGCGCCGGCAACCCATCAATGGTGGACATCGCAGTTCCCGATCCCTGGTGACTGACCGTGCCCGAGTGGCACGTCAACGCCGTTCGGCAGCATCATTGATGGGAGCTGAAGGATCGCTGAAGAGCCCGTGCGTGTCCCGGAGCCGCGTGCGGGCGGTGGCGTTCAGCCATTCTTCAGCCAGCGGTCGATACGTTCCGCGCCATGACCAACACCGCGCCCGTGCAGGGCCGCCCCCATCACCGCGTCATGTTGAGCAAGGTCCCCGAGGTCACCATCTGGTTCTGGATCATCAAGATCCTGTGCACCACCGTCGGTGAAAGCTTCGCGGACTGGGTCAACGTCGGACTCGGCATGGGCCTGACCAACACGGCCATTCTCTTCACCGTCATCCTCGTCGCCGTACTGGGCGGGCAGATGACACTCAAACGGTATGTACCGGCGGTGTACTGGCTCACAGTGGTCGTCCTCAGCGTGGCGGGCACCCTCTACACCGACATCCTCACCGACGCAGCCGGCGTGCCGCTGGCGGTGTCCACCACCGTGTTCGCCGTCATCCTGGCGGCGGTGTTCGGTGTCTGGTATGCCAAGGAACGCACGCTGTCCATCCACAGCATCACCACCATGCCGCGCGAAGCGTTCTACTGGTTGGCGGTTCTGGTCACGTTCGCCCTGGGCACCGCGGTCGGCGACTGGACCCTGCAGCTCACCGGTTGGGGACCGGGTATCTCGGTCCTGCTGCCCGCGACGCTGATCATCTCGGTCATCGTCGGGTGGCGGCTGGGCGCAAACGCCGTGTTGTCCTTCTGGCTCGCCTACATTCTGACCCGACCCCTGGGCGCCAACCTGGGCGACTGGTTCGCGTCGGCGAACGCCGACGGCGGCCTCGGCCTGGGCTACGGCATCACCAGCGTCATCTTCCTCGTCGCGATTCTCGCAGCGGTCATCTACCTGACGCTGTCTCGCGCAGACGTCATCGAAGGCGCCCCCCGCGCGTACTCGCAGACCGAGCCGCGACCGGTGCGAGAGAAGGTCATGCTGAGCTACTTCGCCGGCATCGCCGTCGTCACCGGCGCACTGCTGGTCTGGGCCGCAGGGCAACCCCACGCCGCGGCCGGCAATGCCAGCGAAGCGGACGGCGGTCAGCCGACGGCCAGCGGAACGCTCGCTGCGGGACAAGCGTCCGCCACGTTCCCACCTGCGGAGATCACGAAGTTTCGGACCATCACCCAAGACACCCTCGACAAGGTCCGCAGCGGCGACCAGGCCGGCGCGACCGCACGCATCCAGGATCTGGAAACAACATGGGACGACGACCAGGCCAGCCTCGAACCCATGGATGGGCAGACCTGGTCGATACTGGACGGCAAGATCGACACGGCGCTCAAGGCGTTGCGCTCGACCAGCCCCGATCGGCAGACCGAAGAGCAGGCCCTCAACGCGCTCCTGGACAACTTGCGATGAACAATCGCACTCGGGCCCCAGCAGCAACTGTGAGCGCATCGTCGTCGGCGATCTCCACCCCCACTCAGCCGCGGTGTGTCAGCATCGGGCCAGTGCCGAGGTCATGGGCAGAAGTATCGGCCGGCCGCGCAGGATCGGTCTGCGCGGTCCTGCTGGTATTGATGATCGGCGTTCACGTCTCAATCGGGTCCGGCCCCCGCGATGACGCCTCTTACGAAGCTGGGTACCGCGCCGCGTCCAACGGCGCCCTCATCCGCGAGGCCATTGCTGCGCACACGACGTCCACCACGCTGTGCGACACCCTGGTCAAACACGCCCTCATCACCGATCAACCTCCGCGCATCGTTCAAGATGACTTCATCAGCGGCTGCACACGTGCCATCGCCGAAGCAATGGAGTGAACGACCGGCACGACGGCAATCCCGCGCCCGATGGCTCATCCGATGTCCGGGCAAGACGAAGCTAGACAGCGTCACAGTGATGATGATGGGCTGCCAGTAAGCAGGCGGACCACCGCCTCCACCGCAGTCGTTCAGTACGTGCGTCGATTGGGGTCGCCGCCACCAAGCTCAATCTTCGAGCACTGGGGCCGTCTCTGACTAGACGGACGGTTCAGCCCCTGTCTCGCATGGAGGCGCGGCGGAGTCGCGCGAAGGTGGCATACCTGCATGTCTACGCAGATTGGACAACACGCAACCGAATGCGTAATTTATCTGCGTATGAACGCAGATATGGGAGCATGCCGCCGACGGCTGCCCGACGACCAGGTCGGCCTTGTCGTGGAGGTGTTCCGCATGCTTGCCGATTCGACCCGCGTGCAGGTGCTATGGGCGCTGGTGGACCGCGAGATGTCGGTCAACGAACTCGCCGAGCACGTCGGCAAACCGGCCCCCTCGGTGTCTCAGCATCTGGCGAAGCTGCGGATGGCACGCCTGGTCCGCACTCGCCGGGAGGGCACCACGATCTTCTACAAAATGGAGAACGACCACGTCGCGCAGCTGGTCACCGACGCGGTGTTCAACGCCGAGCACTCCGGGCCCGGCGTCCCCGGTCACCACGCCAGCAACGGCGAGCTACGAGCCCTGCATCCCGACACCACACCCAATGACGCACTGCGACAGCAGGGACGCTGAGATGACCCACGAACCAACCCCCACCGACCCCGCCGCACACCAGCACCACGACGGCCACGGCCACGGCGCACACCACGGTCACGACCACGACCACGACCACGGACACAGCCACGACGGGTGGGGCGGCAAGTTCGGCGCCGCCGTCCGCGAGGTGTTCGCCCCGCACAGCCACGACGCCGCCGCCAGCATCGACGACGCGCTGGAATCCAGCGCCGCCGGCATCCGGGCGGTGAAGATCAGCCTGCTTGCCCTCGGCGCGACCGCCATCGCCCAAATCGTCATCGTGGCCATCTCCGGATCGGTCGCGCTACTGGCCGACACCATCCACAACTTCTCCGACGCGCTCACCGCCATCCCGTTGTGGATCGCCTTCGCGATCGGCACCAGGGCCGCGACCCGTCGTTACACCTACGGCTTCGGGCGCGCCGAAGACTTGGCCGGCCTGTTCGTCGTCGCCATGATCGCCCTGTCGGCGATCATCGCCGGCGTCGAGTCCATCCGGCGACTGATCAACCCCGTCCCGATCGAGCATGTCGGCTGGGTCGCGGCCGCCGGACTCATCGGGTTCATCGGCAACGAACTGGTGGCGGTGTACCGAATCCAAGTCGGCCGACGCATCGGCTCCGCCGCTTTGATCGCCGACGGCCTGCACGCACGCACCGACGGATTCACCTCCCTGGCAGTGCTTTTCGGCGCCGGTGGCGTGGCACTGGGCTTCCCGTTGGCGGACCCGATCATCGGCCTGGTCATCACCGTCGCAATCCTCGCCATCTTGCGAACCACCGTGCGCGACATCTTCCGCCGCCTCATGGACGCCGTCGACCCGACCTTCATCGACTCCGCCGAAACCGCCCTGGCCGCCGAACCCGGCGTCACCAACGTGCGCAGCGTGAAGATGCGATGGATCGGACACACCTTGCACGCTGACGCCGAACTCGACATCGACCCCGCCACCACCTTGGCGGATGCCCACCGTATAGCCCACGACGCCGAACACACACTGACCCACGCAGTCCCCAAACTGACATCAGCGCTCGTCCACGCATATCCCGCCGCCGCCCGATAGCCGAGACGATGTGTCCCTGTCTCGTTTTTAGAGAAATGAGGTCGATCAGTTCCTGTCTCAGACGGGCGCTGACCAGTCGACGTCACCCGTGTGGGTCGCGTTGTCGAGGAAAGTCACGTTTGAGCGTCGTGGATGCCGGCGAGGCGGCGCACGGCCTGAAGTCCTTCGGCGGTGCCAGGCCAGTGACGCTCCAGGGCCGCTGGGCCGGCGCGGCGCGTGACCGAGCGTAGCGCGAGCGCGACGATGATCGCGTCGTCGGCATAACCGAGGACCGGGATGAAATCCGGGATCAGGTCGATCGGCAGGATCAGATACACCAGCAGCAAACCCAACCGAATACGGACACCGCGGGGCAGCTCGGGATCTGCGGCGAGGCGGCGCAACAGCACCACGACGTCGGGCAGCAGCCGCAGGATATCGGTGACCCGCAGATCAGCAGGCCGCGTCACAATGAGCAAGATCACCAGGGCCAGCCAGAGCAGGACGAAGCCCGCCACGACGGCGATCACGGTCGTGCCCAGGTAGCCCGTCACCGGGCCGCTGGTGAACGGCGGCGCCACAGGATCGCCACGATCGCCACGCCGATCGCGGCGAGTTGGATGACCGCCACGGTGGCAACCAGCGCCGGGATCGACGTGTCGTAGAGCCAGCCCGTCAACGCGCCACCGGCAGCGGTGGCCGCGCCGAGCGCGGTGGCGAACACCCCGTAGGCGGTGGCCCGCCGCGGCGGGGCGACCAGATCGGCAACCACCGCCCGCAGGGTGGATTCCTGGATTCCGACCGCGGCGCCCCACAGCAGCGCCCCGGCCACGACCAGCCAGACCTGATCGCTGAACGCGACCGCAGGTATAAGTGCCGATAGAATGGGCAGCACGACAAGGGTTTTCGCGCCGACACGGTCATAGGCCCACCCCGACGCCAGCGCGGCCAACGCATCAGCGCCCATCGCCGCGGCGTAGATCAGCGGGACCGCTGCGCCGGACAGGATGCCCCGAGTGACCATGTGAAACGACAGCACCCCGAACGTCGCGAACCCGACCATCGTGGTCGCGGTGAACGCGCTGTAGGCCCAGAAAGCGGCGGGCAACGGTGCCGGGGTTCCCTCAGGCTTCACGGTCGGTGGCGGTGTCGCGTCGTGGTCGGATTCGTAGCGGGCCGGATCGGGGACTCGTAGCGCGAGCCACACCAGCAGCGCGAGCGCGGCGACACCCGGCAGGGCGAGCACACCCAGTGCCGGGCCGTAGTCGTTGCCGGTCACGGCGAGGACACCGGCCACGGTCAGCGGTCCGATGACGGCGCCGATCTGATCGAGCGCCTCGTGCACGGCGAAACCTCGCCCGCGGCCGGTCACCGCGGTGGCGTGGGAGAGCAGGGTGTCCTTGGCGGGGCTGCGGACTGCCTTGCCGACGCGTTCGGCGATCACCAACGCGCACGCCACCCACAGGGTGCCGGCGATACCGAGGAACGGCACGGTGACGATCGTCAGCGCATAGCCGGCGATGGTCCACGCCCAGAATCGTTGGGTCCGGTCGGTCAGCGGGCCCGACACCAGCCGCAGACCCAACGCGGCCGCCTCGCCAATGCCGGTGACCACCCCGACGACCAGGCCGGTGGCCCCGAGGGAGGCCAGCAGCGGACCGGTGATCGATCGGGCACCCTCGTACACGAAGTCGGCGAGCAGGCTTACCGTGCCGAACACCGTGACGAACCGCCATGCACCCAACATTGGGCGACCACCCGAGCCGCCATTCATGTTCCTGTGACCCTCGGGTATCGTTGTCATCGAACAGCTTTCATGTTGGGGCGTCATGGCTCCAGCGCGGCAATGGCGGCCCTGTCCCGGCCTTCGGTGAACACCTCGACCAACACCACCACGGCGGCTAACAGGACGCGCAGTCCTCATTGGGGATTCTTCTCTTCATCCGGTTCCGGATGTTCGTCATGATCGGGTGCCGCCAATCCCTCGGCCCGATACACAGCCTGGGCGAAATCGGACAGGGCTTGCTGGCATTGCTGCACCGCCTCGGCGGCAGCAGTGGCGCGCGCGCCGGGGAAGAAGTCGCGGGTCGTGATCTTGGCCAGCCAGGTGGTGAGCCTGTCGAGATCGTGCTCGATCTCCTCCAGTTCGGCGAAGGTGAACTTTTCCCGCCGTGTCTCCTTACCGATCTCGGCCAGCACCTCGTCAGCGCGTTCGCTGAATTCGTCATACTCCCGCGCTCGATCAGCCTCAAAGCGCGCCACAATGTCGCCGTCGACCTCATGGCCGTCCGCCGACACGGTCAAAACGAAGGCGCTGCCGTGTTCACGCACGGTCGCGGCCAGCTGGGTGAACAACGCTCGATGCGCGGCCGATTCGGGTAACACCCACACCCCGTTATGTAGCCCTGCCGCGCCCGCCGCCCGGGCCCGTCGCCACAGCGCCACCCGCGCACTCGAAGGTGACGCCGGAAGCTGCGCGAGCAGCAACAGCCACTGGGGAAACTCCCGCCCATCAGTATGCAACACGTGTTACACGCTATCCCTGCGCACGCTAGATCTGCATCACGTGTTTCATGGGACTCCGGCTGAATGGAGGGTATGCGCTGCGTGGGCCACGCCTCATGCGCGTTGCCTCCGCGGCGACGACGAACAACAGCACCGACGTCGCGACCGCCTGCGGCACCAGCGCCGTGTCTCAGATCTAAAGAAACGAGACAGGCCCGCGTGGGCCCGCTTGCGGCTGCATAGGACCAGGTGACGGCGTCTCATTTCTTGTCTCACACCGCGTGCCCCAGATCCTCGACGTCGGAAGGCAACGAGACGATGGCAGTGGTGGTGCGACAAGGCGATCCGGACGCGCGAGCTTCGCAGGACAGGACCGCGGCCCCCTCCTCACCGCGCTCGCAGCGACTGGTGCCGAACCGTGTCAAGTCTTCATCGCACC
>Ga0075163_10001849_pt1 | contig 28611 bp, 21 predicted proteins | sample JI1023141ADNA_FD_71478 | JGI IMG/M metagenome (GOLD analysis project Ga0075163, IMG submission 71478) | Wastewater effluent complex algal communities from Wisconsin, to seasonally profile nutrient transformation and Carbon sequestration -... | ecosystem: Engineered > WWTP > Effluent > Algae...
ATCCAAAAAACGCTGCGGCACGCTGACCTTAGGACAACAATGATCTATACTCAAAAGGCGGTTGATAAAAACTACCTCAAAAGGATGAGAAGATTCTGAAATTCAGTTAGTACAGACAATCTATCGTGTTCTAAGTTGTTGGCGGATAATTGCATCTATGATCTGCTGGTTAGAAAAAACTTCTTTATTGGGGAAGTCTTCGGGCAAAATTTGATTGATGAACCGCGCAATCTCGAGATTCTTTGAGGCGAAGGAAATATCATCCATAGTAACTGTCCAGGGTAATAGCCAAGATGGTGGATTGAAGTAAAAGTTGTGTGAAATTTTCATTTCTTCGCCCTGATCATTTGTAAGGGTCACCACAAACCATTCTGAGGTTGTACTCCAGCCAGGAGTTCCAGAAGTAATGAGATTGTTCAATGTGTAGCTGCTGACAGTGTCCAAGTGATTTAATGCCTCTATGTACCGATCAACGTCTATCTCTTTATCAGACGAAGTGTTGCGTTTCTTTGTGGGACGCGGAACTGTTTTACGCGCATGTTCAAGATCAGTTTCCGTTATTTTTAAATCTTTCATCAGGAGCGTTGGATCAGGATTTTGGTTAAGCTCTTGCAACATGCGGGTGACATCTGGCTCGGGAAAAAACTGCGGCTGCTTAAATCGGGTGGTTATTGCACCCTTTAATTCCTTTCGGTTTAATATGAACTGATTGTCTCTCTTGTTTCGCTCGAAGAGCAGCACACTATTCTCATGGTGGAAACAACCACGTGAACCTGTTTCAATCTTAATATTGATAACAGGACTTTTTAAGAAATGTGCTAGTGGGTCAGTTTCATAGTATTTCATCAATTCATTAGTCTTGCGATTGAATAAATAACTTGAGGAGAATCCGTCATAGAACACAGCTTCGTTGTCATTTAATAACCGGAAAGACTGCATGGGCTTATCCAGCGTTGCAATACGGGACCATTCACGAGTGTTGTACGGAGTAATGAAAATCTCTCGGTCAGTCAATCCCCAACGGACCATGGTTCCTTTCTTTTCAAGCTGGGGAGCCTCAATCGGATGGTCCATTGTTACCAATAAAGTTGAATCTACTTTGGCAGGCGATATTCTATAAAGGTAGTTATCAGCCAATATTACCGCGTTATCCTGAGTAGCCGTGATAGCTGTTGCATATTTATGAAGTCGAAACGAATTTTTCACTGTTAGTGCATGGTCGTACACTGTAACTTCTTTGTTGTTGTCGATTGCATACACGTAGTCACCCTCCCGATTTGCTGAAATGTGGGCGACATTCTTGAGCAAGAGTTCCCATTGAATTACATTGCGCTTGGTTGCATAAAGATTATCACCCTGCACAACCAACAATGCTTCATCCGTAAAAGTAACGTTATCCATGCGACCACTCCGCCAATCACCGACTATTAATGAATGTACCTTCTGATCAGCGGGTGTCGGGATCTGTTGCCAGTTCACACCATTATCTTTCGTTTCTAAAATCTTTCCATTGTGGCTTGCGGCATACCCATGCTTTGAGTCAACCATGCGTAATGCATATATGCGGGCAGCGTTTGTTTTATCTGGTGAAGTTTTTTCGCTCCATGACCGGCCATAATCTGACGAATAAAACAATCTTGCCGGACCACCGGCAATCCAGACCTCACCCTTGTGGTTATAATCAACAGCGTGCACCTGTAGCGTACCCGTTTCTGTGAAAGGCAGGCGATCCCAAGTCGCGCCCTTGTTTGTTGAACGAAGAATGCTATTAGGATGGTATCCATCACGATGAACCTGCCCAATCACCAAGATGGTGTCCCCCCAACCTACAACAGCATCGTACTGATCGTAACTGGTTGCATCGTTCGATTTGATTCGATACCGCCACGGCTTTTCAAAAGCTTCAGTACTGTATAATTCACCAGTCATTGAGCCGAACCAGATCGAGTTATCCGACAAGACTGAAATGTTATTTACTCTGCCGTAGACGTTAAGTTTGGCGCGATAGTCGGAATTTGGAGCTTGTTGTGCTGAAACTCTGCCAACACCAGCTATGGCTAAAAGAATCAGGATAAGGGCTAGGCGCATTTGCATGTAAAAGAGATGCAAGTAATGACTGATTTTCATAAAAAGTCAAAAAGAAAAGTCATGAAAAACCTAATTCATATAAATGTTCTTCCGGATATCTATTAAAATGCTCTCTAGAGGTTGAATGTCTGGCTTCTCCGGAAGATCAGACCTTTTAAACAATTCATCTATCAATTGAATCTTAGATTCAGCCTGGTCCACTAAATCCTGGTACTCAAATTCGCCAGCACGAATTTTTAGTAGATACTCGCGTTCAGGTCGTCTGACATTTACTTGCTTAAATCTGGCGATTTCTTCGGCCATATTAAGTAATCTGAATACGTGCATCATATTCTTCGAATCATAGTTCTTTCCGTGTGAAACAGTATTCTCATAGCGCTCAGGATTTCGATCATCCACCCATTCCCAGTACAACTTATAATCTTTACAATATTTAGAATATCCATCATTGTTACAGCTCATCGTAACTAACGGCTCGATCCCTTTTGGAATTGAAGTGAGTGATACATCGTCAGCGGCATCACCGGAATATACTCCGTTAAAATGGTGTTTATTGTCGATCTGTGAACTATGGAATACCGCATAGATATCTTTCATATGATCAATATTCACAAGGCCGCAATCCTCCTGCTCAAATTTGTTCTCTATCAACCATTGCGACATGGGAATTGACTTATGTCCCTGGATAACATAACAAAAATCCAGAATAGTCTTTCGTCTCTTATCCAGCGGATTTAGAATCTTTTTGTTTAGCCCCCTCGCCTTCTTGATTTGAGCATACGCATATTGACCAAAAGTTTGGGCACAAAGGCGAGACAGGAACATTTCGGACTTAATGAAATTCATTAACGGATGCTTGTATAAAACACAGTCATCTGGTGTATTAAGCAATTCCAGGAGGTTGGGATTGTTCTTCAATAACAAATCGAAGAACTTACGAAGTTCGTAAAACATGATGTCATTGGATTCATTATTTACTTGGTCGGTATAATGGAGTCCATAGAATTTATTCTTTGGGAGTACAAAAACTCCTTTGATGTCGGTATCCGAATGAGGTAAAGCAAGTCCATACGCTTGACTTCCACTAATGCATCTCAGTAATATGTTCGAACTATCGGTATTTAAATCTTGTAAGGTCATTTGATGTATTTCCTGAATAAATCGTTGAGAGCGTCTGTAGTTCCTTGAGCGAGTGGCAACCCGGACACTGCCTGATCGCTATATTCAATCTCATTTCGGATGAATGAGTCTAACAAATCAATTGATTCTATTGTGAACTTCTCATTTTCAACGGATTTCTGCTGCAAGAGTTTATCAACGATCTCATTAAGATCAGAAGATAACTGGGTTCGTAGCTTTCCAAATTCCATTGGCGGAACTTCCCTCCTGTCAGCGATCCATCGGCAGGCTAGCAAAGGTCGCAAGGCGTAGAAATATCGCTTGAGCTTAACTTGCGACCTACCTGCCAAATCCTCATGGTAGACTGTCTTTCCCATGCTTAAATAATGATGCATTGCAGAGCGTGGAGAAAAATAGTCAGGCATGAGTTTTCTAATGCCCTGAGCAAACTGATCGTCTTGTTGATAAATAACAGGCGATTGTAGCCACTCGAAAAGAGGACCATTGGATTTCTTAAACAACCGTAATGCTTTACGCAGCTCCCAGCCGTTGATGTCGAGAACTTGGTTAACCGGAAGTTCAATAACATCACGTTGATCCTCTATGCTCAAGTAATAGTCAGTGCTATGGACGTAGATGAATCGAACATCATAGTCGCTATCAGGTGACGGAAAACCCCATGCCCGGCTACCAGATTCACATGCCAGCAGGATCCTCACGTTGTTCTCGCGCTCAACCGTCTTCAATTGTTCTCTAATTACAGCTACCATTACAATCTTGGATCAATCTCTTCACTTTCTAAAGCCAACACACCAAATACACACTCGTGCACTTTTCTCAAAGGCTCTTTCTTAACAAAACGCTCAAGCCCTTCCACGCCCAAGGCAAACTCTCGTAACGCCAGTGAACGCTTTCCAGACAAACCGCGATTACGCAATCTTGCCATATTCTCAGGTGCAGAGTATTCTGGTCCGTAAATAATCCTGAGGTACTCTTTTCCACGGCACTTAATAGCCGGTTGAATCAATCCTTTTTTGCCCGTTGTAATAAAATCTAATGGCTTAATAACCATGCCCTCGCCCCCATCTTCAGTTAGCTTAGTCCACCAGGCTACAGTTTCAGCAATCGCCTCATCATCATTTACATTCACAATTCTGTATGGTGTTTTTAGAAACAGCTTTTCATCGCGATCGCATATCAGTGAAATTTCTCTCATATGCCATTCGTGATCTTTGTCAACGTAAACAGCTCCCTCAGTAGCCAGGATATGAAATGGAGCCAATGTGTAGTCATCAATGGTTGTTACCGGCCAGCAGTAATGTCTATATGCTTCTGAATAATCGGAAATCATTTCCTTCTTCTTTCCAAACTTTTCAATCAATTCAGCAACACCTGGAATATTACGTTTCACAGATTCGTTCAACGCTACTGTTACGTCATTCAAAGAAGCCGATGCGGCACTGCTGACTGAGGCATACTGATCTTTCAGCAAAGCCTGGGCTTTCGCAGACCATGGCATTAACTCTGCATCCAGGCAAACCCAGTCTGTCGAGAATCTCTCCCAGAATTTAGCATTGGTTAGTGCTTCTTTGACGCGGTCGATGAACTCTGTTTCAAGCTTATCATCGGTAAAGAAATTCCTTCCAGTACGGGTATAACATACGCCTGACTTTTCAGAATTTTCAATTCCGAAGCGGCTATAAACTGTTTCTTTGTCTTTACAAACAATTACAATTGCTCGTGAACCCATGTGCTTTTCTTCGCAGATCACTCTTTCAGCACCTTGCCCTCTGAAATATCGAAATGCTTCCAATGGATGTTCCAGGTAGTTATCCAACTCACTTGTTTCAGAAGGAGACATTGTGGGCGGCAAATAGATAAGCCATTTAGGGTTCAAGGCGAAACGGCTCATTACTTCAAGCGCAGCAATGGAGTTCTCCTCTCGCACGGTAACATTGTTTCTTAAGCGTGTGTTGATAATACGCTTACCGATCACATCTTCGATATATAAAACATCATCATGCTCGTGCTGATGGCTCAATGCTTTCTCTGCGTTCCAATTCAAAGGACGAGCTGGCTCTGCATATACCTGGTGAGCATCTACTGAAACAAGTTCTTCTTCCGGATAACGTAACGCTGTTAACTTTCCACCGAAAACACACCCGGTATCAATATCAATTGTTCTATTAAGCCACTGAGGTTCTGGAACGGGTGTATGTCCATAAACTACCATTGCTTTACCACGATATTCTAACGCCCAATTGTATCTAATTGGCAATCCGAACTCATCGGTTTCACCCGTAGTTTCCCCAAACATACAGAACGAGCGGACCTCTCCACTGCCTCTTCCTTGCATCTCTTCTTTTAAGCCTGCATGCGCAACCACCAATCTTCCATCGTCAAAAACATAATGGCTAACTAATCCATATATGAAATCCTTAACCTGATTTCGGAAGTGCGCACTTTCCAGCTGCAATTGATCAACCGTCAACTGAAGGCCATGCTTGAGTTGAACATTCTTGCCACTCAGATATTTTTGAAGCTTCATGTCGTGATTACCAGGTACGCAGTACGCAACACCTGAATTAACCATGCTCATGACGATCTTTAATACAGATGGCGAGTCCGGTCCCCGATCAACTAAGTCGCCCAGAAATACAGCAGTTCTTCCTTCAGGCGCAGTGACCTCAAACCCGTAATTTTTTGAATCTTCTGCAACGACTTGAATTCTATAACCAAGTTTGAATAAAAGCTCTTTTAGCTCCACGAAGCATCCGTGCACATCACCAATGATATCGAATGGTCCACGAATGCCTTTTTTGTCGTTGTAAAGTTTGTCTCTGTTGATTGAGACAACGGCATCAATCTCTTCGACTGAATCAAGAACAAAAATGTGGCGAAAGCCTTCTGTCTTCAATTTATTAATGGACCTTTTCAGTTGAACCCGCTGCTGCCTTATTACGTGCCTTCCAAAATTCCGATCTGGTCTAATGTCATTTCGCTTCTCACAAACACTTTCAGGAACATCAAGGACAATTGCTACCGGAAGGCAATGGTATTTCCTCGCCAGTTCAATGAGTGGCTTTCTGGACTCTGACTGAACGTTGGTTGCGTCAACCACAGTAAGCAATCCGTTCTTCAGTCTTTTAGCGGCAACGTAATGCAGGAGTTCAAAGGCATCCGATGTTGCTGCCTGATTATTCTCGTCATCAGATATGATGGCTCTGCAGGCATCGGACGAAACAATTTCCGTTGACTTAAAAAGCCTTCTTGCAAAAGACGATTTGCCTGACCCCGATATGCCAATCAATACGACTAATGATAGTTCTGGTATTTTTAACTCTGTATTACTCATTTGTATTCAAATCAAAGATTGCCATTTGTGAAGGTGCGCCATGCTTCTCATTCTCTTCACCAATAGACTTAAACATTACTTTATACTGATTCCTTTCTCCCACTAGGTTTGCCCAGTTTTGAAACTCTTCACGCGTCCATTCAAACCTATGGTCTGTATGCCTCATTTGTCCTTCTTGCATATTCTCGAACACTTCATTGTATTCGCTGTTGGGGGTTGTCAATACGACTCTGCCAGGTTTCGCAAACTCAAATACAACGCGTTCAAATGCACCCAGCCGTTCCGGATCCAAATGCTCAATCACTTCAACGATTGCTGCAGCGTCAAACCCACTTAGGCGTTTATCCCGGTAGGTAAGCGAGCCTTGAATAAGCTCTACCCTTTCACGTTGCTTTGGAGGCATTTCATTTAGACGAAGTCTATCAACTGCTCGCTCAAGTTCACGGTAAGAAACTTCAACCCCAAGTATTTTTTGAAACTGACTATTCTTCAGCATGAGTCTTATAAGCTTTCCTTCCCCGCAACCCATATCAACTACATTCTTTGCACCCGAATCGATCAATTCCTGCAGTGCAGCTTTTAATCGAATGTCATGCAGGTTTTCTTTGACTTTATCAGTTGATTCATCTTCAGCTTCAATTGTAGTTTCCTCTATCTCCATTAATCTGTTAAGCGCATTACGCGAAAGTCCCCCTATTCCTTTTAAGTATCTTCTCGTAATCTGTTCCTTTTCGGGATGATCCTTTAACCAGGACTTTCCCTTATCCAAAAGTTTCTCCACTTCATGCTGACCAACCCAATAGTGCTTTTCGGTATCAAGTGCGGGGATCAGAACGTAGAGATGTGATAGTAGATCTCTGAGTTTGAATGTACCTGATAACGTAAGCGTGAAATACTTACTCATGCCCCATTCAGGAAACGTTTCATCCAGTATATGCCTGCTAAGTCCAACCGTATACCCTAATGGTTCAAACATTTTACGGATCAATAGTTCTCCTCCTTTTGGAGCAGGCAAAACAGAAATCGTTACTTCAAAGGGCATAACAACATCGACTAACTCGGGGTGCGTCTTGCATGTCCCGTTCATCGCGGTTGAAAATGCCTTTGAAATGGCGACACTCATAAACGAGGAAGCCACATAGGGCCGATCATTCACATAATGTCCCAACGAAAACGAATCGTCACCCATCTTACCCGAATTTCTCACCAGTCCGATGGGATCAATGTCAAGTAGTAACGCGACTTTGCACCTGTCTTTAGATGCTTCCGGGTAAAAGATATGCGCAACACCATTTGAGAGTTCCACTTGTTGCAACTTGTCAGGATGCTTATGTAGCAAGTAACTTAAGTCAGTTGCCGGTTGATGCGTTGTTGAGATTTGTAAAAGCATGTACTATAATATTACTATTTCCAAAGTTGCCACCATTTTTTCGAGTTTTCTGCATCTGCCATTTTGGTATCGACCCATGAAACAGCCTTCCTGTTGAAGAAATAGATTGAGAATGCCGGATTCGTCCGTTCGTCTTCAAGCAGTTCATCTAACAGAAGGGTTGCCTCTGATTTTATGCTCTCCATAACCTGGATGCGTGAACGATAGCCGTAGTCAATTTCTTCCAATTCAAAAAGGCTATAACTTAGATTTGCAAGAAACGGAAGTTCATCCTTTAGTTGCCAATAGAATTCACTCAGTATATCGTTCACATTTCTACCATTGATTAAATCCTGAAGATTGACTTTTATCTTCCAGCGCATGAATTCTTCCTTCTCAAAATAGTGCAAGATCGCAGCTTTAAATACATGTTTAGCGTCCTTCTGCTTGTAGTTAAAGCTGTAAAGTTCAAGGACAAGATTTTCACTCATCTGTTCGCTCAGCTCTTCCTGCTTGTATAGCCACGATTCAAAATCTCCTAGAGGGAGTTGATTCTCAACTACCGGAAAAATCATAAATTTTAGCTCTTCTTTCATATCACATTTGCGACTTTAACCACCCCTCACTATCCGAGGGGTGGGCAGCTTTTAACAGCATTACGCGCGTTTCATGTATCAAAAGTGATGGCTAACTACGCAGTCTTTTTGCGTAGTTGTAATTTTTTTCACTTTTTTGATAAAATAGTTCCCCATGCCTGTCACCAGAAATGCCCTCATTCGCTACCGAACGATAGATAAATGCCTGAAAAACAGAGCAAAGCGATGGACATTAGAGGATTTGATTCGCTGCTGCTCCGAGGCCCTTTACGAATTTGAAGGAATTGACAAAGGCCTCAGTGTTCGAACCATACAGATGGACATCCAGATGATGCGTAGCGACAAACTTGGGTATAATGCTCCGATCGTTGTACTGGAGAAGAAATACTACACATACGAAAATCCGGACTATTCTATTACGAATAACCCATTGTCATCCGCTGACCTAAACCAGCTTACGGAGGTGGTTGATATTTTGAAGCACTTCAAAGGCTTTTCTCATTTCCACGAATTGGTTGGAATGATTCAAAGGCTTGAAGACAAGGTCAGGTCTGCAAAAAGTGATGGCAGGTCCATAATTCATCTTGAAACCAATGATAAGCTAACCGGAATTGAATTTATTGATCCACTCTACCAGGCAATTAAGAAAAAGCAGGTATTGGAATTAACGTATCAATCGTTTAAAGCAAGAACACCTAATGCAATTAATTTTCATGCATATCTATTAAAAGAATATCGAAACAGATGGTTTGTACTTGGTCGTAAGAGCAGTAAAGAGCCGCTCATGACGCTTGCACTGGATCGTATCAAACAGATCAAGCCTCAGTTAAATTTAACTTACATAGACAATAATGAGTTTGACGCTGATACCTACTATAGGGATGTAATCGGTGTTACTGTCAACGAAGGAAATCGGCCCCAGTTAGTTCATCTTGTAGTGGACAGAAGCAATGCCCCGTACGTATTGACTAAGCCGCTTCATCACACTCAAAAGCTGATCTCAAAATCTAACAATGGTATTGAAATAACAATTGAAGTAATTTTGAACTATGAGTTGGAGCGGGAAATAATAGGCTTCGGAGATTCCATTACGGTACTTAAGCCTCAGAAACTTAGGGAGAGAATTGAAAAAAAGATGGAGGTTGCTTGGAGGAAGTATGCAGCAATATCTGAACGAATTTCCAACTCCAATTAATCCTTATTTTTCCGTTCCCACTTTTTCTTATTAGTTGCCAGCAATAGAAAACTTTCAAGCCGCTCCATTTCATAGTCAGACCGTGCGTATCCGTTAGACTTCAAATTGCGTAGGAAAGCGATATCTGACTTGTCAGCAACGTGAGCGAAATAATAAAGAAAGTCAATCATGGAAGCTAAACTTTCTTGCGCCCTCGGGCCGTACGTCATATCCTCTAATTCAAGGATGATATGAGAATCATCCAGGTTCATAGCTTTTAATATCGCCATTGTTTGCTCAGCAGATTCCTTCTTGAGCTCCATCGCAGCAGTGTAATCTTTTACTTTGCCAGTCTGTACATCGAGGTAAACAACCACATTTATACTTGAGGTACCATCTCCGACTTTTCCTTGAATAAATCTTTTTATTGAATCCTCTTTTTGTCGCTTTTGTTGAAACAATTCAGGATTTGTTTTAAATGCTAAATTGATTCCCCAATAATCATACATGAGGTCATAAGCCGTTGGCTTAGCTTCTTTTATACTCCACTCTGTAAACATCTCCAAATAAGACTCCACCCATTGCTTTTTCGAACTTAACTGCTCTGAAGTTGGTGCAAGAGTATTTAGCTTTTGAAAATCAGAGAGTAGAAAATTCATCACCTTGGGATCATTCCAAAACTTACCCAAACCAAAATATTGCGAAATTGTGATGTCATGCGTTGGCCACTTCAATCGATCATGATTCTCAACAAAATAAATTAATGACGGAATACACTGCGTCAAGCTGTCTTCATCAATAATGAAACAGAGATCAAGTACCATATCATATTCGAGATTTCGGAGATGCGTATTGATATAGTCTGCATACTCCCGGGTGCCTAATTTCCGGAGGGTGTAAACCACAAGCTTAAAGTCCCTACTATCCTTTGTTTCCAACATTGGTAATAACGCTGGAATTGCTCCTTTGTATCCAATGTTTCCAAGTGTTTCAATCATTTGTGTTTTACCACCATCGATTGTATTTCTAACGGGATTCATAATATCCGAAGGCCCATAATCACCTGGTACAGCCTGTTTTAAATTCGCGATCAGAATGGGACCCAAAAAGTCTGCTGGTTGCCTTTCTAGTTGACGTACTGCCTCACCTTGTACGAATCCAGTGCTATCGCGTATCATACCTACTAGTAATTGCTTTGACTCATCATCCTTCATTCCTCCTAAAAGCTGTGCAGTAGCGTATCGCAGGAAAGGATTAGCGGCCAAAGCATAAGGCTGGAATATTGGATTGTACTGATCATAACCGAGAAACTTTAGCATGAACAGATACTGAATGCGATTACGACTTTCTGCAAATGGCGAAAGTTGAACGATCAGCTTGTTAATGAAACTTTCGCGCTTAGAAGCATTATAATATGCCTGAAGAAAGTCTTCAAATTCTGAAATTACATGGTGGCCTTGATTTGTGTAAAAGGTAGTTTGAACTAGATCATATTGAATAGAGTCAGACTTAATCTTCAGGTCACCAGACGTGGGAGACCAAACACGATAGGCCTTACGATTTGTGTAGATATCTGCGAACTCTTTTAATGTTGGATCTTTCTTCACGTCCTGTCTCCACCATTTCAATCCGTATTTGTCTGGCTCATTAAGCTTTATAAATACTAGAAATCGTTCTCCTACTTGAACAGTATCAATGGGGCCGAATTTGTTACTAAAATTCGAAATTGAGATTTCATCACCGGGCCTTAAGTCGCCTTTATAAATATTAATAATCTTAGCTCTTGCTCGGAACGCTCCCTCAGAAGTGTATTGGATGATGGCAACTACGTCTGACTCATCCAGCATGCGTTTCCAGCTCGGATCTATCCAGGAATCAGCGAGCGAGATAAAGCTAACAGTACAGAGTAGTGACAGAAGCAAAAATTTCTTCATGGGTTCGGAGTAGAGATTCAGACGAGATAACGCGCAACCTCACGAATCATTGCAAATGGGTTATGCATTTTATTACACCTAAGCTCGCGCATATGAATCCACTATAACCTTTACAAAAAGAGCAGTCCTTTTACTCCTCTTGTTCATCGATAACATACCGTTGAATAATGAATCCAATGATTAGTCCGCACAGCAATCCTCCGATATGAGCAGCGTTATCAATCCCACCTGTCAGGCCATATAAAAGATTGATTAAAACATACGGCCCGAAAATGAGAAGCAGCATCTTGCGAGCTTCTTTCGGTAACCGGTTGCTCATAGTAAATGACAGGATCGCACCAAAGAGACCGAATATAGCCCCGGACGCACCAACGCTAGCGGTATGCGAATGCCACGCAATGCTGGCAATGCTTCCGGCAAGTCCTGACAGCACGTAAATAAGTGCGTACTTCTTTGCTCCTATTACAGCTTCAAGGTATGTGCCTGCAACAACAAGTCCGAATATATTAAACACGAGATGAACAACTCCGCCATGAACAAACATAGATGAAAGCAACCGCCACCATTCTCCGTTTGTTGTTTCATATCTCCGGTTAGCACCCCACTCCATAACCTCAGACACATTGGGCGACATAAAATGAACTCCTCCCAACACCATTAGGATAAACACGAGGATATTGAGATCCAGAATAATGGAGGTCGAAAAATGTGGCTCCTTGGGAATAAGAAACTGGAACATCTCTATAACATCGTCTTTCTCTGATGATTTCCTGCCTTGTTGTTGCCGTTGTAATTCCATTACACTGTACCGTGGCCAAATCAGCGCAAAAAGAAAAACTAATGAGCCGATTGTGGCCGTGCCGAATATCCAGAACAACTTATTACCACTGCGCTGGTCAAAAGCATCCTGTTTAGGTTCGAGCACAACTGTCTGGTCGGTTATTGTATTCGTAGGAATAGCTTCTAAAAATAGGTCACGGTCTTCCGAGTTTGGAAGTCTTCTGAAGTATTGCACTTTATGAAAGGGATAGCTTTTGATTTTAGCAAAACTTTCCTGGTGGAACGATTGAAACTCTGCCTCCTTTTCCGCGGGTGACAAACGATTGCTGATCTGTCGATGCATTTTTATGCCATACCAGCAGTTATATTTGGATTCAATGTTATGGGTGCTATCGTCACCGATAGGCAGCATAAAATAAAAATTGAAATTTAGATACTGACTATGCTTGCCACTCGCCCGTATATCATCACTCACGCGCGCATGCTCTGGGAGTACAACAAAATCATCGATGTGATAATAGCGAGCGTCAGGATGTGCAGCGAATTCTTTAACTGTGCGCAGGAACGTCAGCTCGCCCACTTCTGTTGTCAGATACAATTGTGACACCATCAGCGACCCGCCAATTGTAAACCAGGCGATCATTTGATAGAGTAGTTGAAGTCGATCGCTTTCGCGCTTCCGGATAAGTATTCGAAGTTTGGGTCGGAGCCAGATAGTTATAGGGATCCAAGGTAAAATCATCGGAATCCAGAGGTTCCAAATACCTTCCTTCAGTTCAAGTGCCTCGTTGTCCATCGTAAGCCATCGCACTAATGCAGCGAGGCTCACGGTACCAATAAGAGTGTATAGGAAGGTCGGCAGGATGTGCCTTACTTTAACAAGATATTTTTCCAAGCTGAAATAGAAAGTTGAATCGGGGTATTTTTCCGAAAGATAATTCGATTAGGAATAGTTAAAAACTTCTCTGTCAAATAACTAGCTAATGTCTCGGTACGAGGTCATCATCCTGCTTCATACGATAAGTTCAGAATTTACTATTTTAAGGCCCCATGTCCAGCCCCGACAAAGACATACTCCCTATGGACGCGCAGCCATTCGTGCGAACATTCAGCTATCGCGAAGTACTTTCTGCTTGCATGGTATCGCTTATGGTGTTGACCAGTACGTATTCACTTAGATATCTTGAAGTAGAGGTGCACGGGGCCTTAATCGGAATAGGTGTACTCGTTGCTGTACTGTTGCTGCACATACTATATCGCCTTGAACACAAACGCTCCAATAATTTTGTGGGCCGTATGATGCATGATAGCCTGTATCTGATCTTGCTCATCCTGTTCCGCATGTTGATAGGTTGGTACAGCACAGGTGAGCTTTCTTTTGATTTGGACAATCCCTTAGTGGCGCTTTTTTTAGCTTGGATCATGCTCATGGTGTTGGAAGGTCTGGTAGCCTTGCTGATGCGCTTCTTCAACTTTCTGCAATGGCGAATTTTGTAAAGACCAAGGTTAGCATTTCCGTGATCTGTGCAAGTGTGCTGCTGCTGCTGCCGTTACTTTATAATAACTTCAACGCACCTCCGGCCTTTACGCGGTGGGGCGAACCGATCACTTGGGACAGCTTTGCCGGAGTTCCCCGGATCTTCTCCAAGTACGATGCCAGCATCCACAGTACAATTTACCTTGGCTACGATTCGGCTGCCGAACAGTATTATGCTTATGCTGCACAGAACAATAACTACTCCTGGGCGAGGCCTTCTATTCGGGATTCTGTACATGCTTATCTGTTAGGCCACGAACAATATCATTTCAACATATCAGAGATTCATGCACGCTTGCTTAATAACTTCATTCGTGCAAACCCTGGTCGCGAGGAAATTGACTACAAGCTCAAACTCTACGCACTTCAGCGCGAATTAGACGACATGCAGGATAAATATGATGAGGAAAGTGCCCATAGCCTAAACATCGATTTGCAGCGGTGGTGGGAATACAGGATTGACTCATTGTTGCAGGTACATGCAGGTGACTCCGGCATGGTAACCGATTATTACAGTGGCGGACAGGCGTTCTTCCCAGTGAGGCCGGTGCAGGATGCAGGTTCCAATTCAAGCAATATCCCCTACCGCTACTCCAGCATCGGCAAATATGGCATGACCATGCACTCCCTGGTCTACCAGCAACTCAACTATGAATCCGATGTGGCATCCGTAGAATCCTATGCGCGAGCTTTATACAGTACACTTGAAACGCCTGTACAATCAATTACAGTGCAATCGGGTAGCAATAATGATTTTGTTTTGAAGATCGTAGCGGACGACACCCTTAATCAAAAACGGTTATATGATCTCTGGACAGTCCGCCCACCGTATCTCTTCCAGGTAAGAGCAGAAATACCTAAGCTGGAAAAAGATACGATCGGTTATTACCGGATCGCACAGTCTTTTCTGAGTTCTTTCAAGGTTGTTAATACGGACCAACATTGGAGATCCTTATTGGACGAAGATTCTGCACGAGTTACGATTGTGCCAATGGTCACCGTGAAGAAACCTGACAACTACATTTCCGAAACGTGTTACAACATTGTCGCGGGAGCCGTGCATGGCTTTTATCGCGGCCCAATCCGGTATAATGACCAATGGTTGATCGCCTATGATATCACGGATGAGCCCGACAGTGTGGTACAGGACCACGCGCTTTATGTAAACAGCAAACTTATCACCTTTAAGGATTCAGGACCTGATGTGCTATATGTCATCCCTAAGGATGAACAACCAAAACGACCCTATACTGTAGCAGTTGGTTATATACTTCGCTCCGACACAGCGGCTGGTTGCAGGATAATGCATAATCAGAAAATTCAGGTTGAATGATGCCTGCCCCGGCTTTTTCAAAGTCTTCATACTTATTACTGCTTAGTAGAAAATTACTCTATCCTCAAAAGTCTATCAGTGAGTATCTCCTTAAGTCTTCGTTGAAGGGTGAGTTCATCGGAAGCTGTTACGTTCACTAAACAGAAATCATTGCCAGTAGTTAGCATTTTACTCCTCCAGGTGACCTGATCAATTGTCTCAATTTCGTTATCCGCGTACCACCAGGCTGTGTAGAGTTGTGTGTTATCCTTTACAAGTGTACCGGTAAAAATTTGTCTCCCTGCAATGATATCTTTCTTTACTTGCTTAAATGAGAAGCCACTACCCTTCCAGCATATCAGTGGAGTGTGTTCTCCAGTAAAAAACTCAGGAATGGGTTTAATATAAATGAGAAGCTCGTTATTGGTAAGTTTGGTTATGCCTCCATCGATCTCCGTAAGTACCATGTTGGGCATACTCACACGGGCATGTTCTGCTTCTGAGTCGGTTCTTACCGCATCAATGGAGAAACCTGTACCGGTCACGACCATTGCAACCAGGAGCAACATAAGTAAGGAACGTTTGGATACTGTCTTGATCGTTTGATCTTTCCCGGGAAGTAATGTTCCCTTCCACCGAATAATCCACCGACCAAGAAAATATAGCGGTATCATGGTATAGAATACTAAACACAGTATACCCACTATTTCATGCATGGCATTCTCCGGAGGTATCCGGAATAAAACTAATAGCATGATCCTGAAAAGATTGGTGATGATATTGAGGCAAAATACGATAGCAAAAAATAAAAGCAGGTAAAGGAAGGAAAGCTTGTGCCCTGTTCGTTTATAGTGATGGATAATAATAAAAATTCCCATCAATAAGGAGATTGCCAGCATACTCAATCCCATGCAGGCTTCATCTACGGTGAAGCTATATCCGCTAAGCAGAATCATATTCCCGTCTGCACGGATATCCAATCCTACCAAGGATAGTAATGTGCAAGCCCAATCACTTAATACCAGCCGGATTGGGAAACTTAGAATAACAGAGATCTGCGTAAATACGGGTGACGCGACCGCAATTAAGAACAGAACGAGTGAATTTATGCGTCCAATGAAAATCTCCAGAATAAAAATCACATAGAAAGTCAGTGCGAAAAAGTAGAATATCTTAATGTCGTACCGGTATGAAAGAACTGCAAAAATGATGAGCAGGGTTAGATATGCATAATTAATCCGACTCTTTCCATCGATAAAGAGAGTAAATGGAAACAAGCACAAACCTACAATGACATTGGTTGCTACTAAGTAGCTGCCAGGAAAAGCCGCTGCTCCTCCTACTACACCAAGTAACAGCAGTATAGCAAGTGACCAGTTTAGTCGGTTGGTTGCCTGTAATGAATAAGATGCTACTACGTTCAAGCTGTTTTTAGTTTGGATGTGCGATAGCGCATGAATACAATAAATGCCAGAAAGAGAATAATCAAAACCCACTCATGCGGTTCGGGGACTGCACCCGATGCATTCTTAGAAGCATTTTTTAAACTATTTTCTTTATCCTCAATGCCAAAACGTTTATAGTCTTCCTGAGATTCAAGTACAATCAGACTTGAAACTGGGGACACCACATAGGCTGTAGCCGCTTCATCTACTAGCGCATCATTAATAAAGTCATCGGTAAAATAGGTGCTACCAACTTTACGCATGATATTATTATAAGCAAAGAGTCGCGTAAGATGGTCAGGAGCATTTGCTTTGGTATTGGCTGTACCTGCCTCAATTTTTTGTTTAGTTAGTGCAAGGTTTGAATCGTGAAGAACTACCAATCCATCGCTCTCCAGGGTTCTGGGATACTTTCCATCCTTCAGCCATCCGCGAAGCGTTTCAACATTCCCCAACGCAAACTCAAAGCCTCTCAGTTCACGCATGGAAGCTATATAGGTGGAAATTTCAGGACCAAGGTTGTATACGTATGGCCGTTTTCCAGAGGCAAAGAATGAAGCAAGGCCTTTTGCAAAGTCACTATCCTGGAAATCCGCGAGCTGAATGGAAAGTGGTTCTCCTTTTGTGACTACCAATGAATGCTCAACATCCTTCAGTAGATGGAATGGAAAAAGTGAAAAGCTACGGCCTTGTAGAGAACTTACGACATCATCCCAATTACTTGGATTTAATGATACAAACTCATCGTCACTGTAAACAAAAAGACTTTCAGACTGCAACAACTCTTTCAATTCCTCCAGTTCATTCTGCGACCAGGTTTTATTAATATCCAGGTAGATGAGACTTTTAGGGAGTTGCTGAAATTCAGGTTTGTAATCATGAAGTGAGTAGGTATACCCATCGAACATAAATTGATTCCCTTCTTTTACAGGAACGGCCGGAAACGAAAGCTCAAAATCAGGATCAAAGGATTGCTCCGTCAGATAATCACCTTTTTTATCTTTCTTAAAATTGCCTGGTATATCAATATTGGCCGAAGCCCCGATAACGCGTACCCTGACCGTTTCGTTTGCACGACTTGCATTAGGTCCTTTAAAGTCAGGACTTTTGTAAACTATCCTTCCCTGATCCTCTGTGAGTGGCGAGGTTATGCCAATCTTAAATTTACGGTCTTCATTAACGGTGCACGGAAAAATCCGAACTGAAACAGTATTTCCCTCCTGCCAGTGAATTACGGAAGGATCCCGGCTCTCTACACCTACTATAGTGTTGTAGGCTTTCTTCGCTTTCTGCTTTGAGGTAAGAATGGCTTTCTGCTCTTTACCCTCAATCCAGAGTGAGAGTGAAGTAACAACTGATCCTTCCGGAAGCTGAAAGGTATAAATTGCTTCCTCCGTGTTTGACCAACGCCCACGCTCTTTGGCTTGGTTATTTATGGTTAGATATTTCTCAGTGTATGATAGTCTTAACTCCGGATACAGATCGATATCTGAAACAACGTATGATGTTAACAGATTATCCCCTGACCAAAGCCGCTCTTCTGCACGATGTCGGTCTGTGATGGTTTGCAGTATTTTGATTCTATCGTCATGCGAAAGCGTGCATTCCGCGAACAAGGACGCAATAAATACGAGTGGATCATGTTGTCTCACCTCTTGCCAAGACAACGTGTTCGGCATGAAAAACCAATCACCGAACTTATTAGATGCGACAGTATAAACGAGCCCTGATTTAAGAATCTTTTGAGTAAGCTCATCTGCAGGTAGATTCTGACTAACATTAACCCATACTGGCAGTGAGGAACTATAAAGAACGGACTGACTGGTGATTCTCTCAACCGTTTGTACTCTGTTATTCCAGAGTGTTGTAAAAACACCTATAACGGTGAGCGTAGTAATTGATCCGGCAATAACCCATACAAATGAAGCGGACCTAAATCTAATGGTATGAATAACAACGAATAAACAGGCAACCAGCAATGTCAATGGAACAAAAATATGTGCTCCGATACCAAATGCGATAATGCCAATTGAGCCGACCCCGTAGATGTCAGCAACAAATAGTGTTAAATACAGGTAAAGAATGAATGTACTTCCCAGAATAATGTATTGAACAGAATTCAACCAGCGGGGAAGTTGTTCAGCAAATTGAAAGCTCAGAAGATTAACGGATGCAATAATGAGGTAAAGACTAAACCAATTTGCGGAGTCTTCAAAAACCGGCAATGACCGATTAAGTGCATAGGCACTTACAAGAAACAGATTTAGTAGTATAATGGTTGATCCAAGATTTTCTTTTCTCCAGCTTCTTCTGAATCCGTAAGCCCGTTCACGTATCAGAATTACCATAAAGGCGACCGCAAGGAGGTAATGTAACATGAAGATCATGAAGTCTTCCCTACCCTTGAGCACATCCAGCCATTCAAATAAGCCAAATAGTCCTGCCGAAATGCCCAGCAGCAAATGGCCTACAAAGGAAACATTGAATTTTTTTCCGGGAAGCTCGGGAGCTTCAGAGGTTGGGAGGTTCTGCATACGTCCGCTAACGTAGTAAAAGTACTTTGTGTTTCAAAGTAAATTGAAATTTTTTGCTGTCTTGAAAGCGCCCTAGACCCCCACTTTAAAAGCCTCACGCTCAAAGTGTCGTTGTCATAACTCTTTTTGAAAGTGAAAGGATTGCTCCTAAATGCACATTTAAACCTATCCCGTTTTTTCGGGACAAAACTCGGGATTCACTGAACTTTCTCCTTCTTAAAAACTCGGGATAAACCCCCTCGATTTTATTGAAAATTACTCTTCCTTCTGAAGATCGCTAAGCACATTTTAATTCCTGGGAAAAATGCTTTTCACATCTAAAAGCAGCTTTTCAGATGTCCACTATTCAAGCTTGGCAAATACGATCAAATGTCCAATTGTAACTTTTGTTCAAAGAAAATTTGAGAGGTAGCAACCACTTTGTCAAAGTACATCCTTTAATGACCCAACCATTATGCTAAGTTGAGAATACCGGACGATCTGACGATCCGCACATGCTCACGCACAGTGCTAGGCGCACCACGTCCTTAGTGTCTGTATAAATTGAAAAGCTGAGTACGAAAGTTTTTGCCAACGCGCTCGAGGACAACCAGCCGCACCAATCCAGAGTACAGCCGGCCACACGGGAATCCATGCACAAGCCAAGCCGGCAGCACACTGGCTTGACCCAACGCTCAAAGCATTTGAAACAAACTGATTAATCAAATGAATTAGGGATTTGTAACGTGCTGAAAATTAGAATTTTAGGGCCGGGGACTCAGATTTAAAATTCAGTCTTCGCTCTCACGATCTTTTGAATCCATGATCCTGGATGTTGATACTCGAGAATTGCTTGTTTCAACCAAGTCCAAGTGTAAAGCCCTACTAGCCTTTATCAGATCGCATTTGAACTTCACAGGTGGTTAGCATCCTGCGGGGCTTCGTACTTTTTGCCTTGATGCAAAAAGTACCAAAAAGATCAAGAGCCAAATATGCTTCCACGCTCCTGCCCTCGCACGCCCCGCATTTGGCTCAGGCCAGCGCGCCATCTAAATATAGCGTAAGTGCTTTCGTAAAGAGGTTGGGTTTAAAAGACCAGACTGAATGACTTGCTCCTTTTTAAAACCTTTGCGTAACAATTCTGCCTTAAAGATTCGGTATATATTTTCATTCATACGTGGATCAATGAGAATTGTGTCAAAAAGTTCAACCGGGTCTATTATGATATCATCGTAAATATCTCGCGAATTGATCTCAGAATTTGCATTAGAATTTAATATTATTCGAACCTCATTCTCGTGATTATATTGATTCAATTTGATGAGCAAAGCATGTATTTGACCATATGGAAGTTTTGGCATGCAAACATTTTCGCAGTATGGTAAATTGCCACCAATCCACTTTTTTATCTCTCCTAGTGTTTTATACTCAATCTTCCCTAAGAACCAACTGTTCATAGCATTAAGGTGGTGCTTAATAAAGACCTCTCTAAGTTTCTTCAATGTTGTCTTAACCCTTACGCCATCTCTCATTGGTGCATACTCGCTCCATAGAGCTAATGATTCATGTTTTAGGGTCCAGCATTGGGCAAAATAATTTTCTATGTATTTTAGAGAATAATCTCTTACTCCAGCAATATTAAATGAGGATTCAAAGATTATCGTCTCCATTGGATCTTTCCATAACCTTGGCTTGATCAAAATCAATCTCTTGGTTTCCATAAGATTCATAAACCGATCAACTGGATAGACTCTGAACACGTCTTTATTTAAATCACTTTCGGTAATTCTAATAAGTTTCATATTACTTAAATCTTAATGATTCTTTAAGTTCCATACAATTGCTTATTTTGCTATTTATTTACTAGGGTAATTTAATGGATTCAAAAAAATCTTTTTTAAGATGGGCTGGAAGTAAGCAGAAGATTATTCCAAATCTAAAGGAATTTTGGATAGATGATAATAGAAGATACTTTGAACCATTCATGGGATCTGCTCAACTTTTTTTTTCTTTAAATCCAAAACGTGCGGTTTTAAATGATATTAATAAAGAATTGGTTGAAACCTATCAGCAGGTAAGGAAGAGCCCCTATCCTATCTTCAAAATACTAAAAGAAATGAAGGTTAGTAGTAGTGAGTATTATAAAATTAGAGGAATTAGTCCGAAAACCTTGGGAGTAAACCAAAGGGCAGCGAGATTCATATATTTAAATCAACTTTGCTTTAACGGAATCTACAGGACAAATTTGAAAGGCGAATTTAATGTTCCATTTTCAGGTGAAAATCAATTAAAAACATTCTCGCTTGAGATGTTGGTAGATGTTTCTAATAAATTACAAACAGCTAAAATTTATTCTACAGATTTTGAGAAAGTCGTCAAGTCTCAACTTTTGAAAAATGATTTTGTGTACTTGGACCCTCCATTTGCTGTAGCAAATAGAAGGATATTTAGACAATACGGACCGGACTCATTTGGCCTTGAAGATTTAACAAGGCTTAGTGGTTTGTTAGACTTTATAGAAAAAAAAGGTGCAAAGTTTCTCTTAAGTTATGCATACTGTAAAGAATCAATTTCCTTGATTCAAGATTGGAATTCGAGAAAGATTTTGGTGCAAAGAAACGTTGCGGGTTTTTCTAAGTTTAGAAGAAAATCAGCAGAGCTATTGATTTCTAATATTGATCTTCATAAATGAGTGTTATAAAAATTGCTATAGCAAGTGACCTACACTGCGCTTATGGAGGGGATGCTAACTCTAAGCCTAGTACTTATTTATTATCAGACCTGTTAAAAAACCCCATTAACAAACATCCGGTTGAATCAATAAAGCATATTATAAGAAAGTCTAATATCACCGCTGATTTGATCTTGTGTCCAGGTGACATAACTGATCGAGTGAACAAGCAAGGCCTCGTTTCTGGATGGCAATTTTTAAAAGAAATTAAAGAAGCATTAGGAGCAAAAGAATTAATTGTTACAATAGGGAATCACGATGTTGATTCAAAAAACGAACATAAAATGGGTGCGTTTGAGCTGATAAAGAATATCGATGACTCAATTCCCACCTCTAATCAATCTTCAAATGATTCATATTGGCGCTACGGATACTGTATCCATGAAGTGGGAAATGTTCTTCTCCTTAATATCAATAGTTGTTTCAATCACACTAGCCCAGATTTAGCGAAAACTACTCAAATTCAGGAACAGACATTAAAGCAAATAGAGGAAGGACTATCTGCAATTAAGAGTGATAAAGTTCGCATTGCACTATGTCACCATCATCCTTTGCATCATTCAAATTCTAGTATAGCATTCAAAGATTCAGACTTTATTGATCAATCTGATAAGTTGCTAATGTTACTTGAAAAACAAGATTTTAATCTGGTAATTCATGGGCATAAGCATGATCCAAGGCTAGTTTACTTTAACTCTGGATTACCTGTCTTAGCTTCTGGAAGTTTCTCGGCAACATCAAACTTGTTGGATCTCGGTGCTCAGAATACTTTTCATTTAATAGAAATTGATTCAGTTAGCAAAAAAGGCAAAATAATTTCATGGATTTATCTTCCGCATTCAGGATGGACCCAACGTCTTGATTCGTACTTCCCATGTTATACGGGATTTGGATGTAAAATACCCTTAGACGATTTGGCTATGAAATGTAAAGAGTGGTTTGACAAGCAAGGTAAAGATTTTCAATTGTATCATGACGCTTCACTTAATTTTCCAGACATTGATCATTTAATTCCCTCGCAACAAGAGAAATTTAATGAGTTAATGAAGAATACACATGGATTGACTTTTGAGCCTCACCTTCCAAATAAACCTGAAAGGATTTATAAATTATGATAAGACAAACGCTATATGATACGTTTAATGCTAGGTATCTCTCCTACCATCAGGTAGCAGATAGCTTTGTTATGATCTCACATTTTGAAAAACTTTTAAGAAACAATCATACACTTTTAATGGGCCCTAGGGGTTGTGGCAAAACAACGTTGCTTAAAATGTTAACTACCCCAGCTTTAAGTCGTTGGGATTCAAATAATAGTACTCATCTTAAAGCGACAGTACCTTTCCACTCAATATACATTCCGACTGATATTCAGTGGAAAAGACAACTGGAAGAAATCGAAAAGGAATTTTCGAAGGATTCAAAGTTTACTCACCTCATCTCCAGCGCAACCGTCACTATCAATATCTTAATTTCGCTTTGTGATACATTTGCCTTTTTACTTTCCAGTTTGAGTGAAGATTCTAAAGTGTCTGCTTTGGAAAATGAGGTTAAACTATCTAAACAGCTAATTGAGTCATGGAAAATAAAGAAAGACACTGCTCCCTCCTTATCAAGTGTAAGTAGTCAACTTCAGGAGATGATGTTTAATTTAAGCGCCAAGGTCAATAAGGCAATTCTTCATTCAAAGCCATTTGATGATTTTGATGAATTGTTCTTTTATGATTTTTTCGATTTAGTTAAAATTGGATGCACGAAGTTTGAGCAAATAATTCCAAAAGCAAGTGAGAAGCGGTGGGCACTATGCTTTGATGAACTTGAAATTGCACCTCATTGGTTAAGATTTAAGTTACTTGAATACTTAAGAAGTTCCGATCAAAAGATTTTGTTTAAGCTCACAACGGCACCAATTGTGTCCCTTTATAAAGAAGTCAAAGAGAATTACGCTATTAATGCAGCTGAGGACAATGATTATAATGTAATTCGTATTTGGACTTCCAATCAAAAAGAATTAAGGGGTTGGTACGAATTCTGTAATCAAATAAGTAAAAGCCGTATTGAAAAAATGTTTACCAATGTTAAGTCTTTGGACGACATTGTTGGATTATCAAAACTTGATTTAGGAATTATTGAATCCAATTCATTGCCAAAAAGGTATGTTGAAAAGGATATTTATGGACATAAAACTCCAACTTGGTATGTTTTTACGCACTTGGCGAAGATCGATCCTTCCTTTAGAAAATTTCTAGAAGACAGAGATATAAATCCAAAAAATCCTGTCCCTAAAGATATAAATGAAAGAAATGAACTTTTTAGAAAAATGAGGCAACTCGCTGTTCATCGATTTCATTTTAGGAAGGAAAACTCATCAAAGCGCTCAAGAAAGGTTGTGCCTCTATACTATGGTCTACCATTGTTATATGAGATTTGTGATGGAAATCCAAGATTCCTAATTGGCTTGATTGATGAACTCTTAGCTAGCGCAAATGCAGGAAATCAGCAAGCCAAACCGCTTTCTATTAATGATCAGTCTCGTATTATTACGAGGATTTCTGAGAGATATATATCAGTCCTTGCAACATATCCAGGGTCTACTGTTACAATCGGAAATAATGATAAGAACATCAAACAGTTACTTGAAGAAATTGGAAACTATATTTTCAATAAATTGGTCGTTGATGACTTTACAATGGATCCATCTGCGTCATTCAGAATTGATCAAGAAATAAATAGCAAACTTGTTGATCTTCTAGAACTTGCATTATACCTAGGTGCGATAGTTTATCTTGATGGCAAAGAAGCCGTTTCTGAAAAGGGTATTCTGGATAAGAAGTTTAGATTAAGTTATATTCTATCTCCCTATTTCAGGTTGCTCGTCCGAGAATTTAAAGATATTCAACTTAGTACGATTTTGAAGCGTACTCCTAAAGATAGTTTGCAAATATCAATCCTTGATCAAAATGAGGATTAGCACAAGACAAATTGACGATAAAGAACTAGTTGAGACAGAATTTGATCTCATTATAGCATCTTCAGGATATGAATCTAGAGGATCTTTTCTCTTTAAAAATTTCAAGAGTATTAAAGGAGACAAGAAATTAATTTTGTGTTTTGAAAATTACAGAGAAGAACCGAATAGGTTATATAATGATAAAGTATTTGAAAATTTAGGCTTTGAACCTCATGTTATTTCTGGAAATGACAAGGACACTTTATTAAAGTTATTGGAGAAAACTTGGAATGGAATTGGAAAGAAGGAAGTTAACATTCTAATAGATTATTCATGCATGACTCGTGTATGGTATGCGGAAATATTAAAATTTTTTCATTTTGTATCTGAACAAAGGAAGGTAGTAATATGTTTTTCTTATAGTGTTAGCTCGTATGTTGCTCCGCCAGAAAACGGTTACCTAAATAGATTCGTATCCCCAATTCCAGGGTTTTATTCGATTTCGACACCGGCTCGACCAACGTCTTTAATCATTGGCCTTGGCTACGTTTCGTCAAGGGCTTTTGGGCTAGCTGAATACTTTGATGTAACTCCTTACTTGTTCATTAATGATGCGAATTTTAATAAAAAGTTTCATTATGAAGTATTAAAGCAGAATGAGGATTTAATAAAAAATGTTCCACCAGAGAATATATATTTGTATCCGTTAAATAATTTAAGTTTTACTGAAACACTTTTAAACCATCTTTGTCACGATCTTCTCACTGACTATAGAATTATTTTAGCGCCATGTGGCCCTAAGCCATTTACATTAATTTCATTAATAACCTGCCTTAGATTGAAGGACGTAGATGTGTGGCGAATAAGCGCAGGTGAAAAGGAAAAGCCAATTGATAAACCAGCTAATGGAACATTAATTATTTTGAGGGTAACTCTCTCTAATTAATTGCAAAAAAAATGCTGTTTAAATGAAATAGCCCTCATTTCATCGAACGATCCATTATAAATTCTAAAATTAATTTAATTTTTCATGCTTTAGCAAGCATATCATATTAGTTTTCTGGTGGTGCGTAATCCTCAAAAAATATGGATTGTAACATATAAAGAGCAACTAGCACTCCAACATTTATCAAAAACCACTGAATGCTTATCACTGATGTAATTGATAGCAATAGTGTTACAAACACAGTGAGTATTAGCATCCAATAAATAGCATTAAAAACTTTCCAAATCTTCGTTCTCATGAAGTAAACAATTGAGTTCGTGTAGCTAATTTAGTAAGTAATTGCAAATCAACTACAAATGCTCCCACCCAGCATCAACACCCATTGTGCAATCCGCACTTCCCTCCCGCTTCCCAAGCTTTGCTAAGCGTGCGCCTTTGAGTGGGTTTTGTTCAACAGTTTTATTAAAGTGGGTGAACAGGTGATATAAACTTAAAAGCATCATTTCCATCCTGTGTATTTTCTTCCAAATATGAACTTTTGATTAAACGCAATCCTTGCAGCTTCCTGTTGTTTTTCTAATTCCAGTTTCGCTTCTTTTTCTTCACGCTTTCTATTTTCGTTCCACTCATTCATAAAATTTACAAATCTCGTTTGCCATTCACCGTTTATTATACTCTTGATAAGAGCATTGCGAGATATTTCTGCGAATACTGCTCCATACCCCATACCGTATTCAATAGGAAATATACAATAAAGGAGGGTTTTGCTATGTTGCACCTTGTATATTGAATCTGATCCTTTAAAATCGATGATAACAGGAACAGAACTTTCAAGCCAGTTCTTTGGAAAGAATTCATCTGCAAATTCAACTCCAAATATTTTTGATTTGATGCGATAAGGCAAATTATAACTCTTTTTAGGTTTAATAAATCGCGGAAAATCATTTTTCAGTCTCGCCCCGTCAACAATCCAAATCATATTCTTGTAGAAATTTTCACGTTGCCTTCGTTCTTCCGGCTTAATTGATGAGTGCTGAAATTCAATTACCAATCCCTTATCTGTGCGAACATCGGCAATATGTTTTTCACCAGTTAGTTCATCGTGTAAGATGATCTCCTGCCATTCAATTGGGAAATTTCCTTTCCATTCACGATGCCATTCTGTTTCGGGTTCCCACCATAGATCACAATTACGAATTCCTTTGTGAGCCCAATGATTTATTTTAAACTCTCCGCATTTTGCAATTAATTCTGAACTGCATAATGGGCAAACTCCTTTTGCTCCTTTAGTAGCTTCAATTTTATTACCATCAACAATTGCGAATTTCATAAAGAATAAAGATAATCAATCTTAGCCAGCATCGACACCATGGTCAAGCCACGCGCATGGCCTATCATTGTTTCATTTTTCATGGGAATAAAGAATAAGGCTATCTTTATCTTAAATACTGATACCAATGCCGAAAGACAAAGAAAAAAATGAAACTTTAATAAATGCCGGATTAGGCGCTGGTGACGCTATACTAAGTTTATTTTCACCAGTTACAGGTTTGCAGACAATCAAATCAGTAAAGGATTGGTACGGTCAACGGAAAGAAAGAGCATTTGATGAGAACCTAAAAGCATTTCTTAGAGAAACGGAAAGCGTTACAGAAAGGGAAAAGAATCACTTCTTGGAGAAATTAAATGAAGACCAAGAAAATTTCTTTTATAGAATTCTACGTATTCTTGACAAGACCGATGAAAGGGAAAGGGCCACATATTTTGGAAGGTTGTTTACAGGGTATGTGAAAGGAGAAATGGAGTCAGTACATTTTCAGAGACTTTGTTTAATACTTGAATCCATTTTTTTAGATGATTTAGTTTTACTTCGGATTGCAAGTAAAAAACCCACACTGGTAATTGAAGATAATCGCATTGTAAATACAAAATACAGTCAAATAAATTCTAAAACTGCTCCTTTCAAAAGGTTGGTAAATCACGAAATATTTTATGAGCCAGATGAACCACTTGGTGGTGGCTTTACTGACAAAGTGGAAATAACAAATATCGGACAAATACTTTCTAAGTATATATGATTAATACACGTTGGCTCTGATGATTAATCTTCTCTCTTACGAGAGCTATGTAAAGGAAGGGCACTAACACCCATTGTCAAGCCGCACATCCCTCCCACTTCCAAAGTTCGCCAAAGCGTGTTGCTGCCCAGCCCGTTGAAGGGTAAAAGATTGAATTCTGAAATCCCGCGCGAAAAACTTTCTATTAAATCCGGGGAAGCCCGGAGCCCAAGCTAATTAACATAACGCAACTACATTATATAACTATTCTTAAGCTGTTTCTGCGGTACAGCGTTATAATGCTATTCTGCTAACATGCCTTCGCACAGTTATATAATTTACTCACGCTGATAATTTTGATCTCTGAGGTCCTCATGAATGCAAAGCATTTGACGTTATGCTAATGAGCCTGTCCTTGAGTGTCTATTTAGCGATGAAGATTAAGCTTGAAAGTTTTTTGCCCACGCGCATGAATGCAGGCACGCGCCAAGCATCAGTAACGCTGGCCGCGCAAATGCCTGGCGACAGCCAAAGCCAGCATTACACATGCTTAATCCAACGCTTCAAGTATTAATTTAAATTGATTAATCAGAATTAGAAGCAAGTTGAAATACTGCTCACAGAATTAGCTTGTTGGCTGATCGCCAAACGATTTACGATTTATTATAATCGTCTACCATTTTGGTGAAAGCCTCTAACGTATCT
>Ga0075163_10001850_pt1 | contig 28608 bp, 22 predicted proteins | sample JI1023141ADNA_FD_71478 | JGI IMG/M metagenome (GOLD analysis project Ga0075163, IMG submission 71478) | Wastewater effluent complex algal communities from Wisconsin, to seasonally profile nutrient transformation and Carbon sequestration -... | ecosystem: Engineered > WWTP > Effluent > Algae...
GAGGAAAATGGAGCAATTGGGCTTTTGATTTATTCTGATCCTGCTGATGATGGTTATGGGGCAGGAGATGTTTACCCTCGTGGGCCTTATCGTCCATCTTCATCAGTACAAAGAGGGAGTGTACTTTATACTTTTCTTTATGCTGGAGATCCTTTAACCCCTGGTGTTGCAGCAACTAAAGATGCAAAAAGGATTTCCCCTTCAGAAGCCACAACGCTTGCTAAAATTCCTGTTCAACCTATTTCTTATCGTGATGCAACCCCGCTTTTAGAAGCCTTAGGTGGGCCAAATGTTCCTCGTAATTGGCAAGGAATGCTCCCTTTTTCTTATCATATTGGGCCAGGCCCAACAGAAGTAAAACTTAAAACTAGCTTTGATTTTCAAGTCCGTAAGATTTGGAATGTAATAGGTGAAATTAAAGGGGCAACTGAACCAGAAAAATTAGTGATTTTAGGTAATCATCGTGATGCATGGGTTTATGGCGCGGTTGACCCTAATAGCGGTTCATCAGCAATGCTAGAAGTTGCTCGTTCTCTAGGTGAATTACTTAAAAAAGGTTGGAAGCCAGGACGTACTATAATTTTTGGTAGTTGGGATGCAGAAGAGTTTGGATTAATTGGGTCAACTGAATGGGTAGAAGAAAATGCTGAGCGATTAAGTAAAAACGCAGTAGCTTATCTTAATGTTGATGTTGCTGTTAATGGTAGTAACTTTGGTATTTCTGGTGTGCCTAGTTTAATGTCCTTTGCTCATAGTGTAATGGCAGATGTTACTGATCCAAAAACAGGAAAAAGTATTTTTGAGGCTTGGGTTAGTCGTCAAAGGGCAGAAAAAGCAAATACAGTTAAAGTCGGAGATTCAGACTTTCAAATAGGTAGCCTAGGTAGTGGGTCAGATTACACTCCATTTCTACAACATATTGGCGTTCCTGCCTTAGATATGGGCTTTAATGGGCCTTATGGGGTTTATCATTCGGTTTATGATAGTTTTTATTGGATGGAAAAATTTGGTGACCCTAATTTTACCTATCATAATACACTAGCAAAGCTTTGGGGATTAATGGCTATGCGGCTTTCTAGTGATGCTTTACTTCCTTTTGATTATAGTAATTATGGCCGACAAACAGAAAAGTTTATTGATATTATTAACCGAGACGCTAGAGAAAATGAATTAGAGTTAAATCTACTTGAACTAAAAAAGGCTGCTACTGAGTTTCGCCAAATAGCAGAACAGTATCAAGAAAAAATAAATCGTGAACGTCCAACAGGTGCTAACTTAAAAACAATTAATGAAACTTTACTAAAAGCAGAGCGAGCCTTTATTGACCCACAAGGGCTAAATTTGCGTCCTTGGTATAGGCATGTTATTTATGCACCAGGTATTTATGCTGGCTATGAAGCGGAAACCTTTCCTGCTTTGCAAGAAGCAATAGACTCTAAAAATATTTCCCAGGCACGTTTAGCCGCTAGCCAAGCAAAATCCGCTTTAGAACGCGCTAAAGCAACGCTTTTATTTAATGCAAATCCTTGACAGCTTTGCTCTTTAACACCTATAATGCAAACCTCTACTGTAACTTTGATAAAAAAAATAACAGCATAGTTTTACTATAAGAGCTTAAAGTAGCTTTAATTAACTAAAACAATATGTTTATTTTTATATCTAAAAGTAACAAATTTTGAGGGAAACAAAATCACATTATTAAGGGGCAGAAAAAGTGATAAAACTGGACATCGTTAATCGAGTATCAGAAAAAACTGGCGTTCCAAAAATTAAAGCTGAAGTGGCTGTAGATGCGCTCTTTAATGCAATGAAAGACGCAATGCAACGCGGTGAGCGTATTGAACTACGAGGTTTTGGTGTATTTGTAGTAAAACCACGTAAGCGCGGTATTGGCCGCAATCCTCGTACAGGCGAAGTAACAGACATTCCTCCTGGCAAAACAATTAGATTTAAACCTGGTAAAGAACTACAACAATAGTTTTGTCAAGATGTTAGTAATCTTATAGTTAGGTGTGGCAGACTTGAAGCTCCCTTTTTTTTCAAAGAAAGAGCCGCGAGAAAAAGAATTTGAGCAAGAAGAAAACAATCGTTTTTTCTACTCAAATGATGAGTCTGCTACATCATACGTTCTTTCCTTAAACTCTGGCTTGGGTGTTACACCCAAACAACTTGCTTTTCATCTCCTACTATTTATTGCTACCATAATTACTACGAGTATTTCAGGAGCAATATTTCCTTATCTTTTACAAGAAGCTGAAATAGACCAAATTATTAGAATAGTAACCACTTCTTGGGTACCTATTACTAATGGAATATTATTTTCTTTTACCCTACTAACAATCTTAGGAATGCATGAACTAGGGCATTATATTGCCTGCCGCTACTATGGAGTTGTGGCTACACTCCCTTATTTTATTCCTGTTCCACCCCCGCTTGGAGTTGGTACACTAGGCGCATTTATTAAGATACAGTCCCCGATTTATACTAGAAAAGCACTTTTTGATATAGGAATTGCTGGCCCATTAGCAGGATTTGTTTTTGCTCTTCCTGCTGCTATTGCTGGAATTTATTTTGCTAAACCAATATCTCCAGTAATTTTACCAATTAGTTTTAATAATCCATTACTTTTTACTTTAATCTCAAACATGTTTGGAGTTCAGGCACATTTAGCTTGGAATCCAATCTGGTTTGCTTGTTGGGTAGGGTTACTCGCTACAGCACTTAATCTATTACCTGTAGGGCAATTAGATGGCGGTCATGTTGTTTATGCACTTTTTGGCCGTCAAGGTCATCGTAGCGTCGCACTATTAACAACACTAGGACAAGCAGTAATTGCCTATTTTGCCTATATAGATTCTAACTGGAGCGGGGGATTTATTTACGCTATTGTTCTAGTAGTAATGTTTGTAATGCGCCACCCACGAGTAGTAGATGAAGATGAACCTCTAGGCATTTGGCGTAAAGTATTAGCTTTTATTGCCTTAATAGTTTTTATCCTAAGTTTTATGCCTGTCCCACTAAAAATCAACTAGCCCAAATTTTTTAGCTAGATATTTATTCTAAACTTGTACAAAAATAATTATTTAACGGCCATAATAACCAGTCTTAATTCTTACTAAAAGCTCGTCTTTATCAATAGAAGTTGATTGTTTTGCACTTGAAAGAAGCTTTATTTTAAGCTTACGAAACTTATTATCATTTTTTGTATTAGTTGAAACATAACCAATACTATAACGAGAACGTAGATAAGCAACTAAATCGCTAAATCTATCAGCAAGCAAAGAACTACGAGCATCTATAATCTCTCCACCAGTTTCTTTAACATAAGGCTCAAGTTTTATATCCCCTAAACGAATAGATGGATTAGGTAAAGGTTCATTAACCTTATTGGATTGTTGTGAACGAGTCTGAGGGTTATCAGAAAAAGTAGGAGAAACATCAGTTCTATTACCAAATTTATCATTACTCGCTTTTCGGTCAGGAATAGTTCCTACAGGTCTTTGAGGCTCAGGTCTATTTGGGCTAATAGGTGGTTTAATAGAACTAGAATTCTGTGCACTTGCATTAGGTATTTTCTGATTAGGATCTTGTACTAGTAGCCCAAATACTGCTACTCCATTTTCTACTAAGTGTTTTATTGTTGTATCTCGATTACGACCATAAAAGGGACGGTTTCCTATATTATCTGTAACTACAATAATTACACGACGATAAGCAGGATTACTAAATTCTTTTACTTGTGCTGCTGCTTCAGATAGTGCCTCATTAATAAAAGTATCTTTACCTAAAGCTACAGTTTTGTTAGTTACATTAAAAATATTATCTGCTATTAATTTTTTGTCTTTAGTAAAAACTTCCTTTTTATTATTAGTAAATATTTCTAAAACTCCTGTGCCTGAAGCAAAAGCCATTAACCCTACTTCGTCTTGAGGTTTAAGGCGGTAGATTGCTGCTACAGTTGCTTCACGTATTTGAGGAATAATTGGTTCAATTCCTCTGCTGACATCTAAAAGAAAGAGTACAGAAAGAGGTAATCGATCTTGGCTAAAATTAGTAACAGTTTGTTTTACTCCATCTTCATAAACTTCAAAATCTTTTTCTGTTAATCCTGAAGCTATTTTACCCGTTTTTTTGTCTAAAATTTGTAAATCAAAAGTTACTAAGTCTGTGTTGATTTTAATTGTTTCTTGGGAATCTTGAGCCATATCTTGAACTGAATTAGTGGGATTTGGGCTTTGAGCTAATACCAGACTAAATAAACTAAACAAAGTAAGAACGCTAAATAATGAAGGTAAAAAATATTTTCTAGACAACATAAGGTTTCCTTGTTTTGATGTTTGTAGAAAAGAATGGTAATTAAAAAAAACTTGCATAAGTATTCTAAATTTTTTGCAAATTTTATGATAGCTCTACTTAAATTTTTGCGCGTCTACTTATAGGATAATCACAAGATGGGTTTACCTTTACAGCTGAAACATAATAAAAAATCATGAAAACCTGGAAAATGCGCTTACTCAGAAAAATAATAATAGTTTTATTACTTAGTCATAGTCTAATGCTCTCAACTGCTTATCTAGATAGCAGTCAAGCCATATCAGACTTAACTCCAGAAATAACAACTATTACTCCTAATATAGCCTCTTTAAGTGGAGGCGCCGAAGTTGTAATTAAAGGTAAAAATTTTACCTCTGATAGCATTGTAATATTAGGTGATAATGTTGCGTTAAATACAGTTGTAGAAAGTTCAGAGCAAATTAGATTTCGCACTCCAGAGCAGATAATACCCGGAAGTAGAACTCTCACTCTAGAAACTTCTAGTGGAGTTGTTCAAAAAGAGTTTTTTATTAAGTCAAAGTCTTTAGCTGAGCTTAAAGACAGAGAAATTACAACTGTAGTAGGAGGCGCTGTTTTTGTAGGAGATGGAGAGGATGCTTTAGATAAATCTGTTTCTTTTTTCCCTTCTGAACTAACTACTGATAACCAAGGGAACTTGTTTTTTTCTGACACGCTACATAATCGAGTTCGTAAACTAGATGCTCAAACAGGAACTATTACTACTGTAGTAGGTAATAATCTACAAGGTTTAAGTGGAGATGGCAAACATGCTCTTACATCAGCCTTAAATTCACCCTCAGGGCTTGTTTTTGACTCTACAGGAAACTTATTTATTGCTGATACTTTTAATCATCGTATTCGTCGAGTAGATGCAAAAACTAAGGTTATTACAACTATTGCTGGTACTGGGCCTATAGGTATTTCTAGCGGCGGGTTTAGTGGAGACAATGGGCTTGCTATAAATGCTAGGCTTAATAGCCCTACAGATCTAGCTATAGATAAACTAGGAAATCTTTATATTGCAGATTCTTCTAACTTTCGCCTAAGACGTGTTGATGCAAATACAGGGATAATTACTACAGTTGCTGGAACTGGTAAGTTTAATTTTGAGCAAGGGTTTAATGGAAATAATGTTCCTGCTATATCTGCTGATGTGTTTGTAGGGTCAGTAGCTTTAGATGCTAATAACATTATATATTTTACTGATTTTGGACGGTTACAAAAAATAGACCTTAATACAGGGCTTCTTACTACAATAGCTGGAAATGGTAATAAAGGGTTTAATGGAGATGGTATTTTAGCAATAAATTCAGCAATTAGACCTTTAGATATAGCCCTAGATGAAATAGGAAATATTTTTATCTGTGATGATAATAGCCGTATTCGTCGAGTAGACGTTAAAACAGGGATAATTACTACTATTGCTGGTACAGGGGTTTCAAACTTTAATGGAGAAGGTGGGCCTGCTATTACTGCAAGTCTACTTGATACTAGATCTATAGCTATAGATAAGAAAAACAATATCTTTATTAAAGACAGTAACTTAATTAGAAGAATATCTACTACAGGTATAATTAATAGAATAGCTGGCCAACTTGATTTTTCTTTCTTTTTCCCAACAGGAGCTTTTAGAGGGGATAATAGTCTAGCAATACAAGCTAGCCTAAATTTTCCTAAATCTGTGGCTGTAGATAATAACCAAAATATTTTTATTGTTGATACAGACAATAATCGAGTTCGTAAAGTAGACGGTAAAACAGGCATTATTACAACTATTGCTGGTACAGGCGAAACAGGTTTTAATGGTGATGGTGGAGTTGCTACTAAAGCTAAAATTAATTTTGTATCACAAATAGCAATAGACCAATCAAACAATTTATTTATTGCAGATTCAGGCAATGATCGGATTCGTAGAATAAATGGTCAAACAGGAGTAATTACTACTGTTGTAGGTACAGGCGAAACAGGCTTTAATGGTGATGGGTTAGCTAGAGATGCTAGTTTAAATTTTCCTACTGCAATTGTAGTAGATAAGCAAGGAAACCTTTTTATTGCAGACTCAGATAATCATCGAGTTCGTAAGGTAGATTCACAAAGAGGATTAATTACTACTATTGTCGGAGATGGATTAAAAGGTTTTAGTGGTGACAATATACCTGCTACTAGAACAAGCTTACAGTTTCCTAGTGGATTAGCTATAGAGAAAAATGGAAACCTTCTTATTGCTGATACTTTTAATCATCGGATTCGTAGAGTAAATGCCCAAACAGGAATAATTACAACTATTGTTGGTAATGGGTTAAGAGGTTTTACTGGTGATGGAGGGTTGGCAAAAGAGGCAAGATTAGATTTTCCTAGTAATATTACTTTAGATGCTGATGATAATTTGTTTATTTCAGATCAAAACCATAATCGGATTCGTAGGGTAGATGTTCAAACAGGAATAATTACAACTATTGTTGGATCTGGGCCAACAGAATCTTTTATAGGAGAATATTTAGGAGATAATGGTCTAGCAACAGATGCTAAACTAAATATTCCTTCAGGTTTAGCGATAGATACTAGCGGCAATTTATTATTTGCCGACTCAGAAAATCATGCTATTCGACTGGTAAAAGGTATAGGAAAAAAGACTACTAATTTTCTACCTCCAACAATAGCTTCAATTAATGATCAAACTGTTAAAGCTGGTTTAACCTTAGAAGTTCCTGTTATGGCTAAAGATCCTAATGGTCAGGACTTAACTTTATCACTTGTATTAGCACCAGATTTTGCAACACTTACTAGTGATAAAAATGGTGTAGGGACTATAAAATTTTCTCCAGGCAATAAAGAAATACGCCAAATTAATAGAGTAGTAGTAGTAGCAACTAATAGTGCAGGGCTTTCCACTCAAACCACATTTAATATTACAGTTTTACCCAATATAGAGATTTTATCTATACAGTTTTCTAAACCTAACTTAACAATTAATGGGGTAAATTTTGGGCTAGAGCCTTTAGTTAATATTAATGGTAAAGATGTAAATAAATTTGTTTCTAGTGTTAGTGACGCTAAATTAATGCTTAAAGGAAGTAAAAAGAAACTTGGTCTTAAGTCAGGTGCAAACCAAGTAACTGTTGCAATTAAAGAAGGAAGCTCAAGTACTTTTATCTTAAATTTGTTTGTTGTTGAGGTAGATTGATTTAGCAATTAAATAAGAATTTATGGCGAACAAATATAGGCAGATCTAGGTCTGCCCAATTTTTTGTTAGGCTTTATTTTTTAGCATATTTAAGAGCTTTTCATGAATTCCATCAAATCCACCATTAGACATCACCATAATTACATCACCAGGTTTAACAACTGTTTCTAGGTGTGAAACAATTTCATTAGCTGTAGCAATTGACCAACCTTGCTTACCTTCAGTGACCATTTTAGCTGCAACTTCTGTTGGTGAAAGCCGATCTTCAGGCTGTACTCTATGTGGTTCAAAAAGTGCAGCAATTATTGCTATATCTGCTACTAAAAAAGCTTCTTCATAAGCAGGCTGGAACTGTTTTCTTCTTGCAGATAAAGACCTAGGTTCAAATATTGCAATTAACCTTTGACCTTTATAACGCTCACGTGCCCCTAATAAGGTTTCTTTTACTGCTGTAGGATGATGAGCAAAATCATCAATTACTGTTACTCCCGCTACTACACCACGAACTTCCATTCGGCGTTTTACACTGCGAAATGTAGCAATACCTTGTTTAATTTTTTCTAGAGCGATCCCTAACTTTTCTGCTGTAGCAATTACTGCTAAACAGTTACGAATATTAAAGTTACCTACCAAAGTAGTGTTAAACTCTCCATACTCTTTACCCTCATAAAAAACAGTAAAATATGTTTTTCCATCTAAATAATTTATGTCTTTTGCCTGCCAACGTGCCTCTGTTTCAATCCCAAAGCTATCTACAGGACAAAATGCTCTAGGGATAAGCTCTTTAACCACTTCACTATCAACACCAGCAATTAAATTACCATTACTAGGAATTAGGTTAATAAAACGTCGAAAGGCTAATTTATACAAGTCAAAGTCAAAATAGATATCTACATGGTCATACTCTACATTATTGACAATTGCTGTAGTAGGCAAGTAATGCATAAACTTAGGGCCTTTATCAAAATAGGCTGTATCATATTCATCGCCTTCAATAACAAAGTAATTACTATCTGTAACACGAAAACTTACACCAAAGTTTTCTGCAATCCCTCCAATTAAAAAAGAAGGGTTAAGTCCGCCTACATCCATTACCCAAGCCATTAAAGATGTTGTAGTGGTTTTTCCATGTGTTCCTGCTACTACTACTGAATGACGATTGCGAATAAATTGCTCTTTTAATACCTCAGACATAGAAACATAATGTAGCTTATTGTTAAGAGTGTACTCTACTTCTAAATTACCACGAGGTATAGCATTACCAATTACCACATAATCAGGAGATGGTTTTAAGTTATCTGGGTTAAACCCTTGATTAACAGGAATTTGTAGCTGTTCTAAGAATGTAGACATAGGAGGATAGACATTAGCATCTGAGCCAGTAACTTGAAAGCCTTTAGCTTTTAACATTCCTGCTAGTGAAGCCATTGCAGTGCCGCAGATTCCAATTAAATGATAGTGTGGTATGGACATATAAGTTTCCTAAAAATTGACGATAGTTAAAGCAGTTAAAGCGAGGGATTTTAGCATTCAAAGTAAAGCTTTTTAAGTCAATCTAGTAGGGGCAGCCCTATAGGTCATATGTGTCAATTTAAGTAAGCAATTGAAAATAGTGGAGTTATTTCTTAAGCCCTGGAAGGGCGTAATATCTGTAGCGTAGGGCGCAAGCCCTATGTATTGAATAGTTTACAGTTAGAGCCACGTAGTGGCGAAAGAATAAAAGGGCTAGCTTGTTTTATTTCATTCTTTCGCCGCTACGCGGCTATGATTTCTAATTAACTGGTAACATAGGACTTACGTCCTACGCTACAGATATTACGCCCCTACGGGGCTAAGAGAATTAACTTTTTTATTTTCAATAACTTGCTTAAGTTGACACCTATGTGTCTGCCCTTCTTCATCTTGTTTTTATTAGGGTAAACATCCTAGTAAAGGTAGACCTGTGTGTCTGCCTTCTTATTCTTAATTTTATTAGAACAAACATATAAGTTTTTCCCTACAAAATTTGATTGCTTGATAGGGCGCTAAAATAGTATTTTGTAGGCTATCATAATTTTCCCACCTACCCTGCTTGGAGGCAAACAAAAAAATGTTTGATAGACTTTTTCGAAGGAAAAACCTTGATGAAATAATGGCACAGGCAGAAGATTCTGAAAAAGGCTTGAGAAAGACTTTAGGCGCTTTTGATTTAGTATTATTAGGTATTGGTGCCATTATTGGGACAGGAATTTTTGCTACTGTTGGTACAGCTGCATTAGGTGATTCAGAAAGACCTGGTGCAGGGCCAGCAATGATGATTTCATTTGTAATTACTTGTATTGCTTGTGCTTTTACTGCGCTTTGCTATGCAGAATTTGCTGCAATGGTGCCTATTTCTGGCAGTGCTTATACTTATTCTTATGCCACATTAGGCGAAATGATAGCTTGGATTATTGGTTGGGATTTAATTATTGAATATGCTGTAGGCAATGTTGCTGTAGCAATTAGCTGGGCAGGTTATTTTAAACAACTACTCTCTGGACTTGGTATTGAAATCCCAATTTGGTTATCTACTAATTATACTTCAGTGTTTTTGTTGCCTGATCCAGGTAGCGGGGAAAAATATCAAGCTGCACTAGCCTTTAAAGCACAAGTTATTGCTGCTGCACCTAGTATTGCTGGCATACCAATTATTTTTAACTTACCAGCAGTTTTTATTGTGCTAGCCATTACTGCTATTTTAGTAGTAGGAATAAAAGAAAGTGTTGGCTTTAATACAATAATGGTGATCATTAAGGTTGTTATCTTAATGTTTTTTATTATAGTAGGTGCTTTTTATGTTAAACCTGAAAACTGGCATCCTTTTGCACCTAATGGAATGTCTGGAATTTTAGCTGGTGCTTCAGTGATATTCTTTGCCTATATAGGCTTTGATGCTGTTTCTACAGTGGCAGAAGAGACAAAGAACCCTAAACGGGATATGCCAATAGGAATTATTGGCTCATTAATAATTTGTACCTTTTTTTATATTGTAGTAGCCGCAGTATTAACAGGGATGATCCCTTATCAAAAACTAGCTGAAGGTGCTGCTGAGCCTCTTGCCATTGCCCTTAAATATAATGGGTTAAATGTTGCAGCAGGAATTGTTGCTTTTGGTGCTGTGGTAGCAAACACTGCAGTTTTATTAGTTTTTCAATTAGGGCAGCCTCGAATTTTCTTTTCTATGGCTAGGGATGGTCTATTACCACAGGTTTTTGCTCGTGTTCATCCTAAGTTTAAGACTCCACATATAACAACTATTCTTACTGGTATTGCTGTAGCTGCTACAGCAGCAGTTTCTAGTATTGAAATGATGGTTGATCTAACAAACATTGGGACTTTATTTGCTTTTATCTTAGTTTGTGTTGGGATAATCATTTTACGTATAAAGGATCCTAATCGTGAACGTCCATTTAGAGCACCTTTTGGACTAGCTGTTCCTATTTTAGGGATTCTTTCTTGTGTGTTACTGATTTATTATTTACCACTAAGCTCAGTAAAACGCTTTATTATTTGGTTGGCTGTAGGTTTAATGGTTTATTTGTTATACGGAATAAGACATTCTACGCTAAATAGACAAAAATAAGCGAAAACTAGCAAAAATTGTTAATAGGTATTGATACTATACTAGAAACATTATTAAGGTTTTTAGAAAAATCTTTTCGATCATCGAGCAACTTTTTATTTCTTATGCCGATGATTATGAGTGAATAGTCATTCATTTGACTATTTCGGTTATGGATAATGGATTAGACACGAAAGTGTCGTTAGTGCGGCCCAGAAAAAGGTTTCCGGGCCTTTTGTTTTTTAAAGAGAAAATATTTTAATCAAGTAATGTGATCAAACGTTGATCTTTTGGTAGGTTTACTTTTCTTAAGTTTCTTTAGTCTTCAAAATCTACTGAAGCTACATGTGCAGAAATTGATCTACCAAATTTAGCTACTTCCATATGTTCAGGGTGATCTGTATAGGCTCCTAAAGCTGTACGATCAGGATAAATAGCTACTAAACCTGTATGGTAAGAGCGTTCAAGGTGTAATATATCAGCACCTACTTGAAAGCTTTTAATTAGAACTTCAGGCATTAGGCTAGGTAGACGGCGAAGTTTATTTCTATGTTCCTCACGAGTTGTTTCAGTAACATCCTCATGATATTTCCAAATTACAATATGTGTAAGCATAAATTTATTTAGTCCTTAAGTAGATTTTTTTGTTGGTTGTTAGTAAAAATTTTTTCCATTTCTGGGCTGATTTTTAATATTGGCAATTTAATTAAAAGAATTGTGCCTAGAATTAGCACTAGTGTTGCAATTGCACCACCTTCTGGGCCATAACTACCACCAGTAAGCCAAGTTTTGCCTAGATGATGCGTGTCTAACAAAGAATATTCTGTAAGTTTAAGTATCCCGCTAACAGGTAAGCCATAGATTGCACCCATAGAAAGATTCCATCCTAAATGTAGTCCAATGGCTAACCATAGGCTACGAGTCTTAAAGTAGGCAATAGAAAGCCAAATACCTGCAAGCACTGTGTTAGCAGTAGAAAAGAATGTAGCACTAGGATTACCAATATGTACTAGCCCAAATAATCCAGACATTATTATTGTTGCTAAAGTTGGAGATAAATGATGGGCTAGGGTTTGTAGTGGATAGCCTCGAAAAATAACTTCTTCATAAGTTGCTGCAACAAATAGCATGCTAAATAAAACGACTATATCAATAATAGAAATATTTGTTTTAGAAAATGCCCAGAAAAATTCTGTTCCACCTATTAACCATTGTATTAGTGCAATAATAGAGATCATTACAAAGCTAATTAGACAACCAATAAAATAATCTTTTAAAAACCCTTTATGTGGTAGGTAGCCAAGGGAATGAGTACTACGGCTTGTTGTAAACCTATTAATACAAAGCAAAGATGCTACTATTGCTCCTGTTAATGAAAGAGAGCGCATTATTAGTTCATAGCTTAGCCAAGCAAAAATAGGTAATTCTTTTTTAGTTTCAGATAGTAAAGAGGGCAAATACAGTTGAAGAATAGTAATAGTTGGCCAAACTAGTAATAAAGTAATAAATTCACTAGAGATAAGAAAAGCGATTATTTGCAAAATAAAATTAGATTCATTTTCCTTTAAAGCGTCTAAATCTCTAGTTTTAAGCATATCAGCCTGTTGATTATTTAACATAATTTAACTATTGAGCCTGATTTAGACTTGTTCGTCAAGAAGTTCTTCTCCGCAGTAACTCTTAGCATCGTAGACAGTCAAGAAAACAGATGATACAATCTCTGCAAAATTAACTATGTTAACAAGTACGCAGCAACTAACATCACAGCTATCAAACTTAGAAGTCTATGCGCTCATCAAATCGGATCTAGATCGTGTTGAGGAAATGTTTGCACGACAAATTAGCTCTGATGTCCAATTAATGAGGCATATTGGGCAATATTTGCAAAAAACTGGTGGTAAACGTGTACGACCAGCCTTGCTTCTACTTACTGCACAAGCAATAGGTGCTAAAGTTAATGAAAATATTGTACGTATGGCTACAGTAATGGAGTTTCTCCATACTGCTACCTTAGTACATGATGATATCATTGATGATGCAGATGTTAGACGAAGCAGCCCTTCAATAAAAGCAGAATGGGGAAATGATATTGCAGTTCTTGCAGGTGATTGGCTTTATATGTCAGCCTTTGAAATTACTCTACAAGAACGCTGCTTTGAGATTCTAGATATTCTTACACGTGTTACCCGACAAATGACTGAAGGTGAATTAATTCAGCTAACACAATGTGGACGTGTAGAAATTACTGAAACAGAATATTTTGATATTGTTCATCGTAAAACAGCTTACTTAATTAGCGCATGTTGTGAAATAGGCGCAATTTTAGCTGGGGCCACTCCTACTCAACAAGAAATAATGAAAAACTTTGGCCTAAAAATAGGCATTGCTTTTCAATTAGCAGATGATCTACTAGATTTTACTTCTACTAATGAAAAATTAGGTAAACCTGCTGCTAGTGATTTAAGAGAAGGAAAATTAACCCTACCCATTATCTATCTTCGCGAAGGATCTGGTGAAGAAGTAATAGAAAAACTACGTACAGTAATTCAAGAAGGTGAATATTTATCTGTTGCACGTGATGAAATAGTTAGTTTAGTAGAAAGTAGCGGGGCGCTCTTACGCTCACGTAACGAATTATTGCGTTATGCAACTGAAGCACAAGCTTTAGTAATGAACTTACCAGAAAATATCTATCGACAAGCTTTAGTTAGTATCTCTAATTTTATTATTAATAGAGAAAGTTAAATTATTCTTAAGATCCTTCAAGCAATAACAGGTTGAAAACCCATATGCGAGCGATGATTTTAGCAGCAGGCTTTGGCACACGCTTGTGGCCATTAACTGTAGATCGTACTAAACCTGCTATCCCTTTCCTTAATAAACCTCTAATTTGTTACTCAGTAGAGTACCTAAGCAAGTTTGGAATCAAAGAAATAGTAGTTAATTTACATCATAAAGGGGAATCTGTTTGCCAAGCTTTAGGAGATGGTCAAAGCTTTGGTGTAAAGATTTTTTATAGCCAAGAAGATGAAATACTAGGCACTTCTGGAGCAATGGATCATGCAAAACATTGGTTAAAAGATGATACCTTTATAGTAATGAATGGCAAAGTAATTACAGATATAGATTTAAATGCTGCTCTAAATACTCATCGTAGCCATAATGCTCTAGCAACATTAGTATTAAAAGAAAACCCAAGAAGAGAGCGGTTTTCTAAGGTCTTGCTTGATAATGTTGGAAATATTGAAAGGTTTGGTGCATTTCCTGATCCAAATATTGATCCAAATATTACTAATGAACCTACTCCTTTAATGTTTACAGGAATACAAATCCTTGAACCAGAAATATTTAATTATATTCCTCCTAAACAATTCTCTCATTCAACTACAGATGTCTACCCTAAGGCAATTGCTGAGGGTCGTATAATTGCTGCTCATATTAGTAATGGTGATTGGTATGAGCTTAGTACATTGGCTAGGTATTTAGACATAAGCCTAAATTTTTTAAGTCAAGAAAATAAAAATACTATTTTTGGATTAGGAGCACAAATAGCTAAAAGTGCAAGTATTAAAGAATCAATACTTTGGCAAAGGGTTACTGTTGAAGAAGGGGCAGATTTATATAGAGTAATTATTGGAGATGATGTTACTATTTCTGCCAAAACTAAACTAGAAAATGTTGTTGTTATACGCCAAGATAGATGCAAAGAAATAGAGTCTGGAGAAGTTGTTGGAGAAAATGTAATTGTGCCATTAAAGTAAGGCAATAATGTAATAGCCAGGTAAGACTATTACATTACTGTTATTACAAATTACTTTATTAGCTTAAAACTACGAGCAATAGCATCAGATTCATGACGTAAGGGAGAAAATATATCCCGTTTTCCTGCAAAGCGTAGTACCCACAGAGTTTGCCCATCAGGTTTTAAGTAATAATTACGGCCTTTTTTAGGTTGACCGCCTGTAGTAAAGTCAAACTGTAGTAATTGTCCTGGTAAATTGTTCCCAGCAAACTTTTCTACACTGTTATAGACATATCCTGGGCGAAAGCGTAAGTTTTGATCTATATCGCTTTGAATAAAAGCTTCTAAAGTAGAACCTGAAAGAGGCTCTTGAGTAATTTTAAGTAAGCCAAATGCTCTATCACGATAAATTATATCTATTCGTTCTTTGCCAGCACCATCTTGATAAGTTACAGCCCGCCAATTAGGAGGTAACTCTAGAGTATATTTACCTTCAGGATCTTGAAATATTGTAGTATTTTGCCCTGAAGCAGATTTTGGTAAAAAAACTAGCAGTGAAGTAGAGATTAGTAATAAAAAGCTCAGTAAAAAATACCTTCTATTGCTAAGTGAAAACATAGACTAAGATCTCTTTTCGATAGAAAATAAGTAGGGTAGACCTACAGAACCATTCTTGTGCTTTAACGTAAGTTTCCTAGAATTTGTCTTTGTGCTGCAATTAATTGTTCTATTCCTTGGCTAGCGAGTTTTACCATTTCATTCATTTGTTCATGAGTAAAAGGGTTAGTTTCTGCTGTGCCTTGAATTTCAATAAAGCGACCAGACCCAGTACGAACAATATTCATATCTACTTCAGCACGAGAATCTTCTTGATAATCTAGATCTAATAGTACTTTTCCCCAAACTATACCAACACTAACAGCAGCCACAAAATCACGTACAGGAATAGTATCAATTTTTTTCTGTTCTTTAAGTTTACGTAAAGCAGCAACAAGTGAAACAAAGGCTCCTGTTATAGAAGCTGTACGTGTTCCACCGTCAGCTTGGATGACATCACAATCAAGATAGATGGTTCTCTCTCCTAATTTTTCCATTTCTACTACTGCACGTAGGCTACGACCTATTAGACGTTGAATTTCATGTGTACGTCCTGATGCGCCGCTACGCACTTCACGAGAAGTTCTAGTTTCTGTTGATCTTGGTAACATTCCGTATTCTGCTGTTACCCACCCAACGCCTTTATTTTTTAAGTGAGGTGGTACACGTTCTTCTATACTAGCAGTGCAAAGAACACGAGTGTCGCCAAATTCTACTAAAGTAGAGCCTTCAGCATGTTTAGTAAAGTTAGTGATAAGTTTTACTTGTCTTAAAGAAGAGTGAGAACGATTATAGGCACGAACATAGCTAATATTGTGTTTATCCATCGGTTAAAAGGTTACCATCTTTCAAAAAATCTATAAGTTTGTTTGCACTAAACCAGCAAATAAATCTAACTTATTATCTGTAGCCTTGGCATTTTCTTCCCAAATGTCTACCGCTACAAGGTTTTCAATTGGTTGACCTAAAAATAACTCTGCAATTTTACAAAAGCGTTTTCCAGAGTCTGTGACATAAAAACTGTCTAAGTAATTGTTAGTAGTAGAAACTAGAAGTTTAGAATTGTTAATTAAAGTTTCTACTTCTTCTGCTACACAAGCCCCTGAATCAATTAATTGTACTTGATTGCCAACAACTGATTGTATTACTTCTTTAAGTATTGGGTAATGTGTACAACCAAGTACTAAAGTATCAATACCTTGTGATTGAAGTGATGATAGGTATTCACTTGCGATAAGTTTAGTTGCGGCATGATTATGCCAGCCTTCTTCTGCAAGTGCAACAAAGAGGGGACAAGCTTGTGTATAGACAGCCACTGTAGGGTCAATTGACTGTATTGCCGTTACATAAGCACCACTTTCAATAGTAGCCTCTGTTGCAATTACACCAATACGTCCATTCTTAGTAGTTTTTACTGCTCTTTTTGCTCCAGGTTCAATTACTCCTAATATTGGGAGGGGAAAACTTTCCATTAAAAGATCTAAAGCTACTGAAGAAATTGTATTACAAGCTATTACTAGTAATTTTACATTTTGTTTATAAAGAAAAGCTGCGTCTTGATAAGCATAGCGTCTTACAGTAGCAGGCGAACGTGTACCATAAGGAATTCGGGCAGTATCTCCAAGGTATATAATTTTTTCTTGTGGTAGGCGTTCACGCACTGCTCTATAAACTGTTAGACCTCCAACACCTGAATCAAATATTCCTATTGATGGTTCATTCATTTAGTCTTGCCTCAAATTTTTTGTTTAATAATAGCTATAATTTTTTCTTATTAAAACAATAAGCGCGCTAGAAGTTTTTCCTAGCGCGCTTATTGTTAATTTCTTAGTCTAAAAAATAATCAATCTATTTATGGTTGCTGCATTTTGAAGAAATAAATTGCCCCTCCTATTAGGGCTACTAGGAAAATAATAACAACAATAAGAGTAATCATTCTGCTATTGTTTCCTTGATATTCTTCTGTAGAGTCTGCTGATCCTGATGAATGACTAGCCATACTACTATTATTGCTATTAGAACTAGCACTAGCACTTAGAGAGACTGCAGGAGTTTCTATTGGAGCAGGTGGTGCTGCAGTGGCAGTTGTTTCTGCTGCTGCACTTTCCATAGACATTTGAGCTAGCATTTGTGGGGTTATTGCTTGCATATTAAGCATTGTTGCTTGTACTTCTTGAGTCTCTACCACTTCATTAGATCTTTCACGATCTTTAACTTTTGCTGCTATATCTTCATCAGGACGAAGAGTTTGTTCATCACCAAAAGTTAATTGTGTAGGATCTACTTCATCTGGAAGACTAGAGTCACGAGAAACAAATTCACCTTTTGATGGATCTTCTGGGGTACGTTCTTCTAAACCTTCTCCATCAATACGAGCTATTACAACAGTAATATTATCTTCTCCACCTCGCTCATTAGCTAATTTGATTAGAGCACTACATGAGGCTTTAAGATCCCAGTTTAACTCTTGCATAAGAGTTAACATTTCTGTTCCTTTGACTTTACCAGAAAGACCATCAGAGCAAAGTAACAAAATATCGTCTCGTTTTAAACGAATACGATCAACAATTACATTGACACGAGGTTGAGCACCTAAAGCTTGCAAAATTACGTTTTTATAGGTGTGTGATTCGGCTTCTTCTTCAGTGATATGGCCAGCTTCTACTAGTTGACTTACCAAGGATTGGTCTTTAGTTGCTTGAGCAATTTTATTATTGCGAATAAGGTAGCAACGTGAATCACCAACCTGGGCAAAATAAGCCATATTTCCATCTATTCCAGCACCTGTAAAAGTTGCACCCATGCCAGTATATTCAACATTATTTTGACTTTCTGTATGAATAATGTGATTAGCCTGTTCAATGGATAGACGCAATCTTTCATGGAAAGGAAAGTGGGAAAAGCTAGGAGTGGCTTGGAATTGCAACATTCGATCACGAACAATAGTAACGGCTAATTGGCTAGCAACTTCACCTGCTAAAGCGCCACCCATACCATCAGAAACAGCAATTACAGCTCCATAATGTCCTTGAGTATAAGCAAGTAATTTGTCTGAAGGAGCATTAGCATTTTCTACTGTCCAAGTATCAGATGTGCTTAAATCCACCACAAGGAAGTTGTCTTCATTCCCGTGGCGAACCATACCAATATTTGTTTCAGCATGCAAAGATATATTAATATTGGAGTTTTGTGTCATAAAGTCAAAGTTATGAGTTTAATTTAAATTTAGAATTGGAAAAACTTTGTCTAAAACATTAAGGACTGTCTATTTGCCGGATTATATTAAAAATAAACAGCCGTTACCAGTATAAAAACATTTAACCTAAGAGAAAATTGCGACAAATTTCTTAAAAGATAGATTTTAATAGAGTTACACTACAGCTAGAGCTTGCTCAAGATCTGCAATAATATCCTCTACATCCTCAATACCTACAGAAATCCGTACTAAACCATCTGTAATCCCTAATCGATCTCTTTCTGCTGCTGGAACACTAGCATGAGTCATTTTAGCTGGGTGACAAACTAATGTTTCTACTCCACCTAAAGATTCTGCTAGTAAACACAACTTAACATTTTCTAAAAAACAAGAAGCTTTTTCATAGCTCCCTAGTTCAAAAGAAATCATTGCGCCAAACCCGGACATTTGTTTGCAAGCTAATTTATATTGAGGATGATCAGTTAAGCCAGGATAGAATACTTTTTTTACTTTAGGGTTTTCAACTAAAAAATTAGCTACTTTACGGCCATTTTCCTCATGTTGGCGCATTCGTACGGCTAAAGTCTTTGTACCACGCAAGATTAACCAAGAATCAAAAGGACTTAATATTGCCCCTGCAGCGTTTTGTAAAAATCCAATACGCTCAGCTAATAGAGGATCATTTAAGACAACTATTCCACCAATACTATCACTATGACCATTAAGAAATTTAGTAGTAGAATGAACAACAATATCTGCCCCTAAAGCTAAGGGCTGCTGAAGATAAGGACTCATAAAAGTATTATCAACTACTAGTTTTATACCTTTTTTATGAGCCATAGTTGCTACACCTGCAATATCTGTTAACCCCATAATTGGATTAGTAGGGGTTTCTATAAAAATCATTTTGGTGTTAGGCTTTATTGCTTGATTGATTGCATCTAGATCAGATGTATTTACATAACTAAATTCTAGACCAAAGTTTCTTAAAACTTTGTCAAATAAGCGAAATGTTCCACCATAAGTAGTATCAGAAACAACAAAATGATCTCCTGTAGCAAATAAAGAGAGAATTACATTAATTGCTGCCATTCCTGAGGCAAAAGCATAACCAAACTGGCCTCCTTCTAATGCAGCTAAATTTTGTTCTAAAGCTAGTCGAGTTGGATTTTGTGTTCGGCCATATTCAAAACCTTTATGTATTCCTACACCTTCTTGTACATAAGTAGATGTTTGATAAATTGGGGTAATGATTGCTCCTGTAGAAGGATCAGGTTCTTGACCAGCATGGATCGCTTTAGTGGCAAATCCCATATTTACTCCAAAATGTTTATAGATTATGCCTAATATTTGAATAGAGCATTAGGCTAACTTTTAGTTACAATATATTTCGTAAGATAAACCCAAAAAGAATATCAAAAACTTACAATTAAGAATACAAAATTTTTATTATTTTTGTTTCTAAAACCTGCTTTTAGTCAAAAATACCTTTGCTCATATAGCGTTCAGCCCCGTCAGCAAATACTGTAACCACATTTGCCTCAGACCCAAAACGACGAGCAATCTCAAAAGCAGCAAATGCATTTGCTCCAGAAGAACTACCACAAAGAACACCTTGCTCACGAGCTAATTTTTTAAGCATTTCAAATGCTTCTGTATCCATTACCTTAAAGACTTCATCACAGACTTCGCGATCAAAATTACCAGGAATAAAACTTGCTCCAATACCTTCTACTCTATGTGGGCCAGGAGCACCACCACCTAAAATTGATCCTTCGGTTTCTACTGCTACACAATATACTTTAGGGTTTTTCTCTTTAAAAAAACGAGCCACTCCAGTAAAAGTACCAGCAGAACCACAACCAATTACCACAGCATCAACATGGCCAGCTAATTGTTCATCAATTTCACGTGCAGTAGTTTCATAATGGAAATGAGGGTTGGCAGGGTTTTCAAATTGTTGTGGAGCAAAAGAATTAGGGATTTCTTGACTAAGTTGACGTGCTTTTTCAATTGCTGCTTTCATACCTGCTTCACGAGGAGTATAAATTATTTCTCCACCCAAAGCTTCCATTACAATCATTTTTTCACGACTATAACCTTCTGGAACACATAAAATTACTCTATAACCACGTGCTCGCCCAATTAGAGCTAAACCAATACCAGTATTACCTGCAGTAGGTTCAATAATAGTTGAACCAGGGCCAATTAAACCTCGTTTTTCAGCATCTAGAACTAGTCCTAATGCAGCACGATCTTTAATACTTCCTCCAGGATTTAAGTATTCTAACTTAGCATATACATTAGCTGTTCCAGGAGTTTGTAAATTTTTTAAGTGCAAAAGAGGTGTTTTACCAATTATATCTAAAATGCTTTCTACAGCCTGCAACCCCATTATTTTTCCCCTAAAAAGTTAAGGCCAAGAACGGCCTTACTCGATCGATAATATACCATTGGTCTTTAAAGTGTCAATTTGCTAGCACTGCTAGGAATTAATAGATAAAGTGTTAGGGACAAAGATATATAGCTAAGCAAAATTTTTAAGCAAAAACTTTTAGATTAATTTTTTGCTGGAGATAAAAGTTCCTCTAATTGGATACGAAAATTATTTTGAAAATCTACTTGCCATAACTGTTGAAATGCTACTAAATATTCTTCTCGTTTTTGATTAAAATAACTTGCTAGTTCTTTTAATCCTAGAAAAAGTTCTTGGTGTTCTTTACGGTTTATTTGTTTACGATAGGTTTTAAGTAACTCCACCATTACATCACAGTCATGTAAATCTCCTAGTAATTCCTGAATTTGCCTAAGTGTTTTAAGCTGTTCAGTAAGAGGTTGGTTAAAACACATCTCAAAAAATTCTAAGCTATAACGAAGTTTTTTTGCAGCAATTCGAAATTCATGTAATGCTTCACTACTAAAATTGTCCTTAGGGTCATGTTTATAGAAAACCTTTAAGGTATTTAGAAAAATGGTTTGTTTATATTTGGCCTTAAAAGCCCCTTGGTTAATTGAATCAAAAAATGCTAAAAATTTTCTTTCAAATTCTTTTTGATTTAATTTTTCCATATAATCAAAAAGCTTACTACGAGACTGAAGCCGTTTGGCTTGACAATTAGCCGTTATATAGTTAACCGCTAATATTGCTAGTGGACGGTTTACTAACTGTGCGCAATGTTTTTCTAGTAACTCAATAAGTACATCTAAATCACGTACAGTACCAAGCTTACGTGCTAATTTACGGGTTTGAGTAGAAAGGCGAGAAAACTTTTTATGGTGATTAAAATAATGTGCAAAGCTAGTCATTGCTGCCCATAAACGTCGTAAAGACACCCGCATATTATGTATTACTTCAATGTCTTCACTAGTACGTACTAGGGTTTGATAGGAAAATGCTTCTCGAAACTTAGTGGTAATAATTAATCTAGCACATTCAGAAAGAGGTAAACCAGGTTTTAGCCCTTCTATCTCCCAACCTTTAGCCATTAAAGTTTACTCCTGTAAAAAAACTTGTGCTTGACCAGTGTAGTTACATTAGCGCTAATGTCAACTCTAGCCTTACAGAAAAAGAAAAATTTATTACATTTTGGTCATTAAGATCTGGTTTGACAGTCGTTTTGTCACTATGTTAAATTCCATTAAATAATTAAAAGCTTATCCGCCTTTTAGAGCTTTAACTAAATAGCTCACTTAAATATTTTAATATTTTTCTTTGCATAGTTTGTAGCATTATGAAGCAAATTCTCAAGTTAACATTTGTGATGACACTTATTGCTGTCATCGGTGCTATTACACTCATTAGCTTATTTAAGATGCTCTACCCTAAACATGTAGTGCAACGAGCCGCTTTACCAGCCTTAAATTTTTCTGGTGCCTATAACCCAATTCCACAAAGCAATATTAGTGTAGTTTATGAACGTGCTAATCCTGCTGTCGTTCGAGTTACTGCTACTAGAGTTTTACATGAAAAAGATGATGGGGATTTAGATTTACCAGAAGATCATCCAGATATTGATAAACGTAGTCGTGGTGTAGGAACAGGATGCATTGTTGATGAATCAGGCTATATTATTACTAATCAACATGTTATAGATAACGCTGAACAAGTAAGAATTCGTCTTATTGATAACTCTGAAATATCGGCTGAAGTTGTTGGAGCAGATAAAGCAACAGATATTGCTCTACTAAAAATAAATCCCAGAAATCACCTTAGTGTAATGCCCTTAGGAGATTCTAATAGCCTTCGTATTGGTGAAACTGTAGTAGCTATAGGTAATCCTTACTCTTATGATCGTAGTGTTACTACAGGGGTTGTTAGTGCTACAGGAAGAAAAGTTTTTAATACTCTTTATGAAGATTATATTCAAACAGATGCAGCAATAAATGTTGGTAATTCAGGTGGGCCACTACTTAATTTAGCAGGAGAATTAATTGGTATTAATACAGTGATTCGTGCTGATGCTAATGGAATTAGTTTTGCTATACCTATAAATCAAATTAAACATATCATTGCTCAATTAAAAACACATCGTCGAGTTATAAGAGGTTTTTTAGGTGTTCAACCTGATAATGTTTCTAATGAAATTCGTGATGGCTTAAAACTTGATAATAATAATGGTGCTTTAGTAACACATATTACCAATGGTTCAGCAGCAGCAGAGGCAGGCTTACAAGTTTATGATGTGATTGTTAAATTTGGCGGTAAACCAGTATTTAACAAAGATACACTTTATCGTTATATTGCAGAAACCCCTCCAGGGGGCGATGTTGATATAGAAATAATTCGTGATAGCGAGCACCAACATATAATTGCTAGGTTAACAGAGAGAGAAGACCAAAAAGTTAACCCTGCTATTACACCTAAAAATACTCTTAAAAAAGCAAGTTTTGGTAGAGTTGGTTTTGCAGTAGAAGATAAAACATCGCAAAACGAAAAAATGCTTCAAGTTGCAGGTAGTAACAAAATTTCAGGAGTAGTTATTACAGAAATTGATCCTCTTAGTGCTGCTGCTGATGCAGGGCTTGAAAGAGGATTTGTTATCAATGAAGCTAATCGTGTTCCAATTAAATCTAAAACAGATTTTGACCAAGTTATTGAAAAATTAAAAAAAGGTGATGTATTAATACTAAAAGTTGCAGGAGATCGTGGGGTTTCTGCTCCTTATTTTATTGCAGCAATTCGCTTAGGTGATTAGTTTTAACCTTTAACAATTTCTTTAATTGCTAAGATAAAAGATTCTATTTCTTCCAAAGTATTAAATGCTCCTATACTAACACGTACTAACCCATTATCAACTGTGCCCAATGCTTGATGCAGTAGTGGGGCACAGTGTAGTCCGCCTCTTACAGCAATATCAAAATGCTCATCTAAAATAGTTGCTACTTCATCAGAACTATACCCTTTAACAGAAAATGCTTGTACTCCAACTTTTTTAGCTATATCAAGTGTTCCATAAAGTGTAACCTCAGAAATTTCACTTAAGTCTTTTAGTAGCTTTGTTAGTAAAATAGTTTCCTGTTCTCTAATTTTCTGGGTAGTTTCTTCTGCTAAATAATCTAGAGCAGCACCAAGTCCAGCAATACCCACTAAATTATGTGTTCCAGCTTCTAATTGAGTAGGTAAAAAGTCTGGTTGGAAGATAGAAAGGGAATCTCCTCCTGTACCACCTTCGCGCCAGCTTTTAAGTTTTACCCTATCATTTACATAAAGTAGCCCTGTTCCATGTGGCCCCATCAACCCTTTATGACCACTAGAAGCTAAAAGATCTATTTTCATCTCTTGAACATCCATTGGTACGACACCTAAAACCTGAGCCGCATCAACTAAAAAAAGTAAATTATTTTTGCGTGCAATTTCTCCTATTTCTTTAATAGGCTGCAAAGTTCCTAACACATTGGATGCTGCTGTAATAACAATTAATTTTGTTTCAGGTCTAATAGCTTTTTCTATATCTTCACAGCTAATAAAACCATCAGAAGAAAAATCAATAAAAGTTAAAGAAATTTCCTTTTGAGCAAGGTTTTGTAATGGTCTAAGCACAGAGTTATGTTCTAAACGTGAGGTTATAACATGGTCGCCTGAAGTTAAAATACCTTTGATAGCCATATTTAAGGCATCTGTAGCATTAAAAGTAAAAACAATTTGTTGAAGGCTAGAAGCATTAATTAGTTTGGCTAGTTTTAAACGAGTGTCTTCTATAATTTGTTGAGCTAAACGTGCCATTTTATGACTAGCACGACCAGGGTTAGCTCCAGCCATTTTAAGAGAAGTTACTAAACTCTCATAAACTTTGGGGGGTTTAGGGTAACTAGTAGCAGCATTGTCTAAATAAATAGTCATTAACCCTCTAAATTAAATAATACATAAAGAAGGGCAAAAATGTTTGCCCTTACACCTTATTATGTTCTTGTAGAAAAGCTATTCTAGACATCACTAGCGCCATTAAATGATGAAAATGTTCTGCTTCCCAGCGCATAATTGGCTGTACATCAATGCAAGCAATAGTATGAGAATTGCCTTTTTGTAGGTTAAATTGAAATTCCGCTAGGTAATGTATGTAATGTGTTTTAGTAATTTCTAATGAAAATTTATATTTTCCCCTGTTATGTGTAGTTTGTTTAACAGTGAAATTATCTCCATTAGCAAGTTGTATTAATAATTTAGTATTATCTGGATTTAGAGATTTACTTTTAATACGTGAAAGGTTACTCATCTTGTCTTTAGCTGTGATTACTCTACCCATTGAGGTTATTTCTAAATCTAGTAGCAAATCTTTGGCCTCATAAGTACCAAGACGAGCGCGATGCCAATGTAAAACCGCAAACTGTTTATTATCATGCAAAAAAAGATACTTAGGCCGTGATAGTCCACGCCGTTCAACTAAAATTTCTCCTTTATGCCATTCATTTTCAACAATTTCAGCCCCAACGACAAAAAAACCAAGATCAGAACGCTCTTTTGCTGCTTCCATCTTTTTATACTCCTATATATTTAGCATAAAGACTACGAGCAAGTGACTCGTCTTTTGTTCCATGAATAATACTACGCCCATCAGAAAATATAGTAATTTCATAATTAGCTAGTTTTAATCTAAGTAAAAATTTATTAACAGTTATTTCTCCAGTAGCTTTTAATTTCTCAGACATTTCCGCTAAATTAAGCTTAGCCGTTTGAGATGGAACAATTTGAACTGCATTACGACCACAAAGCGTAATCATTAATTGACGATTTTCTGCTTCTAAAAAATCAAACTTATGATGTTGACATGTTCGACAATCAGAACGCTCTTGTAAGCCTTGTAAATTTACTTTTGTATAAGTTGCTTGCCAAAGATCTACTTGAATTAATCCTTTATGTAAACGATCTAAATTACCTGTAAGAATTTTAAGAGCTTCAACAATTTGCCAAGAGGCAATCATTGCAATAATTGGTAAAATTACTCCGGCTGTATCACAGGTTGGAGCACTACCTGGCGGAGGCAGATTTTCAAATACACAGCGAAGACAAGCAGTACGGCCTGGTAAAATTACCATTGTTAGACCATAAGAACTAACTGCTGCTCCATAAACCCAAGGTTTATTTAGTTTTATACATGCATCATTAATTAAAAAGCGTGTTTCAAAATTATCTGTACCATCTAAAACCAAATCAGCATCAGCAATAAGCCTTTCAATATTAGTATAATTAACATCAGTTACAATAGCTTCTGTTTCAATTTCTGAGTTAATTTGACTAATTCTCTCACAAGCTGCAATTGCTTTAGGTATATTGGCTTGAGCAGCTTTTTCATCAAACATTACTTGCCTATGTAGGTTGGAAAACTCTACAAAATCACGGTCAATTGCACGTATTTTTTTAACTCCTGCTCGTGCAAGCATTTCTAATTGCATGGCTCCTAATGCCCCACAACCAATCACTACAACCGTGCTATTAAGTAATTTTTCTTGCCCTGCTTGACCAATTCCTTCAAACAAAACTTGTCTAGAATAACGTTCTGATACAGACATAAATAATTTTTTACTAATCTTACTTTTTAAATAGAAAGTTTGTTTGAGGATAGTTCTAGCCAACCAAGATCGTCAAGGGTAAGTAGGGGCGAACACATAGATCTTTTGATAAAAACATTTTTTCGCTATAGTTAGATTATGTTAAAAACTACTCTAGACCAAGAAGCCGATAAATTATTAGCCTGTGTTCATTGTGGGCTATGTTTACCTACTTGCCCTACCTATCGTCAATTAGGCAATGAAAATGATTCACCTCGCGGACGACTTTATTTAATGCGTGCTGTAGCAGAAGAAAAAATAGATATTTCTCCTAGTTATCATAAACATTTAGACCTCTGTTTAGGCTGTCGTGCTTGTGAAACTGTCTGTCCATCAGGAGTTAACTTTGGTCATTTGCTAGAAAGCGCCCGAGCAGAAATGGTAGAAACAAAGCCAGAAAAACTAGATTGGTGGACAAGAGTAAAAAACTTTTTTGTTGGACTAGTCTTAAAACAGGTTTTTACCCGTAAATGGTTGCTAAATTTGGTTTGGAGAACGCTAAAAGCGCTTCAACGTAGTGGACTTGTTTCCTTACTATTAAAGTCAGGCTGGTTTAAGTATTTACCTGTTCTAGAGTTTGCTCTAGCCCTACTTAATAAAGCAGAAAGCCAACTACCTTTAGCAAAAGAGTTACTAGGACAGGTAGGAAATACAACAAATAGCAGCGGTGAAATTAGCGATGATACTTTTGAAATTACTTACCAAGTATCTCAATTTACTGGCTGTATAATGGAAGGTCTTTTTACAGAAACTAATCGTGCTACTACTAGAGTTTTGTCTACAAATGGTTGTTTAGTGGAAATTCCTAGCACTCAAGCTTGTTGTGGGGCGTTACATGCACACAGCGGTTTTCATAAAACTGCTGTAATGCTAGCAAAAGTTAATATTGATACTTTTATGCCTATAGGTAGTAAAAATGACTTTCCTATACTAGTAAATGCTGCTGGTTGTGGGGCTATGATGAAGGATTATGGCAGGCTTTTAGCAAATGATCCTGATTATAGCGAACGAGCAAAAGCTTTTAGTTCTAGGGTTAAAGATGTAAGTGAGTTTTTAGCTACTATTGACCTACGTAAAGCACATCCATTAAATACCAAAATTACTTATGACGCACCATGTCATCTTTATCATGGTCAAGGGGTACGCCAACAACCTATAGATTTGCTTAAAAAAATTCCTGGGGCTGAGTTTATTCCCCTAGTTGGTGCAGAAATGTGTTGTGGTAGTGCTGGAATTTATAATCTAACTCATCCAACAATGGCTAGACAGTTGTTAACAGAAAAAATAGAAAATATTAAACAAACCACAGCAGAAATTTTAGTTACAGGAAATCCTGGTTGTGCAATGCATATTGGAGCAGGGCTTCAATTAGCAGGTGAAAAAACGCTACTACTTCATCCAGTAGAGTTATTAGATTTAGCCTACCAGTTAGCTTAAGGGTTAGACCTAGTTAATCTACTTTAATTAAGATAATCTTTCTATTTTAAACTCATTTGCAATAATAAAAGAGTTTGCTCCCCAAGATAAAAGAGTAGCGTTATTTGTTCTTTCTGTTAGTTTTGCTAAATATTCTTTGTATTTATCTCCTAATTTTTCCTCTAGGGTTTGATAATGAACCTTTACTTTATCCTCTTCTAATATCTTTCCATAAGCTTTAATTAAATTTTCTGGCCCAACAGCAAACATTTTTTCAAGTGGTTCAGGTTCTGTTAGTAAAATATCTAGAAAACGATAATTAAAATAACGCTCAAAACGAATAGAGTTAGAAAAGAAGCTTTTATGTGTCTGATAAAGTTCAAAAAAGACCTTAGCAGGATTTGAAATTTTACCTTCAAAGTTAAGTTTTAATGGTAGTTGTTGATGAGGTATTAATTGACGATGTTGTTTACTTAAAAACATATCTTGCATAGCAGTAGATGTTATTT
>Ga0075163_10001852_pt1 | contig 28582 bp, 22 predicted proteins | sample JI1023141ADNA_FD_71478 | JGI IMG/M metagenome (GOLD analysis project Ga0075163, IMG submission 71478) | Wastewater effluent complex algal communities from Wisconsin, to seasonally profile nutrient transformation and Carbon sequestration -... | ecosystem: Engineered > WWTP > Effluent > Algae...
TATGTTTTAGAGCAGCTTCCTTTACAGGAGAAGGCACCAGTTTTTGCCCACGGCCCTGTGGTTTATCGGGCGCAGTAATAACGGCCACCACATTAAATTTCTGTTCAACCAGTATTTCAAGGCACGGCACGGCAAACTCGGGTGTGCCCATAAAGATGATGCGAAGGGGAGTCATTTAGATACGGATCTTTATTTTTTAAGTATTAGATGAACCCCGTAAATTGAAAGTTTAACTTTCAATTTGCGGGGTTTGTTTAGTTCAGGTTTTTAATCAAATCAGCTATTCCAATGGCTTCAACACCTTTGCCTAACGGAAACGACCCATCAATAGGGCTGCACACATAGGCTTCTTTTATTTTCAGATCGTTCAGCAAATAATAAAAACCTTTTGTTACCGAAGGTGCCTTTGCAAGTTTACATTCAACGGCTACCACACGTTTTCCTTTTTTCAGAATAAAATCAATCTCAGCTTGATCGGCTGTTGTGGCATAAAAAAACTCCCATCCCGAAACGGAGTAGGTAAGTTGACTTAACACAAAACCTTCCCACGAAAATCCGGCCACCGGATGCGAGAGCAAATCGGATGTTCCTGAAATATTGAGTAACGCATGCAGCAAGCCCGTATCCGAAAGGTAAATCTTCGGGCTACGTTTCAGGCGCTTATCAATATTTACATAGTAGGGTTCCAGCTTTCTTACCATGTAGGTGTTGGTCATAATATCTACATAGGTTTTTACTGTAGAGTGCGATATGCCCAGCGAGTTACCCAGGTTTGAAAGATTAAGAAATTGCCCATGCAGATGGGCGCACATCATCCAGAACTTGCGCATGTTTTCAGGAGCCACACCAATTCCAAATGCAGAAAGGTCTCGTTCCAGAAATGTTCTGATGAAATTCTTTCGCCAAACCATACTAAGTTGTTCTTGTTTGGCCAGAAGACTTCCCGGAAAACCACCACGCAACCACAGGCGTTGCATGCCGCCTTTTATGTCAGCCGATTCTGTTAATGTAAAAGGCGCTAGTTCTGTATAAACAATGCGTCCGGCTAGTGTTTCAGATGTTTGGCGGAGTAGCTCAGGCGAGGCCGATCCCAACAAAAGAAATTGACCATTCTTTTTTCCTTTATCAATCGTACTCCTTAACACCCGAAATAGTTCAGGCATGAATTGTACTTCATCAAAGCAAACAAGCTTACCATGATGTTGTGCCAGAAATAGCGAAGGGTCATTTAGTTTTACCCGGTCTTCCGGATCTTCCAGATCGATATACACGGCTCCTTTTACAGTAGCAATTATACTTTTGGCAAGAGTAGATTTACCACATTGCCGCGGGCCTGTAATAGCTACAGCCGGAAAGTGCCGTAAGTATTTACGAATTTCTTTTTCCTTGTCCCGCGTTATCATGCGGCAAATATACAAAAAACTGAACCCCGCAAATTGAAAGTTTAACTTTCAATTTGCGGGGTTCGACAAAACTCTAAATTCTGAGATTTTATCCTTCGCGTAAAGCTTTCCTTAGGTATTTTTTACAAATCGGGCAGGTCTCCCAATTGTGATTACGAGCCGGGCAATATTCGCGACCGTAATAAATAATCTGTAGATGAGCTTTGTTCCACTTCTTTTCCGGAATTAATCGCTTTAAATCTCTTTCGGTTTGCTCCACACTCTTTCCATTGCTTAATCCCCAGCGGTAAGCCAAACGATGTATGTGTGTATCCACAGGAAAAGCGGGTACCCCAAACCACTGTGTCATCACTACCGAAGCTGTTTTATGCCCAACTGCCGGAAGTTCTTCCAGAGCTTCAAAAGTGTTGGGCACTTCGCCATTATATTTCTCAATCAGAATTTTAGATAAACCATAAATCCCTTTCGATTTCATGGGTGATAATCCGCAAGGTTTTATAATCTCTCGAATCTCTTCCACTGAAAGTTTCACCATATCAAACGGATTGTCGGCCAGCTTAAAAAGATCGGGTGTAGTTTTATTTACACGTACATCGGTGCACTGTGCCGAAAGCAACACAGCAATCAACAACGTGTAAGCATCTTTATGATCGAGTGGAACAGCCGGATTAGGATAAAGTTTATCCAGCGTTTTAATAATGTTGGTAACTTTTTCGGATTTGGTCATGGGTAGCTTCAAGCTATTAGCCACAAGCTTCAAGCTATTTCGCTGCTGATTCTGAGCTTGTAGCTTGTAGCTTGAGGCTTGTAGCTAAGGATATAATAAATACTTAACTCTTAATGCTTTGTACTTTACTAAGTCTGGTTGCCAACTATCTCTTATCTGTTCTTCGGTAAGCCCGTCTTTTATCTGCTGTTTAAGTTTAGTTGAGCCGGCCAGAATATCGAAGTAGGGAATGAAAAACTTTTCCTCATCGGGATAGAGCGCATACATTTTTAATACATAAGACAAATCAATTCTGCGTGCCGGTGTGTCGTTTCGCAGGTCAATACCGTAACACAATTTATTTTCGTGCGGAGGTTTTACAGCTACGCCTTTAATGGTAACTGGTGTAAATGTAAACGTCAGTTCTTTTAATTCGGGGGCACCCAACACCTGAAACGGAAATGGTGTGCCGCGGCCCAAACTTATGTTGGTGCCTTCAAACAAACAGATGGATGGATAAAGTTGTATCGCTTGATTGTTAGGTAAGTTTGGGGATGGACCAATCGGCAACAAATACGGTTCGCCATGCTTCCAGTTTTTAACCGGAATAACTTCTATGTCGCACCTTACTTTATTCAAGAGCCAACCTTCACCGTTTAATAACTGTGCAAGTTCGCCTACTGTTAATCCATGCGCAATGGGTATGGTGTGCATGGCTACAAACGATTTTAAAGCTTTGTCATTCATCGGGCCATCCACAAAATCGTTGGGGTTGGGCCTATCCAGAATAATCATTTTTTTATTCGATTCGGCACAAGCCTCCATTACATAGTGCATCGTACCGATGTAGGTATAAAAACGAGTACCCACATCCTGAATGTCAAACACCACTACATCTACATCGGCCAATTGTTGTGCGGTTGGTTTTTTATTTTTTCCGTAAAGGGAAATTAGCGCGATACCGGTTTTAACATCCACACTGTCATTTACCAGTTCGCCATCGGCAGCGTTTCCGCGAAAGCCATGTTCGGGGCCAAAAATTTTTACAATGTTCACGCCAAGGCTTTTAAGAGAATCGGCCAGGTGGGTTTTGCCGATGAGGGAAGTATGGTTCACCGTAAGGGCAATGCGTTTGTTTTTTAGTTTAGGAAGCAGCGTATTAATTTGGTCAGCTCCCGTAAGGATGGCCGGTTTGGCTGTAGCTTTTTCCTGCGTAGGTTGTGCTTTGCACGAAACCATTGTGAACAAAACGAGAACGAATACCAATAACCTGATCATTTCTTTTTATTTTGGCGAAAGTATAAAATTAAGAATTAGTCGGTGCTTTCCCGTTTCATCGCTCAAAGAATCCGCCACGCGCAAGGCAATAGTTTTGCTTCTGTTATTCACAAAATAGCGGTGGCCAGTATTGCCATTGGGTTAGCTGCTGCCATCATATCGTTTTTAATTATGCAAGGGTTTCAGGCTGCGGTTAAAGACAAAATCTACAGCTTTAGCAACCACTTGTTGATTACACGGTTTACCATGAACAACTCGGTGGAAGAACAACCTTTTGACTACCGGATAGAGTTATACAAAAACACGCAGCAGTTTCCGTTTGTAACGCACGTGCAGGAGTATGCCCACAAAGCCGGGCTTGTAAAAACCGATGACGAAGTTCTGGGAATTGTATTTAAAGGCGTGGGCCGGAGTTTTAATACCAAAAATTTCAACCCAAATTTACTGGAGGGCAGGTTTATTCATTTTTCGGATTCAGCGTACGCCAATGAAGTGGTAATAAGTAAAGTAATTGCTGATAAAATAAATGCCAAAGTAGGCGATCAACTTACCATTCATTTTTTTCAGAACCCACCACGCTTCCGCAGATTGGTTGTTGTGGGAATTTATGAAACCAACTTGTCGGATTATTTTGACAGCAAAGTTATACTGGGTGATATTGGGTTGGTACAACGCCTTAACGATTGGGCACCACACGAAGCCGGTGGTTTGGAAATTCAGGTTAACCTGAATCACTTCAATACACTTTCGCTTTGGCGCGAAGATTTTTCCGCATATGCTGAGTATGCACATGAAGCCATCTTCAACAATCCTGAAATTGATAATCCACAACTTGCCTATTTGGGCGCTCTATACGATTACCAGTTTAATTTTGATCGGGCGGCATTAGAATCGGCCGCAAGGCAAATAGGCGATTCAATGGATTACGATTTGTATCTGGAGACCGTTCGCGATAAATACATTCAGGTATTTGAATGGCTCGATTTGATTAAACGTCAGGTAAAAATTCTGTTAGTGATAATATTGGTGGTGGTGTGTGTGAATATGATTTCGGTGATTTTAATATTAGTAATGGAACGCACACCCATGGTTGGAATTCTAAAAGCAATGGGTGCTAAAAACCAATTGGTACGAAATGTCTTTTTGCAAAGTGGTATAAATTTAATTGCGCGAGGTTTAGTGTGGGGTAATGCTATTGGTCTGGGTTTATGTTTTTTGCAGTATAAGTTTAAGTTCATTGCACTTAACCCACACGACTATTATATGGAGTATGTACCGGTGCAATGGGGCTGGGATACTGTACTGATTCTGAACGCCATTGTGTTTGGCACCGTGCTTACCGTTCTGCTCTTACCAACATTGTATATCTCACGCATTAATCCCATTCAGGCCATCCGGTTTGATTGATTTTTCCCCAATCTGTAGAATTGATCCACACTTTTTTTGATGCAGACCAAATGGTCTGAAAAAATTATCAACTGATTTTCAGCAAGTTAGGCTTTAAACTTTCCCTCATTTTGGTTTAGCCAAATGTTTGCAATACCCCACGCAAAACAAAAACGAAACAACCATGAAAGCTCAAATCATCCTAGGCGTAGTTGCCGCTTCTTTCTTTGCCAGTTGCAATGTAAAGGAGAATGAAGAATTGAAGGCTCGTGTAGTTACCCTTGAAGAAGAACTAAAGGAAACACAAAAGTCAGCCGATCAATTACAACAGGTAAGTGTTATGCTCGATTCAATCGAAGCAAACCGCACTTTGTTAAACGAAGGGTTAATAGAAGGTACTAACTATACCGACTACTCAACCCGTATGAAAAATCTGCACGCTTATATTAAAGACACGCAGGTTAAGTTAAACGATCTGGAAACTTCTTTAAAGAAGTCAAAGTCAAACGCATCGGCTTATTCTAAAATGGTTACTAAACTAAAGGCCGACCTTGAAGCCAGCACCACACAGGTAGCCTTGTTACAAGCTGAGGTTGAGAAGTTCAGAATTGAAAACCAGGCTATGGCAGTTACACTCGTTCAAAAAGACTCGGTGTTGAACAGCAATGCTGAAGTTATCAAAGTAAAAGAATCTGACATTGCAGCGTTGGAGACTAAAGTAAAAGACATCTCTACACAGTCTACTACAACCCAGGCCGATTTGTTGTATGCACAAGGTCAGGCATTGGAAACTGCGGCAGCCCGCACAAAGTTGGCTCCTCGTAAGAAAAAAGATACACAGCGTGAAGCGCTTGAATTATACAAACTCTCTTACTCGCTTGGAAAGCAAGAGGCGAAAGCAAAGATTGATGAGTTAGAGAAAGTGGTTGGCTAAATGTGGGGTTGGCCGGCCACGGCCCACCGGGTGAATGCCCGGTGGGTTTTTGTTTTAATAGGTGAGTTTAATTGTAGTGATAAATCAACACATTGCCGAATGTATCGCCACACAATGTGTGGTGTAAAAAAAGCAAAACATCTATTACAGCGCAGAATCAACGATTTAGATTCTTGATACTGGTTGGCACAGGAATAGCGTAATGATTTGGTATAACTAATTGTTCAACTTAAAACCAAAAGTCATGAAAAAAGTAGTTGCAATCCTTTCGCTTGTGTTGTTTGCCGGTGCTATGCAAACCACGTTCGCAGTAACCTCTTCAGCTGTTGCTATCGAGTTACAAGATGAGTTGGTAAAAATTACCACCGATGAACTTCCCGATGCTGTAAAACAAACGCTGGCTTCAGCCGATTATCAGGGTTGGGCAGTGGAAGAGGCTTATCACAATAAGACGAAAGATCATTATGAACTGAAGGTGAAGAAAGAAGCCGAAACCAAAACCCTGAAGTTTAGTAAAGATGGAAAGGAGATTAAGTAATTTCACCAACAACCTTTTACATAAGAGGGCCGGTTAATTCCGGCTTTCTTTTTTACTTTTAAGTTATGGCTGTATTGCTCATTGAAGATGACCGAACCTTCCAACGTATTCTGGAAGGATTTTTAGCGAAAAATAAATTCGAGTCGGTGGCTTGTTCCACTGCCAAAGAAGGTCTTGCAGCTGTTTCAAAGCAAGACTTTGAATTAGTGTTGTTGGATTACCGTTTGCCGGATGGCACGGGTATGGAAGTGTTAGAGCAAATTAAACACAACCATCCGCAGTTGCCCGTCATCATCATGACGAGTTATTCGGATATCCGCACCGCAGTAAAAGCCATGAAGGCCGGTGCGTTTGAATACATTACAAAACCCGTAAACCCCGATGAACTTTTATTGCTGATCAAATCGGCACTTTCAAAACCAACTAAGTCAGAAAAAGCGGCTGCCGTAAGTCAACCCCAGTTTGTTGTGGGTAGTAGCGACATCGCGCGTCAACTTCAACAACAGATTAGCCTGGTGGCGCCAACTAATTTATCGGTTATCATTCAAGGCGAAAGTGGTACGGGAAAAGAGCAAGTGGCGCGTTCTATTCATCAACTCAGTACCCGTTCGCAAAAACCATTTGTGGCTGTGGATTGTGGAGCGCTTTCAAAAGAGTTAGCGGCCAGCGAATTGTTTGGCTATGCGAAAGGTGCATTTACGGGCGCTTTGCGCGATAAGGAAGGTCAGTTTGTAGCTGCCGATGGTGGTACATTGTTTCTGGATGAAGTAGGCAATCTTTCGTATGAAGTGCAGGTGAAATTGTTGCGAGCCATTCAGGAACGTATTGTTCAGCCCTTGGGAACAACAAAACAAATTCAGGTTGATGTAAGAATTATTACGGCAACAAACGATGACTTACACGAGCAATCCAAAAATGGTATGTTCCGTGAAGATCTATATTATAGATTAAATGAATTTAAACTTCATGTGCCAGCCCTACGTAATCGGGCCGATGATTTGCATGAGTTTATGGAATTTTTTATGAGCCAGGCCAATGCGGAGTTAGGTCGCACCACAACCGGCTTTAGTACCGAGCTAACTAACCTGTTTCGTAAGTATGATTGGCCCGGCAACTTGCGTGAAATGAAAAATGTAATTAAGCGTGCCGTGTTGGTAACGGGCGCAGGCGAAATTGGGGTAGCAGCATTGCCACCCGAAATGGTTGATGCCGTAAATAAACCGACACTTAATTCAATTAATGAAACCAGCACTTACGATTTGAAGGCAATTCAGGAATCGCAAGAGCGCGATTTGATTACCAAAACATTAGCTGAAGTTCGATACAACAAATCCAAAGCTGCGCGCTTGCTGAACATTGATCGCAAAACGTTGTATTTGAAAATGGAGAAATACAACATTCAAGGTTAAACCGAAGTTTCTACACCTTTTGATAATTCCGATTGAAGGTGCTTTACCTGATGCAACACCTGTGGTAATTCGCGGATAGTATGAAGTGGAGTGCCAGCTACAAGCATTTGCTCAATGCGTTGTAACTCTTTCATGAGCGGTCGTGCTCCAAATTGACCAACACGGCCGGCCAGTTGATGAATAATTTCGCGGGCACCGGCAGCATCTTTATCCAGCATGCGTTTTTCTAATTGCAAAATGTTTTTGTGCGTTTCTTCAATAAACTCTTCCACTATTGAATTCATCAGCACTTTATCACCGTGCGTCATTTTTTCTAATTCAGAAAGGTTTACTTCTGTTTGCTGCGTAGTTGATTGGATTTGATGTAGGGCATCCAGAAATTCATTTTCCCGAAAAGGTTTTGGTAAGATTCTGTTAAAGCCACTCTCCACAATAAATTTTCGTTCATCGGGAAGCAGGTGCGCGGTCAAAGCAACAATATAAAGTTCAGGTACACGGGCACGCAGTTGTTTACAAAGATCAACACCATTAATTCCAGGCATGCGAATGTCCAGGAACACTACATCATTTGCATTCACCTTTTGTTCGAGCATTTTAAGCGAACTTTGCAGCGATGTATAAGCAACGTTATTCTTTTCCAGAATGAGCGAACATAATTTTAAAATCAACGGATCGTCATCCACCAACCACACATGGCCGGCAAAAGTTGTTAGTTTGGTTTGTTGAACAGGACTTACAACTAGGGCCTCCGTTTTTTCGAATGTAATTAAGATGCTAAAGGTGGTACCCGTACCAACTTCACTTTCCACTTTAATGGTGCCCTGTTGCTGTTCAATAATTTTTTTTACAATAGATAGCCCAAGTCCCGCACCGCCATATTGTCTATGAATACTCTTACCACCTTGTTCAAACTGGTTAAAGATTATTTCCTGTTCTTCTTTCGGAATTCCTTTTCCGGTATCGGAAATTCTAAACTCGGTTTTAATGTGTGTGGCAGTTTGTTCCAATATACGCGTGCTGAAGGTAATGGTGCCAGAGGCTGTAAACTTGATGGCATTGCCTAATAAATTATGGAAGACTTGTTTTAGCCTGAAGGCATCGCCTAAAACTGGTGAATCTATCTGATCGATCTCAATAGTAAGATTGAGATTTTTTTGTCGTGCTTGGATGGTAACTACAGTAGCTACTTCATCCACCAGTTCATCTAACCAAAGCGCACTTTTATCTAACACAAATTGCCCGGACTCAATGCGGCTATAATCCAGCACTTCATCTACTATATGCAGTAGATGCTCAGATGAATGTTGAATGGCTAATAAAGCTTCAGTATTATTCTTTTGTGAGTTGAGCTGTTCTGAAAACCCAAGAATAGATTGCAATGGGGTACGAATCTCGTGACTCATGTTGGCCAGAAAGCGTTGCTTCACTAAACTAAGTCGCTCAGCTTCTTCTTTTGCCTGGGTTAATTGTAACCTGTAGTAATTACTACGCGAAAGATCAATCAGCATTAAGAACACAAGTGCTGCTGCCACCAGAAAAAAGATGGCTATAATAATGCTGATGCGTTCTACACTTTTGTTCACTAACAAACCCGCTTCAGCATTTTTTCTTTCAAATAAGGCAAGTTCTTCTGTTTCTACTTCGCGTAGAATGGAGAGCAATTGGTTGATCAACGCTACATTGGTATTGATAAGCCGGAGTTCGCGCTGCATCATTTCCTGAGTTTGCAACCGTTGGTCTTCATCCAACCGTTTCATAATACGTTCTACTTCATCGCGGGCACCTTGTTGGCGGGCAATTGCCAGCGTATCAACTTTGGTAAGCGTTTCTTCTTTTATTTCAATGCTGCCATTCAGTGTATCTTTCTTTTTGCTACCAAACAAGCGGCTGAAGAAATTTCGCTTTTCTTCCGGTATATAGGTTGTGGTAGTGGTTTTATTTCGATTGGTAGAAACCAGACTATCCAGTTGCTGGTTAACAGCCAGAATAAGCGAGAGCGAATCTAACTGTTGTGTAAACTTTTTGTTGGAAACAAATTCCGATCTCAAACGCAAGTATTCCAACAAAAGATAATCACGTTTAGCCACTACTCTTTTCATAGCCTCAAGTCGCCCTGGCTGGCGAGTGTTGTTCCAGGGCATGGCAATTAACGTATCAAGCGTAGCGGTAAGTTGTTTTGATTCTTTTAATATAGCCCGATACGATTTACCAGGATTCCGGATGGCGTCCGCGCGCTGTTGCTGATCGAGCCGGGTAATTTGTTCAAACAAATTATTGAGTGCACGCAGTTTGTCGTTAGGTACTGTAAGTTCATCTACCTGTTCGAGCAAACTATTAAATCCGATATAGGTTGTACCCACCGCAAGGGCAATAGCCACGCAAGCCAGCACAAATGCGGCAATAATTTTTCCCCGTAAGGGTGATAGAAAAGATTTATCTACCAAAGCCATCCCGAAAGGTAACGACTTAAATTGGCTATTGGTATGAGATTTTAATGAACGGAAACTAAATCATATCGGTGTTCGAGCAGCGGTTTACCAAAGGCTGAAGAAGTCTTTTCTTCGGTAAGCGTAAATCCATGGCGCGTATATAATGAGGCTGCCGCTTTCAACTCGTGCGTAGTAAGCAGATAAGCACTTTTATAATCGATCGATTTCAGCGATTCCATAAATAGCGTCATCAGTTTTTTGCCAAGACCAAATCCGCGGTAAGCGGGTTCAATTATAAAGTAGCGTAACTGAGCAGCCGTACCGCGATTCATAAGCGACATAAATCCGATTATTTTACCATTATGTTCACAAACCCACACGCGGTTTGTTGCTGGGTTAAACTGGGTATAAAATTCAAGTAAACTTTCGGCTACGTATTGTTCAAATAAAATTCCGAATTGATATTCCTCGCTGTAAAGTTTACCATGCAGGTAAACAATGTAGCCAAAATCTCCGGGCTTTAACTCGGTACGAATCTGAATATCCTGTATCGTGATATTTTCCATTAGTTTACGGTGTTTAGAATTTGTTTGATTGCCTGCATGTGGGTTATTACTGACTTTATTTTTGTATCAGGCAATTGATCCAGAAGGTGTTTGATTTGATTGGATGAAGCGGTATTGATTTTATCAAACTCAAGTTTGCCTTTTGAAGTTAACTTTATCAGGCTTATTCTGGCATCTGATTCAGTTGCTTGAAGAATAATCAACCCCTTTCTGGAAAAAGATTTTAGAATCCGGCTCAGGTATCCTTTATCCATATCAAGCGCAAGAATAATTTCACTGGCGCTACAAGGTTGGTGGTGCTGAAGTTCATATAACACACGGGCTTCTGGCAATGAGAATTCACTGTTTAAAATACCCTTGTCGAGTAAACCTAAAATACGGGTGTAGAATCGATTAAAATCGCGTACCTGCGCAACGTCTGTGGCTGTCATCTTAGTGGGATCATGCAGCTAAAATACGCAATTAGTTGATTTTGTCAACTAATAGGCAAGCTTTTTGAGGAATACGTAAACAGATTTAAAATCTTAAGCAGGGATATACTTCTTGAACCAACTTTGCACAGTCATCTGGATAACGCCCAGAAACGCTTCCTTAAAAATCCCTACCGACATTTTACTTTGGCCGCGGGTACGGTCAGTAAAAATGATGGGCACTTCGCTTAACTTGAAGCCGTATTTCCAGGTTAAAAATTTCATTTCAATCTGAAAGGCGTAACCAACAAACTTCACCTCATTAAGCGGAATGGTCTTTAATACTTTGCTTCTGTAGCAGACAAATCCGGCAGTGGTATCGTGCAGCGGAATGCCCGTAACAATTTGTACATACTTGCTCGCAAAGAACGAAAGCAGCACTCTACCCATAGGCCAGTTTACCACATTTACTCCGGTGGCATAGCGCGAACCAACGGAAAGATCGCTACCCCATTCCGAACAATTCAGGTAAAGGTTGATCAGGTCTTTCGGATTATGTGAAAAATCAGCATCCATTTGCAACACATAATCATACCCGTGCTCTAGTGCATATTTAAATCCATAAATGTATGCGGTGCCCAAACCTTGTTTACCCGAACGCTGCAGTAGGTGCAGGCGAGTTTCAGTTGGGGTGTTATAATTTTTTTGTACGTCTTGCACTAATTGTGCAGTGCCATCGGGCGAGTTATCATCCACAATCAGAATATCAAAATCTTTCGGGAGCGAAAACACCGTGTCGATTATCATGGTGATATTCTCCTTTTCATTATAAGTTGGTATAATGACTATCGCGTTGTTCAAAAGCCTTATGGTTTAACCGGGCGGTTTTCCCCGTATAACAAAACTAAATAAAACGAGTTCCCAAACAATCCCTACCTGTAAAAACGAACTGGAAATTAGGCCAATTGCTGGTTTCAGTTGACAGAATGCCTTATCATTGAGACTGATCGGATCCAGCCAATGTATGAATAAATGTGTTTTTTTAGATAGAGACGGGGTGTTGAACAAAGACAATCCCTTGTATACGTATAACGTTGAGGCTTTTGAAATTCTGCCGGGTGTAATTGAAGCCACACGGTTATTAAAAGCAGCCGGCTTTCGCCTGATTGTGGTAACTAACCAATCGGGTATTGCAAAAGGTATTTACACACAAGAACAAATGGATGCCTGCCACCAGTACTTTCAACAGATGTCGGGCAACAGCATCGATCATTTTTATTTTAGTCCATACCATGCTTCGGTTACGGAATCGCTTTCGCGGAAGCCGGGTACGCTGATGTTTGAAAAAGCAATGGCCCGATTTTCAATCGACATTGCTACTTCGTGGATGGTAGGGGACAGAGGCCGGGATATTATTCCTGCGCGTAAGCTGGGTATAAAAACAATTCAGATTGGCGATGAAGTAGAACCCGAAAACAAAGCCGACTACCAGGTAGAGAGTTTACTCGAAGCCGCACACATTATTCTGAAAAGCAATTAAAACTTTAATCTGAGTTTTACGATTGGATTAGATAGGTGACCTGTTTGTACAATTTTTTCGCCCGCACGTTTGTTGGTAAAATAATTTTCGGGGGCCACATTCATTGAAAGTTGCAGGCGCTTGTTAGCCGATTGCCCAAGTTTTAACTGCGCCAGGTTTTCTTTTTTGTACGAACTGAACATAGCCTGGTGTGCAATCAGCGCAAACAAAGAAGGTACACCAATGGCCAACAAACCCGACTCTGCTTCAAGTACAACCATAATCCCAAGGCCAACCAGCGCGGCACCTCCGGTAGCAAAGGAAACCATGTTGCCTTGCGATTTAGTGAAATGAATACCTTTTACCGATTTCTGGCCAAGCATTGTTCCGGCAATGGCAGTTACAGCGGGTAAAATAAAAACACCAGGGTTATCGTTTGCATTTATGCTTTCCGCCACCACGGCAAAACCAAAGCCTGCGCTTACTATTGAAAGTGCACTTATCACATCTGCATCGCCCTGACTGTAATCATATTTTTTAGCCACGTTATGGCCTATCACCAATCCTACAACACCACCCGCTAATAAGCCGGCACCAATCGCGTGGGTGTCGCTGGTTTCGCTCGAGGCGATTATCATACCGGCAGTAAATGGCCCGAGAAACCCATAGTGTCGCATCATTTCAATATGGCCTTCCGAAAAATTTTTGCGCTTCTGCGTTTGAAATCCAATCTCGCCTAATGCAATGCTACCGGCTGTTGAAAACAATAACGCAGTATTGCCTGAGTTATCAGAATCTCCCGCAAGGGCTAACCCTAAAAATGCACCGTTCAATAAACCCAACACTCTACCCGAATTACCCGCACGAATGGTATTGGCATTTATACCTTGATATTTCTTCTTGTTGATTACAGGCCCAAGTTGCCAAAGCCCGGCCGTAAGTGGAATAATGCCAACAGCTGCGGGACCACTTGCTTCGGTGCCAACTACAATGCTTATTCCGTAGTACGCACCGTACACTCCGTTTATTAATCGATCGCGGGTCCGCAATTCAAAATCTTTGACGTTGGTTGGTGGTGCAGCCAGTTCAAAATCCCATTGTGCTTTTTGTTGCTGATACTTTCGTTTCTCTTCATCGGACAAACGCTCGTAATAGCTCGCCAGGTATTTTTCGTAATCTTCTAAGTAGGCCAGTTCGGTTGTAGCAAGCGAATCGCCTTTTAGTTTACGATCGGCAATTTTGCGGTAGGTTTCTTTTTTAGTTTCCTGCCAGAAACCGCGGGCGGTATAAAGTTCTTGTGCAATGAGAACGCTATTGCCCAACAGTAAGATTAAAGTGATAATGAGCAACAGTCTGGTCATCTTATGCTAAATAGATTACCAAGATAGCAAAATGGTTGTAACGCTGATTGAGAGAATTTACTCCGGGTTGCCTTCGTAACCCAACAACTTCATCATGCTGTTGCTGGATTGTTCTTTGGCAAACAGTTCGGTTGTAATTTCGCCATCTTCATTTCTGTGAATAAGCACATGTTTAGGTGCCGGAATAAGACAATGTTGAATACCACCATAACCGCCAAGCGATTCCTGATAAGCACCCGTATGAAAGAACCCAATATAAAGTGGTTCTTCATCGGTAATCATGGGTAAGAACACTTCGCCCGTGTGGGCTTCGGAGTTATAATAATCGTGGCTATCGCAGGTAAGGCCACCAATGTTTACTTTATGATAGGGGTCGTCCCACTTGTTTACCGAAAGCAAAATGTATTTCTGATTCAAGCCCCACACATCGGGTAAGTGTGTGATGAACGAGCCATCAATCATATACCAAAGCTCTTTATCGTTTTGTAGTTTCTGATCTACCATCGAGTACAACACGGCTCCACTTTCGCCCACCGTAAAACTTCCAAACTCAGTAAAGATGTTGGGCACCGGTACGTTATTCTTTTCGCAAATCCACTTAATATTTTCCACAATCTGCTCAATCATGTACTTGTAATCGTACTGAAAGGTGAGTGAAGTTTTAATCGGGAAGCCGCCACCAATATCAATCGAATCAAGCGTAGGGCAAATCTTTTTCAATTCGCAATACTTAAAGATAAAACGGCTAAGCTCGCTCCAGTAATACGCGGTATCTTTAATGCCGGTGTTGATAAAGAAGTGCAGCATCTTTAATGAAGCTTTGCTGCTGGGTTGAATTTTTTCTTTATAAAGCGGAATAATATCGCTGTAGCGGATGCCGAGGCGTGAAGTATAAAATTCAAACTTCGGTTCTTCATCGGCCGCTACCCGAATGCCTACCTGGTAAGGGCGGGTTACATTGCTTTCGTACGTATCAATCTCACTCAGGTTATCTAAAATCGGAATGCAATTAAATTCTTCATTCAGCAACTCGGTAATGTATTGCCGGTATTGCGGCATTTTAAATCCATTACAGATTATAAAAGTCTCTTTCGAAATTTTTCCGCGTTCGTATAACGTGCGTACAATCGGAATATCAAAAGCAGACGATGTTTCGATGTGCACATCGTTCTTCAATGCCTCTTCCAACACAAAATCGTAGTGCGATGATTTGGTGCAATAGCAGTAGGTGTACTTGCCATTGTACTTAAATCGTTCTATGGCGTTGTTGAAAGTAGCCTGCGCAAACCGGATGTTCTCGCTAATGCGCGGCAGGTAGGTAATCTTTAGCGGAGTTCCGTACTGTTTAATGATGTCCGTAAGGGGAACATCGTTGAATAATAACTCATGGTCGCGAACCTTAAATTCTTTCTGTGGAAATTCAAAGGTTTGCTCAATCAGCTCACGGTAACTCTTCATTAAATGCCAGTAGTTGTTGGGTACTGGTTGTGCGTTGCTGGTTGTTGTATTTGACCTAGAATCTCTTACGAACAACCCATCAACTAACAACCTAATTAAGAGGTGCAATAATGAGATAAATTTGCCATCTTTGCAACAGATCAAAACCTGCATGGTTAATCACATTTCACGCATGATTTTCAACCCCGTCCCCGCGGGCCTTCATGCTTTGCCCGATTTATAAGGGCGAGGAAATGCGGCCTTTTTAGGCCATTTTTTACGATTAACCAATTCTTAATAATTAATTCTTAGTTCCTGTGAAAGAGATAAAGATCATCGAAGTGAAGTCCGAAATCGGTGCCGGTACGCGCGGAGCCAGCCTGGGTGTGGAAGCGATGAAAATAGCCAGCCTCGATTTGAAGTCGGACCTCTTCCGTAAGTTCGATTCGATAGAAGTAGAAAACGTAAACGAACTTTTGTTTGATGGTGCCGAACATGCTTACGCCAAGTTTATTGATGGCGTGTTAATCATGGAGGAGCGCGTGTGCCTGGAAGTATATGAGCAGATTTTTGATGATTACTTTCCATTGATTATGGCGGGCGATCATTCTACTGCTTACGGAACTATGGCCGGAATTAAAAAAGCATATCCTAAAAAACGATTGGGTGTAATTTGGATTGATGCGCATGCTGATATTCATACACCATTTACTACGCCCTCGGGCAACATGCATGGCATGCCACTTTCTATGGCGTGCGGAATTGATAACCTGGAATGTAAAGTGAACGATCCGCGTGGTGAAACACTTGACTATTGGGAGCAGATTAAAAACGTGGGCATGCAAGGCCCTAAAATTTTACCTGAAGACCTGGTGTACATTGCTGTCCGCGATTTAGAAAAGCCTGAAAATTACCTGATCAATAAATTCAACATCAATTTTATTGAAGTTGAAGAAGTGAAGAAGTTTGGGGCGGCTGCTATGGCCCATAAAGCATTGCAGATGCTGGACCATTGCGATTTGATTTATGTTTCGTTTGATGTGGATAGTATTGACAGCCGGTTTTCTACCGGAACCGGAACGCCTGTGCCTAACGGATTAACGGTTGAGGAAGCAAAAATTCTGAATGCCGAACTGTGTAAAGAACCTCGAGTTTGTGCATGGGAAATTGTAGAGGTTAATCCTACGCTGGATACGGAAAACCGTACAGCAGAAAGTGCTTTTGAAATTATGGAAGCTTCGGCAAAGTCTATTATGGGCAGGCCGGTAATGGCAGAGTAGGGTTGATAAACGGCCAGATAAAATGATAATTCTGCTTTCACTAAAGTACTTACTGTATCAGATTAATAAGTATGCGTTCAAAATGTTGAGCAAAATCAATTTGTATTGGTTGGTAAAAAAGTCTTAGCTTCCGTCTATGGATAAAAAATCAATTCTCTTTGCGATAGGGCTGGTTGCAGTTGTTGGTTTATCAGTCATCTTCATTCCAGAATCGCCAGACAAAGACATGATTGTGGGTGGAGTTGCAGCTGTATATATTATTGCGTATTTCTTTTTCTTTCGAAAGAAGACATCAGAGAAAGAAAAGGAGATCAAAGCCAAAATAGAGCAACTAAAAAGCGAAGGCAAGGACCTTGCATTTGAACAAGAAGCAGATTTTAATGAAAAAGACTTGGAGCTGTTGTACAAAAGAAAGCGCCTGCTTGTTCTAAGTTTTATAGGTGGAACCTTAATAGTTTGCGCAATTTCTATTGGCACAATTCAGATTATCAGCGATATTGAAAATAAGATTTTCTGGCAAAGCATAGCCTTGATTATTATTCTCGTAGGATTTAGCTGGCTTTTTATTCGTGATATTCAGAAGCTATCTCATCATATCCTTACAGGAAAGAAGACAATCGTGCGTGGTATAGTAACCAACAAAAGAATTGAGGGCGATGAAACCGATACCTATTTTTTAGAGATAGATTCGCTTTCAGTTTATGTGGAGAAAAAAATCTACAATAAATATGAAGTTGGGGATGGAATTGAAATTCATCTTTTCAAGCCGCGTCATAACATGCTTCTCCACGAAGCCAAAATAGAATCCATGAGTCTGAAATAGGATTCTTATTTACCTTCTGCCAGTTTTGTTAAAGCTTTTATAGTACTCATCAGATTACTGCGAATTACCGGGTCCGTAAACATGCGCGGTATGTGGCTGGGCATAGATAAAATGCGGTAGGTAACCTTTACATGTTTGGGATTAACTTGTTCCAGTGTCCAACTGCCAGCCAGTTCCATTCGGGTTACGCCTTTTTCTACAGGCGCAAGTTTATCGTTTACTACCGATTCGAATGTGATGAAAAGTTTTTTGCCGGGCACTTGTTCAGTCAACACGTATTTCAGAAAATGATCCTGATCGCTCACCGGCCACGGAATATCATGGTAAGAATATTCTAACCAAAAAGTGGTGTCAGGTTGTGGGTAAACTTCGAAATCAGAAACATGCTTTTGCCAGGTTTTGATTTTGGATTCATCCTTCAACAACTTAAGTATGGTATAGATGGAAGCATTGATTAGAAATTCACTCTTAACCTCTCTGGCTTTTACTGCAGGTACTTTTCCCGGAAAGGTAATCCAGCGCTCGTGCACAAAAATGGGCGAGTCCTGTTTTACCAGTTCAAATTTTACTGCTTCATGATTTTGGGCAAGCCCTGCTGAAATCGTACTAAAGAAAACAAAAATCAAAACCCGCATCCTGTAATCAAATCTTGTTGTAAAGCTATGACAATTGTAGTGCGCTTAACCCTTAGCTACTACTTAACTTTATTAAAGGAAACATGAGTAGCACGCCCCGTACTTACCAGTAGTCGCGTAACCTTTCCTTTCTTATTGCGCCTGAATTCGTAAAGGTCGCCATCGGCAGAAAAGAAACCATCTTTAAACGATGGGGAAAGTTTAAAAGCAGGAAACGGTTTGTTATTAATCCATACGACATTGTTTAATATTTCTACAAGGTAAGTAACATCGGCTTCATCGCTTGTATAAGTACCTGCCAGTGGGTTTAAAGAAACTGCTGATAAATCGGCAGCGGCAACTTTGTAATACGATAACGTATCCTGCCAGTTTAGTATTGTGATGCGACCCGGTTTGGTGCTAATCCATTTTCTATCGAAGAATAGTGTATCGCGACTAATTACGATGCCACGCGATTTATTATTGAACAATGCATTGTCCTTGCGTTCTACCGTTTGCACATCCATGTGGCGTACGCTCCGCCAAATGCCTTCAAACTTTTTCAAATCAGACTCGGCCAATGTTATTGGATTAAGAACATAATCAGAACTGGATTCATCAAAGACAACAGGCGGCAAATCAATTTGTTCTTTGTTGGGATCGGACAGCATGATTTCGGCCATCTGCCTGCCAATACCGGTTGGATTAAAACTGCCATCATTACTCAAAGCCACAATAGAAATTTTCTTTTCAGGGTAATATGCCAGCCACGCGCGGTAACCGGCTGTGGCACCACTGTGACTGATTTCATCGAATCCGTAAAATTTGCTTACGTTAATTCCCGCAGCGTAAATAATTTCTTTTCCGTTGGTGAGTTTGCCTTTTTGCACGCGCCAGTTATAAACCTGTTTGCCACCAAGTGCGTGTGTTTCCAATAATGCATTCCATTTTAATAAATCTCCCGTAGTAGTTAACAAGCCACCATGCCCGTGTATATCTTCAAAGGGCATAAGTTGCTCATAAACTCCATTTTGTTTTCGATAGGCAATGGCGCGGTTAGGTACAACCTCCCGAAAGTTTTCGCGCCATTGGGTGTTGGTCATGCCTAATGGTTGGAATAGTTTCTCTTCTGTAAAGGCGGCAAGCGATTTACCTGACACTCGTTCTACAATAGTTACCATTAATGAGTAGTTGGAGTTGCTATACGAATATTCCGTGCCGGGTGTGTAGTTGGTAGATTTTTGTTTGCTCATAATCTGCAAAGCAAGGTCTTGTGTATATACGCGTGTAGTGCGTGGCCAGCCAGTAAGCGAACCAACGCTGCCCCAGTCTTTCAACCCACTGGTATGGTTAAGTAACATTTGTATGGTGATGGTTGTGTTGTATTTCGGAATTTCCGGAACATACTTTCGAATGTCATCGGTAACGGAAAGTTTACCTTCGGCAGCGAGTAACAAAATACTCATGGCCGTAAACTGTTTGGCAACGGAGCCGCTTTCAAAAATGGTTTCGGTTGTGTTGGGTACGGTATGCTCCAGATCGGCCAGACCAAAAGCTTTGTTGTAAATAATTTTATCGCCTTGCTGAACGGCTACTGCAACTCCTGGTGTGGCATTATTCCAGGCACTAAAAAGCTGATCTATTTTTTTGAGTTGATCGGTAGTTTGAGCGAAGGATGGAAGCGCTAATAGTAAGAGAATGCAGGCAATGAGTTTATTTTTCATAATGGAAAGATAAGCACAAGATTAGTAGTGGAAAAACCCAATCCACCTATAATTATCACATGAGTTGGCATAGGTGTGGATGACCACCCAAACTTATAATGGCGTCTACTCAATAGACCAAATTTTTCACCCATAACTATACCATTCCTCTCATCAAATTTTGCTTTCTAAGTGCATAATAAAAATGCTCTTTTGAAGCTTGCAAAACGACTAATCTAATTCCTCCATCCATGTTAAGAAAAATTGTTTTACTGGTTTTTGTGCTAGCATTCCAGTTAAGCCTGAAAGCGCAAACCGTACCAACTCCTAAAGAGCACTTTGGTTTTGAAATTGGCGACAACTATATGTTGGCCACCTACACACAAACGGAAGCTTATTTCAAGAAACTCGCTGCCGCATCCGACAGGGTAAAACTCACCAGCATCGGTGTTACTGAAGAAGGTCGCCAGCAGTACATGCTGATTGTAACTTCACCCGAAAATCACAAACAACTCGATCGCTACAAAGATATTTCGGTAAAGATGGCGCGAGCTGAAGGTATTACGGATGCTCAAGCCAAAGCTATGGCTGCCGAAGGCAAAGCCATTGTGTGGATTGATGGTGGACTCCATGCTACCGAGGTAGTGGGCACACATCAACTGATTGAAATTTTATATAAAGTAGTAAGCGGCACCGATGCTGAAACGCTCCGCATTCTCGATAAAGTTGTGATTTTGTTTGTACACGCCAATCCCGATGGACAAGAGCTGGTTTCTAACTGGTATATGCGTAACCCGGTTCCCGAAAAAAGATCGACACAACACTTGCCCCGCATGTATCAGAAATACATTGGCCATGATAACAACCGCGACTTCTTTATTATGAATATGAAAGAGACGCAGAACATGGGTCGCCAATTGTTTGTAGAGTGGATTCCGCAAATCATGTATAACCACCATCAATCAGGTCCTGCTGGTTCAGTATTGGCTGGTCCTCCATATCGCGATCCATTCAATTATGTGTTCGATCCGCTAATGGTTACCGGCATTGATGCAGTAGGTGCTTCGATGGTGAATCGGTTGAATGCAGAAAACAAACCTGGTTATACGCGCCTGGGTGGATCAGTATTTTCTACCTGGTATAATGGAGGCTTGCGCACAACCACACACTTTCACAACATGATTGGTTTGCTTACAGAAATTGTAGGCGGACCTAATCCCAGCGATATACCCGTGGTAACATCGCGGTTGGTTCCAAACAACAATACACCGTTTCCGGTTACTCCTCAAAAATGGTATTTCAAAAATGCCATTGATTACTCCATGTCATTGAACTATGCCGTGCTTGATTATGCCGCGCGCCATAGCGATCAGTTGTTGTACAACATTTATAAAATGGGAAAAAATTCTATCGACCGCGGTAGTGCCGATTACTGGACACCCTATCCCGCCAAGGTGGAAGCAATTAACACTGCATTTAAGAATCAACCCAAAAAAGCGAGCGAGACCGCTGGCTCAGCAAACATCTCTATCAATTTCTACGACAGCATTTTTAAAGCTCCTGTAAAGCGTGATGCGCGTGGCTACATTATTCCTGCCGATCAGGCTGATTTTCCGACAGCCGTAAAATTTGTGAACGCGTTGATCAAAACCGGTATTCGTGTAGAGAAAGCGAAAACAGATTTTACAGTTAATAATAAAAAATATCCTGCCGGATCGTACATCGTAAAAAACAACCAGGCATTCCGCCCGCATGTAATTGATATGTTCGATCCACAAGATCACCCGAACGATTTTCAATATCCCGGTGGGCCACCTGTGCGTCCTTACGATGCAGCTGGTTGGACATTGGCGTATCAGATGGGTGTTAAGTTCGATCGTTTTCTCGATGATTTTACTGGCCCGTTTGAACAAGTGCCTTACGGTGAATTACAAAACCCGGTTGCTAAACTGGATGGATTGTCATCGGCAGGCGGTTATGTGTTGAACGCAAAAACCAACAATGCATTTATAGCCGTAAATGATTTATTGAAAGCTGGCGTAACCGTGTACCGTTTACCGGATGGTGTGAGCGGAAATTCTAAAATACCAACCGGAAGTTTTTATGTGCCAGCAGGAGGTAAAGCCAAACAGGTACTGGAGAAAAGTGGTAAAGAATTAGGATTGACAGTAACCGGTGTTTCTAAAACTCCAGGTACGTTGGCTAAAGTTACAGCGCCACGTATTGCCTTGTGGGATACGTATGGCGGCTCTATGCCTTCGGGTTGGGTGCGTTGGTTAATGGAGCAATATCGTTTTGATGCCGATATTATTTATGCGAAGGATATTGATGCCGGTGATCTGAAGAAAAAATATGAGGTAATTATTTTTGTTACACGAGCTATACCAGCAGCGCCACAAACCGGTGCCGATAGCGATCCGTATGCTGCTTTTATGCGCAACCAGCGCGGCCCAAAAGAAGAAGAAATTCCAACTGAGTATCATAAAACAATGGGCAGCATTACTGCGGATAAATCGGTGCCACAACTCAAGAAGTTTTTAGAGGCTGGTGGAAAGATTGTAACCATTGGCACTAGTGCTAACCTGGCTTATCACTTAGGGTTGCCGGTAAAAAATGCGTTGACTGAAATTGGCAACAACGGACAAGAGCGGAGCATACCAAGCGACAAATACTATGTGCCCGGAAGTGTGTTGCGTGTAAACATGGATTCTACGCAAAGCGCTACGTGGGGCATGAGTAATCAGGCCGATGTGTATTTCGATAACAGTCCGGTGTTTAAACTGGCGCCTGAAGCAGTGGTGCAAGGAAAAGTAAAACCTTTGATGTGGTTTGGCGAAGAGAACCCGTTGCGCAGTGGTTGGGTGTGGGGCGCTAACTATCTGAAAGGTGGGGTGCTTGCATTTGAAGCGCCTGTAGGGAAAGGAAAGTTATATGCGTTCACACCGGAGATTACGTTCCGCGCACAAGCACAAGGCACCTTTAAGTTGTTGTTTAATGAGTTGGTTACAACAGAAGAAGTACCGATGAATGTGAAGCTGGATAAGAAGAAATAATTAATTACTGTCTTGAAATAAAAAATCCCGGGTGATGAGCCTGAGTTTTTTTTGTTGCTCCTTAACCGATCTACAAAAATTCTTACCGCTCAACCTTTGTGACCGGATTAGAGGTATTTCATTTTTATCTTTAATGTTCAATTCTGCTAAACTTAAAGCCATGAAAAAACTCTTTTACTTTTTGCCGATTCTGCTGCTGGCAGCCGCGTGCAACCAAACGGAAAAAAAACATGTGGTTGTTACCGGCATAGATGCAACCAAAAAGCCGGGCGATGATTTCTTTATGTATGTAAACAGCATCTGGTACGATAGTGCGAAGATTCCCGGCACACAATCGGGCGTGGGCTCGTATTCGTTTATGAATTACCCGCAGCGCATTCGCTTGCAGGCAATTTTAGATAGCGTGTCGAAAGCCAATAATACACCGGGTAGCATTGAACAACAGGTAGCAGATTTTTATCTGGCGGGTATGGACACGGCCACGATTGATCAGCGTGGGTACGATCCGATTAAACCTACATTGAAGCAAATTGATGCGATCAACAATGTTTCTGCCTTGTTGAAGTTTGTGGCTGAGCAAGAGCAGGTGGGCAACAGTTCCATTATTGCGTTTCGCGTTGGGCCGGATGTAAAGAAGAGTTCAATCAACATTGGTCAGCTTTCGCAAACCGGAACCGGTTTACCAGAGAAAGGATATTATTTTAAAGATGATGCCCCAACCGTAAAAGTGCAGGAAGCTTATAAAAAATATACGGCAACATTATTTGAACTAATCGGCACCGATGCAACAACGGCAATCAAAAATGCTGATGTAGTTTATAAAATCGAAAAGCAGTTTGCTGAATCGCACAAGACCAACATTGAACGCAGAAACGTACAAGCCAACTATAACAAGATGGCGGTGGCTGATCTTGCGAAGAAACAATCCAACTTAAATTGGACAACCGTGTTTGCCGATATGGGCATAAAAACTGATTCAGTTAACGTACAACAACCTGCGTATTACGATTTGCTGAATACAATGGTTAAATCTGTTTCCCTTGCCGATTGGAAAGTTTACCTGAAAGCGAAAACACTTAGTCGCTATGCGGGCATGTTGAGTAGACCTTTTTCAAATGCCGCGTTCGAATATTCAAAAGTATTAAGCGGACAAGCTGTACGTAAACCGCGTGGTGAAGAAATGACTGAGGCGGTTGATCGCTCGCTGGGCCATGCACTAGCCCAGTTGTATGTAAAAAAATATTTCCCTGAGGAGGCCAAACAGCGCATGATTGTTTTGGTAGATAATCTGAAGAAAGCATTCGAAGCCCGTGTAAATAAATTAGAGTGGATGAGTGATTCCACCAAAGCTCAGGCGATTGAAAAACTGGGCACCTTCAGAGAGAAGATTGGCTACCCCGAGAAGTGGCGCGATTACTCGAAGGTTGTGGTAAGTAAGAACACCTACTTCGAAAACTGGTTATCGGCTAATCAAAATGATTATCAATATATGATTGCCAAAATCGATCAGCCTGTTGATAAAACAGAATGGCGCACCACACCACCTACGGTTACGGCTTCCAACAATCCATCGCAAAACGAAATCAATTTTCCGGCAGGGATTTTACAACCACCGTATTTTGATTTGAGTGCCGATGATGCCTTGAACTATGGTGGTATTGGAATGGTGATCGGTCACGAGATCACACACTCGTTCGATGACCAAGGTGCGCAGTACGACAAAGATGGTAACGTAAAAAACTGGTGGACAAAAGCTGACTATGAAAAATTTAAAGCCAAGACTCAACAGGTAATTGATCAATACAATTCATTTACCGTGTTGGATTCGGTGCATGTAAAAGGTGCATTAACGGTGGGTGAAAACACAGCCGACATTGCTGGTATTGCCATTGCTTACGATGCGTTTAAGTTAACCGAACAAGGAAAGAGCAATGAAAAGTTAGATGGCTTTACACCCGATCAACGATTCTTTATTTCTATTGCACGCATCTGGCGTGTAAAAACCACCGATGATTTTTTACGCAACTATGTAAACACCAATCCGCATTCACCAGCCAAGTGGCGTGTAAACGGCCCACTCATGAACTTCACGCCATTCTACAATGCCTTTGATGTGAAAGAAGGTGATAAAATGTATAAACCCGAAAGCGAACGGATTGTTGTTTGGTAATGGATGAAGTTTAAAAAGTAAGCCCTGCTGAGTTGCTATTCGGTGGGGCTTCTTATTTAATTTCGGTTTCGCTAGCGGCAGCCACTAAATCCACAGAAAAATTATCTATTTTTCATCATGAATGAGTCTACAGTGCTTTGGGCAGGTTTTAATCTGTTTGTATTGGGTATGCTTGCCCTCGATTTAGGAGTTTTTCATCGTAAGTCGCATACTGTTACCGTGCGCGAAGCGCTTATCTGGACAGGCGTTTGGGTAACGCTGGCACTCTTCTTCAATTTATTTATTTACTTCTATCTGGGTGAGGAATTGGCCGTTGAGTTTTTTACTGGCTACTTGATTGAGAAGTCGCTAAGTGTGGATAACATCTTTGTGATGATTATGATCTTCTCGTATTTTCAGGTGCCACAAGAATATCAACATAAAGTATTGTTCTGGGGAATTTTGGGTGCACTGGTAATGCGGGTTATCTTCATTTTTTCGGGCATTGAATTAATTCACCGCTTTCATTGGTTGATTTATATTTTCGGAGGCTTCCTGATCTTCACTGGTATTCGAATGCTCACCTCGGGTGATGCGAAGATTGAACCCGAAAAGAATCCGATCATTAAATTGGCGCGCAGAATGTTTTCGGTTACATCCACGTTTGAGGGCGACAAGTTTTTTACCAAGCGTGAGGGTAAAACTTGGGTAACGCCTTTGTTCCTGGTAGTGATTTTAATTGAAGCTACCGATTTGATTTTTGCGGTGGATTCTATTCCGGCTATTCTGGCTATATCCGAAGATCCATTTATAGTTTATACCTCAAACGTGTTTGCCATACTCGGTTTACGTTCGTTATATTTTGCCTTATCGGGAATAGAGAAATATTTCCATTATCTCAAGTTTGGCCTTTCAGCAATTCTGGTTTTTGTAGGACTTAAAATGTGTATTGTTGATTTCTATAAAATACCAGTCACAATTTCGCTAATCGTTATTGTGTTTTTGTTGGCAATTGCCATGATTGCCTCGGTGTTGTTTCCGAAAAAGGAATCGGAAGAGAAGTAAGGATTTAACCTTACATTTTTGCGCAAATGTCAGGTTAAATCCTTACTTATTTTTAGTCCGATAAGCGCTAAACGCATTTTCAAACTTCAGAATCAGTGGCTTGAATCCTTAACAGGTTTACGTATTTTCGCCCAAAATTTGAATTAATCATGAGCCAAAACAGACCGATTTCTGCCTTTATCGAGAAGAATTACCTCCATTTTAATGCAGCCGCGCTGGTGGATGCCGCAAAAGGATATAAAAAACATATTGCCGAAGGCAAAAAGATGTTGGTTTCGTTGGCTGGCGCTATGAGTACTGCCGAGCTGGGCATCAGCTTTGCCGAGATGATCCGCCAGGATAAAGTGCATATTATTTCATGTACGGGTGCAAACCTTGAAGAGGACATCATGAATCTGGTGGCGCACTCACATTATAAAAGAATTCCTAATTACCGCGACCTTACTCCACAAGATGAGTGGGACTTGCTGGGCAATCACTTAAACCGTGTTACCGATACGTGTATCCCGGAAGAAGAGGCATTCCGCAGATTGCAAGCACACTTGTTTAAAGTCTGGAAAGATGCGGAAGATAAAGGCGAGCGTTTGTTTCCGCATGAGTTCATGTTCCGCATGATCAACAGTGGTGACTTAAAACAATATTATGAAATCGATCCGAAAAATTCGTGGATGATTGCTGCAGCTGAGCGCAACATGCCGATGGTTGTTCCGGGTTGGGAAGACAGCACGATGGGTAACATCTTTGCTTCGTACGTGTTAACAGGCGAACTGAAAGCCAGCACCATGAAGAGTGGTATTGAATACATGGTGTGGTTGGCCGACTGGTATACCGAGAACTCAGGTAAAGATGGTATTGGTTTCTTCCAGATTGGTGGAGGTATTGCTGGTGATTTTCCGATTTGCGTTGTACCGATGTTACACCAGGATTTAGAGCGCGATGGTGTTCCGTTCTGGAGTTACTTCTGCCAGATAAGCGATAGTACAACTTCGTATGGTTCATACTCAGGTGCAGTACCTAACGAAAAAATCACGTGGGGAAAACTGAGTATTGAAACCCCGAAGTTTATTGTGGAGAGCGATGCGACCATCGTGGCTCCGTTAATGTTTGCTTATATTCTTGATATGTAAAATAGTTTTTAGTCGTTAGTCTTTAGTATTGAAGTGAAACCGGTCTAAAACTAACGACTCAATACTAACGACTTAATACTAATGAATCTAGATCTCGCCCTTCGTACCGAAATACAAAAAGCCCTTGCGGCACTTTTTAATCAACCCGTTGACCAGCTACAACTTCAACCTACTAACCCTGAGTTTGAAGGCTCGCATACCTTAGTGTGTTTTCCGCTTACGCGGATTTCAAAACTAAAGCCGGAAGAAACTGCTAATGCGGTTGGTAATTATCTGGTAGAACACTCAGGCATGGTGAGCCGCTTTAATGTGGTAAAAGGTTTTTTAAACCTGGTGATTACCGATAAGGTATGGGCTGAAGTATTTGCTGCGATTTACGCGAATAAAAATTATGGTGCTGTTCCCGCCAACGGAAAAGAAATCATGATTGAATATTCATCGCCTAATACCAACAAACCCTTGCATCTGGGGCATTTGCGTAACAATTTTTTGGGTTATGCTGTAGCAGAGATTTATAAAGCCAATGGTTATGGTGTGCATAAGGTACAGATCATTAACGATCGCGGTATTCACATCTGCAAAAGCATGGCTGCGTGGAAACTGTTTGGTAATGGTGAAACCCCTGAGAGCAGTGGACTGAAAGGTGATAAACTGGTTGGAAAATATTATGTAGAGTTCGATAAGAACTATAAAGTACAGATAAAAGAACTTCAGGAGAAAGGTGTAAGCGAAGCAGATGCTGAAAAGCAAGCACCCATTATGAAGCTTGCTGTTGATATGCTGCAGAAGTGGGAAGCGAAAGATGCTGAAACTATACAGCTTTGGAAAAACATGAACGGCTGGGTGTACTCAGGTTTTGATGGCACCTATAAACGCATGGGCGTTGACTTCGAGAAATTGTATTACGAATCGGAGACTTATTTACTGGGCAAAGAAGAAGTATTAAAAGGAGTTGAGAAAGGAATCTTCTTTAAGAAAGAAGATGGTTCGGTGTGGGTTGATCTCACCGGTGATGGTCTCGATCAAAAAGTATTATTGCGTTCCGATGGTACTTCGGTGTATATGACACAAGATATCGGAACGGCTATTCTCCGCTTCCGCGATTTTCCAAAAATTGAAGGCCAGGTTTATACAGTAGGCAACGAACAGGAATATCACTTTAAAGTGCTGTTTCTGATTTTAGGCAAGCTTGGCTACGAGTGGGCTAAGAAGTGTTATCATCTTTCATACGGTATGGTAGATTTACCAACCGGTAAAATGAAAAGTCGTGAGGGTACGGTAGTAGATGCCGATGATTTGATGCAGGAGATGGTAGTAGCTGCACGCACGCAAACGCTGGAGTTGGGTAAGATTGATGACCTGACCAAAGAAGAAGTTGACGACCTCGTGGAA
>Ga0075163_10001853_pt1 | contig 28576 bp, 29 predicted proteins | sample JI1023141ADNA_FD_71478 | JGI IMG/M metagenome (GOLD analysis project Ga0075163, IMG submission 71478) | Wastewater effluent complex algal communities from Wisconsin, to seasonally profile nutrient transformation and Carbon sequestration -... | ecosystem: Engineered > WWTP > Effluent > Algae...
TCGCAGGTCTGGCAAGGCGCATCGCTGTGCGTCGGCCCGCTCACATGGCCCCAAAACAAAAGGCCCGGCGATTGCCGGGCCCCTGTGTCTGTCTGCGGTCAAGCGAGGGCTAAGCTGCGCGCTTCAGCCCGAGCTGCGCCCAGATCGCGACCAGCGCGGTGATCAGGTCGTCCATCATCGCTTCCGTGTGGTGCGGCGACGGCGTGAAGCGCAGGCGCTCGGTACCCTTGGGCACGGTGGGATAGTTGATCGGCTGCACGTAGATGCCGAAGTCGAACATCAGCGTGTCCGACAGCGCCTTGCAGCGTTCCGGATCGCCGACCAGCAGCGGCACGATGTGCGTGTCAGCGATCATCACCGGCAGTTTCGCCGCGATCATCTTCTGGCGCAGCATTTCGGCGTTGGCCTGATGCCTTTCACGCAGGGCGACGCCCTCGGGCCCGCGCAGCTTGCGGATCGAGGTCAGCGCGCCGGCGGCCAGCACCGGGCACGTCGAGGTCGAGAAGATGAAGCCCGGCGCGGTTGAACGGATCGCGTCCACGATCACCGCTTTGGAAGCGATGTAGCCGCCCATCACGCCAAAACCCTTGGCCAGCGTGCCTTCGCAGATGGTGATGCGGTCCATCACGCCATCGCGCTGGGCGACGCCCGCGCCTTCATGGCCATACATGCCGACAGCGTGCACTTCGTCGAGATAGGTCAGCGCATCGAACTCGTCGGCCAGGTCGCACAGCTCTTTCAGCGGCGCGACATCGCCATCCATTGAATAGACGCTTTCGAACGCGATCACCTTCGGCGCATCCGCCGGATCGTTCTCCAGGAGGGCGCGCAGGTGGCCCATGTCGTTATGGCGGAAGATGCGCTTGGCGCACTGGGCGCGCTTGATCCCCTCGATCATCGAGGCGTGGTTCAGCTCGTCCGAATAGATGATGACGTTGGGCATGATCTTGGCCAGCGTCGAGAGCGTGGCGTCGTTCGAGACATAGCCCGAGGTGAACAGCAGGGCGCTTTCCTTGCCGTGCAGGCTGGCGAGCTCTTTCTCGAGTTCGACGTGATAGCGCGTCGTGCCCGAGATGTTGCGGGTGCCGCCAGAACCCGCGCCGAAGGTGTCGACCGCCTCGTGCATCGCCTGGATCACGTCCGGATCCTGGCCCATTCCCAGATAGTCGTTGGAGCACCAGTAGATGACATCCTGCTCACGGCCATCGGCGTGGCGGACGGAGGCCTTGGGGAACTCGCCGCGGTAGCGCTTGAGATCGATGAAGACGCGGTAGCGTCCCTCATCCCGGATTTCGTCCAGCGCGTTCTCGAAGGCGGCGAGGTGCTTCATTTTGCGAGTCTCTTATGGCGCGTCTTGTCGTGCGCGCCGCTCCCTTGATCGGTGGAACTTAGGACCACGCGCCGAAGTTTCCTAGACTTAGGTCAAACCGGCAAACACCGTAACAGGCTGGAACGACGAAGTTTTTTTGCGAATGCTTCGCAATTGCGTACAAGCTCGCGTGAGCGTCACGTGACACTGTCACCCTTCGCATTTGCACAGGACGCGCGCGCTGGACGCACCCTACCGATTGCCCCGCCCGGCCGCTTGCTGGCGTGTCTGTTCTCACCCAACCTGCACCGGCCCGGTCAGGGGCTTGGGGACGAAACGGAATGACGATCCGCGCTGCGCTGTCCGCATTCGCTTTCTGTTTCGCCGCGCCCGCCTTCGCGCAGGCCGCCGACCTCCCGCGCACAACCGACGGCCGTCCAGATTTTCAGGGCGTTTGGGAAAGCCGCTGGCTTACGCCGTTCGAGCGGCTGGACGGGACAGCGGAAGCCACCGTCTCCGGCGATGCCGTGGTCGCTTATGCCGCAGCCCGCAACAAGGCGCTGCAAGGCGAAGGCGTCGCCCTGCATCCCGACGATGATTTCGACTTCGCCGGACTGCTCCCGGCGGGCGACGGCTCGTTCCGCACCTCGCTGATCGTGGAGCCCGCCGATGGCAAGCGTCCGCAGACCCAGTTGGCCAAGGAGCTCGGCGCCAAGGCTCGCGATGTCCGGAAGGCCGCCGAAAATCCGGAAGGCCTGTCGAATGACGAGCGCTGCATGAGCGCGACTGGCCGCGCCCCGCTCGGTGTCAGTCCCGGCGGCATGTATCGCCAGATCGTCCAGACGCCTGGCCACATCGTCATCTACACCGAAGACCAGATGGTGACGCGCGTCATCGGGATCGGCGCTGCGCCGCGCCCCCCGGGTCTCGTCTCACTGGCCGGCGACTCGGTTGCGACCTGGGAGGGCGATACGTTGGTGGTCGCCACAACCCAGATCCAGCCGCAGCTTGCGCCTCCTGGAGCTCCGCCATTCGACCAGCAGCGCCGCGTGACCGAGCGTTTCAGCCTGATCGCACCGGACCAGATCAGCTACGATTCTGTGCTCGAAGACAGCGCGATGCTGACCGGGCCGATGCGGGTGCACTACACGCTGACGCGCACGGACCACGGCATGTACGAATACGCCTGCCACGAGGGAAACTACGCGATCGTCAACATGCTGCGCGGCGCCCGCTTCGAAGAGCAGCGCGCGAAGGCCAAGACCAGGGCCAGGCCGAAAAAGTAACGCCGGAAACAGAACCGCCGGCCCGCTTTCGCAGGGCCGGCGGCTGGGTCCGCTGGCGCAGGGTCCCTGTTCAGGAGTCCAGCGCCCCACCACCCAAGTCTGTTCGTTCAACTCTACGCGCAGAAAGTCTGTTCCGGGCCGGCGGACCTCTTGGCGGGTCCGGCAGGAGTCGGGCCGGGAGTTCGTCGTCCTAGAGCTGGTAACGGATCTGGTCGGACCAGAAGCGCTCCAGGCGGGAGATCGTCTTGTTCAGCTGGTCGAGGTCGTCAGCGCGAACCGAAGCGGTCGGCTCAAGAGCTGAAGCCTGTTTCTCGAACAGGTCCTGGACGCGGGCGCGCACTGCCTTGCCCGAGGGCGTCAGCTTGAGGCGGACCGTGCGGCGGTCGTCGTTCGACCGGCTCTGGATCAGATAGCCGCCTTCCTGGAGCTTCTTCACGTTGTAGGACATCGACGTCCCGGCGAAGGAGCCACGGGCGCGCAGGGCGCTGGCGGGGGTCTCGGTCTCGCCAATCTCGTACAGCAGGAGCGCCTGCACGCCGGTCAGCGAACGCTCGCCCGCCCGCTCGAGATTGTCCTTCACCACGTCGTGGAGGCGGCGATGCGCCTGCTCGAGCAGCGAGAGAGCCTTCAGGAAAGACTGTTCGACAACTTCTTCAGCGCCGGTTTCCCGGACTTTCACGTTCAACATCATCACCACCATCAGCCGTTTTTGTTTTTCTGTAGTCTTGATGGTGAAACTACACGCCCATGCCTAAGCAATCGCTAAACTGAACCAGTTTTCAGCAAATTTTCCGCAGTTTTGTTTTGTTGTTTATTGTAAACAGGAAGTAACCGAAAACATACAGCCGACTACCTGCTCGATCCAGAACATGAAACCGGCGGACACCGTGCTGCGCTGCTTTCTCGTCCCGCAAGCAAGCGTGTTCATCTCAAGTAGAGTGGGTGGCTCGTCTGTTGTGAAACTCAAGCCCGGTTCAGTCGAACGACCAGACGGCAAGTCCGTGTGCAGCATTCCGCACGTCCATCGTCAGATTGACTGATTTGATCAGCTTACCGGACGACAGATCGCACAGTGAAATCGTCGTCGGCGACGACCCTGTGGCGACAAGCGTATCCGATAATACGCAAAGCCCCCGCCCGAATGCCTGCCTTGCCAGCCCCGACACGTCGATGCCGCCTCCTGTCAGATCTGTTTCGGCATACCGCGGAACAGGGACGACCACCTGTCCGACAGGCGAACGCCACACAACACAATCGCTTTCCGTGTCGTTGAAAATCACTCCGCTCCGGAAAGGCTGGGCATTGTGCGTTCCGAACGGCAGCTTAGCGACTACCGCCAGCGGCCCGGGCGCAAGACGCAGCAAAGCCCGAAGTCGCCGGCCCGAGACGTAAATGCCTGTAGCGTCTGCATGGACGCTGTTTAAATGAAACAGGTGGCTTGGATTTGGTCCGCGTGACGCACGCGGATCAAACACGCCGCCCCCCGCGCCGCTTAGCCGGAAACCCTGATCGAACTGCCGCGTTGCCAGATCAAGCCGCAAGATCGAGTCAAACCCTGTCGAGGTCAGATAAAGCCTGCCCGCGTGTTCGCAAATCTCGTGACAATGCTTGAGATAAGCGTTGCGATACGAGGCAACAATCCGGAACCCCTTGTCGAATACGAACAACTCATCACTGGCGGCGATGAAAATCTCGTCGCCAACAATCGCGATGCCTCGCAAACCACGATCAGCGCCGCGCCCATCGAAATCGATATCGCTGGTGTTCCAGTCCAGCACCTGCTCGAACGCACCGCCCGCCATATCGACGAGATACAACCCGCCATGGCTGTCACCCTGGTTCGACCCGCGAACGACGGAGCTGACGAGTAGTCTTGGAAGCGCGCTCACACGACGTAGTCGAAGATAAAGTGCACCCGCTCGTCAGCGCTTGTGTTGCGCACCGAGTGGAAGTCGAGATTACTGATCTCGTAGGCCACGCCCTCAGCCAGGGTGTGTCCTTCGCCGCGCACGACGAACTCGACCTTTGGATTAGTGACCAGCGGTACGTGCACGCGATGCGAATGCGCGAAGCTCGGGTGGCCATCCTTGTGGACGGCAATGACGCCGCCGGGCAGGAGCTTGGCGAGCATCGCCCGGATAATCTTTCCGCCCGCAGGATAGTGCTGGGCGACGATCGAATCGATCAGCGCCATCGCAGGCTCCGAAAGCAGATCCCAGCCGCTGCGTTTCTCCACATTGTTCACCGGCCATTCGGCAGAAAACAGCAGAACGAGCGATTGCGTATGGACGTGCTGCTTGAACGCCTTCTGGCGCATCGCGTCTTCCAGCCACGCCGCAGGAGCCACGGCCTCCATGGCGATCTTGAGCGGCAAGTGGTTAACCGGCCCCAGAGCGCGGACAGGAACGTCGAGCAACATCGCGGAGCACCGAACCTCAACTCAAACAGCCTTATAGCGGTGACACCCGCCCGCCGCCAGATCATCCTAACGCCTGCAGGCGGCCTGGGCGGACTGCCAAAAGCGGCTGCAGCGGCCAGCCTGACGCTCCATCAGGATCACGGATAGAGACCCATGAACCATATCATCCCCCGGTTAGGCATCGCTCTTCTCGTCCTGGCCTCGGCCTGCGCCGGTACGCCGCCTCGCCTGACGGCCGGAGCCCGCGGCGCGGACGTTCCCCGTCCGCCGCTGGTGTCGGACGCCAACCAGACTGACCCTGCCGCGCCGAAACCGGCGACGGATGCGCCTTCCCCCAGCCTCTGAGCGAGCCGTCAATCCACAGCAACGCCTCGCGTCAGTCGAACGTCAGTTCGTCTTCGGCCAGCGGCGCGAAGATCTCGTCCAGCATCCGGGGCGTCACCCCGGCGAGGCTGGCGGGCGACCAAACGGGCTTGTTGTCCTTGTCGATGATCACCGCCCGCACGCCTTCCTGGAAGTCCTGGCTGTGAACCTGCCGGGTGCCGATGCGGTATTCCATCCGCATGTTGTCCTCGAACGACTTCAGCTCCAGCCCGGTCTTCAGCTGGCGGTGCGCCACCTTCAGCGTCCGTGGCGACCTGGTCTTCAGCGTCGCCAGCTGCGCCCGCGCCCAGTCCGTATCCTCGCCTTCCAGCGCGAGGATGGTCTCCTCGACGCTCGGCTTCCAGAAGCAGCGGTCGATCAGGTCGCGGTGCTTCTCGAACGCCCCGCTCTCGTCCCAGTCCATCGCCTCCAGAAGCTCAAGCCCGCCGCCGCACACAGTCTTCTTCACGGCGTCGATGACGCCCGACTCCACGAAGTTGGTCGCCACGCCCGCCGCCGCTACATCGCCGCCCTTCAGCCGCTCGCCGGTCAGCGCCAGCCACATGCCAAGAGCCGGCCCGAGCCGCGGCAGGAACCAGCCGCCGCCCACATCCGGAAACAGTCCGATCCCCGTCTCGGGCATCGCAAACACCGTCCGCTCTGTCGCCACGCGATGCGAGCCGTGAACGCTGATGCCGACGCCGCCGCCCATCGTCACGCCATCCATGAAGGCGACATAGGGCTTGGGGTAAGCCTTGATCCGCGCATTCAGGCGATACTCCGCCCGGAAGAACGCCAGCGCCGCCGATCCATCCGCAGCCCCGCTCTCGGCCAGCATGCGGATGTCCCCGCCCGCGCAGAACCCGCGCGTACCGGCGGCGTGGTCGACCACCACCAGCTCGATCTCGGGATCGTCCGCCCACGCCTTCAGCGCAGCGTCCATGGTGAGGCACATCTCCTCGTTCAGTGCATGCAGCGCCGTCGGCCGGTTCAGCGTGATCCGCCCCGCAACCCCTTCACGATGGATGATGACGTCTGACATGCGCATACCCGCTCAACGGCTTCGCGAGCCTTATACCGTCGCAGCGCCCCTGCGCCACACCACGAAATCCGAGTTGTCCGACGTGCTCATCGCGTTGATCATCGCCATGTGGTCGAAGCCCGGCAGGATCATCAGCAGGTCAACAACGGCCTGCTCACCGGTCGCGCCCAGCGGGAAGGCGCACAGCACCGCGCCTTCCTCGTCTTCCAGAAGCCACCAGACATCCAGTCCCAGCGGTCCGGAATCGTTGGTGACGATGTGCACCAGATGCAGATCGGCAAACGCCGCCTCGACGCGCACGCCATCAGGCTCGATCAGCGTGATCGTGTCGCCCACGCGCGACAGAACCCAGAGTGTCTCGCGCGCGGGCTCGGTCATCACTGCCTCAACAGATCCCGCGAGATGATCACGCGCATCACCTCGTTGGTGCCTTCGAGGATCTGGTGCACGCGCAGGTCGCGCACGATCCGCTCCATGCCGTAGTCGGCGAGATAGCCATAGCCGCCATGCAGCTGCAGCGCGTCGTTGGCGACCTTGAAGCCGGTGTCGGTCACAAAGCGCTTGGCCATCGCGCACCAGCGCGTCGCATCCGGGGCCTTCGCATCCAGCGCGCGCGCCGCTGCATACAGCATCATCCGCGCCGACTGCGTTTCGGTTTCCATGTCGGCCAGCTTGAACTGCGTCGCCTGGAAGTCGGCGATCGCCTGCCCGAACTGCTTGCGCTCCTTCACGTAGGCCAGCGACTTGTCGAGCGCTTCCTGCATGCCGCCCAGCGAACACGCCGCAATGTTGAGACGCCCGCCATCCAGCCCCGCCATCGCAAAGCGGAAGCCCTCGCCTTCAGCCCCGATCCTGCGGCTGGCCGGAATGCGCACATCCTCGAACACCACCGCGCGCGTGGGCTGAGAGTTCCAGCCCATCTTCTTTTCGTTGGCGCCGAAAGAGACGCCCTTGTCGTCCTTCTTCACGATGAAAGCGGAGATGCCCTTCGGCCCATCCTGCCCGGTCCGCGCCATCACGACATAGACCTCGCTGGTCCCCGCCGCCGAGATGAACGCCTTCGCGCCGTTCAGAACATAATCGCCGCCATCCTTCACCGCTCGCGTACGAAGCGAAGCTGCATCCGATCCCGATCCCGGCTCCGTCAGGCAATAGCTGGCGAGGTATTCCATGGAGGTGAGCTTCGGCAGCCACTCCTGCCGGACCGCGTCGTCGCCGAAACGGTCAATCATCCACGAGCACATATTGTGGATCGACAGGTAGGCGGCCGTGGAGACACACCCCATCGACAGCTGCTCGAACACAAGTACGGCATCCAGCCGTCCGAGGCCCGACCCGCCGACATCTTCCTTCACGTAGATCCCGGCCAGCCCCAGCTCGGCGGCGGAGCGGATAACGTCCACAGGGAAATGCTTTTTCTCGTCCCATTCAGCGGCATGGGGCCGAAGCTTCTCGGCGGCGAAGTCTGCCGCCATCTGTCGAATCAGGATTTGTTCACTGGAAAGATCGACTGTCATTCGGACTGTCCCGGCAGCTCGTTCAGACGCTATTAATTTGTCGCGTAGCACCAAGTCCCCTACCAATACACCACAACAATGACTGGCGCAGGCTAGCGACCCTCCCTATGGCGACTCTCATCTCTGAAACGGCGCCGCAATACCGTATCCGCCCCGCGCGCGGAAACGAGGTCGGCGAATTGCAGAATGTCGATCTCGCCTCGGCCACCTTGTTCCGCAACACAGGACTGATCGATTTTGGCCCCCTGGGCGAACCCGAACAGCCCATCCCGGAAGATCGCCTTCGCAAGGGCTTTGGCGATGGCCTGATCTGGGTCGTGGTCGATCACCTCGAGGAGCTTGTGGGCTTCGCCCTCTGCTCCGACCGCGGCGAGGATCTCTATCTCGACCAGCTGTCGGTTCTTCCGCGACATGGACGCCAGGGACTCGGCGCGCGGCTGGTCCGCCGCTGCCTGCAGGAAGCCGAAACCCGCGCCTTCCGCCGCGTTTCCCTCTCCACCTTCCGCAAGGTCCCGTGGAACGGCCCGTTCTACAAAAAGCTGGGCTTCCGCGAGATCCCGGTCTGGCGGCTGAAGGACTGGCAGGCCGACATCCGCAAGCTCCAGAAGGCGACGATGGATGTCCGCCTCCGCTGCTTCATGCAGCGCACCATCAAACCGGTCCGCCCACCGGGCTGAGCCCTCGCGCAATGTTCCCGGCTGTCATCCCGAAAGCGCGAAACGTTATCGGGGACCCGGCACTGCGTTTGGCTGCGGCCGGGATGACAGCGCGCATGTTTTGATGTTCATCACTCCGGTCTGAACACCCGAGAGTCCCGCCATGCCCAAAACCCTCGTCACCGGCTCGTACCCCTCCTCGCGCCTGCGTCGCCTGCGCCAGCATGACTGGGCCCGTCGCCTCGTCCGCGAGACCAAACCCTCGCCCGACGATCTGGTCTGGGGAATGATCGTCCATGACGGGACCGAGAAGCGCATCCCGGTGAAAACCATGCCGGGCGTCGATCGCCTCAACATCGAGGAAGCCGCCAGGGCCGCCGTCCGCGCGCGTGAGCTGGGCATTCCGGCCATCGCGATCTTCCCGCACATCGATCCGAAGAAGAAGAATGAAGGCGGCGATGAAGCCCTCAATGCTGACGGCCTGATCCCGAACGTCATCCGCGCCATGAAGGCCGCCGCTCCCGAAGTCGGCATCGCCTGCGACGTTGCGCTCGATCCCTTCACAAGCCATGGCCACGACGGCCTTCTGAACGACGACGGTTACGTCCTCAACGACGAGACGGTCGCCGCTCTCACCGAGCAGGCTCTCGTCCAGGCTCGCGCCGGCGCCGACATTGTCGCCCCGTCCGACATGATGGACGGCCGCATCGGCGCCATTCGCGACCTGCTGGACGCTGAAGGCCACGAGCAGGTGATGATCCTGTCCTACGCCGCGAAATACGCCTCGTGCTTCTATGGCCCCTATCGCGACGCCGTTGGAACAGCGTCAGTCCTGAAGGGCGACAAGAAGACCTACCAGATGGATTTCGGAAACACCGAAGAAGCCCTCCGCGAAGTCGCCATGGACATCGAGGAAGGCGCCGACATGGTGATGGTCAAGCCCGGCCTGCCCTATCTCGACATCGTCCAGCGCGTGTCCTCCGAGTTCGGCGTCCCCACCCTCGTCTTCCAGATTTCCGGCGAGTACGCCCAGATCAAGGCTGCGGCCGCCGCAGGCTGGCTCGACGAAGACCGCGCCATCATCGAAACCTTGTCCGCCTTCAAGCGCGCCGGCGCCTCGGGCGTCATCACCTATTTTGCAGAACGCGCGGCCCAGCTGCTGGGCAAGTAGCCGGGCCGCAACACGTCACAGTCAGACCTCACAGGCAGACCTCACAGGCAGACCTCACAGGCAGGCGTCACAGGCAGGCGTCACAGTGAGGCGTCACAGTGAGGCGTCACAGTTTCTCGCGGAAGAAGCGCACGACCTCCCGGTTGAAGGTCTCGTGGAAAGCCTTCCGGTCGAGGCCCGGCGTGGCCACGCAGATCATCGGAGCGCTTGCAGCCAGCTGGGCTGAGCACGGCGGCAGGAAGTCGAAATGATTGGCGCCGGTCGCCAGATGATATTCCGGCGGCTTCGGCAGGGCGTCGCGCACGACCTCCGCGTAAAAGGGACTGGGCAGGATCTGATCGATCTCGGCGCGCCACAGCTGCACCGGCTGGGTCACCCCGGCCAGCCCCTCGGGCGTGAATGTGAAGCCCAGCGCGGGCGCCGCCGCCACAACCGCCTTGATGCGGGCATCGTGGGTCCAGACCTGCTGGGCCGCAGGGGCCCCACGCGAGGCGACCAGCCGGCAGGCATAGAAACCGGGGTGAGCCTGACAATGCTCGGTCACCCGGCTGAGGTCCGGCTCGCCGCCCGCCGCCGCCAGCACCGTGAAGGCGCCCGACGAAAAGCCGAAGACGCCGATGCGTCCCGGATCGACGCTCGCGCGGCCATCCCATTCACCCGTCATGTAGTCGATCAGGACATGCAGCTGGCGCGGCCGCTGGGCCATGTCGGTCGCCTGGCTCTGATCGCGCCAGTTGTCGCCGGTATGGGTCAGCGCGGCGACAATGAACCCGGCGCCGGCCAGGGCCCGCGCCGTGTCTTCATGGCTGCGGAAATCCCCGCCATTGCCATGCGACATGACCACCAGCGGCAGGCGCACGTTCGCTGCGACGCCCGCAGGCCGCCAGACCCCGATCTCGACGGCGGGACCAGCGGCGTCAGGCATGCTCAGTCGGGTGAAGGCGACGCTTTCAGCGGGCGCCTGCGCCACGACCGCCGCCGGCGCCTCAACCGGGGCGTCAGGGGGGGAGTCGGCGAGGAGAGCAGCGAGGACGAGTGCGAGGGTCAGGGTCATGGGCTTGGCTCCACAGGAAGGAAGCGGCCTTGTGGCCCCGCGAACCGGGCCTGCGCCACCTGACCTTCGCGAATGGGCGAACGGGTTCGCCTCCGGGCGGACGGATGCGCCCGGGCTTTCATGGCGCTAGGATCGCCCATGGATTCGGGGTTGCTGAAACAACTGGGAAAAAACGCGGTCGCAGTCGCTTTCGCCGTCTCGACGGCGATCGGCGTGGTTCTGGGCGTCATCGGCCCCTTCGACACCTACGCCAAGGCGGCGCTGGCGGTTCGGGTCGCCTATTGGGTCCTCAGCCTGTGGGGCGGGTGGGCGATCTTCGGCCTCACGGTGCCGGTTCTGGCCAGGCGCGCCTACGCGCGCAAGGTTGCCCCGTGGCTCTGGGCGCCGCCCGCAATCATGGTTCTGGCGATCCCGGCGGCGATCTTCAGCCGGATCCTCGCCTGGGAGTTCTGGGCCTCGACCGGACAGGTGGGCTGGCTGGAATGGTATGCCCAGTCCCTGGCAGTCAGCACCATCGCCACCCTGGGTCTGCTGTGGTGGACCTATCCGCGATTGGGCGCGCCCCCATCCGACATCAATGCGTCCGGCATCAATCCCGACTCGGCCGACCCGCGCGACCGCCTGCCGCCGCGCCTTGGGCGCACCGTTCTGTGCCTGCAGATGGAGGACCACTATGTCAGGGTCCACACACCGCTGGGCTCAGCGCTGGTCCTGATGTCGCTGTCGCAGGCGATTGCCGGATTGAAGGACGTCGAAGGCGCGCAGACCCATCGCTCGTGGTGGGTCGCCCGATCCGCCGTCGCGGGCGTGGTAGAGGATGGCCGCAATCTGCGACTGAAACTGTCGGGCGGACAGGAAGCGCCGGTGTCCCGCGCCCGCGTCAGCAGCTTGCGCGCCGAAGGCTGGCTGGACGCCTAGGCCGCGTCGGCTCGCCGCTCCGCCTGCACGCGCAACAGCTGTCGGTGATGCTTCCACAGGATGGACTCCATCAGCGCCAGCCGCGCTTCCGCCGCGCCAGGATCACCCCCCGATCTCGCAGTTCGAGACGCGAGATCCAGCAGATCGGCAACCTGCTCCGCCTGCGTGCGCAGGTTGGTGCGGATGGCTTCGATTTCCTGATCGCGGGTCATGCTGCGCGCTCCGTACCGACCCGCATGAGATACGCCTGAGTCCCCCCCCGGTTTCACGTCTTTTCGAACCGGCTGCGGATCAATCTCCCGAGACCGAGCGCCAGGGCCACACCCGCGACGTCGGCGAGAAAGTCCAAGACCGATCCGGAGCGGCCCTCACCGTCGAGCGTCTGCACGATCTCGATGCCGGCCCCGAGCGCCAGCATGTGCGCCGCCCAGAACCACATGTAACGTCTCGGCAGCGCCAGCACGGCGGGCCCGGTCAGGCAGCCGAAGGCGATGACGTGGAAAACCTTGTCCTGGAACGGGAAGGCCAGCGGCGGTCCCACATCCGGCGCAATCAGCAACCACGCCGCCAGCGCCATGCAGAGGCCCGAACAGACCCCGAAGATTACAGCCAGGAAAACTGGTCCCGCTCGTGAAGTCATCGCCCGCCGCCCATACGGTGCAACGATTCACAGCCGAATCGCCCCGCCCGCCAATCGCCACGACGCAGGTCTATCGACAGACTCGCCCGATTGATATTAATGAGCCCGCTTCGCGATGCGCCGAGAAGGGTTTGCCGCGAAAAGAACAGGCATCCCGACGTGCGCCGCTTCTTGACTGTCATCCCGTCATCCAGCCGGCCCGGCCACCCGCCAGCGGCCACTGTTCGCCAATCATGACGCAAGCTCCCAGGGCGATTCCGGCAGCCAGCCCCGTCGCGTCCCCCGAGTTGGGCGCGGCCAGCTGCGACCCCGACCAGAGTCGGCGCGCCCATTCGGGGGCTCAACTGGCAGGGGGTGCGCCGATATGATCCGCGAAATCCTGCCCGCAGACATTGCGCCCCTGCTCGTGATCGAGAAGGCCTGCTTCGAGGCCGGCTACGACGACCACATGAACACAGCCGAAGACTTCGAGGACGGCTTCGCCGATCCCGATGTGAAGATATTCGTCTGCATCGCGGACGGTCAGGTCGCGGGCTATGCCTCGCTGTTCCTGGAAGACGGCTACGCCAGCTTCGACAGCCTCGCCGTCTCACCCACCCAGCAGGGCAAGGGCCTCGGCGAACTGCTGTTCAAATTCATCGAGAGCTATTGCCAGACGACCGGCATCCCCCAGCTCAATCTCGAGATCAAGGAAACCAACTACGCCCTGCTGAAGCGCTACCACCGCTTCGGCTACAAATGCTTCGAAGTCGAAACCGGCTTTTACGCCGACGGCTGGGGCGCCATCAGGATGTTGAAGCGCTTTGAATAACGACTGGATCCTGATTGCAGACGACCTGCGCGATCTGGCCGCTCTCGGCGCGCCATTCCGCATGATGACGGCGCGCGACTACGTGCTGCAACCAAAACTGCTCTCGGGCTCGCGCCCGAAGATCATCAACCTCGCCCGCAACTACAACTACCAGACCGACAGTTACTACGCCTCGCTGCTGGCCGAAGCGCGCGGCCACCGCGTCGTGCCCACCGTCGAAACCATGCTGGATCTCTACGACGACGGCCCGGAAGAAACCCTGCCTGATCTCGAAGAGGTCCTGAACCGCGACCTGACCCGTTATCTCGAAGGCCGCGCCGAAAAGCCCGCTGACAAGTCGCCGGAGAAGGCGGTTCCGGAACGTCTGGTTGTCTGCTTCGGCGAGACCGAGGACGAGCGCTTCCGCCGCTTCGCCCGCCAGATGTTCGACTGGTACCGCGCGCCCGTCCTGGTCGTCACGACCATGCCGAACGGCGTTCCCGGCAAGGTGAAGATCAAGCGCGTGAAGCTCACGCCGTTCACCTCCCTCAAGGGCGAGGAACTGAAATTCTTCGTTGACTCGCTCACCACCTACACCGGCCGCATCTGGAAATCGCCCAAGGCCCGCACCATCGCGAAATGGTCGATCGCCGTCCTCCACGATCCCAACGAGCAGCTCTCACCTTCCAGCGTCGAGTCGCTGAAACACTGGGCCCGCCTCGCCGAAAAGGACGGCGTCGAGATCGAACCGATCAGCAAGAAGGACCTGTCGAAACTCGCCGAGTTCGACGCGCTCTTCATCCGCGAGACCACCTCGATCACCAACCACACCTACCGCTTCGCGCGCCGCGCCTGGGCGGAGGGCATGCCGGTGATCGACGATCCGATCTCGATGATGCGCTGCACGAACAAGGTCTATCTGTGGGAGCGCCTGATCGGCGCGGGCCTCCCCTGCCCCGAAACCATCATCGTGCAGGACAAGACCAACCTCGAGGAAGTCGCCGACACGCTTAAATTCCCGGTCGTGCTCAAGATCCCCGACGGCTCCTTCTCGCGCGGCATCAAGAAGGCCAACTCGATGCAGGAGCTGAAAGAGATTTCAGACGCCTTCCTCGAAGACTCCGATCTCGTCATCGCCCAGCAATTCGTGCCCACTGACTTCGACTGGCGCGTCGGCGTGCTGGATCGCCGCGCGATCTTCGTCTGCCAGTACAAGATGGCGCGCGGCCACTGGCAGATCGTCAACCACAAGGCCGATGGCCGCACGGTCGAAGGCGGCTTCCGCTCGCTCTCGGTTGCCGAAGCGCCCGCTGACGTCGTCGATGTCGGCGTGCGCGCCGCCAACCTGATCGGCGATGGCTTCTACGGCGTCGACATCAAGATGGGCCCCGAAGGTCCAGTGGTCATCGAGGTCAACGACAACCCCAACCTCGAACACGGCATCGAGGACGCGTCCGAGAAGAACCACGTCTGGTCCCACCTCACCGAATGGTTCGTGAAGCGCCTGAACGCCTGAGGCGCCGATTTGCCACAAACGCTGTCGTTACCGGGCTTGCTCGCGGCCCTGGCGCACCCCAGATCACTGGCCAGTTGTCTGGCCAGATAAGTGGCCAGATAACTGGCCAGATAACTGGGTTGAAACGGTCTGCGGAAAGGCGCGATGAACCACACCAGGACATTCATGCTGCTGGCGGCGCTGACGGCCCTTTTCATGGGCGCGGGCTATCTGATCGGCGGCCTGCCGGGCATGCTCGTGGCGCTTGTCGTCGCCGCCGGTCTCAACCTGTTCAGTTACTGGAACGCCGACAAGATCGTGTTGCGCATGTATGGCGCGCAGGTGGTCGATGAAACACACGCCGACCCGCGCGTACGCATCTACGTCGCCGACGTGAAGCAGATGGCGCGCGAGGCTGGCTTGCCTCAGCCGGCCATCGCGATCATCCCGACAGACCAGCCCAACGCCTTCGCAACCGGCCGCGACCCGGCCAGCGCAGCCGTCTGCGCCACCGTCGGCCTGCTCACCCTGCTCACACGCGAGGAAGTCCGCGCCGTCATGGCGCACGAACTCGCGCACGTGAAAAACCGCGATACGCTGACCATGACCGTCACAGCCACCGTCGCCGGCGCCATCGCCATGCTCGCGAACTTCGCCATGTTCTCTGGCGACCGGGATCGTCCCGGCGGCGTCATCGGCTCCATCGCCATCATGATCTTCGCGCCGATGGCCGCCGCCCTCGTCCAGATGGCGATCAGCCGCTCGCGCGAATACGAAGCCGACCGTGTTGGCGCTGCGATCGCGGGCGACGCACATTCGCTGGCCTCCGCGCTTCAGAAGATCGACGCTGCGGCTCGCCGCATCATGAACCCGCAGGCCGAACGCAACCCCGCCTCCGGCCAGCTCTTCATCATCAATCCGCTGTCGGGCGCCGGAGCAGACAACCTGTTCTCGACCCACCCCTCGACCGCGAACCGGGTCCGCGCGCTGGGTATCGTTGCCGGCGATCTCGGGCACGACCGTCGGCGCGTCGAACCACAACAGCAGTTCGAAGGCCCATGGTCGCCCGGGCCGCACGAGCCTGGCCCCTGGGGCTGATCGCCTGAACCGCTTCAGTTCGCTTTCAGGAACGCCGGCCGTTTCGGATCGTTCGCCACATCTTCCGTCAGGCGATAGAAGAACGTGTTCATGTCGCCCGCCGCCCTGAAGTCCAGCGGCTGGCCCATGTCGTCCTGCGGCCGGTGATAGCGGACCTGATACCATTCGCGATACCGCCGCTCGGCCTCTGTCCCCGGATCGAACCCGAACACGAAGTTCGTCGCCGGCACGCCGATGCGCAGGAACGGCCAGTGATCGGTCCGCTGGTTCAGGTTGCGCTCGGGCTCCATGTCCGGCCGTATCTCGATGCCCATCCCCGCCGCCACACGCTGCACATTCTCGTTCAGCGTCGTCGTGTCGATCGCGTGCATCGTCAGGATCTTCAGCGGGAACAGCGGCCGCAACTGATCGAGATTGATCACCGCCGCGAGGTCTTCTTTCGGCACGGTCAGATGCTCGCTGAACCAGTAGGAGCCAAGGAGCCCCTTCTCCTCGCCGGTATAGACCGCAAACAGCACGCTGCGCCTGAAGCCCTTGCCGGCGCGCTGCTCGGCCAGCCGGATCATCGTTGCGACATACGCCGCATCATCGAATGCGCCATTGTACAGTGCATCGCCCTTCACCGGCTCGCCAAAGCCATAGCCGTCGATGTGCGCCGAGACGATCACGATCTCCTTGCCCACCACCGGATCCGTCCCTGGCAGCAACGCCAGCACATTGTCCGACTGCAGGTCGCGGCGCGACAGCGCGAAAGTCGCCCTGATCCGCGCCGGCACATCAAACACCGGCAAAGGCTTCGAGGTCGCGCCCCGCGCCAGAATATCGCTGGCGCTTTGTCCTGATCCGGCGACCACGTCCGCCAGCGCGTCCGCACTCAGCCGCATCACGACCAGCCTGGGCGATGCCGGCGCCGCCGCGTCGCGGACAGTGATCGCCCGCGCATACGCCTCCGGCCAGCGTGACGGCTCAATCGTGAATCCCGGATCGTCGACATTGATCAGGCCGGCTGCGCCTGCATCCGCCGCCGCCTTCATCCGGTCCCCGCCGCCGGGCAAGCCGCTGCGCCGGTTTCCGAAGCACACCGCCACCTTGCCGCGCATGTCCGCGCCCATCTCCGCCGCCGAGCAATAGCCGCGGAAGCTCAATGGCGCATCAAGGCTCGCAGGCAGCTCGGCCGTCGGCCGCACGGTGATCTGGTGCAGGAACTGCAGGTCCGCCTTCGTCCCGTCGCCCCGCACAACCGCAAAGCTGGTCCCTGCTTTCTCGACACGCACTTCTTTCAACGGCAGCGTCTGCGTCCACCCGCCATTGTCCCCAACCGGCTTCAGACCCGCCGCTGCGAACTTCTTCGTGACATAGTCCACTGCGCGCACATGACCCGCCGAGCCCGTGTCACGCCCCTCCATGTCATCACCCGACAGCTGGCCCGTGATGCGCCACCACGCGACCGTATCGGCATCCGTCCCCGCAGGCGCCGCCGGCGCGCCCTGACACGCCCCCACAAGGCACGCCGCCGCGAAACACGCCGCGATCAGACCCGATACAAGCGCACGACGCATCGCTGACCCCCAGCAAAAACCAGAACGGCGAAACTAGAACAGATTGCCCTGCGGCTCCGACGAATCCCGCTTGCGCTTCACCACGCGCGGGCGCGGCGCCGCGCTGTCGTCCACCGCCACGATTTTCGGCCCCGGCGGCGCGCCCTTCGGCCCGCTCGATCCAGCGACAGCGGCAACCTCGCCGTCAGCAAAGCGCAGCTTCAGCCTGTCTCCCTCGGCAATCCCCGCAGCCGACCGCACCAGCCCGCCATCCGAGCCCGTCACCAGCGCAAACCCGCGCTTCAGCACGCCCTCATAGGACAGCGTCTCCAGAACACGCCCGATCGCATCGAACTTCCGCGTCGCAACCTCCAGCCGCCGCTTCATCGCCGGCTCCAGCCGCGCGCCGAGTCGCACCTGCGCTGCCTGCTTCGCCGCAATGTCGCGGCGCAGCGCCGCTGGACGCAGCCCGCCCGCGCCACGATCGAACGCCGCCCGCTTCCGGCTCATCGCCCGGCCCAGCGCGCCGCCGAACCGTTGCGAGGCCAGGTCCAGCCTCTGCCGTGGCCCCTGCAGCAACGCCTCCAGCTTCGGAAACCGCCCGCTGGCCGAGCGCAGCTCCAGACGTCGCCGCTCCATGTGCCGTGTCAGCAGCCGCGTCGCGCGCGCGCCAAGGTCGGCCACCGTCGCGATCAGGTCAGCCTTCACCGGCAGCGCCATCTCGGCCGCGCCCGTCGGCGTCGGCGCGCGGCGATCCGAGGCAAAGTCGATCAGCGTCGTATCCGTCTCATGGCCGACGGCAGAGATCAGCGGGATCACGCTCTCGGCGGCGGCGCGCACCACGCGCTCCTCGTTGAACGGCCACAGGTCCTCGATCGACCCACCGCCCCGCGCCACGATGATAACATCCGGCCGCGGGATCGGCCCGCCCGGCGTCAGCGCGTTGAACCCGCGAATGCCCGCCTCAACCTCGAACGACGCCCGCTCGCCCTGCACCAGCGCCGGCCAGATCAGCACATGCACCGGGAAACGGTCCCGCACGCGATGGAGAATGTCGCGGATCACCGCGCCGGTCGGGCTGGTCACCACGCCGATCACCATCGGCAGATAGGGGATGGGTTTCTTGCGGCTGGCGTCAAACAGGCCCTCGGCCGCCAGCTTCTTCTTGCGCTCTTCCAGCAGCTGCATCAGCGCGCCAACGCCCGCTGGCCGCATCTTGTCGGCAATCATCTGATAGCTTGATCGCCCGGCATAGGTGGAGAGCTTGCCCTCGGCAACGATCTCGAGGCCCTCCTCGGGCTTGAACGGCAATCGCCCGGCCTGCCCCTTCCACATCACGGTGTTCAGCACCGCATTGGCGTCCTTGATGTCGAAATAGAGGTGCCCGGACTTGGCCAGCACCACGCGTCCCAGTTCGCCGCGCACGCGTACGAACGAATACCCATCCTCGATGGTGCGCTTCAGCGCCGCCGAGAGCTCGGAGACGGTCATCTCCGGCATGTTGCTGCTGGGCTGTTCCGGCGCGTCCGGCGATTCGAAAGGGTTATCCATCCGCCCACTATAGGGGCTGCCGTGTGGATGTCAGCGGCGGCTCAGGCCTCCAGCGGCTTCTGGGCGTACGCCCACACCACAACCGGGAACTCCGGCTCGTTCGCCAGCGAACGTGCAAAGCCGCGCTTTTTCCATCCCTTGAAGTTCGCCACCACACAGGCGCGATTGCCCCATGAGTCCGTCCTGATGAGATCGGATCGAAATCCCGCTTCCTGAAGAAAGATCGCCAGCCCCTGCTCGGTCCACCGGCTGCAGTCGATCGGCGAGGGGTGCACCCGGATCAGGAACGGCGTTGCGATGATGAAATAGCCGCCGGGCTTCAGCATGCTGTAGACATTGGCCGCCGCCTGGCGCGGCTTCGCCAGTTGCTCGAAAACCTGATCGGCGATGATCAGGTCGAACCGTCGATCGAGCGTCTGTTCGCAGATGTCGAAATCCGGATAGTGCGTTGGCGTGAACGACCGGAACTTCACCGTCTTCTGCCAGTGCTCGCCTGCCGATATCTCCATGGCGTCCAGCCGTTCGGGCCCAAGGTCGCGGATGAAGTCGAAGCATTTCCGGTACATGACAACACGCACCCAGTCGGTCGTGTCATACCCGATCTGCCTGGCAAAGCGGCTCAGCGAGGATCGCAGCTGCGGCCTGGACCGCGCCCATCGCATGATCGACGCCGCAGAAACGCTGCTTTCCATCGTACCAGACCCCGGCAAGCGCCCGTCGGCGCACAATGATCCATGAGTTAGTCCGGCGCAGGCGGAAAGGTCATGCGGGAGACGAGGTTGTCGCGCTGAGGAGGCGGGTCACACCGAAGGCGCTGGCTGCTTCCGGGGTGTCTGCCGGATGAAGACCTGCCGCGCCAACCGCTGCATGCACCGCTCCGGCCAGCGCGTGTCGCCTACGCCGATCCTCGCCGCCTAGCGCTTAGCTGCAACCGTAGCGCCAGTCTCCACGGCCACGGCTTCCGCCCCGCGCGACACCCGCATCAGGACAAACCGCCCCTGCAACTCGCCGGGATTGCTGAAGGTCCACTCGCCCTCGATCAGCGTGAACTTGGGATCGACCGTGCCGGTATAATGGATGGGGAAACGGTGCGCGCCCTGGCCGTGATCATACAGCTTGGTGAACCGCACGCTCAGCTCGCCCCGCGCGCCATTGATCTCCGCCGACAATTCCGGCTGCTCGCCCACGCCAAATGTCCGCGGCTCCAGCGTCGTGCCGGACAGGTCGCCCTGCTGGTCGATCAGGTGCGCCGTGAACGGCGTTGGAAACGACATGCCCGCATACCAGTATTCGCCCGACCACAGCCCGGTCAGGTCGGTATCGCGCGAATATGCGCCGGTTCTCGTGGTCACGTCGGCCGCCTCAAACCCAAAGCTTGTCTACCTGTGCCGGAGCATACTAATCCGGTCCCAGCCTTATATAACCCTGCGACAGCCGGCCGGACCCATTTCACATGAAAATTCTGATCGTGGGCGGCGGCGGACGTGAACATGCCCTGGCATGGCGGCTGAAAAAGAGCGCCCGCGTCACCGAAATCATCTGCGCTCCCGGCAACCCCGGCATCGAAGCGGTCGCCCGCTGCATCCCCGTCGCGGCGGACGACATCGCAGGTCAGGTCGCCCTCGCCAAAGCCGAGCGCCCCAATCTGGTGATCATCGGTCCAGAAGCGCCGCTGGTCGCGGGCCTTGCCGATCTCCTGCGTGAAATCGACATTCCGGTCTTCGGGCCCTCGTCCCACGCCGCCGTCCTTGAAGGCTCGAAAGGCTATTCGAAGGATTTCATGGCGCGCTACAACATCCCCACCGCCGCCTATGGCCGCTTCACCGACCCTGACCTGGCCAAGGCCTTCCTCGACACATTCCAGCCGCCCTACGTGCTGAAGGCCGATGGCCTCGCCGCCGGCAAGGGCGTCGTCATTCCGGAGACGCGCGCCGAAGCGGAAGCCGAGATCGACGCCATGCTCTCGGGCAAGTTCGGCGCCGCCTCGGCCTCCCTCGTCATCGAGGAGTTCATGCACGGCGAGGAAGCGTCCTTCTTCGCACTCTGCGATGGCGAGACTGCGGTCGCGCTCGCGGGCGCGCAGGATCACAAGCGCGTCGGCGATGGCGACACCGGCCCCAACACCGGCGGCATGGGCGCATATTCGCCGGCGCCAATTCTCGATGAAGCGATGCAGCAGCGCGTGATGGACGAGATCGTCACGCCCACCATCATCGGCATGAAGAGGGACGGCCGCCCCTATCGCGGCGTGCTGTTTGTCGGCCTGATGATCGAGAATGGCGTACCGCGCGTCGTTGAATACAACTGCCGCTTTGGCGATCCCGAATGCCAGGTCATCATGGCCCGCCTGAAGGATGATCCGCTGCCGCAACTACTGGCCTGCGCCACCGGCGGCCTTGCCGGCTGCGCCCGTCTCGAACGCATCGAAGATCCCGCCGTCGCCGTCGTGATGGCTGGCGCAGGTTATCCGGGCGAACCGAAAAAAGGCGGCGTCATCGGCGGGCTCGAGGCGGCCAACTCCCTTCCCGGCGTCACCGTGTTCCACGCCGGCACAACGCGGAAAGACGGCGCCATAATCGCCAATGGCGGCCGCGTCCTCGCCGTCACCGCAACCGCCCCCACCCTGAAGGAAGCTGCCGCCCGCGCCTATGAAGGCGTCGACCTGATCGACTGGCCGGATGGCTTCTGCCGCCGCGATATCGCCTGGCGCGCGCTTGCCCGCCGCTAGCTTCACCCTGGGGAAAGAAGGGGCTCGACCTCGGCCCCGGAACAGTGCTTTCTGCACGCCGAAACAACCCCGGGAGAGGCGCCTCACGCGCCCCGAAGGCGCCACAGGGTAGGACATGACCGACGCAAGCGATCCCGCAGAGATTTTCAGCGGCACCAAGGAAGTCGTTGAAACCCATCGCTTCGATGAGGCAGCGCTCGTTCGCTGGATGACCGCGAACGTCGAGGGCTTCAGCGGCCCACTGGACGTCCGCCAGTTCAAGGGCGGCCAGTCCAACCCGACCTATCAGCTCATCACGCCCAGCAAGAAATACGTCCTGCGCCGCAAGCCGCCCGGCAAGCTTTTGCCCTCCGCTCACGCCGTTGATCGCGAATATCGTGTCATCGCTGCGCTCTATCCGCTGGGCTTTCCGGTCGCGAAGCCCTACGGCCTCTGCGAGGACGACAGCGTCCTCGGCACCGCCTTCTACGTGATGGACATGGTGGAAGGCCGCATCCTCTGGGACGCGACGCTGCCCCAGTACGAACCGAAAGAGCGCGCCGCGATCTTCGAGGCGAAGATCTCCACCTTCGCCGCTCTGCACAATGTTGATTGGCGCGCCGCCGGCCTCGAAGGCTTCGGCAAGGAAGGCGATTACATCGCCCGCCAGATCCATCGCTGGACCAAGCAATACCAGATGTCGGAGACGACCAAGATCCCGGAAATGGACAAGCTGATCGACTGGCTGCCGAAGAACATCCCGGCGGCTGAGCGCACTTCCATCGTCCACGGTGATTATCGCATCGACAACATGATCCTCCACCCCACCGAGCCGCGCGTCCTTGCCGTGCTCGACTGGGAATTGTCGACCCTCGGCGATCCGCTGGCTGATTTCACCTACCATCTGATGCAGTGGGAAATGCCGTCCTCGGATCCCGTCCGCCCGTCCATCGCGCAGGTCGAGAACAAGAAGGAAAAAGGCATCCCGACCAAGGACGAATACGTCGCCCGCTATTGCGAGCTCACGGGCCGCTCGGGCCTGCCCGAACTCGACTACTACTTCGCCTACAACGCCTTCCGCCTCGCCGGCATCCTGCAGGGCATCGTCGGCCGCGTCCGCGATGGCACGGCGTCCAACGCCGCCGCCGCCCAGAACGAAGGCCGCGTCGCCCCCCTCGCGCAGTTCGCCTATGCGTGCGCGCAACGCGCGGGCCTGGAAGGCTAACCCTAGACGTCGAAATCGAGACCCATCGCCGAGAACCGCTCGCGGTTCTCCAGCCAGCGCTCCGACACTTTCACGCGCAGGAACAGGTGCACCGGGCGGCCGAGAATTTCGGTCAGCTCCTTGCGCGCCGCCATCGAGATTTCCTTGATCGTCGAACCGCCCTTGCCCAGCACGATGGCGCGATGGCCCTCGCGCGAGACGTGGATCAGCTGGTCGATCTTGACCGCGCCATTCTCGTGCGGCTCCCAGCCTTCGGTCTCGACCGTCAGCTGGTAAGGCAGTTCCTGATGCAGGCGCAGCATCAGCTTCTCGCGCGTGATCTCCGCGGCCAGCAGGCGCACCGGCATGTCCGCCGCCTGATCCTCGGGGAACAGGTAAGGCCCTTCCGGCATCCGGTTGGCGAGATGATCCGCCAGCGCATCGACGCCATGGCCCTTGAGGCCCGAGATCATGAACACGTCGGAATAGACGCCCGTGTCGAACAGGGTCTGCGTCGCCGCCAGAAGCTGCGTGTGCTCCAGCAGGTCGATCTTGTTCAGCGCCAGGATCACCTTCTTGCCGAGCTCCTTCAGCCGGTCGATGATCGCCTGGTCGTCCTCGCGGCCCGCTTCGGTTCCGGTCCACGGCCGCACGTCCACAAGATGCACGACAGCGTCCGCATCGCCTGCGCCATCCCAGGCCGACCGCACCATGGCGCGATCCAGCCGGCGCTTCGGCGAGAAGATGCCGGGCGTGTCCACCAGGATCACCTGGGAGTTGTCGCGCATCATCACGCCGCGCACCGGGAAGCGCGTCGTCTGCACCTTGTGGGTGACGATCGACACCTTCGAGCCCACCAGCCGGTTCACCAGCGTGGACTTGCCCGCATTGGGCGCCCCGATGATCGCGACAAATCCTGCCTTGGTCGTCATGACGTCGCCTGTTCAACCTGTGTCAGCAGCGCCTTGGCGGCTGCCCGTTCCGCATCCTGCTTGGAGGCGCCTGAACCGCTCGCCGGCTCATATCCCTCCACCTGCACAGTCGCGGTGAAGACCGGAGAATGGTCCGGTCCTGTCCGTCCTATATGCGAATAGGCCGGCGTCGCCAGCCCCTCGCCCTGCGCCCATTCCTGCAGCGCCGTCTTGGGGTCGCGCGGGGCCAGCTCAACGGCCTTCAACGCCCCGTGCCATGCCTTCAGGATCAGCTTGTCCGCCGCCTTCAGTCCGCCATCGAGATAAACCGCCCCGATCACCGCTTCCATGGCGTTGGCCAGCAACGTCCGCTTCATCGGCCCGCCGGTTGATCGCTCGGCCCTGTCGACGATCAGATAGTCGCCCAGCCCAAGCTCGGCGCCGATCACCGCGCAGGTGTCCCGGCTCACCAGCGAGTTCAGCCGCGGCGCCAGATCGCCTTCCCGCACGCCGGTAAACCGCGTCAGCAGCGTCTCGACAATCACCAGCCCCAGGACCCGGTCGCCCAGAAACTCCAGCCGCTCATTGCTCCATTCCGCCGCCTTGCCCTGCGCCGCACTGCGATGCGTCATCGCGCGGTCCAGCAACCTGGCGTCCTTGAAGCGGTAACCGATGGCCGCCTCGCACGCCTCGCGCTGCTCATGCGTCAGCTCTGGCGCCGCCACCAATCCCCGCGCCCGGTTCTTCCGGCGCTTGCCTGTGTGACTTGAATTCGGCCTGGTCACGCCGCATCTCCCGGCGCGCCATTCCCTGTGGCGATCGGCAAGGCCTCGATGATCACCATCGCCTGCGCATAGGGATACTCGTCCGTGATCGTCAGATGGATCACACACGCCATGCCCGCGGGCGTCAGCTTCTTCAGGCGCTCAGCTGCGCCGCCCGTCAGCGCGAATGTCGGCCGTCCGGTCGGCAGGTTTACGACGCCCATGTGCTGCCAGTGAACGCCGCGCCGCGGCACGCCGGTGCCCAGCGCCTTGGCGCAGGCCTCCTTGGCCGCGAAACGCTTGGCGTACGTCTCGGCGCGCAGCTTGCGCCGGTCAGCCAGCTTGCGTTCCGTCTCGGTGAACACGCGATGCGTGAACCGCTCGCCAAACCGCTCCAGCGATTTCTCGATCCGGCGAATGTCGCAGATATCCTGGCCCAGCCCGATGATCATCGACTGACGTGTCCGCGCGCCATGTCGATCTCCTGCCGCATGCGCTTCACCGCCGCGTCCAGCCCGACAAACAACGCCTCGCCCATGATGAAGTGCCCGATGTTGAGCTCACGCACCTGCGGGATCATCGCCACCGGCCAAACCGTGTCATAGGTCAGCCCGTGTCCTGCATGAATCTCGATGCCGCGATCATGGCCGTAGAGCGCCGCCGCCTGCAGCCTGGACAGCTCCTTCAGCGCGCCGTCGGCATCTCCGGCAAACACCAGCTCGACATACTTGCCGGTATGCAGCTCCACCACGGGTGCGCCCATGTCTGCGGCGGTCTGCACCTGCACGATCGATGGCTCGATGAACAGCGACACGCGAATGCCGGCCTCGCGCAGCTTCTGCACGAACGGTGCAACCTGCTTGTGCAGCCGCGTCACGTCGAGACCGCCTTCGGTCGTCCGCTCCTCGCGCCGCTCGGGCACAAGGCAGGCGGCGTGCGGCGCGTAGTCCAGCGCAATCGCCAGCATCTCGTCCGTCGTCGCCATTTCGAGATTGATCGGCAGTTTCACAGCCGCGCGCACAGCCGCAAGGTCGCTGTCCCGGATATGCCGCCGGTCCTCGCGCAGGTGGAGGGTGACGCCATCGGCGCCGGCAGCTTCCGCGACAGCCGCAGCCTTCGCCGGATCGGGATGCAGTCCGCCGCGCGCGTTCCGGATCGTCGCCACGTGGTCGATGTTGACCCCAAGCCGCGCACGCACCAACGCCATTACCTGAGCCCCCGGCTGCCCGGCTTGATGGCCGGAAGCCTGGCCAGTTCAGGCGGCAGATCGTTCGCGTCATAGTCGGGGAAATCCACAGCCGCGAGCGACACCAGCTTGAGCCCGCCGACATCCGCCTTGCCGTTGGCGCGATCCACCACGCAGGCGGCCCCGATCACGTTTGCGCCCGCAGTCTTCAGCGCCTCGAGCGTCTCGCGCATCGAGATGCCGGTCGTAACGATATCCTCGACGATCACCACGCGATCCGTCGGCTCGACGGTGAAACCGCGGCGAAGGCTCATCACGCCGCCTTCGCGCTCGGTATAGATCGACCGGCAGGAAAGCTGTCGCGCCGTTTCGTATCCGGGGATCAGACCACCCACAGCGGGACCAACCACCACATCGATCCTGCCGAATTCGACTTCAAGTTTCCGCGCCAGCGCGGCGCACAGGCGCTCGGTCGTCGGCGGATGCGAGAAGACCAGCGCCTTCTGCAGGAACACCGGGCTGCGCCGGCCGGACGAGAGGATGAAATGCCCCTCCAGCAGGGCGCCCACCTTGCGGAACTCGTTCAGCACATCATCAGTGTTCATTGTGGCCCAGTCGATATCTGGCGGTTCGGAGAGGTCAGCAGACCCCTACTCCCTCTCGCCCGGCGGCTCAATCGCGGCACATCCGCCGCCCCGCACATTAAGCAACAAATCATGTCATTGCGGAGCCAGCCGGACGCTAGCCCTTGAGCCGCTCCGCCGTGTCCACCACGGAGAGGGAGCGCAGCGCCGCCACGATCTGCGTCAGGCGCCGGTTGTCCTCCACCTCGATATCGAACTCGAAATCGAAGAAGTCGGCCGATCGCTTCAGCGTCTTCACATTGATGATGTTGCCCTGCGCTTCCGACACCGTCTTGGCCAGTGTCGCCAGTGCGCCGCGCCGGTTCGCCGTCGTCACGTGGATGCGGCCCACGGCCAGCACGTCGCCGCCCTCGCCGCCCCTGGGCTTCCAGCGCAGATCGATCCAGCGATCCGACTGGTCCTCGTAATCGGCCAGCCGCGCGCAGTCGATCACGTGCACCTCGATGCCGCGCTCCGGGATCAGCACGCCGACAATCCGGTCGCCCGGCAGCGGCGAGCAGCACTCGGCCAGATGCATCGTCACGCCGGCGGTCAGCTCGTCCCCGGCGATCAGGCTCGGCGCCGCATCGCCATCGGGATTGGATGAGGCCTGCCGGCCCGGATCATCGACCCCCGGGAACGCCAGTTCGACCATCTCGGACGTCGACATGCGGCCGCGCCCGATCGCCTCGTAGAGGTCTTCGATCCTTTCGAAGCCCGCGCGCTCTGTCATCTCGGGCTGGTCGACTTCAGCCGGCTCCAGCCCGATCCGCCGCAGCGCATGCTCGATCAGGCGCGAACCGATGGCGATGAACTCGCCCCGCTCGGCCGACCGCGTCAGCCGCCGGATCGCCGAGCGCGCCCGACCCGTGACGGCAAGGCTTTCCCAGTGCGCCTGCGCCGCCGGTTTCGGTCCGCGCAGGATTTCCACGACGTCGCCGTTTTCCAGCACCGTCCGCAGCGGCCGCTCGATCTCGTTGATCCGCGCGCCGATGGTGGTGTCGCCGATGTTGGTGTGCACCGCATAGGCAAAGTCCAGCGGCGTCGATCCCGCCGGCAGCTTCACCAGAAGCCCCTTGGGCGTGAACACGAACACGCTGTCGCGATACATCTGCAGCTTGGCGTGCTCGAGGAATTCTTCCGGCTCGGCGCCGTGCTTCAGCATGTCGGCGAAAGCCGTCAGTTCCGCCTCGGCGTCGAGGCCGCCCTCACGCGCCGCCTCCGCGTCAAAGCCGTACTCGGAGTTCTTGTATTTCCAGTGCGCCGCAACGCCCCGCTCGGCGATCTCTTCCATGTCGCGGGTGCGGATCTGCAGCTCGACGCGCCGGTTGCCCGGCCCGAGGAAGGTCGTGTGCACCGACCGGTAGCCGTTCGGCTTCGGCACGGAGATGTAGTCCTTGAACCGCTCGGACAGCGCCGCCCATTGCTGGTGCGCTGCGCCCAGCGCCCGGTACACTTCCTCGACCGACCCCACGATCAGGCGATAGGCAAAGAGGTCGCCAAGATCCTTGAACGAGATCGACTTGTTCTCGAGCTTGCGCCAGATCGAGTAGGGCCGCTTCATCCGGCCCTTGAGCTCGCCCCGCACGCCGCGCGTCAGCATCACCGTCTCGATGTCCGACTTGATGCGTTCGAGCACATCGCTGTCGTCGGCCAGTTCCTGGATGCGCTTGGTGATCGCCTCATAGGCTTCCGGATTGATCGTCCGGAACGCCAGGTCTTCCAGCTCGCCTGCAAACAGCGACAGGCCCACGCGGCGCGCCAGCGGCGCATAGATTTCCAGCGTCTCCTGCGCGATGCGCTCGCGACTTTCCTGCTTCGGCATGAAGTCGATGGTGCGCATGTTGTGCAGACGGTCAGCCAGCTTCACGAGCAGGACGCGGATGTCCTTGGTGGTCGCCAGGATGAACTTCTGGAAGTTCTCCGCCTGCTTCTGGCGCGGACCTTCCCCGCTCAGCCGCGGCACCTTGGTGACGCCATCGACCAGATCAGCCACCGCATCGCCAAACAGCTCGCGCACTTCCTCGACGGTGGCTTCGGTGTCTTCCACGGTGTCGTGCAGCAGCCCGGCGATGATCGTCGCCTGGTCCAGCCGCAGGTCCGTCAGCAGGCCAGCCACCGCAACCGGGTGCGCATAGTAGGGATCGCCTGAATGGCGCAGCTGCGCGCCATGCTTCACTGTCGCGAACACATACGCCTTGTTCAGCGCGTCCTCGTCGGCGTCAGGCTGATAGGCCTTCACCTTCTCGACGAGTTCGTACTGACGCAGAAAGCCGCGCGAACGCGGCTTTCCTTCCGGTGGTTTGCCGGGAGTGTCTGTCTTCTTGGGAGGGG